>Ga0180437_10003097_pt1 | contig 25222 bp, 27 predicted proteins | sample SS_ome_4_FD_132410 | JGI IMG/M metagenome (GOLD analysis project Ga0180437, IMG submission 132410) | Hypersaline lake sediment archaeal communities from the Salton Sea, California, USA - SS_3_D_1 metaG | ecosystem: Environmental > Aquatic > Non-marine Saline and Alkaline > Hypersaline >... | reverse complement strand
TCGTAGCTCGCATCGAAGACGATCGACTACTACTCGACCCACGCACGGTGCTGCCAGAGCAAGACATGGCGTTGGTCGAGACACTACGCGCTGTACTCGCAACCAGCGCCTATGGGGAGTAGGATAGTGACGGAAAAGTGGGTACTTTATATCTGATTGCCACCCCAATTGGAAATCTGGAAGACATCACGCTGCGTGCGCTACGAGTGCTGCGCGACTGCTCCCTGGTTGCCGCCGAAGACACGCGTATCACTGGGCGGCTTCTGGCTCACTTCGACATCAAAAAACCACTGGTGAGCCACTACGAGCACAGCAAACCGGCCAACTTGGAGCGCATATTGGTGGCTTTGGAAGGTGGAGATGTGTCTCTGGTCTCCGAGGCAGGTATGCCTCTCTTCTCCGATCCGGGCTACGAGCTGGTCCGGGCCGCCCTTGAGCACGGTTTTCCGGTGGTCTCCATCCCTGGCCCCTCGGCACTGACAGCCGCTTTGCCCCTCAGTGGGCTGCCGATGGATCGCTTTCTTTACTTGGGCTTTCTGCCCCGCAAGGCATCCGAACGTCGCCGTGTCCTGAACGAGGTAGCCGAGGTACGCGCCACCCTGGTCTTCTTTGAAGCCCCTCACCGTCTACGGGCGACTTTGGCCGATACCGTAGACAGCCTCGGCGGCGACCGACGCTGCGCTGTCTGTCGCGAACTAACTAAGCTGCACGAGGAGACCTGGCGCGGTACGTTGTCTGGTGCTTTGGCCGAGTGGCAGGGTCGAGAGCCACGCGGTGAGTTCACCCTGATCGTGGAAGGTGCCTCGGCGGCTGTCTCCTGGGATGAAAGTAAGGTCCGGGAAGCACTGTTCACTTTGCAGGCCGAAGGCGTCGGCCGGTCAGAGGCAGCTCGTCGCGTAGCTCGACAGGCTGGCTGGGCAAAAAGCGACGTCTACGCCCTTTGGCCCGCCGAAAGGCCCGACTCGTCTGCAACGAGCAGATAGGCCCATCCAAGTGAGTTTGCCTCACAGAAGGCACGTGGTAAAATGATCGTCTTAAGATGAAAGTCGAAATGAAGTACAAACGACGCCCTATTCACCCCTGTAGACGAAATGAGGCACACTGATGGCGCTATCAAAAGAAAGTGCACTGCGGTTAGCAAGCAAGGCGATGGATATGGGCGCGGTGGCACTGCGCGGTCTACTCTCTCAAGAAAGCGACGGACAGTACACGGTCGGTGACCGCAACTTGTCGGAATGGCTGAGCCGGTATACAGACCAGCAAGTAGTGGTCATCTTGGCACCAGTGGACACGACCGACCACGATCAGGTTCGTCAATGCGGCGTGTGTGGGCGAGATTATGAAGGCGCAGAATGCCCTCATTGCGCACATGTTCGCGCACGGCTTCGAGGACGGTAGCATAGGAACAAACACCCCAGCGCTTGCCGGGGTGTTTCCTTATGATTGGACAATCCGACTTTGTTTTTCAGCCCAACAACTCCATCAGTTCTTCGGCTGTTTGCCGGGCACGATAGCGTAGCGTACCAAGAGGAATGTCGGTACTGAGTGCCAGCGAAAGCACCAGCCCCTCTGACAAAGTCAAAGAGTACAGGCTATATTCAACCCCCTCGTGCAGACTCTGCTCAAAACGGCCATCTGGCTCCCCCAGAAAAGCGGCTGATCGGGCTGCGGCCTCAGTGGTCGTGGCCACCAGTGCGGCCAGTTCGGCTGACTGTTCGCGGCCTAACAGGCCCGAAGAGGCGACAAGTTCGGCTCCCGAGGTTACCATAATGGACTCTGCCCGCACTTCACGGTTGAGAGATTTGAGCAATTGCACAATCTCTCTTTCTTTGGCCTGCAACTTGGTCAACGTCTCTTCAGAATAGGCCGGTATCTCAGGTGATGGAGCCACGGGTGGGGAAGCCACTGGAGCTTCCTCAGGCGGGGTAGACTCGCGGACGACACGAGGACTGGGAGGCGCCTCCCTGGGGGCCGCTACACTGGTGCGTTCAGGCACAGCAACCTTCAACTCAGGTTTCGACGGGGTAGATGACAAAGGGGTATCAATAGCCATCGCCTCGCCCACAATATGCGGCAGATCACCCACGAAGAAAGGCTTGGGCAAGACACCCTGGATTTCGACGTCCTCTAACTCCTCGGGGGCCTGCTGCCCAAGGAGAGGGATGAGCATCAGACGCATCGAAGGTTTGGCCTCGCGGATCGCTCTGACCAGCCTGATTGGCTCAACGTCCGCTAGCCCCATGTCCACAATAACCATGTCAAAGGACTGCTCCACGACTGACTCCAGAGCGTCCCCTCCGGCTTGGGCCGTTGCCACTCGATATTCACCCGTTGTTTCCAGGCCTTCTTTGAGAATAGTAGCGAAGGCGTCATCGCCATCTACGACGAGTATACTGTGCGTCACGTTCCCTTATCTCAGATTAAATCAGAAACATCAATGTGATTCTACCGAGTCTCTCGCCAAAAGTCAATCAAGGATGAGTAGCCACTAATAGCCGGCCCGCCGCCAGCCGTAGTCTTCGACGAGAGCCCAGATTTGGCGATCAGCCGGATTCTCAAACATCACGCCGTGTTGGAAGAATTGCACCGCCCCTTTGGGATATGTGTCGCCCGAGCCGAACTCCCGCTCGATCGGTGCGCCCACTTGCTCCTTCACACCAGGACCATCACACCAGGTCACACCGAAACCCGCCATTGGTCCCAAAGGCTCGGTTGCTTCGGGACAAGAAGCTGGAAAGAGTGACATACTCGGGTCCCACGCGTTGTCATAACGCATCCAAGCGGTACCGCTATCGGCAGCGGGATCAGGTATCACCGCCACCCAGATAGGCTCCCGCGAAGTGGGTGACTGCCACCAGTACATAAAGCCTCTTTCAAAGTATTGCTTGGCATAATTGAGGTCGGTAATTGCAGGCCCAGTAGGATAGCCTAAGGGGCTGCTACCACCTCCTGCTTCTTCCCACATTTCATTGAAGAGAGGGTGTGGACGGTGGCCGGTATCGGGGTTGATGGGCCGGGTAGGCGTAAACGTGGGTGGGATCGGAGTATCGGTCGGGACCAACGTTGACGTAGGGATCAGCGTATCAGTCGGGGCAGTAGTAATGGTGGGTGATGGCGCTTCCGTCAGGATCGGCGTAAAGGTCGATAGTAACATGGCAGTCTCGGTTGGTATAGGCCGCGGAGTTAGCGTGTCGTCGGGCATCTGCGGAGTTGAAGTCTCAAGGGCAGCCAGTGTTGGCGTCGTGGGGGGAGCGGAGGGGCTGGCCAAAGCACCGGAAACGGTCTCCCCGTTACGACCCAGTAAGATTATCAACGCCACCACCAAGACAACCCCGAAGATAAGCACCGCGCCAGCCCCCCCAGCAATAGCCAAAACCGGCAGTCTGCTCCTCCTGGCAGGTGCCGCAGACTGTGAAGGAGGCGACTGAGCGACTGGTGGCGGTGGCGCGTGGACCGGATAGGCTGGAGCCGGTGGCACTGGTTGCACGGGGTCTGGTTTGGAAGCGGCGGGTGGTGAGGGGATGAACTCTTGTTGTTCGGTCTGCGTCAAGGCTGTCTCGAAAGCGTCTACCAACTCACCAGCACGCGCAAAACGGTCATCAGGGGCCTTGGCTAATGCCTTAAGAATGACCCGCTCCACCGACTCAGAGATAGTTGGGTTTATAGAACGCGGAAGAGGCAACGGGCTGGTGATATGCTTTACCACCACAGCCATCGGCGTTTCCGCCTCGTAAGGCACACGCCCAGTGAGCATCTCGTAAAGCACAACGCCGAACGAATAAACGTCGGTGCTTCCATCTACTGCGAGACCCTGTCCCTGTTCTGGCGACATGTAGGCTGGCGTGCCGACCCCAACACCAGAACCTGTCAACTGCACCGACCCTTCCACCATCTTGGCCAGTCCAAAGTCCGAGAGGTAAACCCATCCCTTCTCATCTATGAGGATGTTGCCTGGCTTGACGTCACGGTGGAGGATACCCTGAGCGTGGGCGTGGTCGAGCGCAGCGGCGATCTGTCTGAGAATTTCGAGGGCCTCCTCAGGCGGCATTGGCTGTCCCAAGCGAGCTTTGAGTGTACCCGCCGCCACGTACTTCATCACAATATACGACAGCCCGTCTGTCTGGCCGAAGTCATAAACGGGCAGGATGTTGGGATGGTCCAGCCGGGCGATGGCCTTGGCCTCACGCACGAAGCGCTCGGAGAAACCCTCTTCGTGCGCATAATAGGCAGGCAAGACTTTGACAGCAACGTAACGGTCAAGACCTGGCTGATAGGCCTTGAAGACGGTTGCCATACCTCCTTTGCCGATCTGCTCGACGATCTGGTACTGTCCCAGCGGTTGCCCGATCAGTGTCTTCACGCCTGTCCTCCATCTGTCAGCATTGTATCATGATTTGGTATCAGATACAATGAGAAATGCGGCCCAGAAGCTATAGGGCCAGGGACATCAACGTCAGATTAGAGAATGCTAATCGTCTCGAAAATGGCCTTGACAGCCAGAGATTTAACCTTTATCATGATAATGGGCAGGTTGTATAAGTGACCCTCCGAATAACCGCAGAGCAGCATCCCCATGCGGCGGCAACCCTTGCTGCCCGCCGGCGCTGCGCCAACAAAGCTGTGGTTGGGATGCGCCAGCTACGGGGTTGTTCGGATGGGCTTTAGGTGTGAATTACAGAAGGAGGCAAAGATGATCACCCGAGCTGAGCTGCAGCAGTTGATTGACTTCGAACCAACTGGACACCCGGTTCTAAGCCTCTATCTCAATGTCGACCCCAGCCGGCGTAACAAGGACAAGTATATGTTGTGGCTGCGCAATCACCTGAAGGAAGTCTCGGATCGGGCCGACCCGGCCGACATCGAGCGGATGGAAGGCTACTTCGGTTTTGAGTACGATTGGCAGGGCAAGAGCGTTGCTAGCTTTTCCTGCACCGAAAATGGTCTATGGCAGGCGTTTCCGCTTGCAGTGCCGATGGAAGATGGCATCTTTGTGGGTGACCTACCCCACATTAAACCGCTGACAGAGCTGATGGACCGCTATGAACCCTATGGTGTGGCACTGGTCGATCGCGAAGGGGCGCGATTGTTTCAGATACATATGGGGCAAATCGTGGCCACGGGTGGCACGTTGGGCGAGGAAACCAAACGTCATAAGCAAGGGGGCTGGGCTGCCCAAAAACTCCAACGGTACGAAGATATTCAGGCTGGTCACAACCTGCGCTCAGCGGCCAACGTGGCTATAGACTTCTTCCAGCAAGGACAGAGTCAGCGAATTGTACTGGCTGGCACAGAAGAAACCGTGTCACAATTTCAAAGCCTGCTACCCCACGCCTGGCAAGAAAAGGTGGTGGGCACGCTTCCCATGGATATGAACACCTCAGAGATAGAAGTGATGAGCAAGTCTTGGGCCATCATCGACAAAGCGCACTCCGACGAACACGCTGCATTGGTAAAGCGTATGATAACCTCAGCGGCCAAGGGTGAGAGTGCTGTCGTCGGGCTATCGGCTACTCTGGCTGCTCTACAAGAAGAGCGCGCCCACATCTTGGTGGTTGCCGAGGATTTCAGTGCGCCAGGGTATCGCTGTACCCAGTGCGGAAACGTAGCCGCCGTCCAGGAAGGTATCTGCCCCTACTGCGGTGGGGAAATGGTCCACGTAGACGACGCGGTGGAATACGCGGTGAAGCGTATGCTGGAGCTGGGAGGGCAGGTGGAGTCGGTACGTGACAATCCTGCACTGGTTGAAGCCGGGTCCATCGGCACCCTGTTACGATACTGAGTCAAATCAATAGATTTGTCAATCACTCATCTCTTGAAACCTTCCGACAAACACAGCATCTAAGGATTAGCACATATGGCTGGCGGAGATGCGTTTCTGAAAGAGCTTCAGGCTGGTGACCCGCTCGCCTACGCCAAATTTGTAGAGGAGAACCAAGGTCAGGTATATAATCTGGCCTTGAGAATGTTGAACGATCCTCAGGACGCCGAGGACGTGCTACAAGAGACTTTCTTGAGCGCCTACAAAGCACTGCCTGAGTTTAAAGGCCGCTCCAGCCTGAGTACCTGGCTGTACCGGATCGCCAGCAACGCCAGCTTGATGCGCTTGCGCAAAAAACGACCGGAGACCGTCTCGGTGGATGAACCACTGACACTGGATGCCAACGACAGCATCCCACGCCAATTGGCGGATTGGTCTAGTCTACCAGAGGATGAGCTGCTCAGCAACGAAGCGCGGCACATAATGGAAAAAGCAGTCTCTGAACTGCCTGAGCCACTGCGCATCGTCTTTGTATTGCGCGACCTTCAGGGGCTGTCGACGGCAGAGACGGGTGAGGTACTGGGTCTGTCGGTAGGCGCCGTCAAGACTCGGTTACACCGGGCCCGGTTGAGGTTGCGGGAAACACTTTCGAGCTACTACGCTGAACGGATGCAGTGAGACAGAGGATGACCATGTCCCACGAGACTTGCAAGAATCTACTCAGTCAATTGTCGGATTACATAGATGGCGACCTTGAGGAGTCGCTTTGCGCAGAGATAGAGCGACATATGGAAGATTGCCCCGATTGCCAGGCAGTCGTCAACACTCTGGAAAAAACCGTCGAACTTTATCGCTCCACCGAACGTACCGAAGTGCCGCCCGATGTACAGAGTCGTCTCTTCAAAGTCTTGGAACTGGAAGAAATCATTCGGGGCCGATGAATTGGCCACCAGGTTCCACTGATTGGCAGAATCTGGCAGTCCGCCAAAAAGTCAAGATACCCTCTGTATTTGCTCTATCCCGATAAATCAGATAGAATAACCCTAATATGAAAAAGAAAAAGCGACCCTGTTTCTACTTGCTCACCCTGGGCTGTCCCAAGAACTTAGTCGACTCCGAAGGGATGAGCGAATTGCTGATGTCAGGCGGTTACCGCCCAATCGATGAGCCGAATGGCGCCGACGTCCTTATCGTTAACACCTGCGGCTTCTTGGAGGCAGCCAAAGCCGAATCAGTAGATGCGCTCCAAGAACTGGCCGCTAACAAGCGATCGGACCAAGCGCTGGTGGCCGCCGGCTGTATGGTTCAGCGATTTGGCCCCGACTTAGTCCGTGAGGTGCCCGGCCTCGACGGCCTGATTGGCACCCGAAGCTGGCCCGACATCATCCCCTTTTTGGGGAAGTTGTGCGCGACACATCGCCAGGAGCCCATCTTCCACCTGCCAGAGACAGGTGACGTGCCGGTGGAAACCGTGGCACTGAGCCGCACAGCCTATGGTCCACGTGCCAGTGCCTACCTGAAGATCAGTGATGGCTGCTCCGCCCCTTGCGCCTTTTGCACCATCCCTGGCATCAAGGGCCCGGCGCGTAGCCGCCCCAAAGAGTTGGTTCTGGAGGAGGCCCGCTCATTGGTCGGGAGTGGCGTAAGAGAACTGATCCTCATCGCCCAAGACACCACCGCCTATGGACGCGACCGGGGCGAGGGTGACGGACTGCCGACCCTCATCGAAAACCTACTGGGCGTCACCCCTGAGCTTAGTTGGTTGCGATTGATGTATGCCTATCCCGGCCACGTTAGCCAGCGACTGATCGACGTGATGGCGGCCAATTCCCAGGTGTGTCATTACCTGGATATGCCGCTTCAGCACGGACACCCAGATACTCTACGACGTATGCGCAGGCCACACAACGTGGATAAGCTAATGCGCTGGATCGAGTTCTTCAGGGCGGCGATGCCCGATGCCGCCCTACGCACAACCTTCATCGTCGGCTACCCTGGAGAAACAGAGACCGAGTTTCAGGGGTTGCTGGAGTTTATGGAAGCAGTCCAGTTTGACCGGGTGGGGATATTCACCTTCTCAAGTGAGCCGGGTACACCGGCACATGACCTGGCTGACCAGGTAGCAGAAGAAGTGAAGCAGGAACGCTATGAGAGAGCAATGGAAATCCAACAGGCCATCAGCCTGGAAAAGAACCAGGCGCAGATTGGTCGGCGCTTGGACGTACTGGTAGATGGGGCAGGGGATGGCGTGAGCATCGCCCGCTCTTACCGAGATGCGCCGGAGATCGACGGGTTTGTGGTCATCGAGGAAGAACTGCCGGTGGGAGAGATGCTGCCGGTGCTGGTGACGGGCGCGATGGCCTACGACCTGATCGCTGTCCCGGCCAACCAGCCGCTTATGGTTATGTGAGTTGGTGAGACGTGAGGCGTGATGCGTCACAGACCTTCTTCGAGCTTGAAGATACCAGATGGACAGGAAGTGAATTACTGATCCGAACATAACTATCTAAACTTTTCTGCGGTCCCATGGAAGCCCGGATTTGTTTAGTTTCATATGTTCGGATCAGTAGGAAGAAGGGCCACCGGTGATCGGTGGCCCTTTCTTAGTTCGTGTTGCGTTAGATTTTCGGGGTAGGTTGCAAGTTTTGTTACCGGGGACGACGACTGCCGCCTCCACTTCCAAATAGTCCACCCAGGCAACCGGAGCGAGACTGCATCACCACCGCGCGTTGCATCTCCTGCATACGCGCCTCCAGCTCAGTCCGCAGTGAATCGCGCCGGGTTTCTTCGTCACGCCGAATTTGAGAGACTTGCCGCTCCAACTCCAGCATGCGCTCGCGCAGGCGCGTGTTCTCTTCCTTGAGATTGAAATTGTCCTGCAGGACAACCCCCAACAGCTCCCGGTTGGCGGCCTGGCTGTTCAACACCGCTTGTTGGCTGTCGGCAACGTTATGCAAGGTATCGGCCAAAAAGGTCATGGCCGGTGCCAGGGGCAGCGCCGCATCGGTAGTAACCATACTACCCGGGCCATCGGGCGTTCCGCCAGTCTGCTGATCACTCAGTTGCTCGCGGACCTGGTCGTAAGTCAGCCCGTCGGCCATCAGCCCCTTAACGGTAATAAGCGCCGCCAGGTCTTCATCGGAGTAGCGACGGTGCTGCTTGTCCTCCGACGAATCAGGTTGGGGCGAAAGAAACTCAGCGAATTCCTCGGACCAGCGGCGCAGGGTGGAGGGCGAAACCTCCAGGCGCGCAGCCACTTCCTGCGGCTGGCGATAACGAGATATATCGGACATCCTTCCTTCCTCAACTAATGAAGTATTGTACTACCATCAGACAGGTACACACGTAAAAAAGTAAGTGCGTTGCACCTCACTCGTCTTCGATCACGCGATAACTGGCATCCACCACCTCACCTTCAGGCTCAGGTGGTGTGTTCCCAGCCATGTCGTCGCGATAGTTCTGTACAACCCCTTTCGGTGACAATTCTACGAACAGCTTTAGACCTAACAAGAGGACAGCCAGGTCGTCGAGTTGGCCCAACCCCAAGACTGGGTCAGGAATCAGGTCGATCGGCGAGATAATATAGAGAAGCGCCAAAGGGGGGATAGCTTTCACCCAGCCGGGCACGTCAGGATGGGTCAGCAATCGCCAAACCAACCTGCCCTGCTTTAGGATTTCGCTCAAGAAACCAGCCGTGCGTTCAACGTCCGGCGTCAGGTTTTGCTTTGCCACGCTCTATCCTCCAAACACTCTGCCCAAACCAACCATGCCTAGAGCTACTTCCTTCCAAACGCTGCGTATTATAGCCTTATCCGGCCAAATTAGCAATTAGTTCGCCAGGGGCTGTAAGCGTTTCATTCTCCACTTTTACGTGCCCCTGATCAATATCGCTCACCTGTGCGAATTCGTGGTTTTCAATGGTGGGTGGTATACTGATCGAATATGAGAAGACTGTACAGCATACAAAGCCTGCGCGCAATAGCGGCCTCGTTGATCGTCTTATTGCACATCCGGGGCATAGAGGAAATCTACGGTGATCCCACAAAGTCCCTGCTGAGTTGGTACCAAGGTGGCTACGGTGTGGATATCTTCTTCGTCATCAGCGGTTTTATCATGGTGTACGTCACGCATAACAAGCCGTCCGGTCCGGCATATTCCAGGGAGTTTTTCGCCAAGAGGATCATCCGCGTCGTCCCTGTCTATTGGTTCTACACCTTTGTTTTAGTTTGTCTGCTGCTGGTGGTTCCACAAGCCTTTATGGACACTGAGTTCGACCTGATGCGGACGGTCAAATCACTTTTCTTCATCCCCCAAGATCAACTGCCTATCCACTCGATCGGATGGACTCTGAACTTTGAGATGTACTTCTATCTCTTATTTGCGCTATTTCTCCTGTTACCGAGAAGATCATTGCTGCCAGGCTTTAGTATCCTATTCTTCGCCCTGGTAATTCTGGGGCGCATCGTTGCATTTGACTCCCCGGTGTTACGGCAGATAACAAATCCAATTGTAATCGAATTCTTGATCGGAATGTACATCGGCTGGTTCTTGGTTCGGGATAAATACCTACCCACCGGAATGGCCTGGGCCTGTACACTGACCGGCGTCTCATTATTGGTATTATCCTTCTTTGTCCGATGGGGTGGACACAGGCTGATGTTCTGGGGCATACCTGGCGGATTGATCGTATTGGGCGCATTAAGCCTGGAAAGAAACGCCATACCCTTCTCAGGTGGCATCTCGAAGCTGGGCGATAGCTCATACTCTCTATATCTCTCCCATCCGTTCATAGTGTTTGGGGTAGGTAAGATCCTGGCGGTTCTGGGCCTGGCCGGCTATCTGTACAACGCCTCGCTGATCATGCTGGCTTTTGTAACCAGTGTGGTGGTGGGGATTATAAGCTATAACACCATCGAGAGACCCAGCTCCAAACGCCTGGCCAGGAGATATGTCAGGCGGCAGTTTGCGTAGATAACCCTCACCCCCCGGCCCGAATGGGAAAGCGATGAAAAGGACTCTGCGCGAATCCCTGGTGGATTACGATATGGCGCTGCTGCGCGCGCTGGCCGAGATACGAGGCGCTGTGCTGACCAGCAACCACCGCCCAGCAGCCGCCGATGAACTGGAAGCACAACTGGTTACGCCAGCATCGCTGGCCATCGCCCTGGCCGACCTCTCTGCGGAGGAGATCGTAGCCTTGGCTGCGCTGCAGGACGCTGGCGGCTGGATGGAATCGCCTCGCTTCGCCCGGCGATTTGGGGCAGTGCGGAGCATGGGACCGGGACGCTTGGAGCGCGAGCAGCCCTGGCGGTCGCCAGCCAACCCGGCCGAGGGATTGTGGTATCGCGCGCTGGTTTTCAAAGGCTTCCGGCAAACTGAAGGGGGCGTGGTAGAAGTCGTCTTCATCCCCGACGACCTGCTAACCTCGCTGCCGGACCTATCGGACAGTCTCCCCCCGCGTGGTGATGTGCCAGACCTTGCTATCCAGCCCATAGCGTCACCCACCCGCATCCACCCCGCCACCGCAGACGCGGTCGAGGACGTTTTTGGTGTGCTGGTAACAGTCCGCAACCAGGCGGTGCGACTCCAGCCAGATGGGTCGCTCTCTCCGAAGGTTCTGCAAACCATCAATGCCCTGTGTGTCTCGCCCCTGCCAGCAGCCAATGTGGCCGACGACGCCCGGCTGGCGTTTATCGTGCATCTGCCCCGCGCGGCGGACCTGGTGGATACCGATGAGGGGCAACTGGTGCTCAACCCCGACCCGGCCCGCGCCTGGCTGGGGGCATCCCGCGCCCAGCAACTGCTGGCGCTGCAGACGGCGTGGCGTGACGATACGGGCTGGAACGACCTGTGGCGCGTGCCCTTGCTCAAACCGCAGCCCACCGGCTGGAAAAATGACCCTGTTCTGGCCCGGCGCCAGGTCTTGGGCTTCGTGGCCCACTGCCAGCCGGGCAAGTGGTACGGGCTTGACGATCTGACGCAGGCAGTCAAAGCGAGCAACCCCGACTTCCAGCGGCCGGACGGTGATTACACGGCCTGGTACATCCACGACCTGGGCGGACAAACGCTGATGGGCTTTGAACATTGGGACGAGGTGGAAGGGGCCTTGCTGCGCTACCTGGTAGGCGACCCCTTGCACTGGCTGGGTATCCTCGACCTGGGATATGAAGAGGGGCCTGGAAAACCCACGGCCTTCCGCCTGGCCGAGAGCGGCCTACCTCTGCTGGGATTGGCCCCATCTCCAGAAATAGCGCCACCCAGCCAGCCCAACTCCCCCGACCTGACGGTAGATAATGACTTCAGCGTGCGCGTGCGGACCGAAACCAGTCTTTATACACGTTTCCAACTGTCGCGGTTCGCCGATTTCCTGGGGCGGGAGGGGGATCAAGTTCGTTATCGTATGTCGCCCCTAAGCCTGGCCCGCGCCCGGCGCGACGACATCAGCCCGGATCAGATCAGCACCTTCCTGACGCGCACATCGGGCGGGCGCGCCCCTGCAAAGGTGTTGGACGGCCTGCGGAGCTGGGGTGAGCGAAGCGGGCGTGTGCAGTTGGAGTCAGGGGTGGTGCTGCGCGTGGACCGCCCGGAGACGCTGAAGGCGCTGCGGCTTGACCCGGCGATCGGGCGGCTGTTGGGCGAGGTTTTGGGGCCGCAGGCGGTGCTGGTTCCACGTGACAAGGTGAGGCAGGTGCGTCGGTGGTTAGCCGAGCAAGGGTATTTGGAGTAAGAGTGCACACTGCTTGGATGATGATGTTGCCAGCGCTTCGTCGAGGCTCAGCCCAGCCGGTCGGTAGATATAGGAGCTGGTTCCGAGTACGCTTGCGTGGCGCACTTATCTGGGCTATAATTTCTTCACTGATAGAGAGGACCTCGATATGAGCGAAGCCAGTACGATTGATTGGGAAATTAATCAGCTTGTCAAGGCTCGGCTGTTCCCCGACGAGCAAGCTGTGCTGCGCAGCGCCTTGCGCGCTCTGTTTCAAGCCCAGCCCGAACTCAGACGGCAGATGGTAATCCGCGCTTACACCGGCGGAGAGATCAGCCTGGGTAAGGCCGCCGAACTATTAGGGGTCGCACTTGAGGAGATGAAAGACATTCTCTCCGAAAGTGGGGCAGAGATTCACCTGGGCCCGCGCACGGTCGAAGAGTTGCTCCAAGACGCAGCCAATGCCTGACTACATCTTCGACACCACGGTCCTGTCAAACTTCGCCCTTGCAGGCCGGCCGGACTTGCTCGAACGACGCTACAAGGGTACCGCTTTCACAACAGTTGAAGTAGTCAATGAGTTGCGCAAAGGAGTCAAGGCGGGCTATGCCTATCTTGAATCGATCCTGCGACATATAGAGAGCTTTGACGCTGATGGCTGGCTGCGCGTCTTGGTCCCCGAATCAGCGGTCGAACACCGGGTACGGGCCGAGTTTGACGAGGTTCTTGGCTTTGGCGAAGCATCGTGCCTGACCCTGGCAATCTCACGCGGACTGACGTTTGCCACAGATGATCTGGCGGCGCGTCGACTGGCTCAAGCGCGAGAGGTACCGCTTACCGGCACTTGCGGCATTCTGGTCGCGCTAGTCGGCAGTGATGCGCTGACCCTCGCGGAGGCCAACGCGATGTTGGCAGCTATGATCCAAAGGGGTTATCGGTCGCCGGTAGATCGCCTGAACGATTTGGTATGACTTGGTCAAAGGGTTGATAACTTAGTTCGACGTTGTACATTTTACAGGATACCTAACTACCCGGCTTGATCCCGGCGCAGGGCAATCCCGACACCGGGGCCAGCTATGAGTACGTCGATAGCGACGTGGTAAAAGGGGCAACTTACTTCTACAAGCTGGAGGACGTTGACCTGCGAAGTGCTTTTGTCGAGGAGTTCGTCAACATTGAAGGCCGGGGCGGGATTGCGGCCTGGAGCCCAACCGGGTTGGGCTACCCTTCGTGGCATGAGTCTTTGGCCGAGGCACTGTACGAGGTGATGTTTGGGGATTACGTCTACCAACTGGGACCGGCTACCACTATCAAGCCTGGCGGGGGGCTGCTGACCTACACGCTGACTTACGCAAACCACGGCAACCAACCGGCTGAGAACGTGGTTCTGACCGAAGTATATGATCCGCACACCCTCTTTGACTCGGCCAGCGCGGCGCCTTCCAGCGGCGACAATGTTTGGCAATTGGGGACGCTCGCACCCAGCGAATCAGGCACGATTGCGGTCACCGTCCGGGTGCTGGAAGACGTTCCTCTGGGTACGATAGTGCACAATCAGGCTCGGCTGAGTAGTGACAATCTCGACGACGTGCTCGCTGCTGTCAACACCTCTGTTGGCTCCCGAGCTTACTTGCCGCTTATCGTCAAGTAGCGGTGTCCCCCACCGGCTCACTCGTGACTTCGTAGACGATCAGCGTGGCACCGTGTTCATTCATCACCTGAGGCCCTGCCAGGGACAGCTCACCCTGGCCTATCAATTGGCGACGGGTCCGGTGGGAGACGAAGACTCTGCCAGGCGGCAGAGTCTTCGCCAGATGCGAGGCGGTATTAACCACCGGGCCCATAACGGTCCAGTCCCGGTCACGACCGGAGCCCAAGGCGGTTCTGACCACGCGTCCGGTATCTATCACAATGCGAGTCGGGAACGCGCAGTGTGTCGGTTCGGTTTGCCGCAAGTTGTGGTTGGTCACCTCGCGCTGAATCGCCCGGGCGGCTCTTACCGCATCGTTGGGTGACTCGAACACGGCCATCATGCCATCCCCCATATACTTATCCACCTGCCCCCGGTGACGATAAACGCAACGGCGTAATCTCGCGAAGTAGCAATCAAGGCTAGCTACGATGTTCTCCAGGGGCCAGACGCTCATCAAGTGGCTGAAACCCACGACGTCGGTGAAGAGAATGGAGATCTCCTGGCTGGGGGCCAGCGAGGTTCTTGTCCGTCGGCAATTCCATAGAGGGGCTATTTTTGAGAACAGACTGAGCAGAAGTTGTGCTGGCGTGTCGAGCAAGCCAGGCACTGCCTGGGGCTGGACACCAACTTGCTTGCTTATCATCACGGATTCCTCCTCGATCAGCTACGCGAGACGCATATTCGCGCGCTGTCCCATCAAGCAGCCTGAGAATATTCCGCAACCGTCGAAACCAGAATGTCGTTGTCCTGGCGGGTCAGACAGATAAAGCCCTGGGATTGAGCCTCTCTCAAAAACTCACTGAACTTCTTAAAGGGTCGGCTCCGACGATCCCGATAGCGTGTCTCGTCAAATTCATCCAGAAGGTTGATCATTTTCTGCTTGACACGGCCGGAATGTACCGCTTTCACGCTCTGAGTGCTCTCAAGAATGCGAACGGCGTCCACCAGGGTCTGAAAGATAGTTTCTGGCACAGGCGTTGCAACAGGTGGAAGCAAGACACACTCGTCAGCGGCTTGCCTGAGCGCAAAGTTTATTTGCGCTCGCCCGGCAATGACAACTGCTTCTATGTCACGCCGTTTGATCTCACGTATGAGGGGAATGTAGTGTCCGTCGCCGCTGGCAATGATGAACTTGCCCGCGAGGTCCCGGGTCGATAGCAATCGGCCAGCGTCACTCATCAAGGTCTCGTCGGCGGTGCTCTTCCACCCGTTAGGGCCGTTGGGCCAGGCCGGGCAGTGAATGAGCTGCACCGCTTCCAGGAACAGCTCTCGGGCTGCTTCACCCATGTACCGACCGGTGGCATAGTTGCCGTAGCCTCGAGCAACCACCAGCCTGCCTCTCTGCCGGGCGACATCCAACAGCTTTCTGAGATCAAGATTGCGGCAGTTAGCGACGTCAATTAGAAGAACGACTTCTTCACGTTTGTCCCGCTCACACATAGCGTGCCCCCTCCCTTTAATATCGCTTGTGGCGTACCGTCTACTGACGCTTCCAGTATACGCCATGAGGAGGGTGGCTTTCAAGGACAAATCAATTCCGATTTCGGGAAATCTTTGCGAGGTTTTGTACTAATGGGGAGATATCGGAGAGACAATGATCGGGAAAGAATCCTCCATAATTCCTTCCCATTTACTGAAAATCACCGAATGCCGTCAGCCCCCTGAAGCAGCCAAGGAAGTTCCAAGATTTAAACGAACCAAAGAATCACGAATGCCTTGATGACATCAGTGAGCGTTGGAGCCATTATTTTCTTAGAACGGCTTAAAGCTCAATCTGATACCCCATGCCGTGGCGTGTTTCCAGGATATCCCTGGCTTCGGGGGCAATATCGGCCAGCTTTTTTCTGATCTTTGTGACCAGTTTCTGAAGACCATCGACATCTGTTACCGGATCATACTCTCGTTCCCAGACCGCCTCAGCGCACCCTTTGTGAAGACATAATTCCCCGATGTGTGTGTATAGATGGTAAAACAGCCGGAACTCATTGGGAGTGAGAGTTAACGGCTCTTCGTTCAAAAAGAATCTCATCGTGCTGTCGTCGTAATACAGGTGGGGGAAGACTTGCTGGGTCACATCCGGGTCGTCAAAGCGCAGCAGGGCTGGCCACGGCCCAAGCCCAATCGTATCCTGATTCCTCAATAAATGAGGTTCTCGAACCCGACGCCCATTTACATAAGTCCCATTGGCACTGTTAGCATCTTGAAGGTAGCAATAAACTCCTTTACGCTCAACCGTAGCGTGGATACGTGACACCTGTGCCTTAGGTATAATAACTTGACACATCCCCTCAGCTCTTCCAATAACCGTGACATCACAGTCTATGACGTACGATCCAGGCTCTATTTCGTCGTTGAGTGCAATCAAGCTGGGTAGGTGCATGGATCTCACCCCCAATGAGTTCCGGCTGTGTAAGTCTGCTCAAGCGCCTCGACTTGGGCCAGGCAGGTATCGTCTTCCTCGTTTGGCTGGTACTCGGTCTCAAACCACTTGTCCAGTATCTCTTCGGCGAGGACTTCCGAGGTGCGGCGCAGGCTCATACAAAGTACGTTGGCCTTGTTCCACAACCGGGCGCCACGCGCGATTTCGGCATCGTCGCACAGGGCGGCGCGGATGCCAGGCACTTTGTTGGCGGCCATACTGACGCCGGTGCCGGTCCAGCAGAAAAGCACCCCCCCGTCGGCGCGACCGGCGGCCACGTCCTCGGCCACCCGGCGCGCCACCTCGGGCCACAAGATGTTCTGATCCGCCACCGGGCCGTATACCACCACCTGGTGGCCCTTCTCGCGCAGCTTGTCAAGGACCACGCGCGCCACGTGCATGTCCATATCGCTGCCGACTGATAGTTTCATCTCGAACCTTCTCTACGCTGCAAAATCAAACACGGGCGTTTCAATCACGCGATTGGGCTTCTTTTGCCCCCAAATCGTTTGTTGCAAGCGTTCGACTGTCTCCGGAGAGAAAAACCGCTCTCCAGTTTCTACACATACTCTAGCAGGAACATTCTCGACGATGAGAAATCTGTCATCCATTACAAGTGTATAAGCTACTTTCCGCTCAACCATTGTTTCTTTCCAAACATCGTTCTTCATCTCAGCTTCTCCTAATCTTGAAATCAATCCACAGATTGGGGTCTGGCTCGTACAAAGTTATGATTTTTGTCACAGGACGGGATGGATAACTACAATGAATGTGTAAAGGCCTATCTGCTAGCGTACGACAATTTATTTAACAGCTTGGGCCGCGCTTGTCTTCGGGATAGTCTTCGATGACTTCACCATTTTCAATTGCCTCGCGAAACTCCCGAACGCTGATGTGACGAATAATGCTTTGGTCAACAGCGTGCTCCGAGAATTCAAATTGGTCCTGTGTGATCTTCTGACGGATCTGCTCAATCATTGTCATTATGCGATCGTGAGAGCACTGTAAGAAGCTTCATCCGCCTTCAAACCCCATGGGGATATCCTCTGGAAGGGGATTATTAATCACTGACATTTCTTAAGCAACCCTCCGTCCAACACCTGCCGCCAACGCCTACAAACATTCATTTGTAATCAAGTATACCACAACTTGCCACCCACTGACAATCGCTTTATACCACCACATCAATTGACTTCTGCATCCAAAGAAAACCCCGCCGATCGGGGCGGGGTCAGGTTACTGGTAAGGCATCACTCCCTCCCCTCTGCTAGGGGGAAGGGCCGGGGATGGGGCCGGCCTAAAACGGGCTGGCCAAAATCTCATCCCTCACCTGCAACGGGGTCGGGTCAGCGGCCTGGATCGCCGCCGCGAAGCTGCGCACCTTGGGCAGATGCTCGGCGATGTACACATGGGCCATAGCCCGTTTGCGGTCCGAACTGCGCGCATGTTGTAACATCAGCCAACTGTTAACGGTATACACCCCCATATCGGTCAGGTCGGAGGCGTAGTAATCCACGACATCTCGATCACACTCTCGCAGGTGATCCGTGCAGCGGCCGAAAAGGGCGGTCGCTTCCTCGACCTGGCTCTTGAGCGAGGCCAGCTCGGGGCCGTAGTCCTGCGCGGCCCAGTCGTCCAACAACTCGTCCAGGCCGTGGGCCAACAACTTGCCAATGACGGCCACGACCTGCAATTGGCTGGTGCCCTCGTAGATATTGGTTATGCGGATGTCTCGGTAGTGGCGTTCCACATTGAACTCGCGCATATACCCCACACCGCCGTGGATCTGTATCGCCTGGTAGCAGACGCGGTTGCCCATCTCGGTGGCGTAGTACTTGACCAGCGGGGTCAGGGCTTCGGCAAGTTTGCCCGCCTGTTTTTTGCGTTTGCGGTCGGCGGGGTCCGGCTTTTCGCTTTCGGCGATCTTGTGGTCGTAGGCCTTCTCCAGATCGACCCAACGCGCCGCCTCGTACATCATCGCCCGCGTCGCCTCAATTTCGCTGCGCATCGAAAGCAGCATGCGCGACACAGCCGGGATGGAGCGGATGGCTTGATCAAACTGTTCACGCGCGTGGGCATACCGGTACGCCTCGCGATACGCGGCCTCGGCGATACCCAGTGCCTGGGCGGAAACCGCCAGCCGAGCGCCGTTCATCAACGCCATCGCATAGCGGATCAGCCCGAAGCGCCGCTTGCCGATCAACTCGGCCGGTGTATCGCTGAATTGTATTTCGCAGGTGGGCGAGGCGTGAAGGCCGATTTTGTTCTCAATGCGGCGGATATGTACTGTGTCGTCCTTTTCCACCAGGAAGAAGGAAAGACCCCGCGCATCGGTGGAGCCCTCCTCGCTGCGAGCCAGCACCGTCATGATCTCGGCACACCCATTGGTTATGAAACGTTTGACGCCGTTGATGCGCCATACACCAGCCTCTTCGTCATACGTGGCGCGCGTCTGCACCGCCCCCAGGTCGGAGCCGGCGTCCGGCTCGGTGAGCACCATGGCGCCCGCCACCTCGCCCCGGGCAAAGCGCGGCAGGATGCGGGTTTTCATCTCATCATCGCCAAACTCATTGATCGAGGAAGCAATCTCTTGCAGCCCGAAAATGGTCATCAGTCCCGCCTCGGCACGGGACACGATCTCCACCATCATCTGGTAGATCGTCTCCGGCAAGTTCATCCCACCGTACTCCCAGGGCAGCATAACGCCCATCAATTCGGCCTGCTTTAGGGCCTTTAGTGCGTCCTGGGTGGCGGCGGCGTAGCTCACCTGCCCGTCTCGATACTGAGCACCCTCTTCGTCCGCCTCGGCAGCACGGGGGGCGACCACTGCCGCGCAAATCTCGCCCAGCACCTCCAGAAGAAGGCGATAGCTGTCCTTGGCGTCCTTGTAGTAACGCGGCGCTGTGGGGTGTTTCTCAGCATAGGCGTACCCCTTCTCCTTGATTTCGACCACTTCGCTCAGGTCGATCCTGTCAAGATGATATTTCAGGTCCATATTATCTATGAAAAAGTTTTCAGCCATGCTCTTCCTACTCCCTTACTCCTTACTCACTATTTGCATCATTTCGCCTTCTCGCGCAAGGCACGTATCATCATAGGAATCACTTCGGACAGATCACCGATGATCTTATAATGGGCGATCTCAAAAATCGGAGCGTTGGGATCGGTGTTGATGGCAATGATCTTGGCCGATTCGTCCATCCCTGCCCGGTGCTGGACGGCGCCGGATATGCCGGCCGCGATGTACAGACGTGGCCGCACCGTGGTACCCGTCTGTCCCACCTGATGTTCGCGGGAAATGTAGCCAGCGTCGACCGCCGCCCGCGAGGCACCCACCTCACCACCCAAGACATGGGCCAATTCTCTAACGAGTTCAAAGTTCGCTTCGCTGCCCACGCCGCCACCGCCTGAGACAATGATTGGGGAGTCCTTAAGGTTAACCTCGGACTCACGAGTTTCGCGGCTGAGTATCTCTAGTACCAGGTCGCTCTCGTCAAAGGTCGGCTTAATTTTCTCGACGGTTCCCTGCCGTGTGAGGTCCGGCTCCTCGCGCCGCATCACGCCTTCACGCACAGTTGCCATCTGCGGATGCATAGTCGGATTGATGATGGTGGCGATGATGTTGCCGCCAAAAGCAGGCCGAATTTGATACAGCAGATCCTTGTAGTCCTGCTTGTCCTTCTTGGAGGTGTAGTCGCCGATCTGAAGGTCAGTGCAATCGGCAGTAAGCCCCGCCCGGGTGGCGCTGGCAACGCGTGGGGCCAAGTCGCGCCCCATTGCGGTGGCACCCACCAAGAAGATATAGGGCTGCCGCTCTTGCAACAACTCGGTTGCAACCCGGGCATAAGGGAGCGTACGATACATTTTGAGTTCGGGATGGTCGGCCCACAGCACCCGATCAGCGCCATTGTGGATGACCGTCTCGGCCAGGTCTCCTAGCTGGTAGCCACACAGCAAACCGCAAACCTGACTGCCTAGCGTCTCGGCCAGTTCCTGTGCTTTGGCCAACAACTCCAGGCTGACGTCGGCGATGATCCCTTCTTCCTGTTCAATGAAAACCCACACATCCCTTGAGTTTGTCTGGTTTGTCATTTTCCTTACCCCTAACCCACAATGTATTCCTGGATCAACTCTTCTAAGAGCGCGGCAATGCCTTCTTGATCAGCAGGAACCTCTTTGCTCTCCGTCGTCTCCAGCACCACGAAATTGACCTTGTAAACTTTGGTGGGCGATCCGCCCAGACCAAGTTTATCCTCGTCGGCATCAAGGTCAGCCGCGGACCAAAGGGGAAGCTTCATATCACGGGCCTCCAGGTAAGCATCCAACGTTTCCTGCGTCTCGAATTCCGGCCATTTTTTCAACAACGATTGGTATTCGAGGGGAGTGGCGGCCAGTTTATATTGGATCCGCTTGCGAGCCGAGGCAGGACGGGGCTGGTTGGCAGTCGTGACCACCGTCAACAGGCAAGGTAATGAGCATTTCACCAACTCCTTGCCCAGGGGCAACGCCCTTTCCACGACAATTTCGTCCCCTTCCAGGTTGACGAGGGTCTCTGCGTAAGTGATCTGGGGGATGCCCAACTTCTCCGCCGTCTGGGGACCGACCTGAGCGGTATCGCCATCAATCGCCTGCCGTCCACAAAAGATAAAGTCATAGTCGCCCAGCTTTTCGACGGCGCGCGTGAGCGTGTACGACGTAGCCAGCGTATCCGCACCAGCGAACTTCCTGTCGCTGATCAGAATCACCTGGTCCGCCCCCCGGTAGAGGGATTCGCGCAGCACTTCGGCCGCCTGGGGTGGCCCCATCGTCATTACGGTGACTTGACCACCATACTGCTCCTTGACTTGGAGCGCCATCTCCAACGCGTTCAAATCCTCCGGGTTGAAAACGGCCGGTAATGCCGAACGGTTCACGGTGCCGTCGTCCTTCATCACGTCGCCTGTGATGTTTTTCGTGTCAGGCACCTGCTTGACCAGCACGATTGAGTTATACGTCCTGGCAGATGACATTCACTCCTCCTGTTGGATTGGGGTCTGGATTATACATAGAATTTCAAAACTCCCCCAACCACTTCACCCAAGGCAGCGTCCCTTGTACGGCGTTCACCAGTCGCTCATCGGCGCTCCAAAACTCACAGTCGAGATGCTGTGCCAGAACCAAGTAGTGAGTGTCGTAGGCGACTGGTCGCTCAAGACGATCGGCCATATCCAAAGCACGTAGATGAAAGTTGGGGGGCTCCATGTATTCAATGCCAAGAGCAAGCGCGCGCTCAAGCGCTTGCCGACTTTCCTCAGTAGTGCGGAAACCACGTGTAACGTGCTTGCGCAGTACTGAGGTCAATTCATAACGCAACAACGGAGGCGCGGTAATATCACGCGCCTCGCTGTGCCAGGCCCGCCACAAAGCACGGGCGTGCGAGCTATACGGCTCCTCTACCACAATTTTGACGACCAGGCTGGCATCAACGCAGGCCCAGAAGTTCGTCATCCCGTTCTTCTCTCATTTGGCGAATGATTTCAACAGAGTCAGGTGAAGGGCGATCAGGATAACGAGCGGCAACTTCTTTAGCGAAGCGCTCTATTTCATCGAGGAGGGCTAACTGCTGTTGCTTGCGGGCATCGGCGTCTTGTTCAGTGATCAGGCGCTGGTAATCATCGGCAGGTAGAATGACAACCGTGGGCACACCTTTGCTCTCTACCATAGCTGGTGTACGACGCTGAAGCACTCGCCGCACGACGCGCCCCCACGAGTTCTTTACTTCCGTAGCCGAAACACGCCAAATATCGCCCACACAGCACCTCAATTAGCTAATAAATTAGCTATATTATAATTGGCAACTCGGTCTATGTCAAGGGGTGCGTCCAAAAATTTGGGAAAGCACAGGGGGGGGTGCGGGGGGAGACCCCCCAATTCCCCCCTGTCTGTCCTAAAATCTGGGACAGACCCTATGTCAAAAGCTATGGAGCTATACACTCGCCGCCGTCCACGCGAATGACGTTGCCGGTCATCCACGACAGCTCGGGCCGAGAGAAGGCGACGACCGCGTTGGCCACGTCAGCGGGCTGGGTCAGACGGTGATAAGGATTGCGACGCAGGGTGGCATCAACCATCTGCTGGCTTCCAGGGATCATGCGCAGCGCCGGTGTATCGGTGACGCCAGCCTGGATGGCGTTGACCTTGACATTTCGGGGTGCCAACTCATATGCCAACTGCCGGGTGTGGCTTTCCAGGGCAACTTTGGCAGCGCTGACAGCGCCGTAGGTCGCCATGACCCGTTGATTGCCCTCGCTGGTCATAGAGAAGACACGAGCATCATCGGCAAAGAGATCAGCCCAGGCCAAATCCTGGACCCAATAAACCAGGCTATGAGCCATCACATCCAGCGTCATCTCCATCTGTTTTTGGTCCAGGCTCTCTTCTGGCGTTTGTGCCACATATGGTTTGAGCGCACCAAATGCCAGCGAGTGAAGCATCACCTTCACTTTGACCCCTTCCTCTTTCATCTGCTCGATAGCTTTGGCCCGCTTCTTGGCATCGGCGGCATTCATATTGATGAAAAGCGCCTTGCGGCCGGCGTCCTCAATGTCGGCCTGCACCTCCCTTGCGCGGGGCAGTGTTGCCTTGAGATCCAAGTGAACTCCGACGATGTCCATTCCAGCCTGGGCCAATGCTTGGCCCGTCGCTGCGCCAAATCCGCTAGAAGCGCCCAAAATCAAAGCCCAACCAGAGAGAGCGATGTTACTTGTAGTCACCATTCCCCCCTTCATTTCCCGTCCAGACTAAGTCGTATTGACGTTTGTCAATACGACCTTGACTGTGTTGACATTCGAGCCCTTGTGCTTAAGCACCCTTCAACAAAAAAACGAAGTGCATCTCTGGGAATGCGCAAATGTCAACACTACCTAGATTACACATCCGTCCAATAATAAAACCCAATCGTATCTTTGTCAATTGCTTACAACACCATGAGAGAGAAAAGGTTACAATGATTTCGACATTTCCATCTGGGCCGAGTATAATCAGCAATAAGCTAGCTACGACTTCATCTCGATTGAGTTAGGACAAAGACGTGATGAACAGGATCATATGGCCAATCGTCGCCGTGCTGCTAGCCATTGCTATGGAGTTGGCGGCCAGGCCGGGCATCTCACGCGCCCTCTACTACGTGACCGGCGAAGAAGACCCTCTTCCCCAATTGACAGGCGTCACTCAATTTGCCTTCAACCTGGTCCGCCCCCCACTTCAACTGGCAAACGATGTGCCCGTGGCGCATGCCGGAGTCAACCCTTTTGGCGTGAACACCTTTCTGCAAAACGAGGTCGATCCCCATAAGCGCCGCCTGGCGATGGAGATGGTCGCCAATGCGGGCTTCGGTTGGATCCGCCAGGAGTTCCCGTGGGAGGACATCGAAATCCATGGCCGCGGGGACTTCATAGACCGGCGCCACGACCCGCCGCGTTCGGCCTGGGAAAAGTACGACCACATCGTGGACCTGGCCGAAGAGCATGGCCTCCAGATCATCGCCCGGCTCAGCAATCCACCCGCTTGGAGCCGCGCAGCAGGCGACAACGTTGGCCCCTTCGCCCCTCCTGACGACCTGAAGGCCTACGGTGATTATGTGGAGGCCGTAGTGCGCCGTTACAAGGGACGCATACGCTACTACCAGATATGGAACGAGCCTAACATCTACCCCGAGTGGGGAGAGCAACCGGTGGACGCTGCGCAATACGCAGAACTACTCAAGGTGGCCTACACTCGGGCCAAGGCAGTGGACCCCGACGTGGTGATCATCGCTGGCGCGCTGGCCGCCACCATCGAACTGGACCGATATCCGCATGGCCTGACCGATGCCCTTTTCTTGCAGCAGATCTACGATGCCGGTGCCGCCCCGTACTTCGACGTGCTGGCTATGCAGGGCTACGGCCTCTGGTCCGGGCCTTACGACCGGCGCATGCAGCCCCGCGTGCTCAACTTCTCGCGCCCACTCTACATCCGTGACGTGATGGTACGCAATGGCGACGCGCACAAACCAATTTGGCTCTCGGAGATGGCCTGGAACGCCCTGCCGCCTGACTCAGCCTTGCCGCCCGCCTATGGTCAGGTGACAGAAGCACAACAGGCCCGATATGCGGTGCAGGCCTATTACCGATTGCAGTCCGAGTGGCCCTGGTTAGGCTTGGCCAATTATTGGTTCTTGAAACAGGCCGACGATCGAGAGCGAGAAGTCAACCCCCAGTATTACTTCCGCCTACTGGAACCTGACTTCACCCCACTTCCCGCTTATCACGCCTTGAGCGATGCGGCCCATCTGCCGCCAGTGATGTACAATGGCTATCACCAGGAAGATCACTGGGCGGTGGATTACGTCGGGTGGGAGGCGCTAAAGGACGGGCGTGCGGTGTTGGGCGGCTATCGCCAGGCGACGAATGATAGCGCCCAAGCCAGCCTCACCTTTAATGGCAGCGACTTGTGGCTGGTAGTAGCTCATTGGCCAGATGGTGGGTGGTTGGAAGTGACCGTGGACGGAGGCCCACCAGTCGTGGTGTCACAAGATTCGACTGAGGTCGCCTTCGGGGTCAAAGTGCCTGTCGCCAGGCATCTACGCAAGGGTCACCACAAAGTACGCATCACCGCTCGACAAGGTGC
>Ga0180437_10003095_pt1 | contig 25234 bp, 18 predicted proteins | sample SS_ome_4_FD_132410 | JGI IMG/M metagenome (GOLD analysis project Ga0180437, IMG submission 132410) | Hypersaline lake sediment archaeal communities from the Salton Sea, California, USA - SS_3_D_1 metaG | ecosystem: Environmental > Aquatic > Non-marine Saline and Alkaline > Hypersaline >... | reverse complement strand
GCCCCGCGCGGGGCGACATAGACTATTACAGGCACCCGGCTGGCGCGCATCTCCTTGACGATGTTGTTCATCAGGTCAACGCTCCCGCCGGGGGTGTCAAGCTGAAAAATGAGGACTTCTGCGCCGGTATCCTCAGCCCGCTGCAGGCCACGCGACAGGTATTCGACCATCGCGGGGGTTACCGGCCCCTCCGCGGTCAGCAGCAGAACCATGGGGGTATCATCCTGGGCCGCGGCTGCAGCCGGCAATATTAAAATCGCCAGAAAGACCAGAACCGACAAGAGAGCCAGGGGTCGTTTAATCACTAACTTACTCCAGATTGATCTAAAGATTTATTATAGCATTCCAATTAAAGAACCAGTTAAAACCTGGTGTCCGTCCAAGGCTTGAATTTTTACCCTCAGGGAAATTTTTACAGGTCAACTCGCGGGCAGGTTTCGTTTGATGACCGCTAAAGTTATATCATCGTACTGACGAGCACCTTCAGTAAAGGCATTGACACTGCCGAGTATCCCATCCAGGATTTCTTGGGAACCCTTTTGGTTTAATTCAAAAACGGATTTCTTGAGGCGTTCTTCCCTAAAAAATTCGCCCTTCTGGTTATCTGCTTCAGTTATACCATCAGTGTAAATAACCAGTACATCTCCGGCATCTATCACTTCCGTTCCCCTACCCCAGGTTTTCTCTTCATATACTCCCAAAGGTATACCGGTTCTTTTCAACTCTCTTAACTGGTTTGGTCTTGAACTCCCCAGCAGAAGAGGTGGGCAGTGGCCGGCGTTGCAAAAAACCATTTGCCCGGATCTGAGTTCTAATATCCCGTAAAAAATGGTTAAAAACTGATTCGCGGTAGTGTACTCGAGGATGCGCTTGTTAACCAAATTAAAGACCTGTTCAGGCTGCGAAGGGTATTCCATTATGACAGGCTTCAACAGCGCATAACTCAGCGCCATAAACAAAGCCGCCCCAACACCTTTGTCAACCACATCGGCCGTTATCAACCCAATCCGATCTTCCGGCAGCAGGAATACATCGTAAAAATCGCCGGATGTCTTGCGGGCAGGCAGGAGTTCGAACGACATCTGCCAGCCCGGCGTTTCTGGAACTTCGACGGGCAGAAAACTTCTCTGTACTTCACCTGCCAGGGTTAATTCTGTTTCCATCCGCCTGTTCTTTTCCCGGAGTTTGTTTTGAAGCTCTTTCAATTCCAGGTGAGTCCTGACCCGGGCCAGCACTTCTTCAAGCTGAAAGGGCTTGGTTATGTAATCCAGGCCCCCGACATTAAATGCTTTTACTTTATCCTGGATCTCGTCCAGGGCGCTGATAAATATCACCGGAATATCCCGGGTTGATCTTTCACCCTTTAATCGGGTGCAGACCTGGTATCCATCCAAGCCGGGCATCTTTATATCGAGCAAAATCAGATCCGGCGGATTGGATACGACTGCATTGAGGGCCAATTCGCCGTCCGGAACCGGCCTGACATGGTAATCGGCATCACTCAACATTTTCGATAATAAACGCAGGTTCGCGGGCGTATCATCCACGATCAGAATATCCGCTTTATATTTCCCCATATCATTTTCAGTCATGATAACCTCCCTGTTTGTTCGAGCATCGCGGTTATTTTTTTATATTCGTAATTCTCAGCCAGTCCGGTCAACTCTGATGCGAGTTCAGGGAAATCACCAGAGATCTCGTAGATAAGATCAAGCATTAATTCTAAATCGGCATTTACCGTCGCTGATTGCAGAGCGGCCAACCACTCTGCAGGAAGCGATTCAAGAATATCCCCCAGGGAGGTTAACCGGCGCTGCTCTTCAGTTTCTTCTTGAAATGCCGGCTGCATCTCGGGCTCGCCTTCATAAAAAAACTCCACGCCCAGATGCTTCTCCAGCAAATCGCAAACCTCCTCTGCGCGGAACGGCTTGCGCAGGAAATCGTCACACCCCTCGGACAGTATCCTTTCACGGTCCTGTTCAAAAACGGATGCGGTCAGGGCAATAATAATTGTCGACTGCCCTTCAGGTGCCTTTTTTATTCTTCTGGTAGCCTGGTATCCATCCAGGACCGGCATACGCATATCCATCCAGATCAGGTGCGGATGCCAATCACGCCAGGTATCGACCGCTTCCTGCCCATTTCCAACAGCCCGGACATCAAAATCCAAGGACTCCAATAACCTGACAAGCAACTGGCGATTTGATTCTTTATCCTCCGCAACCAGTAAACGAAAAGGATCCCCATCCTCAGCCAGCTGACCCGAGACCAGTTTCAAGGCCTTTCTTCCCGGTTGTGCTGCCGCCATCTCTTCATCCTCGCAGAGCCCGACCGGAATCTCAAATTCAAAAACGCTCCCCACGCCAAGCTCACTTCTGACCCTGAGTTCACCACCCATCTGCTTTACATACTGGCGGCTGATCGTCAGGCCCAACCCGCTGCCCTCCTGAAACTGGTCTGTTGAGCCTACCTGAACGAATGGTTCAAACACATTAACCAGATCTTCCTGCGAGATTCCCGGACCGGTGTCTTCAACACAAAATTGAAGTGAACATTGACCTGGCAGTTCAGAAGACACACCCGTCCGCAAGCAGACGCTGCCTTCCCAGGTAAACTTAATGGCATTGCCAAGCAGGTTGCTCAATACCTGGCGAAGTTTACCCTCATCGGTTTGAATAAAATGGGGGACATCCACAGCCCGATCAATAAACAATCTCAATCCCTTATCATCAGCCCGCAGACTGAACATCTCACCCAAGCTTTCCAGCATGTGGTGAAGGTCAAAGTTAGCTTTATGGATCACAACACTGCCGGCTTCAATTTTTGAAACCTCCAGGACATCATTGATGATCGACAGCAGGTGCTCCCCACTGCGGTTGATAATTCCCAGGTGTCCTTTTTGCTCATGGTTAAGGGTTTCATCGCGCTCCATCAACTGGCTGAAGCCTAAAATTGCATTCAGCGGAGTACGCAACTCGTGGCTCATGTTGGCTAAAAAGACACTCTTCGCCCGGTTGGCTGCCTCAGCAGCCCGGCGCGCTTCCTGAATTTCCCGGATATCATGATAAATCACAATATAACAAACCAGTTCTCCGGAAACGATGACCGGAACCGAGATCAATTCCACATCCACAAGGCTGCCGTCTTTATGGGTGCGTTTGGTCACCGCATGCATCCGGCTTTTAAATACTGTAGCCTTTTCGGTGATCAGCCTGGCTTCTTCGATAACCGAAGGGTGATTCGCCAAAAACGTTTCGATATTCTTGCCAACAACCTGCTCCTGTTTATAACCAAACAACTTTTCAGCCATCGGGTTCCAGGCTATTACTTTGGCATCCAGATCAACCGACACAATAGCGGTCGGCGCGTTGATAAACAGAGCTTCAAAATATTCTTTCTGGTGCAGGATTTCTTCTTCATACTGCTTACGCCTGGTAATATTTTCCACCCGACCCTCGTAATAAAGGGGGTTTCCATTTTCGTCTTTCACCATACGGGAGGTGTCGCTGTACCAACCAATTTCCCCTTGAACAGTACGCCCGTAAATTTCAAAATCCCGCACAACTCCCTCGCGGTCGAGCAGTTCCTTCCAGCGCTCGCGCTCTTCCGGGTAAATATAGTGAAGCGCGGTTGTATCAATCGCCATCAATTCTTCACGCGAGCCGTACCCCAGCATCTGCACAAACGCCAGGTTTACATCCAGAAATTTGCCCTCAGGCGTCGCCCGGTACAGACCTACCGGCACTCCATCGAACAAGGTCCGATAACGCTGCTCGCTCTCCTGCAGTTCAGCGGTGCGTTCTTCCACCAGATCTTCCAGATGCTCCTGGTATTTGCGCAGTTCAAGTTCAGCCTTTTTACGCTCTGTAATATCCTGCACGGTGCCTTCGTAAAACTGAACCACACCGTTCTCATCTTTTATCGCCCGGGCCGTATCACTAATCCAGATTACATAGTCGTCATAGCGACGCAACTGAGTTTCAAAATCCCTGAGAGTGCCTTCCTTTTCCAAGAGTTCCTGCCATTTGAGGCGGTCATCTGAGTTAACATAGACATCATCAAGGTTTATCGAAAGGTAACTCTCCCGGTCCGGGTAGCCCATCATCTGAACCAGAGCGGGATTTGCATCCACAATTTTCCCCCCAGGTGTGGTGCGGTATAAACCCACCGGAATGCCATCGAATAAGCCGCGGTAGCGCCCCTCACTCTCTTTTAATTCAGCTGTGCGCTCCTCGACCAGCTCCTGCAGATGCTCACGGTATCCCCGCAGCTGCTGCTCGGCACGTTTGCGCTCATTTATCTCCCTTTGAGCCTGCTCAAAAAGGCGGGCATTGTTAATTGCAATCCCTGCCAGATGGACCGCGGCAGTGAGGACCTCAAAATCCTCCTGATCAAATGCGTCCCTCTCCTTGCGTTCTACTATCATTACACCAACCAGATCCTCACCAATCCAAACGGGGAGGTCAACTTCTGATCCCCAGACACCGTAACTGTACTCGCTTTCCTGCGACACTTCCGGCGTGTAATGCAGTTTTCTTTCCCGCAGGCAAATCGCGCTGATACCCCAACCGGGTTCCAGACGCTCCGGCGGATCAACAAATCCTACATGGGCTGCATGGACCCGCTCTCCGGTATCCTCATCCAGAAGGTAAAGGGCGACAATATCGTAGCCAAGGGTTTCCTGCAAGCCGTTAACGACCGCCCAGCAGACCTCTTTTTCAGTAAGTTTGGTCCCCAGGTCCGTGCTTAATCGTAATAACGCTTTATAACTGTCGGGATTCCCAGGTTGAGAAGAACCTCCCGGGTTGAGTTTTGCCAGAATATCTCGCACACTGTCCAACATGGAAACACCTCACTTCAAAACCTTGACGAACAATATACCTGTTGGGATATTCCTGTTTCAAATATATGTAATTAAACCTTGCCAGCCGCTGACCGATTAATCTAAATTAACAAAGATTTTTCCACACACCAAGATTTAAGTATATAGATGTTCTTTCACCCGGTTGCTATGAAAAGGGAAGCGATGTTCAGTTTGATAGTGGTTTTGATGCCCCGCCGAATTTATTGATACAGTAAAGAACTTTTTTCTTCGGATTAATTATACATCAGCCCCTATTTTTGGTCCCAAGCGCGGGACAGATGCGGTCATCAATCCGGCGCAATAAGCTGCAGCAGACCGGGTCGAACCAGCGCTCCCAGAAACGGGCTGCGGTCACGTTGGCAGATTCGTATTCGACCGCCACGCGCTGGAACCCCTGCGCCCGGGCATAATTCTGAAAAAAATCAAGAAGAGCCTGCCCAACCCCAGACCGGCGGAATTCCGGGCGGATATAGACTATCTCAATCGTGGCAGTTCCGGAATCCTTGAGAATATCACAGCCGTCCGGGTGGCCGGGATTTAGCCCCATACAACCGGCAGGCTGCCCATCCAGGTATGCCAGGAACATCTCCCGGCCCTGCTCCGACAGCCAGTCCTGCGGAGGGGGAAACTGGTGCAACCAGTAGGTGGGAGCCCCAGCCATGTGGCTCTGCAGCCCATCGAAGAATACCTTCAACTGGCCGGCATCCTTTTTGCCTGCCTGGCGGACTTCAACCCGCTCATTAACACCACTCAGAACGCCTGGTTGGAGCAGACCGTCAAAGGCAAGCATCCCAAAACCCATCCTGACCCAGCCCTGGATGCCGTCCCGGTCGTGGTTCAGCAGGCTAACCAGGTGCTGACAGCACCCGCCCGCAATCCAATCCGGGGCGAGGCGGCTGTACATGTCCTGGTAAATACGGGCGCTCCCACCCAGAAGGGCAGCCCCAGTCCACTCCGGGCTGTAGACGGTCCGCAAACCCTGGAAGTCCTCCAGCACAAATCCGCTCAGGTATCCGACCAGGCGCCAATCTTCAAAAGCCGCCACCGAAGGGTTGTCCCTGACCAGGTCAGCCAGCATAGAAATGATCACATCCTGATCCCCGTAACGAGCCGGCAAAAGCGGGAGTTCCCGCTTGAAAAAACGGTAGTTTTCCACAAACAAGGCGGCGGCATCTTCAATGTGGCTCTCTTCCAGTTCCAGCACTTCAAGCGGCAAAGCTGGCCTCCTTTCTTTTATCATTCCATCAGGAAGCAGGAACATCTCTGGAAAGCCGCGCCCGCCAGTACAGCCAGAGCAGGTTAAAAGCCGCGAACAGCAGAATGAGCCCCCAGACCACGGTTGGGCTTCCCTGGGCGCCCTGGAACATTGACAGCAGCAGGCCGGTGACCGCGGCCAGGGACCAGATAATCTTGAGGTTGAGCATGAGGCGGTAATTACTGCGGTCGGCATTCCTCCCCAAATAAGACTCGATCCCGATTGCGAATAATGCAGCCGCGACAAGCCGGGCAGTAAACGGGTCGACCTGCTGCCATCCGAAAATGGTGAGGGTATAAACCGGCGCTAGCATTAGCGGGACTGCGAACAGGATGTCGACCAGGAAGTGGACCACAAACCAGGTCCGCAGGGAGGCGGGGACAGCCGGGTTATTCATATAAGAACCTCCATAACAGCAGGATAAGGGTTTTCGGCATGTTCCCGAATACAACTGGCAGCGCACATAAAACCAGCCTAGGGATAAAGCTCCTGGTAGATGCGGTATGCCAGGGAAACCCGCTGCAGGTACTCGCGCGTCTCGCCAAACCAGGCCCAGCGGATCAGGTCATCCCGGTCCGCCACCATGGGGTCTTCCAGCCAGGATTCGACACTGGCGACCCCGGCGTTGTAAGCCATAATGGCGAGCTCCAGGTCGCCGCCAAAATAATCCAGCAGGAAATCCAGGAACCAGGCGCCCATTTCAACATTACGATCGGGCAAATAAGCCTCGCCGGGCTCGGATTCGCGCCCCAGCTGCTCGCTCACCCATTCCTGAGTGGAGGGCATTAACTGCATCAGGCCGCGGGCACCTGCAAGCGAGAGGGCTTCCGGATCGTAATCGCTCTCGACCCGCATGACCGCCCAGATCAGGAGCGGGTCAAGCCCGTATTCAGCGGCGGCCGCCTGCACGATATCCGCATAAGGCCTGGGGTAATTGATCCGCCAGAAGCGAGGCGAGGCGTGCGGGTTTTCTGCCAAGTAGCCAGCCGCGATCCGGCGGGCTTCGATTTCAAAGCCGCGGCTGGCGAGCTCGTCCAGGTAGCGCAGTCTAACGGCCGGGTCGCGGGCCAGGCGGGCGCCAAACAGCAGTTCGAGTCTGGAGAGGTCCGCCTGTCCGAGGTAATCGAGGGCCTGGACTTTCTGAAGGACAGTATCCGCAGCGGGCTGCAGGTCTTGATCCAGGATAAAATCGAGCTCGTTTGAGGATGAGGCCCGCAGTCCCAGCCAACTGGGCGCCATATCTTCCAGTAAAGACCTGGCGGTCTCAACCGCGTCCGAGTCGCCCAGTTTCTTCCCGAGAGTATACAGGCGGTAGGCAGCGTCATCCGAAAAATAGACCCCCGCCTCGGCAATGCGCTGGTAAACCGGCAGGGCATCCTGCAGTTCACCGGACTCCTCCAGCAGCCAGGTGGCGTTCCACCAGGCGACCGGGTAGGGGGAAGCCAGGTAATACTCAAGGGCTGAGTCCGGGTCCTGGTCTTCCAGCAACCTGGCGAGCTCGAGCTGGCTGTCGCTGCTCCCGATCTCCTCAAAGAGCTCCCGGGCTTCGTCCAGACGAGCGGTGACCGCCAGAATTTTGGCGAGACCCAGGCGGGCATCTTCGTCCCCGGGATCATCCTCCAACACCGCCCGGTAAACTTCTTCCGATTCAGGATAACGTTCGAGCCCAAAGTATGCGGCAGCCTGCAAGAGGCGGGCATCCGGGTCGTCGCGGCCTGCCAGGCTTTCAAGGGCGTCGCTGTAGAAGGTGGCCCCGTTGAGATCGCGCCCCAGCCGGAGCGGGTCAGGGGCCACCCGGCGCATGTCAACAAAAGAATCGGGTTTTTCGCCCAGCAAATCCTTATACTCTGCGTAGGCGCCTTCCAAATCTCCCTGCCCTTCAAGGTAGCGGGCCAGTTCCAGGCGCAAGGCGGGCTCGTCCATCAGTTCAAGAGCAGCCCGGTAGGCAATTTCAGCCTGGTAAGGGGAGCCTGTTGAGTAATAGCGTGCCAGATCGACATAGGCCAGGAAGGCAGCCGGGCTGCGGGGGTAAAAGGCGGTGATCCGCTGCAATTCCGCGACTCCCCGGGAGAGTGCTTCTTCATCGGCGGAGGATAAATCCAGGCGGGCAGCCCACAGGCCGGCATATTCAGAGATCTCGGGCAGCTCATCAGCGAGGCGGACATACAACCGTTCAGCCCGGGCAGGTGAGGCCCGCTGGGCCTCATTGTAGAGGGCAAGCGGCTCGCGAAAATAATCGCGCAAGCCATAATAAAGCGCCAGGGCAGCCAGGACCAGCACTAAAAAGGCCAGGGTGATGATAAAGGCTGATTTACGCTCAACCTTCATCCTGGGGCTCTCCTTCAACCGGGAGGGGTCCGGGCTGGGTTATCCGGAAGGCATGCAGGCGGCGGTCGAGCGAGCCAACATAGAGCATGTCCCCGTAAACTACCGGCCCGGCGGTGATGGCGCCGCCGGTACGGTAGCTCCAGACCACCTGGCCGGTACCCGGATCAAGGGCGGAAAGGGTACCGCCATCGTCCCCGACGAAGACCAGACCAGCGTAAACAAGCGGGGTGGAACGGACCATGCCCTCCAGAGGCGCTTCCCACAGGAGCCCCCCGGCGAGGCGGTCGAGGGCATACAGGCTGCCGTCGTCCCCCCCAATATAAATAAGCTCGCCGCCCAGGGCAGGCGTCCCTTCAAAGAGGCGCCCGGACTGGAAGGACCAGAGCAGTTCGCCGGTCTCCCCATCCAGGGCATAGAGGCGCCGGTCAGTCGAAGGGGCGTAGACCAGCCCTTCAGCCGCTATTGGGGAAGCCAGCAGCGGACCGGAGGTAGGAAAAGACCAGACCAGATCGCCAGTTTCAGCATCCAGGGCATAAACATTCCCGTCGGCGGAGGCGGTGTAGAGCAGCCCGTCCAGCAGGGCCGGGCTGGATTCGATCCTGCCGGCGGTCTCAAAAGACCAGGTTAACTCGCCGGTCTGAAGGTCGAGGGCATAGATGGAACCGTCGTGGGAGGCAATGTAGACCCGCTCGCCATCCACCAGAGGCGAGGCTGAGATCCAGCCGCCGGTTGGAAAGGTCCGGAGGGTTTTGCCCGATTTTATATCCAGGGCATACAGGTTCCCGTCCCAGGAGGTGAAGTAGAGCGAGTCATCCAAGACAGCCGGGGTGGAGGTGAGGTTGTCCCCGGTCTCGTAAACCCACTGGAGGTCGCCTGTGATGGGGTCGAGGGCGTGCAGGCTGTTGTCGTCCGAGCCCAGGTAGAGGACATTTTCGTGGACGAGGGGAATAGAACGGATGTAGTCGCCGGCTTTGTACTCCCAGGCGAACTCGATCCCGGGCGCAGGCTGGGGAGTTGGTGAGGGTGCTGGGGCGGGGGAGCAGGCAGCAAGCAGGACCAAAGCCAGGAGCAGGCAAACCGGCAGGCGGGTGTTCAAGTTCGGGGTAGGTTGGCAAGCGTTTTTCATGTTCTAAGACCAGACAAAATTATAACCTCAGGGAGCGATGGGTAAAAATTGGGTTTGCTTCGCCGTTCGACCGACAGGGAATGGAGACGGAAAGGAAGCGCAATGTTGATAGGGTTTCAACAGGCCCTGCAAATGGCACTTCTCGCAAAGACACATTCTAACTGAGTTTTTTGCGTTTGAGAAAAATTGAGAGCAGCAGGAGGGCGGTCGTGAGCTGCCAGGTGGATTGGAGAGAGGAATCATACTCCAAAACCCAAACACGATCCCGGCTAACAAATTGAATTGGGCCATCCAATACCCCTGAGAAAATGTCAAGCCCGCCGCGTTCTTTCAAATCACGGATCAGGGCAGCCAGCATTTCTGCCAACAGCCCGGAGCTGCTCCAGCAACGGTAACGGCGGTAGATGGTCTGGAAGGAAGGATGGGGAAGAACAAATTCGGAAAGGAAAGGGTAACTCAAGGGAAAAGAATCCCAGGGAAGACCCAGAGCGAGTTTCCAGAGGACACACTCAAGAATCAAACGAGGGTCCATCTGAGGGCGACCGCGAGATGATTTCAGGCGATCAGCCTCTAAAAGAGGCTTCAAATAAGACCACTGGAAAGCGGTAAGCAGCACAGGAGTTATTTAGTAAAAATTTTTATCAATCCCAAAGGGATGCTCAATTACTGGGGTTATCTTAATTTCCGGACTTCTGATTGGTTTAAGATTAAATTTGTGAGTGAATTTATTCGCGAAACAAACCGGAACGAAACATCCTAAAGAGAGAACAAAGCGTTATTCGTTCCAAAACGAATACGAACAGAGGCCCGGGAGAACAAAACAGAAAACTAACCGCCGCCCACACTCAAAGAAAGCTCCTGGGCGACCTCGGTTAAAGCCTGCTGAAGCGCCTGAGCAGTCTCATCCTGACCGAGCGAACGAATGAAGGCACGGGTACGCTGGGCAGAGGAAAGCCTTCCGACAGAAAGGCTGAAGACACTCAAAAGGTGGACAGCCCGGTCGAGGTCATCAAGATCCTGGGCAAGTTCAAATACGCGGCGGGTGAAAACGCGCAGCAAAGCGATCTCGCCGCTGAGATCGTCCAGGCTGGAGGCATCCAGGTCGCGGGTCTCAATCTTATTAAAACGGCGGGAGTAAAAGCCATGCTTGAGGGCGTTGGTATTGCCGAGCTGGGCGCCGGGCTTGCGCGGGCGGTCTTTCGGATTCAAGTTGGATTTAGACATGAAGATATGACTCCTGTATATAAAGATGGAGTTAAAAGAAGGATACAATAAATTAATAGCACAATTGTGCTAGTTTTTCAAGACGCTAATGGGGGGATTTTTCTATCTTCAAAAAACCTACCAGCAATTAATTAAAGGAAAGCATCCGTATTAAATATTCAAGGTAAGAATCGCCTCAAATATTTATTAAGAAACGACATTTTTTTCTCTGAAGCTCGAACGAGTGTTATATATTTCCCACAATTTTTACAAAAATGAACATCCGAAGGGTTTTCAAAATTACAAAAGGAACAATACCACAAATACTGTTCGTCATAACTAGTAGCTTCTTTATTTCTAGCCCCCTGTTCCAGAGTTACTTTACTCTCCCGATGATTAACTCTATCTCCATAAATATAATCTCTATGACCTGAATATTCAAGATACCAAACACAAGCGCCAATTATTATTACAAGAAACGAAATCAAAAAAACTGGTAAATTGGTAGATTCCGAAATAGCTAATACTAATTTATGGGCAAAACCGTAAAATGAGCCAATCAACGAAATTAAACCTATCACTATTATTAAACAGCCACAACTTCTATACGATGACATGAAAATTACATTCCTTCATTTTGATCAACGATCATAATGAATAGAATTGATTTATTTATTCTAAGTCGTGAGAATTTCAACGGCATAGCGATACGCCCTGGCCTTAATTTGATACCCGCTACCGAAACTGATACTCGTAAATCTGCTTTTTCCAGACAGACCAGAATCCCAATGATCAACGTATTCAGTAATGCCGTTGTAAGCAGCCCAAAGGGTACCTGCAACGCGGGGATTTTTATTGCCACTACCATTTTTATAAAAATGGGCAGCTATTACTCGATTCGATTTCTGTCTCGCCAGAGCTTTTTCATTAGTGAGGTCTGCTGGGTCCGGGTAGATAAGCCGGTAATACCTATCTAATTTTCCATCATCCATATTCACATTGGTCATCGCCTTGAAATTTTCTTCAATCTCCTGGTAATAATCCTGAACCAATCCCAACAACTTGTCAGCTTGAACCATCCGCTCCTGCAAATTGCTAGTATGTTTAATCCGAATTGTGGGGCCCTGCGAGAGCGCCAGCGTCAGCATATTTGAACAAAAAAACCTTAAGGGAGTAAATTTTACCTGAACGCTCGAACGACCATCATGGCTGTTGCTGAATAACAAGTATTTAAAGCAGATATCATCACCGAGTATCTGGATTATTTCTGGCAGTTTTACAAGAATCCAGATACGTTCACCGTCACCAACAGCTCCTGCTGACTCATATACTGCTTGTCCCTCAGAAACGATATCATCAAAGAAGGCAAATGCCTCGGAATTTTGAAGGATAGTATAGGAGCCACTCACAATCCCAAAATATCGGTTAATCCCTGCTTCTAAAAAGTCCTGGCGCATAATAACGAATTTATCAGGCACTTGTTTCAGACCAAAAGGAGTATTAATAAATAACGGCTGCTTGATTACATTCCAATCCAAACTAGCAGCTTGTATAACTTCAAGAGAAGTGGTCTGGCCTTCTAATTTAAAACCCTGATCATGCCAAGGTGGATGTTCAATATAACCAGATTGAAATTCTCCTGATTCAATCTCAAGCGATAGCTGCTGGTTCATCCCCACCTCCATATGTAATCCAATTTATTTAACAAAAATTTTCTTATTCTTCCTCAAAACCAAAATCGCTGAACTTTAAAGTACGGCTGTTTTCGCTGATGGTACGGATAGTGGCTTCATCAAATCCATCCGCCAGTTTTGCGACAATCTCCATACTGATATCAACCTCACAGCCGAGCTGGCTGGTTAACCTCTCAATGACCTCCTCGACAATCAACGCCATATCCTTGTTAATACGCTGGGAATCGATCTCCGCCCTTCCGTAATAACGGGTCATTTTCTTTGATTCAGGTTCATCAACCTCAGGTTTACCACCAGGTTCAACTGTTTCACCACCAGCGACAGGTACTTTTCCAGTTTCAACTTCTGGCGGCCTCGAAATAAAATCAGGGTGGACAAGAAGGCTGTTTTCATCAAAATAAACACTTCCCAACTCACGGAAGACCAAACCGGTGTGGAAACCATGCTCGTTCACTCCGGTCGCATAAGCAAAGGGGGCATCCAAACGCCCGACGCCGTCTTTTACAGCTTTCAGCATAACCTCACTGTCCAACAAACGCGGTAGATAGCAGTACTGAGCCAGATATTCCCAAAGCTGTTTGAGCTTGATCTGCATGCCACGCTCATCATTCCAAAAATAACGCTCTAATTCCATACGAAGAATATCCGGCGACCACTGATAAATCAACAAACCGTCACTGCGAAGTTTGCTGGATGCGCGGTCATAAAAATTATCGTCGCCTCGAATCCGGCTGGATTGAATCTCAATTTTTCCAAGCGGATCTGGCTGAAGCGGTACGAGCAACCAGGAATATGTCTCCTGCAGACGAAGCCCAGCTGTCTCGTCCATTCTGCGGCAGCTTTCAGCAACCTGACGGCGCTGCTGGGCATCCAGATTCAACTCCTCTTTCTGGTCATCGATTGATTTCCATGACAGATATTCACGGACCGCCTGCTGAAGGGCTTCCATTTCATTCTCGTCAGGCGCGATAAACACGAGCATATTCTTATACAGGCGTTGAGAATTCCCCCTGGAGGTTAACAACGCAAAAACTTCTTTTTCAGCTTCAGTCTCAGCAGTCGTCCTGCGGTGAACAGATTCCGGATGTAGGACAATAACCCTGGCACGCGGCTCGTCTACCACATCAGATGTCTCGCGCGGCGCCACGTGGAAAGCAGCAAAGTCACGGTTCCTGGCAACATTTTTGAGGCGTTGAATTATCTCTTCATAAATTTCAGGCAAACGAAAACCCTGGGCGCGATCGCGAGCCAGTTTATTAACAGTGGGCCGGGTATCGTACCAGTATCGATTTCCATCTGAATAAAGGTATGTTAACTGGCCTCCCATCCGGCGGAGGGCATCCCCAAATACTACAGCCGGCTCGCCAGGCTGGACACATCCCAGACGGATACGGACCTCCTCCAGCCCCCGCACGGGGTGATCCGAGCCTGAAGGCGCGCTACCGAGAAAAATCGTTCGGGCAACACGCCGGGCAGCATTATAGCGACCAATCGCCGGGATGTCCCCATCGATGCTATAAGGACGCGAATCGGTGCCGTCAACATCGGTATCGAAGACTGCATCCCATGAATCCACCAGATATCGGAGCAACTCATCCCGGACTGTGGAAGAATCTAAAGGTACCGTACCGGGCAATATCAACAGGGATGGATCTCCACGAGACCAGAGCTGGTGGATTGTGGCGGCCATAAAACGGAGCACGCCGCGGGTGCGCTGAAAGCGCTCCAGAGTGGACCAATCCTGGTATAACCGCTCAAAGAGCTCGGGGTGGATCGGATAGGCGGACTTTATCCTGTCCAGATAATCACTTTCCGACACCCCACCCGGGAATTCCCCCTGATTATCACGATACATCGTGCCAAACGCCTCCACAACCGCATCGCGAGCAGCATAATCAATGCTGGAAGAAAAGAGCCGTCGGCGGATAATCTCATAGCTCTCGGCGGCTGTAACCGGTTTCCATACCGATTCAATTCGCCCTACAATGTGCGATATTGTATTCAGGGCGGTGCGACCGGCATCGCCTCCAATTTCAATATCCGATTCAGGGATAGAGATCAACATCATCGAATCATCCGAACGCCTGACCGCCTCGGTGAGAGATTGAACAAAAGTCATCAATGAATCAAACGACCCGGCTGGAAGCCCTTCCACTCTGTACATGTTGCGGGCGTAAGCTACCAGCTCGTCTATGATTATCAAGCAGGGGCCAAACCTGTCAAAAACCTGGCTGAGGACATTTGCGCCCGGGCTGACGCCTTTCTGGTCAGCCTTTTCAACAATCCGGTAGCCTTCCTCGCCACCCAACTGGTATGCGATCTCACCCCAGAGGGTGTTCACCATCACCCCCGGGTAATTTTTCGGTTCGGAAGGATTCAGATCAGTGCCCACCAAAACAGCGATGTTGGCTTCCGGCAGATCAACATCTCCGATCTGGGCTGCGATTCGCTCCCCACCAGAGAAATCGCTCAACTTAATTTCCCCGCTGCACAGATGGTAAAGGGCAAGCATACTGTGGGTCTTACCGCCCCCAAAGGCAGTCTGGAGCTGGACAACCGGATCGCCGCCCTGAGCGGTAAGGCGCTTGATACCAGTCACAAGCATACCCAGCAAACCTTCCGTAAGGTAGGTGCGGTTAAAAAACTCAACCGGCTGCTGGTATTCAGGTTCTGCACTACCTGTTAATACCTGAGCGAAGTCAGCTACAAATTCAGCCTGTATATACTTGCCGCTTGAGACATCCGGGTGAGGTTGGGTTACATCACGCCAGGGTTTCAAGCCGGTTGTGGTAGTGGTTTCGACGGTTTCCGGGACAGCGTCGCGCTGGGAACGTTTGGCTTCCTGGTCAAATCGCAGCCGCAGCAGTTCGCTCGCAAGCTCCCTGACCTTTTTTGCCTGTTCCCCGGCACTGACGGACTTCAACAACTCGGCAGCCGTATCAGCAGCCCGGTAAGCATCCTCGTTGGTGAAAGGCTCCTGATGGGCCCATTTATTGCGGGCATCAATAAGGATACTTACATATGAACGGGCAGTAAAACCCAGTTTTTCCTGAAATACATCAGTCCAACGGCGCCACATCAAGTTGAAACAAGCCTGGGTATCCAATGAGGAGAGCAGTGCTTTTCCATCCGACCTGGCAGATTGAGGCAACCCGGGATGGCCGGTGAAAGACAAAACGGAACCAATTTCATCGACATATTCACCTTTATAGACCATCCGGTATTCGCGCAGGATATAAGGACCAAGACCCTCTTTCAGGGCTTCCATCACACGCCCGACACGTTCTCGGTTGCTGATCGCCATGATTAATCCTCCTTGTATTTAGAACCTGGTTTTATAAAAATTTGCATTTAATTTATAGACTCCCTGCAGGTCAGCTCCGATCAAATACGAAAAACTGAAATCGGCACCATCAATTTTTGCGTTTCTTAAATCAGCATTGTGAAGCTTTGCAAGACGGAAGTCAGCGTCACGCAGATCTGCATTTCGAAGATCAGCGTTTTTCAAGCAGGTCTCAGATAATTTTGCGGCTAGTAGATTTACACCTTTTAAGGTTGCGCGTGTGAGATCAACGCCACGAAGGTCAACCCCGCTCAAATCGGCATTACTGAAATTGATGTACTTTAAAACATAGCCGCGCAAATTTTCACCATGCAGAACAACATCTTCGAAAAAGCAGTATTCATAAGATGGGCCATCGGATTGTTCGGCCCAATCTGAATAATCGATTAGCCAATCCAGGACTGAATTACGATCAATATTTCGAAATGGCATTTTATTTCTTTTTTAACCACATAAGTGGTTACTACAAACACTGATTGCCCTAGAAATGGTTGCTACGAACATTGATAACCACTGAAGTGGTTACTACGAACTTTGAATAATAACAATGGTTAAAAATCGTCCCATCCTTTGCCGTAATCCTTCAGAGGATAGCATTGCCAGAGGTCGCGCAGCCACTGGGATCCCCTGTCCTCATAATACCAGAACAGGCTGCTCCACTTCCATTCATTGGGAGAGGACACACCACAGTGTTTTACGGGATTGTAATGAATGTAGTTCAAGGTGGCGTTGTAATGGCGCTCAGACCTGATGGCACGGTCGCTGTAGCGATACCATACTTTACGGCCGAGGGTGTCATCTTCAATGTTCCATTCACGGGACGTGCAACCGTGGATTTTCTGGAAGATTATTCCAAGAACATCGAAAGTTTCAACTTTTGCTAGGATATGGTAGTGGTTAGGGAGCACCACCCAGGCAGATATTTCAATTCCGGGTATGGAAAATTCTTGGAGTAAAAGGGTCTGGAGATGATCACGCCTGGGAGGGCTGTTCAGATGCGGTTTGTGTTCGTAGCAGGCGGCAGTGAGGAGATAGTAGAGCTGGCCTCGGACCGGGTGCGGGGGCTGGTGGGCGGGATTCCCCTGGCGGATGCGCTCCTGAACGAGCTCACGTTTCTGCTGAGGGGTGAGTTTGCGGTATCTGTACATTCTGGTGAGACGATAATGTATTAGGTATGAGCTTTTGTTGGTAGTAACGACTTTAGTCGTTTTTGTGAGTCTTATTTGTTTTTTGGTAACGACTGAAGTCGTTACTACGAGCGGAATTGTTATTTAAATAATTCGGACTGCTGATAGCGGTCGCGTAGTTCTCTGGCCTGTTCCTGGCTGGCGCCCCAAGAGATGACGAGGGCATTGTAGTCGCGGGCGTGCTTTGCCCAGCTCTTGCGGTCGCAGATGCTGTAAAGTCGGTAAGCCAGCTGGCGGGATTCAGCCGCCAGATCAGAGGGCATTTTCGCCAGCAGCAGAGCCGCGCCCTCCTCCCCGTGGGCGTCTAATCGAGCGATAAGGTGATGGACAGCCTCCCAGGCGGTCAGGCGGCGGTCGGTGGAGGGATCCCAGCCGGGGTCGAGCTCGGACCAGTGCAGCAGGCGGACCCTGCCCGCGCCCGATTCGAGCACGCCGGCGGAAACCAGGCCGTCGACGCTGGTGTTTTTTGCGCGGGCGAGCACATCCGCCTGACCAAACGGGCCTTCCTTAAAACCAAATTGCTCGAACCAGGCTATTGCAAAGCGTGAATCGGTATCAATATACCCCTCCTGTTCAGAAAGAAAAGAATCGAGTTCGTGATTAATTAATTGTAAGGCGGTGCGAACCGTCATTGGTTCGCCGTTCGGCTCAAGGACTTTGTTGTAACGGCTGAAAACAGACATGCCTGGACCAATGCTCGCCTGTGCAAAATCAACGGGAGCAATATTTCCTGATTGCATCTCGTGCAATGCCAAGGGAATTTCATTGTTCAGTTTCTTAATGAAATCCCTTCGTGAAATTATTGTAGCTTTATGAAAACGCGGTAAACAAACCAGAACAATTGATGACGCAAGTACATTGGCATCAGATGCAATCAATCTGTTGCTTAACTCAGTCCGAATAGGCCATGTGCCAACTATAACAAAACCAGAATCAATCAAACTATTTAACATAACTTCCCAACCTGTACTAGATGCGCCTTCGTTTACAATCAATTCTTCTTGTTTAAAAGCATAATAAACCGTAATTGGGAATTTTGGCTTTATTTGTTCCCTCATGTTTACAAACGTTTTCTTTAACCCCAGCTCAAAATGATCTTTTGCAGCATTAATATCACCATCAAATCTATGAGACATAGCTACAATTTCTTTTTCTTTTGGAACAAGTAAAGTACTAAAGATATTCGGAAAAACATTGCCTAAACTTTTACGCAACCATATATACGAAAAATCAGAAAGATCTGCATAACCAATATTGTCATAGTAAGGAGGATCAGTTGATAAAAAAAATGGGGTATTGAACTCTAACTCAACCGCATCAATTTGATTGCTATAACCTCGAACCGCTGCTGGTAATTTCTGTACTGCATTAGCAATTGAGGAAATAGATATTAGATAATCACCAGCAGCTCCTGAAAAGGGATTAACTTCAGGAAAATCCCAAGTCATTGGAAGTGCTTGTCGCGCAAATGCTGTTACTGTTTGCTGCCTGACAGAAGTCCAGCGGGAATATTTGCATAGAGTATTGGCAATTCTACTTATCCCAAATGCAAGATATATTCGAAGTCCTTCAGAGTATGCATATGCCCCATGGCCACTACAATGTAAAGAAATATCATCTTTAAACATTCCCGATAAAACAGCATCACTAAATATTTGATTCTGCGCCTCGCTAAGAATGGTGCATAAAGTGGACAGAGTTATTAGTTGACGGTTTGTAAAAAGTTCAGACCAATACTTTACACCATAACCTCTACCACTGACCAAATTGCTATTATTTTGATCCATCTCTTGTGGTGGTATCCAAACATTTTCCACAAGATCATCGATTAGTTGATACTTATCATCCGGTACCCAAAAATTTCTTTGATTTTCACCGTCTGTAACAATCGCAATAAGTTGTTTCCCATCCTTCTTTTTTACAAACTGATCCCTGATATTTTTTTCATTAGCAGTTTGACCACAAATTAAACAACGAAAATTCGCTCCACGACCAACTTTCACCGATTCTTTTGGGGCTCCCGATCCCGATTGAATTTCAAATTCAACTAATTTACGTTCTTTATTGATTTTTGGTTTTAACCAAGATGCATTTTCTTTATTTTTGCTCAACCAAAAACTAGTTAATAAAGGCATTTGTGCACCACAGACAGGATTTGGACATTTCACAGTACGTGCCCACAACCAAGCAATTACAACCTCACCATTGAATTTAGGGAACAAGTAACCGATTTTTTCAAAAGCTTTTTTCTGCACCCATTCCCCATAATAACGAATGTCAGCAGCTAAACCCGCAGCACCTCTCCAGTGAGCTCCCTCACCAGTGCCTTTACGGTCGCGAGGGTTTACAGGAGGCATATTTGCAAATAAAGGCGGGATTTCGATGAGGGCTTTATTGATCATCACCGCAACCGGGTTAAGATCACTGGCATGGGCTTCCAAACCAAGCCTTTGGGCTTCCAATGGAATAGAACCGCCACCGGCAAATGGATCCAAAAGCGGAGGCGGGTTTCCATCCGTGGCGATATTGATCAGTTCGCGGGCTTTGCCAATCACATCATCATCTGTGGTGCTCTCCCACTGGACAAGGCGTTCGATAAAATCAAACAAACGCTGACGGGGGGTGTCATTTGCGGAAGCATTAACTCCTTTTGGAAGAGCTTTACAAGCCTGCACGAACTCCGGGTTAGCATGCGGGTCATCCGGGTCATCAACCAATGATGCAAATATAACAGCCCGGCAAGCGGCAAGCGGACGGCGGGCCCACCAGAGATGTAAGGTGCTTGGGTGGCCGTGGCGAATGGACTTCTCGCGGGCGCTGGCTTTGTTGATCGCTTCAAGAGGCAGGGCAACTTCGATTAATTTTTTACAGTAGGTCATTTCGGTGCCTGTTTAAATATTTTATCGCCAATATAAATCACAGTTGAGGTTCAGAACTCTTTGGCAGCAATTTGTCAATCTGGTAATTCACACTTGTCACTCCAAAATCGGGCTCGGCTCCAAAGGGTTCGCGAATATAAACCGGATCAGAGCCTGCCCCATCCTGAACAAAAACAACCGCCAGGATGTAGCCCTCGGGGCTGTTGATCCCGGTCAGGATCTCGTTGCGGGTGACGGTAATCGTATCAGAGCCGGGCCTGCGCCCCTTCACCTCAATAAAACGCAATTTGCCGGTGCGGGGGTCGAGGCTCTCGATGTCGTAGCCGAGGTTGTCGGCGCTGACATCAACCGGATGATTGCCCAGATTTATCTCCTTCTCCATAACAGCGCGCATGGCAGAAGCTTCTGAGATACGAGTCTCCCTGATTTCAGTCCAATCCCCGGTTTTAATAACCAGGCCAGCCGGGATTACCAGGACGCCCCCAATAATTCGGGGAGGGACCGCCGATACCTGGCGTTCAGATTCAAGCTCGCGTGATCGTTTTTCGAGACGGGCGGCCATCTCATCGGCACGAGCCTGGGCCCTGGAGGCGTTAATGCCCCCACGGGACCTGCCGGCTTTTTCCTCCAGGCGCAGCTCAGCAGCGCGCCGGTCCCAGTAGTTGATCTCTTTTGTAAGACGCTCGTGAACAGCTACAAGGATTTTATCAATCCGGTTCTCCCTCTCTGCGCGCACGCGCTCAAGATGGCGAGGGACCAGATTCTGAACAGCGTAGTCCAGCACCCTGCCTTCAAGACCTTCGCTTTCCAACCACTCAGCCCGCAGCAAATCTGCGGCGAGCTGGAACTCTCCAGCTGATAGCGGCCGGTAATCGAGATAGGGCGCGCTTCCCCCAAGGCGGATTTGACCGCTTTCAGAAATTTCCACAAAGTGGACCTGGCGCGAAACCAGCCGTTTTCTCCCGCCATCCAACCCGGAAGCATCCTGGATGTCCTGCTCCAAAAGGAACATCACGCGAGGCAATGTACCAGAATCGATCGGATCGAGAAGGACAGACCCCGATTGAAGCATCTGACGGTGAGTATCGAGCAGTAAATCGATCACACTTTCAAGCAGGGGGTGACCCGGGCAGACAAAATCGGCCTGCGCCGTTCCGGTCTGACTAATCAGATCTTTGTCGAAGCAGATCCGTTCATACTTGTCAAGTACAGGAACCACTGTGCCAAGATCCCTGGCACGATGGCGAACACGGGCAGGGACATAATTGACCCGGAAACGACCGGGTTCGCGCTGGCGGATCGTACCGCCCAGAAATTCAAAAGCCTTCAGAAAAAAAGATTCGATATAGTGGGGCTGCAGGCGGCGGGCTGCATACCGCTCCATTTCGGCGCGAATGCGTTCAATCCGGGAGGTATCGAGATTCTCCGATGCCAGGGAGCGAGCCTCAAGCAACTCGCGGACACGCTCCTGGTCGAGGCTGTTATCGATAGCTTGTTCAAGCCTGGCGCGCACTTCCGGCAGGTCGCCATACCGAACAGCTTCCACGAGCAATTCGCGCAGCGACTCTGCCTGGAAGAGTTCCCCGAGCACATCAAAAACCCTGCCCTGCAAGGCCTGTCCTTCGGCTTCCAGTTTGCTCAGGAGACGGTGATAAACATAGCCCTCGCGGGTCTGCCCTGCCACCAGGTTCCAGAGGTGGCAAACCTCCTTCTGCCCGATGCGGTGAATGCGCCCGAAGCGCTGCTCTAACCGGTTCGGATTCCATGGAAGATCATAATTGATCATCAAATTGGCGCGCTGGAGGTTAATCCCCTCGCCGGCTGCATCCGTCGCGACCAGAAAATAAACATCAGGGTCGTAAAGGAAGCGGTTTTCGACAGCACGCCGTTTATCCCGGGGTACACTCCCGTCAATGCTAACCAGCATATCATGTCGCCCGTAAAGAACGCTGATGCGCTCCAGCAGGTAGTTCAATGTATCGCGGTGCTCAGTAAATATCACCAGCTTTCGCCGATTTCCGTCTCTATCCAGCATGCGCTCTTCATCCTGGATGATCGCAGCAAGTTCCTCCCATTTACGATCCGTTCCGCTATGACGCAGCCCGTAAGCCAATTTTTCAAGCGCTTCCAAGGTGGATATTTCAGCCTGCAATTCAGCCCTTGTGAGGGCAGCTGTGGCGCTGTCGAGCACATGCTCTTCAACATCCTCCAACTCATCCGCAGGCGAATCATCCAGGTCCTGGAGCTGTTCCTCATCCAAGAAAATTTCTTCGGGAACTGGATACGCATTCGTCCGCTGGATTTTATCGAGTTCAGCGATACGCGCCTCAAGGCGGGCGCGGCGGCGTTTCAAAGACTGGTAGATCGCCTCAGGTGAAGAAGCCAAGCGGCGCTGCAGTATTGTCAGCGCAAAACCTACCGTCCCTTTGCGTTTATCATCATCCAAACGGTCAGCGCGATTAAACTCTTCCCGAACATATTCTGTTACAGCTTCGTATAAGCGCAGTTCGCCAGGCGATAAAGGATAATTGATAGTATATGCACGCCGTTCCGGGAATAAGGGACGACCATCAAATCTTTTGAGGTCCTCCTTTACCATGCGCCTGAGCAGGTCTGAAACATCCACCTCATGCACGCCAGCCCGGAAGCGACCAGCAAAGCGGTCCTGGTCAAGCAATGCCATAAAAAGTTGGAAGTCTTCCTCTCTGCCATTGTGAGGCGTGGCAGTTAAAAGCAGGAAATGGCGGGTAGTCTCACGCAGCAGCTTGCCCAATTTATAGCGCTTGGTTTCCTGAAGTTCTCCGCCCCAGAAGTGGGCGGACATCTTATGGGCTTCATCCACAATCACCATATCCCATTCAACACGACGGAGTCTCTCCTGAATATCATCACTGCGGGAAGCCTGGTCCAGGCGGATGATCAGAAAGTCCTTTTCAAGAAATGGGTTGCCGCTGACCGAAGTTTCTATGGATTCACGAGTGAGGATTTCAAAACGAAGCTGAAACTTAAACCAGAGCTCATCCTGCCACTGGGCTGCCAAGTTACCAGGCACACAGACCAAGCAGCGCTGGACATCACCGCGCACCATTAATTCTTTGACCAATAAGCCTGCCATGATGGTTTTGCCCGCGCCGGGGTCGTCAGCCAGAAGGAAACGGAGCGGCTGGCGAGGGAGCATATCGCCGTAAACCCCGGTGATCTGGTGCGGGAGAGGTTCAATCAGGGAGGTGTGGACTGCAAGAACAGGATCGAACAGGTGTGCAAGGTGGATTCGATAGGCTTCGGCAACCAAGCGAAACAGCTCACCGTCGGCGGAAAAAGTCCATTTACGGTTTCCATTTTCAACTTCTAGTTTTGATTCGTCATTTCTAAAAAGGAGCTGGGAGCCTGGATTTCCCTCAAAATCCTTATAAACGATTTCGATAGTGTCAACTCCACGCCACCTGACATCCAATATTTTTACTGGCTGACCTGGAATTATGCCTTTCACATTAAGATCCGGTTTAAGATCTTCGAGTTTGCTCATACAGTATAAACATTTACAATATTAGCTATCATTAAGAAGTTGACCCTGCTCTTCGATTTGCTGTACAACAGGAAATTCTTCGATCAATGTTCCCCCAACCTAGTTTCTATTCCAGTTTGTCATTGGCGTTTCTGATTTGCTCATTCTGCCTGTTCCTGTCAGAACAAATTCATTTTAATATAAAACCATATTTTAATTTGATCAAATCATTACCAAAACATTCAATTCTAATTCAAGGAACTAAGATCGCTTCACCGGGCTTTGCCCTCCTTGCGAAAACACGCAGCGGAGAAACCTTAAATAAACTTCGCCATCATAAGCAGGTCGTCGTAGACGCCGTCGAGGAAGCGGACTTTCCCTTTGACCCCTTCGAGCAGGAAGCCCTCGGATTGGTATAGCCTGACGGCAGGGGTATTGGAGGCGAAGACCTCCAGCTCGACCCGCTCCAATCCAAATTCCCGGGCTCTGGCAAGCGCGGCGGTTAATAGGCGGCGGCCGATCCCCTGCCCCCGGTAAGCGCGGCAGACGCCCATGCCAAGCTCGCCGCAGTGGGTGAAACCTTCCATCTTCATTGGGAGGACATCGCACCAGCCTATGACCTGTTCACCCACAACCGCGACGAACTGGGGGATGCCGTCAGCGATGACCCCGCGCACAAACCCGCGGGTGGATTCGAGGGGAGGCGCCTCAACAAAGCCCAAGTAGAGGCGCTCTCGGGCGACTGCGTCCGGACAGGCGCAGTAACCCTCGATGCAGTCTTCGGAGATGGTCAGGACCTGGATTTCCGGGGAGGGTTCGGGACTGGTTCGCATGTGGGGATTTTTACAATGAGGCGGTTTGGTTTGGGGCAGCGGGTAAAAGCACAGTAAGGGAAAGAAAAAAGTATGCTTCGTCGTTTTTTCGATGGTGATAAAGGCGGAATGGCAGAGTTATGTTGGTTGGGTGGCAACGGGCTCTGCTTGCGCCACTCCTCGCAACGACACGCTCTGGCGTGGGTGGTTATCCAAAACGGGCATAGGGATGACAAGGGGAGGACACTGAAAAAGGAAAACCAGATCGCTTCGTTGGATCGGGATCGATCCGCCTCGCGATGACAAAAACTAGATCTCCACCCACCTCCCGGATTCAGCGCTGTGGAAGATGGCCTCAATGACGCGCATGTTGGAGACAGCATCCTCGATGGGGGTGGGGACGGGCGCATCCAGCAGGACGGCTTCCGAGAAGAGGTCGCCCTGGAGGGTGTACTGGTCGGTTGCTTCGGTGAGCACTTCCCTGGTCTCGCCGGCCCGGTTGTGCAGCAGGCGACAGGGCTTATCAGGCGGGGCGTTGAAGGGGATCTCGATCTCGATCCAGCCGCGGGTGCCCATGATCAGGACGCGCTGGTAGCCCTGGCTGAGGGTCGAACAGGTGAAGGTGGAGGTTCCGTTTTCGAAGACCAGCATGGCGGAGGCCAGCACATCGGTGCCGAATTCGGGGTGGAACTCTGCCAGAGCGGAGACCCGCCCGGGCTCAGCCCCAAAGATAAAGCGCGAGAGCGAGACGGCGTAGCAACCGATATCCAGCAAGCCCCCGCCGCCGATGCTGGCTATGTTGCGGATGTTATGCGGATCGTCGTTGTAGTAGGAGAAAAAAGTCTGGACGGCACGCAGTTCGCCGATTCCGCCGGTCTGGATCTGCTGGCGGGCGTAGACCCACTGGGGGTGGAAGCGGTACATGAAAGCCTCCATGACTTTGAGGTCGGGGTGTTCCCGGGCGGCTTCTAGCAACTGCTGGGCTTCGGCGACGGTGGGGGCGATCGGCTTCTCGCACAGGACGTGCTTGCCAGCCTG
>Ga0180437_10003093_pt1 | contig 25246 bp, 20 predicted proteins | sample SS_ome_4_FD_132410 | JGI IMG/M metagenome (GOLD analysis project Ga0180437, IMG submission 132410) | Hypersaline lake sediment archaeal communities from the Salton Sea, California, USA - SS_3_D_1 metaG | ecosystem: Environmental > Aquatic > Non-marine Saline and Alkaline > Hypersaline >... | reverse complement strand
TACCGCACGCGCAAACGATGTTTGTGTCGTAATATTCAGGGTGTATATCCTTACGCAAGACTGTTCACCTCCGCAAAACGTATCGTCAAAGTATCCTAACCAGCCCCATTATATCAGCTCACGCGGTTTTGTTTCAAGTCGTGTGTCAAGACCGGAAAATCGGGGTTGCGAAACGGCTTCTTTCTACCGGTTCTTCGGGGCGACGAGCGCCGCCGATTTGACCGTAGCCGTTTTTTGGGGTAAAATTAATATGGTGGCTATAATTGGGGCTGTGCATAGGGGAGCGATGTTGAAATGCCTAAGAAAGCAAAGGATAGAAGGCGCCGGCCGAGGGCCTCGAAACAAGTTCCACTCTCGTTGAAAGATACCGAACCCGGGATCTTGAACAGCGTCGAGAACATTAGCTCATCGGGTGTCCTGTGTCATACGGCGAAGATGCTTCCTCTCATGAGCAGGGTGGCGATGGAAATCGCGCTCGAGATGCCCGACCCGTTCTCAGAACGGACGGAGTCGGTGGCTTGCCAGGGTGTCGTTGTGAGAAGCGAGAAACGTCCTGACGAGAAGAACAACGGGTACGAGACCGCGATATTCTTCACCAGAATGTCTGAGAAAGACCGGGCAAAACTGGAGAGGTTCGTCGACCAGCAGATCGCGAGCGAGTTGCTCGCCGCCCTGTAATTGCAGGACTTCTTTCATGCGGTTTTGCAGTACGGTGGATACGTCCGCCGTGGAGCGAAAAGAGACGCTCCGCTGGAGTCTGCTGCCCGTCTGACTTTTTATAAGAACCTGATTCTATACCCCTCCATCGCCCGCATCTGCAGAAGATCCGATCGAAACCGGTCCCCGCGTGCTCCACAAAGAAGGAATCTGTTGGGTCACGCTTGCCCAGACCGTCTCTCAGAATTCCCGCCGGTTCGGCCTCGAAAAGATCGCGAACCCCTCCATAAACGCTTGATAACACCGCTTATCCGTGCGATACTATGAGCGGGTACAGTGGGGCTGTTGAAAAAGTGCACTTTGTTGTCATCCTGAGCGTAAGCGAAGGATCTGCTTTTCGGAAAACGCTGAGAATCCAGCGTCATCGCTTCGTCCAGAATGACAACCAGTCGTCTCTATGGGGTTTTTCAACAGCCCCACAGTATCCTATTATGCGTTGCGAACTCATCACCGAGGGTGAAGTGTCCGGGGTCTGCAAACTGCTCGCATCAGAATAAACCGGGTGATCCGGGTGTATATGGTTTAGACGTTATGGGCTTTTGGCGTGGAGTTGCATGAGGCTTGTCCGGGACTGTTCTTGAAGGAGAGCCGATGCATGAGTGACGCAAGCCTTCCGGTAGCCGTCAAAGAAGTCTACAAGGATTACATACCCCCCGTGAACGCAGCCGCTGTTGTTCGCACGTTGCTTCGCTACGTTCCCCCCAAGTACCTCGCCGGATTGGGGCACATTGTGCTCGCGAACTCATCGGGTCTCTCACATCGTCGGCGGCGGGAGAAAACGTGGAGTCGCAAGCGCAAACTACGAATCGCGGAGGCTCGGGGGGTGTATCGCCGCCGGTGGAAAGGAGAGCCGGCCGTCATCGAGATACTCGTTGACAACACGGTGAGATCATGTCCTGGCGTGCTGCTGAGGGTCCCTCCGGTCAGAGACCTGGTGTTTGCCGATGTTCTATACCACGAACTGGGTCATCATATTCACACTATGAGACCTGAGTATCGCGAGCGGGAGAACGTCGCAGAGAACTGGGGCGCCCGACTCGCACGTTCGTTCCTCAGGAGGAGGTACTGGTATCTGCAGCCACTGGTGTATCCGGTCGGTTTCTGCCTAAGAACGCTCAGAACCGTGTTCACTCGAAACAAAAACAAGCGGAAACGGTACGGGAAAACAACGCGAAAGGCGAGATAACCAAACATGAAAGCCGGAGATTCCATCGGCGTAAAGCTCTTCGGAATTGTGGCACTGGCTTGGGGTCTGTGGATTCTTCTTAAATTGGGGCTTTACGCGGCAGGCGGGCAGTTGACGGCGCTCCTACCAGGCACAGAAGAATCCGCCTTGGTGAAATGGACCGCCTCCTTGGGGCTGATGACTTTTCCGCTATACTTGGCGACGTGTTTCATCGCGTCGGGCCTGGGGCTCCTGAAGAGTAAATGCTGGGCGCGGTACCAGCTCCTGGTTGCCACCGGACTTATCGTTTTGCTGTGGGTGGGCAGACTGGTCTTTCTCGGCCCCTGCACTGAGGGCATCCGATACACGGTTGCCTTTGCGACAGCAGCGGTTGTTATCTGGTACTTCAATCGGAAGTCGATAAGATTGCAATTTCCCTATGGTAGGAGCCTAAAGGTTCCAGGCATTCTGTGGATCATAGCGGTGTCGTCAATACTCATTTGGGCGACTGCAAGCTGGTATAGGGAAGGCGGACACAACTCTCCCAGACTTCAGAAAGTGGTCTACGAACCCAGAAACGAAGCTTTCTATTCAGAGAACTACTCCAGGACTCCATTTCCTGTGAGGTATACCTTGGCTGTGCCCAAGAGCTTTGTCGTAGCCAGCTCGCACAAGGAGGAGGAAGGCGGCGTAAGCGTCTGTTTGACTGACCCGCGAGAGGGTGGGATAATCGACATTTGCAGCCAAAACCGGCTCGGATTCATACTGTCCATTGCCGAGGTTCTCGGCTATAGCAGCGATTCTTATAAGTCAACACGAAAAGTGTTTGCCGAGAGATACGGCCTCATGTTGAGATTGCCAAGGAAATTCATCATCGGCCTCGGCGACGATGGCCAATTCGAAGAGGCACAAATAGGCAACATTACAGCGTTCATCGCGAAGAGCTTCGAAGAAACGACTTGGATCGAGTATTACCTGTTTCAAGGACGCGAACATATGGGCGCAGGTACTATCGTGAGTTGTGCAGAAGGAGGCGGCCTCAGCCAAGAGCAGATCAATGAGATTCTCTCGTCCATCAAGCCTCAGGATCAGCCGATAAAGTCAGATGTGGAATACTTCGAAGAGGGTCTGGCACTGTTCGACGCCGACGATGTGGAAGCGGCCAAGTTCAGGTTTGCATCGGCGCTCTGTCTGGAGTGGGAGAACCCGGATTATCATTACCATATGGCCGAAGCGTTTCTCGAAACGGATCGCCTGAGATCAGCATGGGACCATCTCAACAAGACCGTTTCTCTAAAGCGAGATTATCCGGCAGCACAAGAGTTGTTCGACAGGATAAGAGCGGCAGAATGGAAGTAGAGGAGGGACGGATCATGACCAAGATGGGTGGAACGTTCTTAGCGGTGATGCTGGTTGTGTGCAGCGCGGCGCACGCGGATCGGGGGTCAATTCCGTTCAATCCAGGCGTGAGCATCTTCGAGCCGAAACAGCGTGCGATGATCGCGTGGGACGGTCGGGAGGAGATATTGTTGTTGTCAACGGATCTTCGAGCGTCGGAGGCTACCGAAGTTCTCGAGGTGATACCGCTACCTTCAGAACCCGAGGTCAAGAAGGGGGATGTCGAGGTGTTCCGCCGGGCGACAATGCTTATCAACAAGAAACTCCGGCAGCCGCCTGCCACCCGCGCTTATGCGGTCGGGGCGAAAGGGACCCGGGCGAGGCCTGCCGGCGAGGTGACGTTTCACGAGAAGATCGGCGCCCACGACATATCCGTGACGCATGTGTTGGACAGCGGGGGTTTTGTTGAATGGGTGGAAGAATATCTGCGGTCGATGGGCGCCTCGAACCCGACGATTCCCGAACCGCTGAAGCAGGTTGTCGATGAGTACCTGGAAGAGAGGTTCTCGTGGTTTGTGTTCGATGTCGTCTCGTTAGACGAAGAGCCGAAGACAAATGAGGCGATCCAGTACCGGTTTGCCACCGATTCGCTTTACTATCCTTTGAAGATCACCCGGACGGAATCGGGGGAGACCTCGATAGAGTTGCTGGTGCTGACAACCAGCTTGTTGAGCAGGTTTTCGGGCATCCCGACGGAACGTGTGCGGCTCCTGCACGATCCTGTGACCATATCCTCGCGGGAACTGCGCCTTTTGAGCGAGGAAATGGCCGACCTGTTCCCGGACTGGGATGCGATGAAACTGCGTATCTGGCGGATTACCGGCGCACTCTCATCCTTCGAATCCGATCTCATCGCGAACTAGTTTTCGCGTCGTCGGCGACGGGGGATTATTCGCCTTCGGCCAATAATGACAGTGAAACGCCCATTGGCGTGGGCACGGGTTTTGAGTCTGCCTGGACTGTTAGAAATCGGTTACCAGTCGGTCCCCGGGCACACCCTTGAGGTGGCAGGTATCGTTGAGCAGCCGGATCACGAACCGGTCATCCGACCATTCAAAACAATTCAGCGCACAGGTGTCCTGTCGTATCCGCCAGAAGTGTGAGTTGTCCAGTTCCAGCACGGCACATAACAGGACCTTGTTCACAACACGGTGCGCCACGATGACGGCGGTCTCATCCTGGTGCCGGTCGACGATTCTCATGAGCCCTCGCATAGCTCTTCGCCGGACCATGCGAAGGCTCTCACCGCCTTCGATCCGGACGGTATGCGGTCGTTCAAGCCAGTCCTGGTACACGCGCGGATACCGCCGGCGAACTTCGTCGTGCGGGATCCCTTGCCAGATGCCGTAGTCGAAATCTACAAAACCTGCTTCTATCTCCACCGGCACACCGTGATGTTCGGCTATTGCTTCGGCGGTTTCGACCGCCCTGCTCAGCGGGCTGGAATACACCGCGCCGAGATCGCGCCCTTTGAGCGCCGCGCCAAGCGCCTTCGCCTGTTCTCGACCCCGCTGGTTCAGCTCCACATCGGCCCTGCCGCGGAATATCTCCAGGCGGTTCCACTCAGTCTCGCCGTGCCTGACCAGAATAACCGTTGCCATTACCGGTTCCCGTAAGGCCAATTGCGAGAGCGACTTAGCTCCGTCCGCGATTGGCCCACCTTAATGTTGAGACGCTCAATACAAGTTCGTTACGGACCGCTTCCTATGGCGGTAGCAGGCTGATTATAGACGGTGGACGAATTGGCCGTCAACTCGCCGTGTAGAAGTCTTCGCAGCACTTGCTTTTTTTCGAGAAACGCGCTACAATATAATTCAAACTCCACAATCACAGTGTTGCATGGCCAGCGGCTGGGTTGAACGGCTGGCAAGGCTGGTGCCGCACACAGGGAGGTGTGCAAGGGGGGAGAAAGCGGAAGAGGGAGGCCAAAGCCCGCAAGAGCGCTCCGTCTGCTCGCCCTAGTGGGAGGATTGTTCGGCGTGCGTTGGGAACAGACGGGACGCGGGGGACAGTGCCGGGCTGCAAGCGTTTTGGGATCTTAGAGGGGGGACATCTGCATACCCACTGGAGCGTAATGGTGCGGGTAAGCGCTTTGACCGATCCGTAACGTGTGCATTCGCGGTAGGCCGATGTTTCAGGTTACTTGATCGGAGTCTCCTCCAGGTTGTGCGAGGTACAACACGATGTATAAAGTTGTTATCGCCGATGACGAGAAGGACATCGCCGAGCTCGTAGCGGAATCACTTTCACAGCGCGGATTCGAGTGCCACCAGGTACATCGTGGCGACGACGCGTTGGAGAAAGCCAAAGAGGTCAAGCCCGACCTTCTGATACTCGACATATTCATGCCGGGCAAGAACGGGTATGAAGTCTGCCGGGAGGTCAGAAGACATTCGATGCTTTTTCCCGTGCCGATACTTTTGTTGTCGGCGATAGGCAGCGAACCGGAGATCCTGTACGGTCTGGCGCAGGGTGGTGACGACTATATACCCAAACCGTTCGATGTTAATGACCTGGCGCTCCGTGCCCGAAAACTGGCCGAGCGGTACGTGCGCAGTAGAGAGGCCGGAAATGACGGGAGGCTGCCGGGACGCGATTCCACGTTGAAAAAAATTACGAATAGGCTTGGGCGGGGCGATGACTTCGCGCTGTGTTACGCGGAGGTGAGAGGTCTGGGAATCGCCAGCCGCAGGTACGGGTCGGAGCTGTGCGACGCCATAGTCAACATGGCCGGCAAGACTCTGTGCAACTGCGTCACCGAGCTGGGCATATACGACTCGTTCATCGGTCATCTGGGAGGAGGACATTTCGTTTGCCTCGTGGATACGGATAGATTCGAGGTCTACTGCAGGCACGTTACGGAGGATTTCGTCGAATCCTTGCAGAAGCTTCGTCCTCTTCTCGCCGAGCCGCTGCAGGTTGTCCTTCCGGAATTCGGAGACGAGCGGCCGGGACCCGGCTTGCCGCTGGTCCAGATGCGTATTGGAGTTACTACCAACAGAAGGCGCGGGTTCAAGACAGCTCTCGACATGCTGAGAGCTAGCGACGAGGTGAAGCGCAAACCGTTGCGTAACGCCAGAGAGGCGCCGATCTTCGTCGACGAGCGATACTGAGAGCAGCGAGATAGGACTCAGCACTGCCGTTGTACACGTAGGAACGTGGGGCAATGTTCCGAGGCGCAACGGCAGGTTTTGCAAGAGGCGCTTACCGGGCGAGGTTTATCGGAAGCTTGAGAGAGGATGGCGGTGGCTGAGAAACGAATCAACACGGACGGCGGACGAATGCGGACTTACCCGTTTAGAGAGATCGAGCCTAAATGGCAACAATACTGGGAAGAACAGGGTCTTTTCCGCATGGACCCCGATTCGTCGAAACCGAAGTTTTACTGCCTCATGATGTTTCCATACCCTTCGGCGGAACTTCACGTCGGGCACGGCCGCAACTACATTCTGGGCGACGTGCTGGCTCGTTACAAGATGATGCGGGGATATAACGTGCTCGCGCCGATGGGTTGGGACGCGTTCGGGCTGCCGGCCGAGAACGCGGCGATAGAGCGCGGAATACATCCGGCAAAGAGCACGTGGGAGAACATAGGACGGATCAAAGGACAGCTTCACCGGTGGGGCACGTGTTACGACTGGACAAGAGAGGTAACTTCCTGCACACCGGAGTACTACCGGTGGACACAGTGGCTCTTCCTGAAGTTCTACGAGCGGGACCTCGCCTACAAGAAGATGGCCGAGGTAAACTGGTGCCCGTCGTGCGCGACCGTGCTTGCAAACGAGCAGGTGATTGACGGCGCTTGTGAGAGGTGTTCCGAAGAGGTCACGACAAGACAGCTCGAGCAGTGGTTTTTCAAGATAACCGAGTACGCGGAAGAGATGCTCAACATGGACACGGTCAAAAACTGGCCGGACCGCGTCAAGATCATGCAGTCGAACTGGATCGGCAGGAGCACCGGCACGACAATCAACTTCGTTATGGAAGATACGGGCAAGCTCGTTCCATGTTTCACGACCCGGCCGGACACCATCTTCGGAGCAACGTACATGGTTCTTGCTCCCGAGCATCCTCTGGTCGAGGAGACCACCAAAGGCACTGAGATTGAGGATGAGATGCGCAGGTTCGTCGAACGGGTCCGCAAGATCAACCGGTTCGAACGCGCGTCGGCTCAACTCGAGAAGGAGGGGCTGTTCACCGGCAAGTACGTCATCAATCCCGTCAACAAAGAGCGGATACCGCTCTGGGTGGCCAACTACGCGGTGATGGAGTATGGCAGCGGGGCGGTTATGGCCGTGCCGACACACGACCAGCGCGATTTTGAGTTCGCAAAGAAGTACGAGCTGCCGTTGCGGATCGTCATACAGAAACCGGACGGGTCGTTGTCGCTCGACACCATGGAGGAAGCTTACGTTGACGAAGGGGTGCTCGTGAACTCGGAACAGTTCGACGGGATGCCCAACCCGGAGGCGATCGAGAAGATCACCGACTGGATGGAACAAGAGGGAATAGGGCATCGAGATGTGAATTACCGCCTCAGAGACTGGCTCATATCGCGCCAGAGGTACTGGGGAGCGCCTATACCTATCGTCTATTGCGACAAGTGCGGTACCGTGCCGGTGCCGGAGGACGATCTGCCGGTGTTTCTGCCGGAAGAGGTCGATTTCCGGCCGACCGGGGAGTCGCCGCTCGCGCGGTGCAAGGAATTCGTCGAGACGACCTGTCCGACCTGCAACGGAGCGGCGCGGCGCGAGACGGATACGATGGACACGTTTGTCGATTCGAGCTGGTACTACTTCCGGTACCTGTCTCCGCAGGACGATGAACAGGTGTTCGACACCGATCTGGTGAACGAATGGTTGCCGGTCAACCAGTATGTGGGCGGCGTCGAGCACGCGATACTGCATCTTCTGTACTCGCGTTTTTTCACCAAGGTACTTCGCGACATCGGCCTGGTTGACTTCGACGAGCCGTTCGAGAGCCTGTTCACGCAGGGTATGATCTGCAAGGATGGCGCGAAGATGTCTAAATCGAAGGGGAACGTCGTTCCGCCCGACCCGCTTATCGAACGGTACGGGACCGATACGGTGCGGTTGTACACGCTGTTCGTCGGACCGCCGGAAAGAGATGCCGAATGGAACGACAGGGCCGTGGAAGGGTGTTACAGGTTCCTCAACCGGGCGTGGCGTACCGTGATGGATGTCGTCGATCGATCCGAGGAAGCGGATACAGTGGACGAGATGAACGAGAAAGAACGCGAGATTCATCGCGTGGTCCACTGGACTATAAAGAGGGTTACCGACGATATCGAGGACAATTTCCATTTCAACACCGCGATAGCCGCGCTGATGGAGTTGCTCAACACTCTGAGCGCTGCGCTCAGCGGCAACGAGATACGTCCCGCCGTATTGAACCAGGCCGCATCGACATTGGTTATTCTGCTCTCGCCGTTCAGCCCGCATATGTGCGAGGAGTTGTGGCGGTACCTCGGACACGAGGAGAGTACCCTGAAAGAGCCGTGGCCGGAGCACGATCCGGAAGCCGTGGTTTCGGAAGAGACCGTGATCGTCGTCCAGGTGAACGGCAAAGTGAGAAGCAGGTTCACCGCGCCCGTCGATACACCCCAGGAAGAGCTGCAGCGGCTCGCGCTCGACGACGAGCGCGTGAAGAGTTATACCGAAGGCAAGACCGTGCGTAACGTGTTTGTAGTGCCCGGCCGGTTGGTGAACATCGTAGTGTGAACGGTAGCGGACGTCATGGAACGGATCCGATTCTCGCGAATATGTTGCGTCGCGTTTTTTCTGGGAGGTTTGCTGCTTGTGGGATGCGCTTCGGATACCCCCAAGTCTGACGACGTAACTGTCCGCGCCGGCCGGACGTTCACAATCAGCCTCGAAGGTAATCCAACAACCGGCTACAGATGGGAAGTGGTCGAGTACGATGAACGGATGTTGAAACTCACCGGCGAGGGTTACACCAGCTCATCCGACCGGATCGGCGCCGGCGGTATACAAGAGTTCACCTTCACCGCATCCAACCCCGGCACGACAACAGTTAAGCTGGTTTACAGAAGATCCTGGGAAAAAGGTGTCGAACCGCTCCGCACGTTCGTCGCGACCGTCCGCGTGAACCGCTAGTCCGGCTCTTCGGGATACTCGACCGTGAGTTCATCCACGGCGCCGGGTGTGAGGTACATGGTGCACTCGTCAGCGTACTTCTTCGCGGTCTTGTTTCCCGGATCAAGCGCCAGCACGCGGTTGAATTGCTCCAACGCATCTCTGTACCTGCCGTCGGCATAGAATTTCACACCAAGATTCAGGTACCCTTCGACCTCTGGTTTCTGCGCTTTGGGGGACTCGGGCACGGAGTCGAATTGCGGCTCCATGACGGGTTCAGGCGGCGTGGGTGTCGGCCTTAAGGCCTCTCGTTCAGAGGTCTGACATCCTACGGTCAACAACGTGGCGAGAAAGACTGGGAAGAGAGGTTTCATTCTCGACATTGGAGGTCTCCTCTTGCACGCCTATACGCGCGTAAAGCGGCGGTCCTCACCCGTCATTCTGGCACCGGTGCCCAAGCCCCAATAAGGAGAAAACGGGCGGAGACCAGTGCAGACGGTGATCTGGGGGTGTCAGAATCGCCAACCGTCACGGTCGGCGTTGAGCTTGCTCTTCTGCGCCATCATTCCCCGGAGCTGCACCGGCGTCGGCGAAGGGCTAGTGTGCCTGTGACCGCCGCGACGCCCGCAGCCAAGCCAAGGCCCGCCAGGCCACTAACCGGCACTTCGTCGGGTGACATAAACGCGGTCGCCACCAAAATGTCCCAGTCCGTGCCGATACTGCCGCCAAGGCTATCATTGGACCGCCATACGGCGACCCAGTTGGCCGAGCCATCCGTCGCAAGATCAGCCCAGTCGTCATCGCCCGAATCGGTGGCGGCGTTGCTATTCAATGGTGCTGGCGCCGTCCATGTTAGGCCGTTATCCGTCGAGCGCGATACCAGGATATCCCCGTCGGTCCCGATCGTGCCGCAAAAGTCATCATTGGACACCCACACGATCACCCAATTGCTCGCCCCGTCTGTTGTCACATCAGGGGAAAAGTCAGCACCCGAGTCCGTCGCGGCGTTCGTGTTCAGCGCCGCTGGCGTGGTCCATGTAACCCCGTTATCTGTGGACCGTGCTACCAGGATGTCGTCGTCCGTCCCGATGGTTCCCCCAAGGCTCCCGCGTGACGTCCACACGGCGACCCAATTGCCCCAGCGGTCTGTTGCCAGTTTAGGGGACGTGTCCACACCGGAGTCGGTAGCCGCATTCGTGTCCAGAGCGGCCGGCGCGGTCCACGTGGCGCCGTTGTCAGTCGAACGTGATACCAGGATATCGCTGTCCTCCCCGATAGTGCCACCAAGGCTATCATTGGACCGCCATACGGCGACCCAATTGCCCGAGCCATCCGTCGCGAGATTAGCCCAGCGGTCATCGCCCGAATCGGTGGTGGCGTTGGTATTGAGCGGCGCCACGGGTGTCCATGTCGCACCGTTATCCGTCGAGCGCGATACCAGGATATCGCTGTCCCAACCGATGGTGCCACCAAGGTCGTCCCAACAGTCCCACACCACCACCCAATTCCCCGCGCCGTCTGTGGTCACCTCAGGCTCGAAGTCAAAGCCCGAGTCGCTGGCAGCGCTCGTGTTCAGCGCGGCCGGCGCGCCCCAGGACACAGCGTTGTCCGCAGAATGCGCCGTAACGATATCGACATCTGTCCCGATCGTACCGCCCAGTGTGTCCTCAGAGTGCCATACGGCAACCCAATTGCCTGACCCGTCTGTTGCGACGTTACAAGAGCCGTCCCCACCAGAGTCGGTAGCGGCATTTGTGTTCAGCGCAGCCGGTGCCGTCCATGTGACCCCGTTATCTGTGGACTGTGCTACGAGGATGCCCTGGTCCGTCCCGATAGTGCCGCCGAGATTGTCAATGGACTCCCATACGGCGACCCAGGTGCCGGCACCGTCTGTGGTCAGCCGAGGATGGTGGTCACTGTAAGAGTCGGTCGTCGCGTTGGTGTTAAGCGCGGCGGGTGCTGAAAAACCCATCACGGCGAGACTTTCCTGGCATTGCACGAGGACACCGAGTGTCGCCGCCATGGCCACCAGCACGAACCTTGTCTGAAAACCTCGAGACCTCCCCTCATTACCAGAACACCGTCCCATTTGTATCCCCTCTCTTTTCCGGTCCGCTGCCCATAGCACGAGCCGTCTACAGATACAACACCCGAGCCAAACTACAGCCCTCCCATTACAAACGCCAACGGTAGATACACCTGTCCCGTTGACATACTACTCTCGTGGTGAACGTTAGGTAAGACCCCGACACGTGCCATAGTCCACGGCTCCTACTGATCGGACAACAGCACCGCTCTCTCCCCTGTCCGTCTCCGCTCAGCATGATACACCCACCCGCACCGACGCGCAAGCAAGAAATGCGGCGGGGCAGCTCGCTGATCCCTAGTTTTCGAGCAAGACAATGTCTCTTTTCCGCTCCCTTCCTGTTGGAGTTTTGTCATTCTCGTCATTCCCGCGTCGGCGGGAATCCAGGGGTACGGGAACATAGTCACCCTGCTATGATGGATCCCCGCCTTCGCGGGGATGACGGCCATAGGGGCGGTCGCCGCGGCGACCTGCGCCCTGGGCAGGATTGGGCATGGCGGTTGTAGGGGCGGTCGCCGCGGCGACCTGCGCCCTAGGCAGGGCAAGCCCTGCCCCTACGTAATCCGCGGGCTCTCAATAGCTGACGCTCCGCCGACCGACGATTCAGAATTTCACCACACTGTGCGCGATTGAATTCGGGAGGGCGACGCTCCCGTCGGAGACCCGCCGTGGTGGGCGGAGCCGTTTGGAGCCGGGTGGCGACCATGGAACTGCGGCTCGGCAGGAGCCTCGCCCTCCCTACCGACGATAAAAGCCATTTCACAAAACCCTCGTGTCACGCGACTCCCCTTGCGTCCGGCAACGCGGGAGGTGTATAATCTTTCTCGAATCCCTTAAGGGCACCGTAAACGTGGCGGCGTAGCATGACGTAACGGACGGCTGCGGACTGCTGGAAGCCACCAGCAGCAACGACGTTCACGCACGAGTGCCTGCCGGCAAGCTCCATTGCGCGATCAATTTTCGGACCGATCTGACCTACGACACACCGGGGCTTGCACAAGATGAACCGCCCGCTGTTATGGGTAGCAGGCAGTTACGCGACAGGCATAGCGCTCGCAGCCGGATACCCGGTGCCAGCTCCATTCCTGATGATCGCCGCACTCCTTGCGCTGCTCCTCTCTCTGATACCGTACCGCCTCCGCAACCGCACCGCCGTCAACGTTCTCCTGATGGTCGCGATATGTCTTGCGGGCGGACTGCACTACACCGTCAGACGCCCGGTCGTGACTGAGGATCCGCTCAGCCGCGAGTTGGGCAAACGTTACGGCGAATGGGTGTCCATCGAAGGAGAAGTCCGCCAGACTTCGCTGTTCCATGAAGATATCGAAAGCATATCGTTCGCCATAGAAGTACATAAGATCGGGGACGAGGAAGGCACGCGGGACATCAGCGGTCGGGCGCACGTTGGGTGGCAGTCGCCCGATCTCGACCTGCGTCTCGGCGATGTGATCAAATTCAACGCGAGGGTAGGGCGGTTTCCCGGCCATCTCAACCCCGGTCTGACACATTTCCGCGATTTTCTGCACAGGGGACGCATCCACAGCGCGCTCAGCGTGTACGGTCCGGGCAAAGTGGAGAAGGTGGGGTTCAACCGACCACGGCGCAGCGCATACCTCGTCGAGATCGCGCGGAGAAAGATGCACCAGACGTTCCGCAGCACCATGCCGGAGAAGCACGCCGATTTCCTGAGCGCGGTATGGCTCGGCGAACGGAACATGTTGCGCGACGAGATGAGACGTCAGTTTGTCGAGAGCGGCACGTACCATTTCACGGTCGTTTCGGGCCTGCACGTGTTCATCGTGTACTCAATGATCGCGCTCGTGCTCGGGATATCTCTCGGGGGCAGAAAGAAGCGGGTCATCATCGCTATAGCGTTCGTGATATTCTACGCGCTAATCTCCGCCGCACGACCGCCCGTCGTTAGAGCGGCAATAATGGCCGTGATCATACTGTCCGCCGGTCTGTTCAGACGGGAACCGGACCGACTCAACACGCTGTGTCTGGCGTGCCTGCTAATACTTCTGTGGGACCCGGCGCTGCTGTTCCGCGCGAGCTTCCAACTGAGCTTCCTCGCGGCAACGGCGGTCGTGCTGTTCGCACCGATGGTTGAGGAGTTCTTTCTGGAAGCTGCAAGACGACGGGGACTACTGCCAATTCATACAGCAAGCACGGGCCTCCGTCTTCGTTTGGAAGCGATGCCGGGCCTCATCCGTTTCGAATCGGGTTCCGTTAGAGCCTTGACTTACGCACTTAGAGCCTCCAGTTACACACTTGCACTGGCGGTATTCATGGCACCCATGACGGCGCGGGTATTCCACATATTCGTGCCGGTAGGAGTTTTTGCCAACATCCTGCTAATCCCACTCATAGCGCCGGTGCTGAGCCTGGCGGCGCTCGGTTCGTTGTGCGGGTTCGTCTCGGTAAACGTCGCCCGACTGTTCACCGCCGCAGACCGCCTCGTGATCGAGCTCGTGTTCCGGCTGGCAGACTTCTTCTCATCGATACCGGGAGGTCACTGGTACGTCCGGTCGCCCTCGACCGTGTCGATAGTGTGTTTCTACACCGCGATGGCACTTGTGCTTTTCCACAGACACATCCGCGTGCGGAAACGTGTCCTTGTGAGCGCGATAACGTGTCTGTTCCTTGGCTCGGCATTCGCGTACGTTTTCGTCATAACACCGCCGCAGCTCGAGGTGGTGTTCCTCGACGTCGGTCAAGGCGACTGCACGTTCGTCCAACTGCCTGACGGCGGCGCGATGCTTATCGACGGCGGACCGACAGGCCGGCGCGATACCGGCCGCAACACCATCGTGCCGTTCCTGCTCGACCGAGGTGTAAGAAGGCTTGACGCAGTGATGGCGACACATCCGGAAGCGGACCATATCGGCGGACTGATCTATGTGCTCGAGAACTTCCCGGTCAAAAAGCTCCTAACGAACGGAGAACGTATGGGGACGGATACGTACAGGAAGTTCGCGGCGACGGTGGACAAACGGGAGATACCGACGGATGCGTTACGGGAAGGGTCGCGCGTGGAAGCTGGCAAGGTGCGTATACGAACGTTACATCCGCCGCGACGACCGGAGGACAGAATCGGTATGGACGTGAACGAACGGTCGCTCGTGCTGCAGATGACGTACGGTACCGTGGACTTCCTGTTGACCGGCGATATCAGCACCGAGATCGAACGCGACCTCTGTGCGCTTTACAACGATCTCGAATCGGAAGTGATCAAGGTACCTCATCACGGGTCGCGGTACTCGAGTTCGAACGAGTTTACCAGCGCTGTGGACCCGGAGATAGCGGTCGTGTCGGTCGGCCGCTATAACAGCCACGGCCATCCTGCACCCGAGGTTATAGAACGGTACAGGTCAGCGGATTGCACCATATTCAGGACGGATATGGACGGTGCGGTCACCATAACCAGCGACGGCAAGAAATACTGGTACCGTACCGCCGCAGACACCTTCCCGCAAGACCTCATCGCCGATAGACGCTTCCTCGAAATGTGGGAGGAGCTGTAGACAACCGCGTGTTCGATAAGTCGTGCAGCAACAAGAGAGGAACCTGTAGAGGACTCATGCGGGTCTTGGGCACAGCAGAAAGAAACCCCTTGACAAAAACGCAACAATATGTGATAATAGTACGTGTGGACTATAAGGAGCAGTGTGGGAGCGGCAACGAAGTCGCAAAGGGCATACCACCGAGATAGCAAGAAGTGGGGCCTTTGCTAGATAGGGAGGTCGTGCCGCAAGTTCGTTGTCGTGGTGGCCGCCGCGTCCTCAAAACGAAGTTGGGTCGCATTTTGACCTGCAGTGCGAAATGTGAAAGGGGGGGGTATGAGTCAGGTAGAAGTACGCGAGCGTACTGAACGAGCAGGGGCTTCACGGCAGGCAGGTGCCGTGCTACCCGAAGGGCCTGGGATCGAAGTGTTTCTGACAAAGTGGGTGAAGAAGATATGGTATTTGTTTCGCAGCCCTAGATCTGCGTGGCGCTCCTTTGCAGGTCGGATGAGAGCATTTCGAATGGAACTGGAGAAGGAGATTGTCCTCGAGGAGATGAGAGAAGAGCTTCTGAAGGACTAAGGGGGGACCAAGGGGAGGCGTCTTGGGGGAGGTGGATGAGTACAGAACCAGCTATAGGCCCGCCAAACGAAGAGGCGGCTCCGGGCCGAGTGACGCTCGAACATCGGCATCGCGACGATCCCAAGAGAGCATGTTTCAACTGCCGGTTCCGGCAACTTCCAGAATCAGTACAAGACAGCCTCCTGAAGGAGGAGCAGCGGGTCCTGAAGGTCTATAGGGACACGCTCAAACAACGTGGTATAATTCCCCCCAATTTCTTGCCCCCCGGAGTCGTGGAAGTCGAAGGAGAAGAAAGTAAATATGAAATGCACGCTCCAGGCCGACTAGGCACGTCCTACTACGTCGACTATGAACTGCGGAAGAGAGCATCTGGACAAGGAGATGTATACGTAGTTTACTGTGTCACCTGTGGTGAGATGACGCCGTCACGGCTAGGGGCCCAACTTCTGAGGCGGGTAGTACGCGCAGCTAGGAGATTCCGTCTCCGGCGCCGCGCATAGTGTCGTTTCGGTCCCCGCAATAACCCGACAGCGCGAGTAATAGCGAAGCCGAATGGTGCGCACGGTACGACGATCTCGAATCGGAAGTGATCAAGGTACCTCATCACGGGTCGCGGTATTCGAGTTCGAACGAGTTTATCAGCGCTGTGGACCCGGAGCTGGCGGTTGTGTCGGTTGGCCGCAATAACTCACACGGTCATCCCGCGCCCGAGGTTATCGAACGGTACCGGTCAGCGGATTGTACCGTCTTCAGGACGGATACGGACGGCGCGGTCACCATAACCAGCGACGGCAAGAAATACTGGTACCGTACCGAAGCAGACACCCTCCCGCAAGACCTCAACGCCGATAGACGCTTCCTCGAACTGTGGGAGGCGATGTGAGAACGTTTCGGCGCCATCTTTTGCTTGCGGACCGGGCGGCCGCGGGCGTAGAATGTTTGTGGCGGAGTGAGGGCATGAGTACGAAGGCAGTGAGGGGAAGAAATGGATCCTATTACGAGCGCTGCGATAGGTGGTGCCGTAGGTGGCGCTACGGGCAAGTTCATCGAAAAGGCTCTCGATTCAGGCAAGAAATGGCTCAAGAAATACTTCGAGGAACATCAGCCTGAAGCGCAAGAAGCCGCGCATCGGAATATGCTGGCTTTCCTGAACGACCTGGCAAAGCGTCTGCAGGAAGTAGAGAACTCCGTCAAGAAAGCTCCTGGTGTTAAGAACCAGATCGAAGAGGCAGTGACAGACCCCGATTTCTCGGCGTTGCTGCACGATTGTATGATTGCATCGGCACGAACGAGCTCCAGTGAGAAACATAGAGTGCTAGCTCGGCTCGTTTCGGAAAGACTTGTGGCCGAGGAGGAATCTCTCATTGCCTTGTCAGCCGATTTGGCTTGCAAAGCAATACCGCGGCTATCCCCAAAACACCTGCGCATCCTCGCTGTCTTGGTGCTAGTTTACGGGACTCGTCCCACTCCCTTCCCGCCTCGCGTCGCACATGAACAATTCCACTGTTGGTGGGTGGCTTGGCTAGAGAAACACCTCACGCCCATAATGCCAGTGGGGAAAATCACGCCTAACGATTACGCACACCTGACAGCCGTTTCGTGCATTGCATATGACTTCCTAACTTCACGAGATTTGGAAGAAAGACTGTCTCCTCCCAGAGAATCAGGGTTCAGGTGGAATTGCGATGAGTTTCTCACGAGAACTGATGTTGGCAGAGAATTATCAAAGCTGTGGGAAGGTGGTATGGGGCGTGCTCTCGCTACGACAGTGGGTAGGCTCATCGGTATTATTGTGACCGACGAGATTCTAGGAATTCGAACCGTTATGGCTTGGGGGTAGTCGTAGGCTGACACGAATCACACCGTGTAAAGCACCGAATTCACGATATTATTGGCGAGGGGGGCCTACAGGAAATGAGCGAAATAGTCTTCATATTGGGCGCTGGCACATCAGCAGAGGCAGGTGCACCTCTCATAAAGGGGTTTCTCAGGAAAGCCGAGGAACTGCGCACCGATAACAGAGTCGGCCGATTCAAGGACGATTTTGATCTCCTGGACAGAGCGGTAGGCGAGCTGCAGCTACTGCTACCGAAAACTTACGTAAACCTAGACGATATTGAGACCGTCTTCGGCCTCTTTGAGATGGGGAAGCTACTAGGAGGTTTTCTCGCAAAATCAGAAGAAGACATTGACAAGCTGCTCGTGTCCATCAGGAACGTGATCCTTGCAACTCTGGAGCAGACGCTCGTCTTCCGAGGCGTCGACGGAAATATACGGCCCATGCCTTACCACGAAACGTTTGCACGGTTAGTACATGCATTGCACGTTGAAAGGAAACGTAAATGCTCCATACTGACGTTCAATTATGACCTAGCCCTCGACTTCGCCTTGCATAATATGGCGGTGATACCCATCGACTACTGTCTGTCCGAGAAAATCGAACGCGGTCGCGTACCGTTCATGAAACTGCACGGATCTCTTAATTGGGGAGCATGTTCAAAGTGCGGAACTGTGATTCCATGGCACCTTAGCGAGTTTTTCGCGAAAGTGGGCGTAAACACCAACAGCCAGAAGCTCTTCCTACACGTCGGCTCTATGTTGTCGCAATCCGGTCTGACACACTGCGAGAGCGCAATCGATAATACGCCCGTTATCGTGCCACCAACATGGAATAAGACCGCCTACAGTAGGCCTTTGGGGCAGGTGTGGCGGCACGCGGCAAGGGAGTTGTCGGATGCCGAATACGTATTCGTGTCTGGGTATTCACTGAACCCGATTGATTCATTCTTCCGGCACCTGCTCGCTCTGGGTCTGTGCGGGACCGGACGGCTGAGGCAATTTCAGGTATTCGATATAGATGCCCAGGTCGCGGGCAGATTCAAAGAGCTCGTGGGCACCGGCGTCAGCGAATTCAATCCTTCGCAAATGCAATTCAGCGCTGCCATTCCGTTGATCGGCCACGCACTGAGACTCCCAAACGAGGTATTGGACGAGCTGAACAAGGGACTTGTCGCTCAACAGGGCATTCGTAGCCAGACAGAAACAGCTGACAGGCGCGTATTTTTTGGGGGCTAAGATGAAACTGAACCGGCGTCGATTTCTTGCAGCAGCGGTTAGTGGAGGCATGCTACCGACCGTGCGTGGTTACTCTTCGGAGATCGAGAAGCCTGCGGTTGCTGTGGAAGACCTCGACAAAGCCGCTAGCGCACCTATTCTTAATCTCGACAATCTCGATTCACCGGTGACGATCGAGTCGATCAGGCTGTTGCGCGGTCGGGGCGAGTACTTTGTGCACGTGCGGTCGAAGGAAGGGGCGGAGGGAATCTCGGTTGCGAACTCGCGGGCCGTATACCTCCATCCGATACTCAACCAACTTGTCATCCCTTATTTCAAAGGCAAAGATGCACGCGAGTTGGAATCGCATCTGTTTGAAGTCTACAGGTACCAGAGCAATTACAAGCTGCAAGGTCTGGCGTTGTGGTGTCCGGTGGCCTGGGTGGAGTTTGCTTTGCTCGACATGCTGGGACGAATCGCCGGCAAATCTATAGGCGAGCTGATGGGAGGTGTCGTTAGACGCGAAGCGGCTTACTACATCGCCAGCGGCCGGCGCGACACGACGCCGGAGGAAGAAGTGGAGTACCTGCTTCGTCTGGTCGAGTCAACCGGCGCACGAGCGGTGAAGTTCCGCGTGGGAGGAAGGATGAGCAGGAATGCCGACTCCATGCCGGGACGTACGGAGAAGCTGATACCGCTCGCGCGGAAAACGTTGGGCGATAAGATCGATATACACGCCGATTCGAACAGTTCATACGATCCGCCCCGGGCTATTGAGGTGGGAAGGATGTTGGAGGACATAAATGCCGTCTATTTCGAAGAGCCGTGCCCGTTCGACCATCTGGAAGATACGAAACGTGTCGCCGACGCGTTGACGATACCGGTCGCCGGTGGCGAACAGGAGTACAGCGAACGGCGGTTCCGCTGGATGATACATAACCGGGGTGTGGACATCGTCCAGCCGGATTTGCATTATTACGGCGGGTTGATCCGATCGACACGTGTGGCTCGGATGGCGGCCGTTGCTGGGATGCCTACCACGGTGCACATTTCCGGCGGGTTCGGGTTCGTATACATGCTGCATTTTTGTTCCTACACTCCCGACATCGGCGCGTACCAGGAGTACAAGCGGGGTATCGAGAAGTATGCCGGTTGGTTCAGCCCGAGGTTGGAGATAAAGAACGGAACGATGACGGTTCCGACCGGACCGGGTGTGGGTATCGTCGATATCGCCGGATTGTTGAAAGGCGCAAAACCCGTGACGTAGGGGCGTGGCTTGCTGCGCCCTGCACCCCCCGCGTCAAGACAAGGGGCTGCAGCCCCTTGCCCGTTTAGCGTGACACGTAACGTTTATTTCCGAAGTAGAGCATTCCGAGAGAACGTAAGGGAGGGTCTTGTACCCTCCCGTCAGGCCTCAACGACGAACGGGAGCCCATCCGCCACGGCGCACCTTCGGCAAAGGGCTCCCCTACATTGGCGGGCTCTCCACGGCGAGTCTTCGACGGGACGCCCACCCTACCGAACGATTAGAGATTCCACCACAGGGTGCGGGATGGGTTTGGGAGGGCGACGCTCCCGCGGAGCCGTTTCCGGCCGCGTTGTGATCATGGAAGCGCGGCTCGGCAGGAGCCTCGCCCTCCCGAGAACGGTAAAACCCACTCCCGAAATCCTCATCAATGCATAGGTCTGTCCCAATCCCCTCCAAGCGTGATATAATGTTAATGTGGAAGGAGGTACATGTGTTCGACATTCTCATCAAGAATGGAACACTGTATGACGGTGCAGGAGGACGGGGCGAGAAACTCGATATAGGTATCAGTGGGGATACCATAGGGGCTATCGGGCGTATCGAACAGGATCAGGCCGCGCGTGTCATAGACGCGGCCGGTATGGCCGTAACTCCCGGTTTCATAGACTGCCATTCCCATTCCGACCTGACCGTCATGGTGGAACCGCTCGCCGACAGCAAGTTGCGCCAGGGTGTGACAACCGAGATAGTCGGTAACTGCGGTACGTCCGCCGCTCCGTTCCATCCGGACATTCTCAGCGGGTTCATGTCGGAGTATACCGACAAGCTCGCGTCCAAACCCCCGTGGGAGAGTCTCACCGACTGGTTCGGTCTGATCGAGGGCCAGCGCGTATTGACCAATATCGCATCGCACGTCGGTCATGGGAACGTACGGCTGGTCGTCGTCGGGCCCGACGAAAAACCTGCGAAACGTGACCAGCTCGACGCGATGCGCGACCTCGTCGGACGATGTATGGAAGAAGGTGCCCTGGGTCTTTCCACCGGTTTGATCTATCCGCCGGGGATGTACGCGGATACAGCAGAACTTGTCGCGTGCGCGAAGGGGTTGAAGAAGGCCAACGGCGTTTACGCCACCCATATGCGCAGCGAAGGCGACAGGTTGATCGAATCGATCATCGAGACGATCGAGATTGGCAGACGTGCGCAGGTGCCGGTCCACATATCGCACCTGAAAGCGAGCGGGCAACCGAACTGGCCGAAGCTCGACCGCGCGTTCGAGGAGATAGAACGCGCCATAGACGAGGGCGTCAACGTCACGTGCGATAGGTACCCGTACACGGCCGGCGCGACGTGGCTCGGGGCGGTGTTGCCGGATTGGGCTCAGGCAGGCGGCAAGGAATCGATACTTAAACGGCTCGAAAGTCCGGCCGAACGGGCGAGAATTGAGCAGGAACTGAGACAAAATCACGGGAAAGACCGGTGGCAAAGAGTCATGGTGGTTGGCGTGAAGGGTAGGGTAGGCGAAGATCTCGAAGGTTTGACGGTAGCGGAGATCGCCGAGATCGAACGTGTGGACCCGCCTGCCGCCATAGTGCAACTACTTGTGAAAACAGAACTTAGCGCTGGTGCGTTAATGTTCTCTATGAACGAGGAGAACATGCGGCGGGTTATGGCAAAACCGTACGTGATGGTGGGGTCGGACGCGTGGGCGGTCCGTGCCGAAACTGCCGAGGGACACACCCATCCGCGTTCGTACGGGACGTTTCCGCGCGTTCTTGGCCGTCTCGTGCGTGACGGCGTTCTGTCATTGCCGGAAGCTGTTCACAAGATGACAGGTATGCCGGCTGAGACGTTTCATCTGGCGAAACGCGGCCTTCTTCGAGAAGGTTGGTTCGCTGACGTCGTAGTTTTCGATCCGAACCGCATTTTGGACGTTGCGACGTACTCGGAACCTCACCAGTACCCGGTGGGAATCGAGTACGTGGTCGTCAACGGCAAGATAGCGGGCGAATGTGCGGGGAGGGTGCTGCGTGGTACCGAGTAGAGACGATAAAAAATGGGGACAGCAGCGCCCTTTTTCGCGCGGTTCACTTGAAGGGCGCCAACGCATAATTAGAACGCTGGTCGAAAATGGGCGCTGTCCCCATTTTAAACCGGTCATCGGACTCGCAACAGGAGCTGCGGTCAGCGAGACGAGGAAACGCAAGCTCCGCATGTACCTGGAGGCTATCGATAAGGTGGGCGGCGAACCGTGCGAGCTGCCCCTTTCGACGGACGGCGATGTCCTGTGCCAGGCCGTGAGCGAAATTGACGCGTTGTTGATCACAGGCGGGCTGGACATCGATCCGAAGATGTACGGCGAAGAACCGGAAAACGAAGTGGAGTTGGAGACGCCGGAACGCGTGGATCGGGACGCGGCGTGCATCGAACTGGCCAAAAAGTCCGGCATGCCGGTGCTGGCGATATGTTACGGCATGCAAATCCTTAATGTGGTGGAAGGCGGAACGCTTTATCAGGACATGGGTCCGGACATCGTGCCGTATCATCGGGAATCCGGCAAGGACTATGTAGAACACGATGTAGTGGTCGAACCGGGCACGTTTCTGGAAGAGATTCTCGGCGATCAACGCGTCACCGTGAGGAGCTCGCACCATCAGTCGATCAAGAAGCCGGGAACCGGCTTGGTGGTAAGCGCGCGGTGCGCTCGGGGCGAGATCATTGAAGCTGTCGAACGGGAAGGAGCGTTCTGCCTGGGCGTCCAGTGGCATCCGGAACGGCACGAGCAGCAGCCTGACCCGATATTCGTCGCGTTCTTAGAGGCAGCGTCGGCATGGGCGGACGAGCGCGGAAGATAAGCAATGTGCGGTGCAGCACATTTCTCGCAGCGGTCGCAGCAGTCTTGTGCGGCTGCGCACAGAGAACGATACCGCCGGACACCATCAGGCTCCGCTTGTCGGGAAGCCCGACGACGCTCGATCCGGCTTTCATAGTGGACGTATCAGGCGGAAGGATCGCGGCCAAGCTGTTCAACGGTCTGGTGAAGCTCAACGACAAAGGCGAGATCGTGCCGGACGTCGCCGAGACGTGGCAGGTCTCGGACGACGGTCGAACATACACATTCAAAATACGGTCCGGCGTGCGTTTTTCGAATGGTCGCGAGGTCACCGCACGCGATGCGGAGTTCTCGTTGAAAAGGCTGCTGTCGCCGACCGTAGCCTCGCCGCGCGGGTGGATACTGGATTACGTAGCCGGAGCTGAAGATTTTGCGGACGGGAGAACCGATTCGGTCGCGGGGATAACTGTTCTGGACGAGCACACCATGACCATCAAACTCGACAGCCCGTTTGCACCGTTCCCGTACCTGCTAACGATGCCGAATGCAGCGATCGTTCCGGAAGAAGAGGTTGAGCGATGGGGCGCGGATTTCGGGTCTCATCCTGCCGGTACCGGTCCGTTCAGTCTCGCAGATAGGGAGCAGGACGTTCGGTTGGTACTGGACGCGAATTCAGGTTATTACGAAGGCGTTCCGCGTGTGAAGCACGTTGAATACATCATAATTCCAGAGGACCTTACCGCAGTTGTCGAGTTTGAGAATCAGAATTTGGACGTGCTGGAAATACCCGCCGCCGAGGTGTCCCACTACGTCCGGAGCAAGCGGTGGGGCGAGTTTGTGGTCAGCAGGACCGGTCTGAACACGTACTATCTCGGGTACAACTGTCAGAAGGAACCTTTCAACGACGTGCGCGTGAGGCAAGCGGTGAGCCGCGCGATAGATACGAGGAAGATCGCCGAGAAGGTGCTCGAAGGACGGGTGGAACCCGCCGCCGGGCCTATACCGCCCGGACTGGTCGAAGCGCCACCTCTCACGGGAGATCACAATTACGATCCTCAGTCGGCGATTGCGCTGCTGAAGGAGGCGGGGCTCGAGGACGGATTCAGGACGGAGCTTATGTTGAGCACCGGACGCGAGGAGCTGGGCGTATGCGAGGCAATCCAGTCGTATTTGAACGAGGTGCGGATCGAGGCGGCGCTCGTCCCGCTCGAATGGAGCGCGTTCAAGAAGGCTACCGCTTCAGGTGAAGCGCCGGTGTTCTACACGTCGTGGTGGGCCGATTATCCGGAGGCGGAGAATTTCCTGTTCCCGACGTTCCACTCATCGAACTGGGGCGCAGCGGGCAACCGCGCGCGGTTCGCCTCGAACGAGGTTGATCGCGCTATTGAACGGACGCGCGGCATACTCGACGACGACCTGCGCGCGCGCGAATACCGCAGAATCGAGAAGATGATAGTCGACCAGTCGCCGTGGGTGTTTCTGTGGCACCGGAAAGAGTTCTACATCCGTCAACCTCGCGTCGGCGGGTTCAAGTTGTTTCCGGTATACAGTGCGGACAAAGGTACGGAGATGTTCCTGACTCCTTGAGCGGCCAATGAGAGCTTACGTAATCAAACGCATACTGCTGGCGATTCCCACGCTGTGGGGTATCACGCTCGTCACGTTTCTTCTCATGAAAAGCATACCTGGCGACCCCGTGATCGGCATGGTGGGCGAACGAGCGGACCCGGAAGTGATCGCCCAGATGCGCGAGAATCTCGGACTGGACCGACCGCTCGTCGTACAGTACGTGAGGTACATGAGGTTGCTCTGCAAAGGAGAGCTCGGACGGTCGCACTACACGAACCGTCCGGTCGCTGCGTCTATCGCCGAGAAGTTCCCGAACACGCTCAAGCTCGCGGGCGCAGCGGTCATTGTTGCCGTGTTGACGGGTCTGACACTCGGCATGGTCGCCGCAGTCAGACGAGACACATGGCTCGACAGATTGTGCAGTCTGAGCGCGTCTTTAGGGATAGCGACGCCGGTGTTCTGGCTCGCGCTGATTCTGGTGATGGTGTTCTCCTACGCGCTGGGCTGGCTGCCCGCATCCGGCATGGGCGGCGGCCTGCCGGTCTTCCTGATTCTGCCTGCGCTATCTCTCGGCACGCGCTCGGCGGCGTACCTTGCGCGCATAACCCGGTCGAGCATGCTCGAGGTGATGACTCAGGATTACCTCAGAACTGCGCGTGCAAAAGGTCTTCCGGGATGGAGCGTCACGTTGAAACATGCCGCACGAAACGCGCTCATACCGGTGATCACGCTCGCAGGACTCGATTTCGGCAGTTACCTGAACGGGTCGGTGCTGACCGAGACGATATTCGGCTGGAACGGTCTCGGCAGGTTCGCTATGGAAGCTATAATGAAACGGGATTATCCCGTGATTCTCGGCACGGTACTCGTCGGTGCCGCCGCGTTCATCGTGGTGAACCTTGTTGTTGACGTGTCGTATGCATTCATAGACCCGAGAGTGGGGAGCGCAAGGCGATGAACAGGTTCGCGGACGT
>Ga0180437_10003092_pt1 | contig 25251 bp, 22 predicted proteins | sample SS_ome_4_FD_132410 | JGI IMG/M metagenome (GOLD analysis project Ga0180437, IMG submission 132410) | Hypersaline lake sediment archaeal communities from the Salton Sea, California, USA - SS_3_D_1 metaG | ecosystem: Environmental > Aquatic > Non-marine Saline and Alkaline > Hypersaline >... | reverse complement strand
TGGTACTTGCGCTTGCGGTTTTTGGTTCTGTGTCACCAAGAGTCCACTTGCCGGCGATGCCATAAATTTCTGGGAATTGACAGTCATATTTCCATTCAAGTCGTCCATCACCTCGACCCCAGATACCGTAGCCCGCTTCTACTTCCAACTCTTTCATTTTAAATCTCATGCCAAAGGTCATGTCTACAAAGTTCCAGCTTCTGACACGAACTTCTCGGGTTAAAATATTGACGCCTGGCAGACTTAAGTTTGGACCGCGGTCAATTTGGTTATACATCATGTATCGGCTCCATGGCTTGTCTTTTAGGTCGAGTGTTCGAAACAGTGTTTGTTTAAACAAATAGTAATGCTCTAAGTCTGCAAAAAGACACAGGTCGTATCGGTCATTTTTTCTGTTAATTGGAAATTGGAAATTTACTCCTGCCCCAAGACCATGATGTCCGTTGGTTCCAACGACTGGTGCGAACATGTATTTTCCACAGTCACCTTCTGCTGCAGAAAGAATAAAGTGTGAATAGTAGGAAATTTGGAAATTATCTTCTGACATATACGTGCCGCCAAGAGCTAATTTGACGTAAGAGAGAGAGAATCTTGATTGGGAGGGGCCAATTTTTCCGAAACACCATCCATGTTGACTCATCGCTTGTATAATGTCGCGGGGACCGTCACCCGTACCAGGATTTTGAATATCGTATTGGCGAAGTTGGATATCATTTTCTACAGAAACGAATGGCATGGTGATCGAAATCCAAAAATGTTTTAAGAAAGAATGGTCAAAAAATCTACTTAGTTTTTGATTATATTCAATTAAGAAACCAGCTTGGTGTTGTTTGGGGCAGATGCTCAGGCCTCCAGAAAAATTAGACGGCAACCCGATCCATTCTGCGCGAACGTCACGGTCTTTATAATCTGGTCTATCATCACCTTTTACGCTCAGACAACTTTTGTAGTCAAATAAAAAATAGCGTGCATTATCTGCGTGAGGCATCGATCCTTGATAAAATCCGATTGCTTGAACGGCAGAAAGATTTTTACCATGTCGGTTGTGAATCATATTGTGCCAGCCTGAATGTCTCATTGGGAGAGTGAAGCTAACTGGTTTGGGAAACATAAAAGACTGGGCCGTAAAGATATCATCTGAGCATGGGTTGCAGCGGCATCCAATGTTTGTGTCCGAGTCGGTTGCACTCTGTGTTGTAAGGGTAAAGCTGGACAACAAAAAAAGAAGGGCGATTTTTTTTCGTAACATTACCTGTTCCTTTTCAAGTTATTAATTACGGAAATAGCTTATGGAGATTTGGTAGCAAAAACAAGTTTTTGGTGATTGAAGTTTGATAGGGCTGCATAACCATTTGATTTTCTATTTACTCATCGCTATGATGTCCGGTAGATAAAGGAGTTAAAAAAAAAAGATTTTTCATTGAGGGAGGAGTTGGTATAGGCGGCAAAAAAAGGTTTCGATAAAAAAGTGGTTCTGAAAAATCCGTCTTTTCGTTTGCAGGACGGAGTCGAAAAAAACAGGAGTTTGTAGTGAACATACCCAAAAAATTTCTCAGTTTACTGATCTTATCTGCAGTTTTCTCATTTAATATTTTTTCCGTTGTAGGTTCTGGTGGAGAGCCGGACAAACCAAAATATCAAAAACGCCGCGCTGGTCAAAGATCAAAAAAGGGCAGAGAGAAGTTGGCAAAAGAAGATATTTGGTACGGTCTGCCTTCAGAAGCTGAGTTTGATGAGCAAACAGAAACGTTTGACAAAGAGATGGCAGCAGAAATGGAGCATCAAAGAATGCTTGTTCCAAGTAAGCGTCGAACAGTTTTAAGACTTGAGCCGGCTGAAAAAAAGAAATTTGAATTTAAGTTCCATGGCTACGTTCGTATGGATGCGTTTACCGATTCAAGACAAAGTGTCGATTACTGGAAAGGTATCGACTATTCCTATCCAAAGGCTCCCGCATATGACCCGTCTGGTCGCGACATAAATGAAAAAGCACAATTTACGATGGTTCCATTTGGTAAAGTGATTGCAGAAGTCATCGGGCCTGATGTGTATGGTGCAAAATCATCTGCTGTCATCAAAGCAGACATTCCAGGCAAATTTAGGGTTGAAGAAGTTTCTGAGCATACACATGATCCATTTGGTATGTTCCGGTACCAGCATGGGTACCTGAATTTAGATTGGGAGCGGACCAAAGTTTTAGCTGGTGTGTACTACTCGCCAGTTGTGTTGCTTGAACTGTGTGCTGACACGGTTGGAATAAATGCTGGTGAATTTTTCGACCCATTTAACTATTCATCTATGGTTCGTATTAAACACCATGCAGATCCATTTGAATTTACTTTTGCTGTACATAAATTGTTCTGGTACAAGCAATGGAGAGATTCTCTTGCGCCAAGTTTGTATGGACAGGTTACCGCACACATTGGTGAGCATATGGTTACCGCTGGTGTCAACATGGATGCGTTTACGCAATGTCTAGAGACAGATCCAAAACTTGCGGAGAATTTGGTTACGCCAAGCGCCCAGAATATTTCGGTTATAATTAATAACCCAACTTCGACCGCAACAATTCCTGACTATGGCTATCAACAACACGAGTCGATTGTACATTGGCTTGCGTTTGTTGGTGGTGTACTTAAGAAAAATAATGTTACCTGGAAGCATCGTCTAACGTATGCTCAGTGTCCATTTCTGTACACGCTTATAGGCGGATTTGGTTCTTGTGAAAGAAATCCAAAAACTGATTATAGAAACTGCACCACAACGGCAAGCTTGAGCTACTGGACAGAGTTATCTCATACGACCAAGAACCGCGAAATAGGTGTGTTTGTTGGCTACACAAAGAATTTAGGTTCTCGTCATAAGCTTGTAAATAAATACACAACAAAAGAGTTGTTTGGCCAGTTGCTCGAAAGAAAAGACTCTGGAAACCCTTATGTGTTTGGTGAAGCGACTAACATGGATCATGCGTTCCGTATCCAGCCACGTATTCGTTGGTTCCATGGCCCAATTACCATTGGTATTGAGCTTGAGTACGATCGTGCAGCATACGGCACAACAAACAATTGTGGACGTGTAGATGTTGATGAGTGCAAGAAAGTTTCTAACACTCGCTTGCTTACATCTGTTGTGTACGCGTTTTAGTCCGCTTGCGCCTAAAGGCTACATCGGACGAGTTTCAATAGGCTAAAAAAAGTTGAGGCGGGAAAAATCCCGCCTCAATTTTTTTTAGATTCTTTATAAAAAATCTATTTTACTTCCGTCATTTTCCAGTCGCCACCTTGTCCATCATCCATAAACACGAATGGCATCAAGTTTGGTCCTTTTTGATCATATTTCATTTTAATACCACCCAAATCTACATCAACTTTTTTTGCAGCTTCTGCCAGTGAGTCTGCATTGATTTCACCATCAACATTTTTTGCAATCGCTTCAAATAGTTTCATCGCCCAGTAGGTCCAGAAGCTAAATGGATCGGGTTTTTTGTTGCCCATTGCCTCACGATATTCTTGAACCAAAGCAAGGTCGCTTTTTTCTGGATTTGGTACGCTTTGCATGTCTGTTACCTGTTTTTCTATACCTTGTTGTTTTAAGAATTGTTTAAATTTGGTGTCGCCTAGCTGGATGCTAAACAGTTTTTTGCCAACTAGATTTTCTGCCCCAAGTTGGCGCAAGAATGCTGTTGCTGCAGCAACGGTGGTCAGCAAAATAATTGCTTGTGGTTTATATTCTTCGATTTGTTTTTTTTGCTTGGAAAAGTCTGTTGTGTTGCGTTCATACGGGACAAAAATATGATCATCTGCTGTTATGCCAGCATCTGCGATAATTTTTTTGACCCCTTCTGTAACTTCATCACCTTGAGCAAAAAATGCAAATTTTTTCAACCCTTGGCTTTTTGCTAATTTAAATAAAACTAATTCCATTGCATTGTAGTCTGGCATCATGTGTACGATATGTTCATGTTCTTTTCTGATTGCGGGCGAACCAGAAAATGGTGCAAGTACAAACAGTTTTTTATCTTTGATTTCATCCATGTAAGAAGCAGTTGTTGGAGAACCAAGTGGAGATACAATAATTGGTTTGTCTTCGGCAATTAATTTGTTAACAAATGGTTTTGTCTTTGCAGGGTCGTATGAATCATCAAATGCTTCAATTAGTTTTATTTTTTTTCCGTTGATGCCGCCAGCTTTGTTTATATTTTTAATCGCAAGGTTAAGCCCTTCAACCATTCGCTTGCCTTCAGATGCAAGGCCTGCACTTTGGTCTATCATAGAATAAACTTTTATCTCTTGGTGAGCGGCTGCTGCGTCGGCTTTTGTTGCAGCGGTATCAGCTTGTGATCTGAGCCAGCGAGTGCCGACAAAAAGTACTGCTGCTACTGTTAAAGAAATAGGGATAAACTTTTTCATATGTGCTCCTTTTTATAAATAAACGTTAGTTTACTTTTTACTTACATCAATAGGCGTCCATTCTTGGCCGGTTGTCAGCCAAATGAGTGGAGACAGTTTTCTATCCTTTGGGTCAAAATTTAATTTCACTCCTCTTAAATTAAGGTTTTTTATTTGTTCTGCCGCTTTAATAATTTTTTCTTTATCTGTATTACCACCAATTTGTTTGAGTAGATGAATTAAAATATCTGTTGCTATGTAGCCTTCTGCAAGCAAGCCATCGATTGGATAGTCTGCCAGTGCAGTTCTGATTTCTTGCATAATTGGCCATTGACTTGTTTCTGGGTTTGGTAGTGCTTGCGAATCAATATAATTTTTCTCAAGCCCCATGCCTTTTAAAAATTGATTAAAGGTTGGGTTTGCCATGTCTGCACCAAGCATAACCGTATTGATTAGGTTTTCTGCGCCAATCTGTTTGATCAGTTCTTTTGATGCGGCAGAAGTTGTCCATAGTAGTAGCGCATCCGGTTTAAATTTTCTGATTTCTTCTGCTTGTTTGCTCATGTCAATTACATTTCTTCTGTGGCTTACCACCATATAATCAGATTTTGGAATGCCGACCTTTTTCATTGTTTCAGTAATTCCCTCTGCAGTGATGTCTGCTTGTGAGATGATGGCGAATCGTTTTGCGCCGCGGTTATTTTTTGCGTAAGAGACCAGAGCGTATGACATGTCAGGGTATGATGGACGCATGTGAATAAAATATTCTGGAGTCGGGGTCCTTAGTGCAGGTGAGCCAGAGGACGTAAACAGAACGACAACTTTTTTTTCTTGTACCATTGGCAGGAACGCTTTGGTGGTTGCGCTACCGACTGGGAACAAAATAATGTCGACGCCATGTTTGTCGACCAATGTTTTTGCGTTTTTCAGTGCTCGTTCTGGTTTGTACCCATCATCTAAGACAATCCATCTGATTTTTTTCCCGTTTATGCCTCCGGCATTGTTTTCTTTTTTTAAGCGTAGCTCGATTCCTTTTTTGACACTTTGTGCTTCTGGCGAAATGTTGCCGGTTAGTCCCATAGTTGTTCCGATGATAATATCATTTTGCCCCGGGTTGGAATGTAAAAAACGTGAGCCGAAAAATAGGGCAAGTGCGCAGCCGGCAAGAGTAAGGATCAATTTTCTTTTCATTTTGTCTCCTGAAAAAAATTATTTATCAACATTTACCGGAGTCCAATTTTTTCCGGTACTTAACCAAATAGTGTCAGAAAGTCTTCTGTGTTTTGGATCAAAGTTTAATTTTAGCCCTCCAAAGTCTAGGTTTTTAATTTGTTCTGCTGCTTTAACAATTTTTGCTTTGTCTGTGCTGCCACCTATTTGTTTTGCCAAATAAATAAAGATGCTTGCGCTGACATATGCTTCGAGCAACAAACCATCAATCGGTTTGCCAGCCAGAGCTGCTCTGCATTCTTTTATAATTTTTAGTTGGCTGGTTTCTGGGTTTGGTAGGGCTTGTGCATCGATATACTTGTCAAAAATCCCCATTCCTTTTAAGAACTGATTGAATTTTGGATTTCCCAAATCTGCGCCCATAACAGTTGTTTTGAGTAGGTTTTCTGCGCCAACATCCTTGAGCAATGCCATTGATGCCGCTGATGTTGTCCAGAGCACCAGTGCATCAGGTTTATATTTTAGCACTGCTGCAGATTGTTCACTCATGTCGGTGATATTGCGTTTATGAGTTATTTCTGCATAATTTGTTGGATCAATCAATGCTTTTTCTAGCATTGGTTTTAAACCCTCTGCAACAACATCACTTTGGGCAAAGATGGCAAATTTTTTCGCATCAAGATTTTTTTTGGCATATGTGACCAGAGCGTAAAACATGTCTGGGTACGATGGGCGCATATGAATAAAATATTCTGGTGCAGGGCTGCGCAGGGCCATTGAACCAGAAGCAGAAAACAGTACAACAACTTTTTTTTCTTTGACTAAATCAAGGTACGATTTAGTGGTTGCGCTGCCGATTGGGAATAAAATAATATCAACATTGTGTTTGTTGATCAGTTCTTCAACGTTTGCTCGTGCTTTGGCAGGTTTATATTCATCATCCAATACAATCAGTCGAATTTTTCTTCCGTTGATGCCGCCTTTGTCATTTTCTTGTTTTATTCGTAGTTCAAGTCCCGTTTTTACACTAGCACTTTCTTCTGCGATATTGCCTGTGAGCCCCAATGTTGTTCCGACAACAATGTCGCCAGTTGGTGTAGGTGGTTTTACTTTGGTTGATGCTGACTTTTTGGCAACGGTAGCAGCGGCAGCTGCTTTTGCCGGAGGCTTTGGTTTTGTGAGTTTTTTTTCTGGCTTTGTTTCTTTTTTCTTTTCAACTTTTTTTTCGCGTACGTCAGGTTTAGGGGTGGGCTTTGGCTTGAGCGTTTCTTTTTTGCTTGTGTCTGGCTTGGGAGTTGGTTGAGGTTGTTCTTTCGGTTTTTCTTTTGCTTGTTGTTTTGGTTCGGGTTCTTTTTTTGGTGCCTGCTTTGTTTCTTGGAGTTCTTTTGATAGTTTTTCTGTTTTTGATTGGCAGCTCTTGCTATCAGACTTACATTTGCTTAAGTCTGCTTGAAGTTTAGAAACCTGTGCCTTGAGTGCTCTGGTTTGTTTTGTTTCTGGAACAATTTCATCTCCAGAGACAAGGTTATATTTTTTTGTAGCGTGAATTCCCAGTTGTTCTCGTACGTCTTGATTGTAAAGAGTAATGGTCCAGTTATCGATTTTTCCGTCTACGCTTATGATTGCAAATGCATCATGGAAGAATTTATACAAAGATCTGAATGTTCTATTTGGTGCAGAGAGCACCATCCATGCAGTTGACCCTTTGTCTGAATCTGTTAAAACAAGCCCTTCTGTTTGAGTGTATTTTCCGAGCCTCTCTTCTGTTTTAATAATTGCTTTGATATTGACTGGTTTTTTGCCGGTTATTTTTTCACCAAGGTTGCGAACTTCGCTTTTATGATTTTCATCACGCAAAATGAAAAAGTCAGAAAAATTTTCTTCATTCAGCTCAGAATATGTTCTGCCGAAGCTGGAGATTCTAAGAGTTTCTGTTTCTGCTCCATTTTTGCCAATGATATATAGAGCAAGTGGAAGAGTATTGAAAAAACGTTTTATTTTTTTTTCAGAAACATTTGGCGCATGAAATTCTAGTTCTTTCCGCAGTCCAAAATTTTTCCAATGTTCCTTGTCTTCATGCGCGCCACGTGTGTAAAAAATATTTTTTGGATTTCTATCCATTAAGTGCAGGATTACCAAAATTGTTTCTAAAATGTATGGAGATAGGTCTATTGCGTTACCGTTAAAGACAATTGAATATCCATCTTTTAATTTGAGCGCGTTGTCGATAATTCCTTTTTTATTTAAATAGGTAAGATCTCGCACTAAAGAATGTAGAGAGCTGTGCAGGTCTCCAAAAACAATAAATTTTTCTTTTTCTTCTGGATAAAATTTGTGTACAAATCGGCCAATATACCCGTTGTTTTCTCGATTGTTAGTTACTTTGGTTAAAAGATTTTCAAATTCTTCGGCAGGAAATCCCTTTTTTTTAGAAAAAGTGACAACGTCCCAAATTTTTTGCCACCAAGAGCGAAGGCCTTGCTTGTAAAAAGAAGTATAGTCAGGTTTTAACCAGTTTGTGTTATCGATGTCTGGATATTCTTGTTGAGTTGCTACATAGGTCTTTAGATCATCTAGCGTATGGCACATTTGGGCAGTGCTTCTTTGGTGTACAAAAAAGAGTGTAAGAAATAATAGAAAGAGAGAGCGGTGCTTCATCATAACGGTATCCTTTTTTTGTTTTTATGTTTTCATCCAAACTTTAACCAGATAAGTGATTGCAATGATTACAGTTGCATGCAAGCAGATAAGAATAATCCCTCGCAAACTGCGTTTTTCTTTTTTTTGTAGAAATATGTTGATCAGAAAGACAATAAATGCCAGCGCTAAAAACAAATTGAAAATAATGTCTGTTACCATGGAGTAACCAACTTTTGGAGCAACATTTTCTATAACAAAACGGTATCCAAGCAGCGCGCCGATATTTCCTGTTGCTAAAGATAATCGCACGCCATAGTCAAAGGCTGTCAGGAGCGATATAAAAGAAAGATACATGACAACGAATAAAGGAAGGAGCAAAATAAAGGCGTCTCGCGAGCCGATTCTATTAAAGTCTATCGAGAAAATTGCAACAGGCTGAAATACTTTTGTGCTAGGGTCATGTCTGTCTAGTAATGCTTCTGTATAACCAGTTTCGACAGAATGTCCTACATTTTCCCATCCAGAGATTGACATATTTTCAGATAAAGACAGGTCGGATTCAAATGACTCAAATATCAATTCTCCTGGCGTAACTTTTTTGTTTACCAATGTGATAAATATTTTGTGATCGTTAAAGGGGAACAGGCGGAAGTTTAAGTTACTTGAAAAGGTAAGTCGAACATCAAATCGTGCAAGCATGATGCCATCAATCAGTTTTGTTTTTGGTTTTGATTTTTTTTCTATTTCTCCTTTTTCAAAAGAAAACTGACTGATCGTTTCTAAGGAAATAACGGAGGGATTAAATCGAAACCAAACAATTGAATCGATGGTAAAATTTCCTTCACGCATGTCAAATTTTTGGAAGTTTTCTATGTGCATCCCGGCTTTAACTTTATGGCCAACAGAAGAGCCTAAGAACTTTCGAACAGAGTCGGGGGTTAAGATTTTATATTCTGGATATGGGTCTGTATTGACAAATTTAACCGCTTGGTTATGAAACAATTTTAAAAAAAACAAAGAACTGAATAAAATGATGATGACTTGATACCGAACAGTTATAAAATTTTTTGCGCGAAACAAAGAAGCGAAGGACTTTATATTCATATGTCCACCATTTATAGGGGTTGCTCATTACTTTTTTCTCTTTTCTTAGCATGATGATCTGATTTGGCGAAGTCAATCGTTTTCTCTTGAGTGTGGCAATAAAAAAGATGCTCTATGGTCTAGAGCATCTTTTTTATTTATAAAAAGTATATAAATTTTAAGAGTTTTTTGGCATTGCAAAACATCCTGCCCAAAAAACGCCGCCATCTTTATCTGTAAGTATTTCTTCTTCTTCTATTTCCATTTTTTTCTTTTTTTCATCAAATCCCACTGGCCAAAAAGCAGATGTTTTTTTACCTTCTTTTATAATATATGCTCCATTTCCGTTTTCAATTTTGTTGATTATTTTAGGCCCTATGGTTTCTGGATTTTGTTTTATTGTTTTTTTGAGAAGTTTAATTTTCTTTTCTGTTTCTTCCATTTCTTTTTCAGCATTGCTTACATCTTCGCTGAAAGGAGATGATGGACAATATGAGCAAAATGCTGAAGAGCTGCTTAACAAAAGAACTGCGGTCAAAATTGTTCCGACTTTTTTCATAATGAAAACCTTTCGTTTTTGTATAGTGTTTTAACTTGTTGCTTATCATGAGCCTTTTTACATGTTTTGTAAATAGTTTTTTGTGGTTTGCTACAGAAACTTTTTTGCTTGGTCGGCTGTTTCTTTGTGGAAATATTTTTGTTTTAATTTTTTTCGTTTTTTTCTAGGATTTTTTGTTTTTTTATCAGGTTTTTTAATTCCTTTTTTAGCTGGAAAAGATTTTTGTCTTTTTTTGTAAGGTCTAAAGAAAGAGATTCTCTTTTTTCTTTGTAAAACTTTCTCCAAGTATCGTTAGTTTCTTTAGAGTATAAAACTTTATTGTAGTAGGAGTTCCATTTTTCTTTTTCTTCTCTTTTTATTTTTTCTTTTTTTGCTTTCTTTGCAAATTTTTCATCAAAATCGAGATAGAATTCACTTGTCCATTCATTTAAAAGACTAGGTCTCTTTATTGTTTCATTTTTGTCTTGTATTAGTAAGGTCACTTTAAGGTAGGGATGAGGCAGATTAACGCCTATTAGGTCATAGTATTTTTTTAGTCGTTCTTCTAGTTCATCTTTTTTTTCTTCTAATTTTTCTCTATTTATTTTTTTGTTTAAGTAGTCATCATTTAGTTTGCGAAGTTTTTTTATTTTTTTTTGCAGTTTTTGGTATTTTTTTATTTGTTTTTCTTGTTTGCTAAGTTGTTTGCTAAGTTTTTTCTGTTGTTTAATATTCTCTTTTTGTTTTGAAATATTTTCCTGGATCAGTTTTTCTAGATTTTCAATTTCCGTTTTCTGCCATTTTTTTTCGGACTCTTTATTCATAATTTCATAAATCTCAAGGTCTTTGGCTTTTATTTCTGGTTTTTTTTCTTCTTTTGTGATTTCATTATCATCATCTTCCCTGGCAGATGAAGGAAACCAGAAGGATGCAGAGGCTTGATGGGAGATAAGAAGTGTGAGTGGCAGGAGTGTTTTTATTAATTTCATATTTTTTTTTCCTGTTTTAGTTAACCAGTATTTTTTTTGCTTGGTCGACTGTTTTACCATCATAAATAATTGCGCTTATGGCTTTTGTCATGTTAATCGCTTTATCTAGTGGCTTTTGGAAAATATTTCTTCCAACGCCGGAGCCGTGTGATCCTCCAGTTTGCATTTGTTTATAGAGGTTGTCTAAAAATGCTTCTGGTTTTTGGGTTGGTCCACCGGTACAAATTAATTTTGTGTTTCCGGCAGCAAGAGTTGCTTGTTTGAGTAGCTCCTCGCTTGATTGACCAAATTTTGATTCTGGTGGATGAACACGTACGAAATCTGCTCCAATGCATGGTCCAACGCCTGCGGCGCCAGCAATCACTTGTGCTGTTCGTTCTTCTTTTACGTCTTTGCCGTGTGGAAAAATGGATGCGATTACAACAAGTCCTTGTTGGTGTGCATCAAAAATTGCTTCTGTTGCGTGGGGGAGCATGTACCATTCGTAATGACTTCCCAAATAAATGGTGTAATCTATGGCGCAAATATTTAGACCGGAGTCTTTTTTTATTTTCATTAAACGGTCAACAAGCCAAAGTTTCCAGCTGACTGGTGGATATTCTTCTTTTGGACTGAGGTTTGTTTTTGAATTCATTCGTGCAATATAGGTGATATCTGGAAATTGTTTACCATATCTGGCAATCAGACCAACTTCGGCTGCAAGTCCGCCGATTTTTCCCTTTTGTGCAATTTTAAACAAATGTTTTGGATCTGCTGCTGCTGGATCTATGCCAGGTCCATAAAAATCTTTGTTTAAATATTCTATTTTTCTGTCTGCAGCAAATAAAAATAAGTTTTCGGTACCATGGGTAAGTGCAGTATAATTTTTTACAAACTCGTCATGTTTGTTTGGTGGCACATCTGCTGGGATAAGAATTTCATGCTTCATTTTTTTCCTCAAAAATTCATACAATTTTATCGTGAATTACTATTTTTTGTGCAATTCTTCCAAATAGTGGTGCCGCAACGGTAGATGCATACGCATTGTCTTTTTGCGCCTCTCGTACAAATGCAACAATAACTCGTTGGTAGTTATTTTTTTGTACAATGCCAGCACAGGTGTAAATATTTTTTTCTTGGTCATACTGACCATCAACTAATAAGTTTGCTGTTCCCGTTTTGCTCATCACTCGATACCCATTTATTCGTGCTCGTTTTGCCGTTCCACGTAGTGTCGTGTTTTCTAAAATTTCTTTAAGCAGATCAATGGTTTGCTTGTCGTACAGACGTGGTTCTTTTGCGTGCTTTTTGCCCAAGGTTACTGAGGACTTTTTCGAGTTAATTTTGTCTTTAGAAGAAAAAATTAATTTTGGTTTTACGGGTGCACCATCACGGGCAATCATACAAAAGGCCTGAGCAATTTGCAGCAACGTGCAGGTCATCTCATACCCGTATGAAAGAGAGATAAGTGATTGCTTAGACCAATTTGCCGGATGGTTTACAAAGCCTGATTGTTCGCCTGGAAATTCTATGCCCGTTTTTTTACCAAGACCGATTTTTATATAATGGTCGTACAGTTTTTCGTTAATTCGTTTTGCAACTTTTGCAATGCCGATGTTGTTAGAAAGTTCCACAACTTCAGAAAAAGAAAGTACACCGTGTGCAACAAGTGTATTTACTTTTCTTCCGTCAACATAGCCTGTTTTTTTACCACAGCAATCTATTTTTTCTTCCAGTGTTGCTGCACCCTCTGCCAGTGCGGCAAGAGCGGCAAATGTCTTAGCAATAGAACCAAATTCATAACTTTCTGTTACTACTTTATTTTTTGTTGTTTGCAGATCAATGTTTGTCATATCGTTAGGGTCAAATGCTGGAGCACTGACCATTGCTAAAATTTCACCTGTTTTTGGATCCATCACCACAACGGCGCCTTCTTTAGCATTCCATTTTTCTAGTGAATCGTTTAGCTCATCATGTGCTAAAAATTGTAAATCGCTGTCAATAGTTAGCCTGATTGGTTTGCCGGCTTTGCCTTTTTGTTGTGTTTCTTTTTTAAAATGAAAATTTCCAGATCGTGCTTCTTGTTCTAAAGAATAAATTGCCGGTGTGCCACCCAGTTGATCATTACATTGAAATTCAATTCCAAACAGTCCTTTATTGTCTATATTGGTTGTGCCAACAACGGTTGCGGCGGCAGCTGCGGGATAAAATCGACCACGTTCGTGCAGCAGCTTTATGTCTTCAATTTTTGCTTGTTCAACCAATAGCTTTTGTTTTGTCGTGAGGTTCCGATGCACAAACATAAATTTTTTGCCAGTATTTTTTTGTAAGGCTTTGTATGCATGGGGAAATTCTTTTTGCAGAAACTGTTTTGTTTTTTTCGGATTTTTTAGTTGATTTGGCAAAATAAAGGCTGATAAACAATCTTTGTTTAAAGCAAGCGGTTGGCCATTACGGTCAAAAATTTCTGCCCGTGCAGCATAACGTGAAACGGTAACGTTGTATTGTTTTTTGCCAAGGTAAGAAAAAAAAGCGCTTTGTTTTACCTGAATTAAGTACAGATTAAAAAGAATAATCAGGTACAGTGCGCAGAAAATAAAAAACACAAAGACGGTTCTGGTTTTATATGACCTTGTCATCCGTCTACGTACTCCTTTGCATGAGTGCTACGGAGCACTTCGCCGGACAGGTCCGTCTTTTTATAATTTAGGTCAAGTTTTTTTACCTGTGACAATCGTACCTTTCTCATTCCCATCTTTTGCTGCGCATATTTTTTAATGGCTGAACGCTCTTTTAGGCCGTACAGTTTTTGTGTTAGCTGCTGAATTTGCTGTGTCAGCTGTTCTTTTTGTTGTTCACCTTTTTGTTTGTTGTAAGAAAGATGAATAACTTTGCTGTGTTTATGAATCTGAAAGAAAATGAAAAATATATGAGTAGCGATAAAGGCTGGGACAAAATAAAACTTCTTCATAGGATCCCCAAGAAAAGTTTTCTGGCATATGAGGATAGGCTAGAAAAATCAGGGGCGGGTAGACAAGGGTTTTTATGCTTCTGGCAAAACGGAGGTTATTTTCTACGGCCTTTTGTTTTTTGACGGTAGTCGAAGTTCAAACAAAACAGTCTGTAGCTGGTTATTATAAAAAATATATAAATTGGAATTGCGATTGCTGGTATTTTAAAGGCATCAAGAATAGGTAGGTTATATGTTACTGTTGGATTAAATAGTTTAAATATGGCAAGAAATAATGAAGGGGTAGCAATTAAAAAATTTACAAAGCCGGCAGTTATAATAAACAAAAGAAGCAATGTTCCTCGTTTTATGTATGCAAAATAATAAAGTAAGCTTGATCCTATAAGGGAAGCGAGGACTCCAGCAATGGCTTCTTTAGGGGTATGAATATGCTGAAAATAAGTGGCGATTAAAAGATACATGGAAAAAAAGAAGAACGAAATAAGCCACTGAATCCTGATGCTTTTTTCTTTTGTTTTATTCATTTGAATCCTTTTGTTTTTTGAGGGGCAAATTTTACATAGTGTTTTTTTTGAGTGTGAATTCTTTATATCTATCTTTCCAGGTTTTTAAGTGATTGTTGCTTTTTTTAATCATTGTTTCAACTCTTTTTCTTATTTTTATATTTTTGATTGTATGCAGATGGTTCTTACATTGTCGGCAAAAACTATCTATAATTCCAAAAATATAAGGGTGAAGCTGATCTAAATTTTTTCCAGCAAGCATGTTCTTTATTCGGTTTGTAAGAAGTTCTATCGCTGCTTGATACATGTTAAGTTTGAAAAGAACTTCAATTGTTTTGCTCTCTGCTTGATATTCACGTCTGTACCAGTCCTGGCTTCCTTTTTCATGTTTTTTCCCATCAAATAAGTGGCTGTAATAAACATGGCAGATTTCATGACATAAAACTCCGAGTTGAAAGTTGGTTAGGAATCCTGAAGTAAAACTGTTTGCAGGAAAATGTATTCCAATAAAGCCACTTGCAAATGCAACAGTGTTAGCCTTTTCATCAGTTTTTTTAAATTCGTCTTCATATGCTCCTTCATAAACTATTATACAGCCGATAGCCTTCTTGCATCGGTTTAAAAAGCGTACAGTAAAGTTTTGTGGGACTAATGCATCCAGAAACGCTTGTGCTTGTTTTTGTACAAAATCAGGAGCTTTATATTTTTCATTTTTGCGTTTAGCAGAAAGTTTTGCGGGAAAAAAGGCTGCTGTTAAAGCCATTTCAAAAGGTGCTATTTGATAGTTTTGGTTTTGGGTTGCTTGGTTATTTCCTGGAAGTAACAAGAGAGCAATGCCTAAGAATATTTTTCTCATATTTGTTTTCTTTCTATTGTCGAAAGATCTACATCGAGGCTTATTTCGTTTTGGTTTTCATCAGAAAAAGTTATAGAGAAATTTTCTTTTATGTTTTTTTCATAAACGAAGATAAAAACCTTTTTTGTTTCTCCGGGTTTGATTTTTGTTGAGTCAAGCTTGTTAAGTAATGGGCTCGTTTTCTTTTTTTGTTTTTTTGTTAACTCATAAATCATTGATGATGGTGCTACAATTGTTCCTGCGCATGCTCCGATTCCTGTTGAAAATGCAATTAAAAAAGGAATGTCTCCTGCTGCAACAGCGTTAGATGTAAATGCGCCGAGGTATGCTAGGGCAGAAATACCACCAATCATTCCAATTCCAACACAACCTGCAAACACAATTCCTCCAGTTTTGATTATTTTCAAAAGAAGAGATTTATTTTTTTCGTTTCTTAACTTGAGTCGTGAAGCAAGTGCGGCTGGAGGTACCATATTCAATTTAATATCATTTTGTGATAGGGAAATTGTTGTTGGTGTGTTGTTTGCTATACTTAACTGGATAGGATAAATTTTCTTTTTTTTAGGCCTGACCAATCTGTAGCCACGGTTACCAAGAGCACGAATACATTGATCTTCTGTTGTAAGGACCTGTGCTTGCACAGAAATATTTCTTTTGAGTGCATATCCACAAATTATAAAAGATATGATTATTGCGCTTAAACAGGCGCCTGCTATTTTTAGTTTTTTTTCTTTGTCTTCCACTCTTTGTCTTTCATATAGAATAATTATTTGTTTTTAAAAATGCTCTTTTTTAATATGATAAAATAGAGCTTTTTAGTCAAGCAGAGAGGTTTTTTTGTGTGTGCGGGCTGATTTAGAGGGCTTATCCATGGGGGTCTTGCAGTTTTTTCTAGCTTTGAGATAATAGAATATGCTTATTTATAGGGGTTTTTGACGAATTTTAGGGGTTTTTTCTCATGACGAATAAATTTAAACTTATTTTATCAATTTTGCCATGCTTTTTGCTTGTTGGGTGCTCTGAAAAGATAAGAGTTGAAACGTTTGTAGACAAGCGGGTCGTTTCAGGTGGCTTTTCGGATGAAAAAGAGTTTTATGTTTGTTTTGAAGATAATAATGTTGCTTCATTAGCATTTTCACAAAAAATTGAAAAAGCATTGAGGGGTAAGGGCTTTGTTGTAACGAAAGATTCTTCAGCGGCAAATTTTTTATTGAGCTTTTCTTCAGACATAAAAGAGAAGAAGGTTATGATGGACAAGCTTTCCTACGAGTCTGGTAAGAGCAAGGGAAAAATGGGGATGTTTTTTTTCATACCCTATGCAGAAGAATCCTATTCTTCTGGAAGATTAAAATCTGTTCAGAAGGAAGTAATTGTTTATCCCAAGACGCTTTCTCTTACCGTGTATACCAAAGACGCTTTTGGCAAAAAAAGAAATGTATGGAATGGAACAGCAAAAACAGTTGATGAGTGTCCAGATATTACCACGGGTCTTGATTTTCTTCTGATTGCTTTGTTTAAACATTTTGGAATGGAAACGAAACAAACAAAAATTATAAGTAGAAAAAGTCTAAAAAAAGATGTTGCTGCTCTTAACGATGAGCATAAAGTTCCGTTTAGAAAAGTAAGAAAAAGAGTTGTTTCTAAAGAAGGTAGGAAAAAGAGGGGCAGAAAGAGGGAAAAAAAAAGCTGGGTTTCTTCCAGCTATCTGCCGAAACGTAAAAAATAAGTAGTTTTAAAACAGTAAAAAGGTTTTTAGTTGTTTGTATTTTTAGGGGGAATTTCATGAAAATGCGTTGTTTGATTTTAAGTATCGGATTGTTGTTGGGCTCTCTGCAGCCAGTTGTAGTAAGTGCTTGTTGTGATTCATGTTGTTCTACAGGGTGCTGCGATGCTTCTTGTGATGATCAAGTTGCTTGTTATGACTGTGGTGGCGACGCATGTTGTTGTGATTCATGTTGTTGTGATCCATGTTGTTGTCCTACAGAGTGTTGTAATTGCTGTTGCTGCCCTGTAGAGTGCTGTTGCGAAGATGATTGTTGTGATGATGTCTTTTGGATTGGTAATGTTGGTTACGGTTTGACTAAAGAGCAAAAAGCTGCCTGTGATGAACTTTGTGGCTACGAGGGATCCGAGTTGTACACAGCAATTTTGAATGGTGATACAGAGAAAATTAAAAAGCTTGTTGAGTCTGGTGTAGACGTGAATACAAAGATCAAAGGTGTAATGCCGATGGTGTTAGCTGTGAGATATAAACAAGTAGAGGTTATTAAGTTGCTTGAAAGTCATGGCGCACATTTCTAGTTGCATTCAGATTTTTAAAAAATTGGAGGAGGCCTAAAAAGTCTCCTCTTTTTTTTGTGCTCGTTTTTTCAAGAGGGGTTTAGGTTTTTTAACTCAGAGACCCATAAATAACCTCCATTTTGCCAGGGGTAGAGCTGACCGTTTTTTTAATTTTGCGACTTGCAGGGCTTATCCATGGGGGTGTTGCAGGGGGTTATTGGATGGGTGATACTGGGGATATATTGTATTTATGGGGTTATTGACCAATTTTAGGGGGCGCAGTGAAAATTGAAATTTTAGGTGGCGAAAAAGAAATTGGTGGAAACAAAATATTGGTTGAACATAAAGGAACCAGAATTTTATTAGATTTTGGTATGTCTTTTGGCCAAGCCGGAAAATATTTTTCAGAGTTTCTACAACCTCGAAAGGGTGCAGCTTTAACTGATTTTTTTGAGCTAGGTCTTTTACCAGACAAAAAGGGTTTTTACAGACAAGATTATTTGGATCATATGGATAGGCCGAAAGAAGAAAGGGAAGTTGATGCTGTTTTTCTAAGTCATGCTCATGCAGATCATGCCCAATATATCCATTTTTTAAGATTGGATCTATACTACAGAAAAGACACTTTTCCTTCATGGTTCTCCTATCCACAAAAATCACTCTTTGCAAGAAAAGCCCCCAGTTCTAAAAACCAAAGGCTTTTTACTTTTCTCTCTTCTATTTAAGCAGCTTGCTCAGAAAGAGCAGGAGTTGCAACTTCATTTTCCATCTTTTTAAACTTGTATTCAGCAAGCCATGTAGAAAACAGGTTCTTGAAGTATACAAGCCTTTCAATTCGCTCTTCTATTTGTTCTTTCGTTTCTATACACGCGGGCATTAAACTCCAGCCTGTAGGTATTAAATTCCATCCTGCCAACTTTCCCACCCAACCACAGTAAGGTATGAAGCCAATCAATTTTAGAGGTAACGCTTTTGCCTTTTTCGCTCCTGCTTTAAACTTTCCAGTGCAAAAACAGAAACGTAAACAAGCCTTCAACTGCTTTGCCTCCTCATCGATAGCCTGCATGAAAGACATAAACGATGTCATGGAGCTTGAAGGCTCTCCTTCTGAGATATAAGAACTCTGAATTTTACAGATAAGCTCTTTGGCTAACTCCTTTTGCGGAACAGCTAAAAGCTCTTTCATAGAACAGCCCTTTCTCCAAGACGACCAGAGATTCTCCTGCTTAAGAAACTGATTCACTCTGATAGCTCGATAAAGAAAATATAAATAAACTCCAGTTGCGCCTGTCACAGCAACTTTAAACTTATTTCCCCAAAGAACTTTCTTCAGAAGGGATACCTTTCCCCGAACACTCTGAGCAGAATCTTTAAAGCCTTGAGTCACATATTTAATCTGCTCATTAACAGAGCTCACGACGTTTTTGATTTCATTTTTCAAGGAGGTCACGAACTCTGCAGAATTGACAAGAGTAATCTCATTCTCACTACCAACAGAAATAGTGATTGGGGCATCTGTTTTTAGCACGAGGTTTTCGATCTTTCTAGTATCACTAGCTTTCTGTTCTTTTGCCCCAAAAATAAGAAGACAGCAAACAAACCATAGAGCTATTACTCTTTTATTCATTTTGTTCTTTTCCGGCAAGAGAATTAACGGCTTTTACAATTGAAGCACCATTTCCAGTGGCTATAGCAATGCCTGCACCTCCGACCACAACGACCGCACCCAATGCTATTGGCACCAAAGTCTTCAACCCTTCATATATTATTTGATTCGCACTTTTTGATATTCCAAAAATACTCTTTTCAATTTTTTCATCTTTTTTTAAATTAACTTCATCCATTTTTTCTCGCAAAGCCATTTCTTTTTTTATCTTCTTTTTTGTTCTTCGGGTACCTGTAAAAAAACGTTTGCTGTTTGCAATATAAAGCTTTAATCTTCCTTTCAATCTCACCTTTTCAACTGAATATTGTGTTTCAGAAGCACCTAGACTTCCAAACGCAAATAATACAAAAACCATTATCGTGTAATACTTCATGCTGTTCCTTGCTTTAACTTTTGATATCATTTAATTCTTGCACTCTTTATGACGCTCCAAGAGTTGGCGTCGAAGGCTTTGCTATCTCAGCAGAATCAACAACTTCTTTCACAAACTTTACTGTTTCCGGATTACAGAACCTATTAAACTCATTAACCATTTGCACAATTTCCCTGCCATTTCCCGTTGCTATACATAGCGCCACCCCAGCAGTAAGAAGCGCACCCCCTAAGGCCACTTTTCCAGTAAATATTGCAGTTTTTTTCAACACGGAACCCCAAGTCCAAGTTGCTTTGCTCTGCATGAGACCGGTCTTAATTGATGCTTTACTATTAACAACCTCGCTCTTTGTATGGATATGGTTCTCTTCCTTTTTTTCTATTTTTTGAAAATTTCTCATATTCAGCTTATTGCCGCTACCAACTTTAATGTTGGTGCCTCTTGCTGCTCTGCCTTTCTCTCTGTTGTTGGATAAACATACAGATGAAAATAATCCAACAAAGATTAATGCTGTAATTGTAGATTTACTCATTGTTGCGCCTATTTCGTTAATGGTAATTTTTTTGATTTTTTAAGGAGAAGCCTCGTTAGAAATTCAAAAATGTGAAAGCAAAGAAACCAGTAAAAACTAATACCGTTGCCGTTATGATTTTATTCATTGTTAAATCTTTTTTTAATACTCTTAAAACTGGTTATCTTTATGATTCCGTCAAAAATTTGGAACTTGACCCCCTAGAAAAAAGAAACGAACACAAGCAACGACCTTTCTAAAAGTCAAACGTTTCTTAGAAGAGTTTTCTTTTTTCGGGCAAGGCTGCTTTAATTCAGTACAATCTTTGCTTTTAACTGTACTGATAGTATTTAAATGAGAAGGATAATAACAAGTACAAATGTTAGGTTTTTTATCAGAAATAGAAATATTGATGGTAGCTCGTTTGTTATTCTTCCTCACATTGCCAACCCCCAAAGATGTAGCAACAAATAACCCAGACAAAACTAATACCGCTGCGGTTGTTATTTTATTCATGATTAGCCCTTATTCACTTGATGCTTAAACAGTTGTATTTACTTTCAAGAAAATTAACTTTTGCTTTCTACAGTTATTTCATCGCCCTCCTTCGTGATAATGATTTTTTTAGGTTTCTGCTGAACCACCTTTTCCCAATCATCTAAAAGTTTTTTAAAAGCCTCTATGGTTAAGCCAATTCTCTCTTGATCGTCTTCTCCCAAAAGATCCCCGAAAAAAATCATTCCATCTTTCTTTTCCAGGTAAATTAGGTTTCCACTGATACAATGTTGAGTAGGATCATTTAGCCAATCATCAACAAAATCAAATTTTTTAAAAACCCTGTAATCTCCAGAAAAAAAATTTCCTATGTCACACATTTCATCCGGCTGAAATCTTCTACTACTGTAGCCGGCTATTGAATCTTCAAATTCAACAAAATATTTCATACATTTTCCTTAGGTTAACGGATGAAAAGTTACAACTGTCCCGTCTGCTTCAGCAACGAGCTGCACTTTCATCCCACTCTCCGAAAGACAACGAAATCGAAGTCTTCCGTACCTTTGCGGGACAATCTCATAAACATTCTTCAGAGCATCCTCAACGCTCTCTATAACCTCTGTAGGCCTCCAATTCTCAGGAAACATCGTCTTTTCTCTCATTTTTCCACAAAGCCTAATTTTTGCCTCGAAAGCTCCTGTTCTAGCATCTCTTGCCTTCGAAGCATTCATACAAGCCCTATCCAACGCCCTGCCTTTGAAATCAGAATGAAAACCAGAAATATTTAATGGACCGTTTCTTGGAAGTTTTTCTACTTTCCCGGAAAAAATATGGTCTAACGTTTTTTCTGTAAACGTTAACTTTTTCGGTAGAGACTGATCTTGAATACCCGTGTTGTCGCAATTTCCAGCCCACTCAACCCTTTTGCCGACAAAACACCGATATTCTTCAACAATATCATCCGGTGGAGCGATTACTCGCTTTCTGACCTTTTGGGCTTTTTCTCTTGCAGCTTTGGTTTTTCGGGCATAAGAAGTCTGTCCAGAATTCGGACCTCCTCCGCCAACAGCACCCGCCACACCTTCTCGAACAGCTAGAGCAATATTGCAAGCAGCATCCACTCCAACCGGCGTAGCAACAGCCACAACACCAGAACCAACCACCTCAATCCCGCTCTCTATAGCGGTAAGAGCGCCTCTCGAAAAAGAATCGACAGCCTCTAGAGTGACAAGCGCCTGCCCACTTGGTGAAATACCAGTTTGAAATGCGGGGCCAGAAAACTGCGAGAGCTTATCAAGCTGCAAAAGTACTGCTCCTTTGCCTACAGCAGCATAGGCGGGCAGAGCTGCTGCAAGTTTTACTGCACCAACAACAGCAACGACTTGTACTCCCAAAGCTATGACTTCTTGTGTTTTTTCTTTTGCCGGCATTTGCCAAAAAACATCAGCTGCTCGGAGAACTTTTTTGCGAACGGGAGACATCCATTTTTGATCAAACGTGGAAACCTGTTTAAATGTTTCTTTTGATAATGGTTTTCTTAAAATGCCATCTACTGTTTTTACAGAATCAAACACATACTCAACAGCATCTAACAACAAGCTCTCAGCAGTCTCAAAAACAACTTCAGGATTATTTTGTAACGTATAACTAAACTCAGACAACCAACGAGCCGGCCTTCCGATGGACTTTTGCACAACACCATCAGTAAAGCCAAAAACCTTCCCGCAGCCCTTTTGCCATGCCTCCACCGCAGAGAGCCATAACTCCTTAACATTTGCAGAACTCATTTCTGAATCACTGAAAAATGCAGAAGACCTTTTTTCTTCAATCTGATAAAGCCCTTCGCAAATATCAGCAATGTTATGCGCAAGTGCATAGTAACCAACATTATTAACCATGCAGCCAACAGAAGAAGCATTACTCAAAACGCTGTACCAGCGATCGGTTAAAGCGTTAACATCTTGGTAAGCATAAAGCGCAGCGCCGTCATTCAAAACATCAATAAACTCTTGGTGAATTTGTTGCTGCATTTCATTGCCAACACACTCTTGAAATTGATTCAGCTCGATGTTGTTTGCCCTGAGCAACTGTTGCGCTTGAGCAGAAAGATCATAGCGTTGAAAGGTTGTACGGAAATTATTTTCTATTGCTCGTCGTGCAGCATCAGCTCGTCTTTGATTTTTTTGACAAACTTTAAGATGGTATTTTTCGACCTCTTTTTTTGAATCGATAAAGCTTTGACGAACAGCTTCTTTTTGACTTAGCTCACTTTGCTTGGCCGAAGCAACCTGTTTTTGTTTGCCGCTATCAAAAACAATTACGCTAGAATCGATGCTCATGGCAGAAAGCGAAATACCCACTCTCCCGCAACCCTCTTGCTCAATCCTTTTTCTCAACTCTCGTTGAGCATCCCCACTCAAACGATCAAAGCCTAACTGCGACCATGCAATATCATCACTGGCGTACAAACTACAGCTTTCAATTTTTTGTTTGATGTCCGAAATCTCTTGAGTAGACATTCGCTTAACTTTGCACAAATCACAAGAGCACTTTTGTTTTTTCGCAGAAGATGAAGAAAAAATCCCCTTAACAAAACTGATTCCCGCTTTGGCTAAACCAAGAGCAGGAATTAACGCAGTTATCTTGCTAGATTTTTGTTGAGAAGGATTGTGACAATAGTTAATACGACCTGTGGAATCCGTATGAAAACAAGAGAGAATACTAAAATGTAAAAGAGATAATAAAACAAAAAACCGTATGTTTTTCATGATGCCTCACTTCCGATTCTGTTAACCGATGTTGACAATCGGTCCCAAAGAAATACCAAACCCTACAAAAGTTGTAAACTCTTTTAAGAAATCAAACCGTGTTTTTTGTGATGAAGCCTTTCTGTCTTAAAGATGCCCGAGCCGACGAATACAAAACCTAATCTTGATAGATACTCAAGATCGCTCTGTCCAAACAAAAAAACAAAAAGTTTAGAACATGCAAAAACAGGTTCAACAAAAAATCGTGAGAATAAAGAATTTTTTAAGAATTGTTTTGCTTTTTTTTAATCAGCAACAAAAAGGTCATGTATTATATTTTTTCAAGAAATAAGACTGTATTCCTTGAGACGTCTATTCACCGAAGAGGGGCAAACATCAAGCAGCTTTGCAATTTTATTCTGATTTTTGAATGTGTTCCACATAAATGTCATAAGATTCTCATCCTTCAAAGCATATCTTCCCAAACGCATTGCCTCTGCAAGCTCCTTCGACTCTTCCTCCAGATTTACATTGTCAACAATATGTGAAACATCAAATTTTCCGGTTTCTCTCATTTTTTTCTCAATTAAGAGATCAACTCTTCTTTTCAGATCATGCAGGCTTGTTAACGCTGTGATCCGTACTAAACTTGCTTTCTCTTTTTCAGTAAACTCCAGAACGTTTTTTGTCGTTGTATTTTTTAGCTTCTGCTCACTGATGTCTGTCACCAGATTTTGCAATTCATTTTTTGATAACGACTCAAGCGAAGGAAGAACAAGTTTTGTTTTATCAAGCTCATCAAAAAGCATCTTACTGAAACTTCCTTTTTGTACCATTTCACTCAAATTGCAACCTGCTGAACATATGACACGCACATCACATTCAATTTTTTTATTAGTTTTGAATTTTCGGTAGTAGCCATATTTCAATAGCTCAGCAATATGCTCCTGCACTTGAATATCAAGAAGGTGGATGTCTTTAATAAAAAGAGTTCCAACCCCATCCAACCCTTCAAGAACAGAACTTTTTGATTCTTCCGAACGACCGAAAAGAGGATTCATACCAAGAAGCTCAATTGCAACCTCTTGAGTACTTTTTGATGAATCCTTCAAATCAAGCACGTGTAGCTTTTCACGCAAGCTGATGTGATGTAAAATTTCGACCGCTGACATGAGATCCTCATCATGCATATCAAGCAAAACAGCTTTCTTGCTCAAAGCAATTTTGAGCAAATCAATCTTAAAATTTAAAATTGTAGGACTAATACCAGAAATAAGCTTGTTGATAAACTTTCCTGATTTCGTTGTCTCGAGATACAAAAAGTAGTCCCACGAACTTGGATCATCAATCATCTCGATTTTATTTTTTAAAACGTCAGAAACATCTGCGTAATACAGAAAAAGGGTTACATGATTATTGTAATCTACATCACTTGGAAAGGCAGACAGTGTAAGCTCTTGACCCTGCTGATCTTGAACAAAACAAGTCTGTTGCGTCTTATATTCTAAAACCTGCTTAACAACCTTTTTGAGAGCCTTTACGACTGGATGTCCAATGTGTGCATTGGGGTTTACCTGTACAAGATCTTGTGCGATAGGATTACAAAATACAAATCGACGAGTTTGATATCTCATCATACCAATCTTTTTTCGGCTGCTTCTTCGCATAAAGAGTCTAAACGCTTCTTTGTACTGATTGTTTTTTTGATGTTGATTATAGAGTTCTTCTTTCAGCTCCTTCGTTTTTGCAATCAGCTCTTTATTTTTTGTAACAAGCTTTCTTAATCTTTTGTTGTGTAGCGATCGAATTGTGCTTCCAAGATGGTTGGCAAAAAGCTCCATATGGTAACACTCAATATCACTGTAAAATTCACCACCATTATGAAGTTCTTTTTTCCGGGCATTTCGCCTGACAACAATACAGGCAACCATTTCCTCCCGATGATAAACAGAAATGAAAATATCAGCGCCAACGGAACTAAGAAAGGCCAGAATCTGCTCTCGGCATTCGTTTTGCTTATAAAAATTGCTGAAAGTAAGATCATCAGCGGCAATTACTTTTT
>Ga0180437_10003091_pt1 | contig 25267 bp, 22 predicted proteins | sample SS_ome_4_FD_132410 | JGI IMG/M metagenome (GOLD analysis project Ga0180437, IMG submission 132410) | Hypersaline lake sediment archaeal communities from the Salton Sea, California, USA - SS_3_D_1 metaG | ecosystem: Environmental > Aquatic > Non-marine Saline and Alkaline > Hypersaline >... | reverse complement strand
AGAAGAAAACGAACGTCCCTGAGAAATGAAAGCTCTTGATTGCCCCGTAGTTGGTTGCCAGGCCTTCCACCACTTCGTCAACCGAAATCCTGAGAGCGGGCAAGGCGTCGCGTGCCAAACCCTCGTCGCGCCGCGCACAGCCAAGACCGACCAAACAGAAGACACAAAACCCCAAGAAAGCCCGCGACAACACTGGGGCAATTCTTGGTGCGCCCGGCGCACCGTTGAATGACTCGTTGCGCGGAGGCGGCCTTGATTCCGGATTCTTCATTTGGTACACTTCCTCACTCGTCACACTGAATGATAGCGCCGCCCGTAAGCCGACGAACGATCAGGAGTAATCGACCATGGCCAAAGTGTGTTATTATAGCGGAAAACGTCCCAGGGTCGGGAAACGAGTGGTGCGCCGCGGCAAGCCGAAACGAGAAGGCGGCATCGGCACAAACATCACCGGCATTTCCAAACGTCGCTGGAAGCCCAACCTACAGAAAATCCGCATCATCGATGAGAACGGCACGGTAAAACGTGTCCGCGTCTGTGCGCGTTACATAAAGGCGAACAAAGTCACCAAAGCGCCGCGCACGCCCCAGAACACCTAAACCACACGATCGGCCGACCGCGGGCTCGCATTATTGCGCCTGCGGCTTGCCTGTGTCGCCGTCGACCACGGTCACAATCATGTTGCGGGCGACAACGCTGTGCGCGTCCAGCGTGAAATCTGAATACTGGCCCGAAACGACCCATTCCTTGAACTCGCGCATGGACCCCGCGTATGCCACCCGGAACCGGCCCAGGGCCGCACCACATACCAACTCCTCGACCTCCTCGACCGCGTCATTCGCTCGTATCCGTGCGGCTATCTCGCTGAACCGCGCCCGGCCGCCCGGGCGCTCGATCGTCACCACTACGTCATTCGAGGGCTCCGCCCCGGCCACGGCAAGCACAATGGCGTCGATTATTCGCTGTCGAAGTTTCTCGCAGGCGTCCTGAGCCGCCAGGGCAATGCCCGCGCCTACATCGGCGCTCTGCACCTCTACTCGTTCACGGTACTCGTCGATAAGCTTGTCGTCGCTGCTGCGGATTACGCGGATACGAACATTCGCTTCGTTCGCGAAAAAAACACCTCCCGGCACGCGCGCCCGAGGACCTTTCTCGATCACCCCCAAAACCGCCGCGTCGGCAAGGTTGGCGCGGGCAAACCGGCCGCAAAGGGCGAGGTCGCCGCCTATCGCCAGTGCCTCGAGTTCTGCTTCGGCGTAAAGTGTCCGAACGGCCTCCGGCGGAACCACGTCCATACCCGCATCCCGGAGAAATGCAACGAGAAGCGTTTCGCCTGGCCCGGCCTTTTCCATGGAGACCAGGCCGGCGCCTTGCACCACCTCGCCAACCAACGCCACGACGCACGGCGGGCCAGTTAATTGCAGCGCTCCCAGCAGAAGTCTTGCGGCGTCTGCGCGCACAGTTCGGTAGCAGACATAGGCGTCGATCTCAACTTGGATCCCGCCATCTCCAGAAACCTCGTGCCCGACTTCGCGAAAGGAGCGGACATAGAACGGCGCGCGATCAATGATGGGTTGCACCGGCCGAAGATCGCCCGACGAAACCAACGAATCGAGAACCTGAACGACGGCGGCCACCTTGGCCTGCTCACATGCCGCCGCCCTCGCCCCCGGGCCTTCGTTCAAGGCCACACCCTTTGCACGGACGCGCAACAGTTCGTCATCCGCGCCGCCCGCGGACAGGGCAAACGCCGCCAACGGACACGCGAGAAGCAACTTGAGCATGCAACGGCTCCGGACAAACTTGGCCTGGAAAAAGCGCTTAGGTCTCATGCGCAGTTTCTTGTGACGTTCGGCACCACGGCAGCCCTTTGCGGCCCGCGAGCGATTGGTCGTCCTGACGCCCCACTTGCGCTGCCGCGTCCGCGCGGCGTCTAGTCCCGGCCCCGGGCGATCAGGATCATCCGTAGCAGTTGCGTGAGGGCCATAGTCGCGGCGGCAACGTAGGTCCATGCGGCCGCACGCAATACCTTCTGCGCACCCTTGAGCTCGTCAACGGTCAGATACCCGCCGCGTTCCAGGGCGGCGACGGCGCGTTTGCTGGCATTAAACTCGACCGGAAGGGTCAACACCGTGAAAAACACCGCGAAAAAAAACAGCAGAATGGCCGCCCTAATCAGGAGCACGGACCACGCCGAAGGGATAAGCACGCCGATCAGAAACAACGGAAAGGCTAGCTTCGAGCCAATGCCGCACACCGGATAGACGAGGTTCCGCAGCGTCAACGGCGAGTACAGGTGCGCGTGCTGAATCGCGTGCCCCGCCTCGTGGGCTGCAATGCCCAAGGCCGCTATGCTCCGGCCATGATACACCGCCTCGCTGAGCCGCAACGTCCGCGAACGCGGGTCGTAGTGATCGTTTAGTTTGCCCCGAATGCATTCGATCCCGCATGCCGGGGCCGGATACGTCTCCGGGTTCGAGACGACGCCGACCGAAGCGTCCTGCAACACGTAACCGGCAACCTGCGCGCCCGTCAAGCCGGATCGCACGCCTACCTGCGAGTACTTCGCATACGCGGCCCGCACCTTAGATTGCGCCCAAATCGCCAAAATGAAGGCCGGCACGATCAGAATAAATGTCGGGTCCCAGAGGAAAAACACTACAACTCACTCCTCTTCTCGGCCGGACTCCTCATGGCGCACTCGCCGTTAAATATGGCGCCTTCCTGGAGAACAAGGCGCTTCGTGCGGATATTTCCCGTCACCCGCGCCGTCGGCAGAAGGCAAAGCGCGCCGGATGTGGTCACATTGCCAAACACCTTGCCGGCAAGCGTGACGCGCTTGCCGGCGAGCGCGTCCGCGTTCAGCCGCCCCGTCTGGCCCAACTCGAGGACCTGCGAGCACTGCACGTTGCCCTCCACGAGTCCCTCGACTTTGCAGAAAGCGGCGCGAACGTTGCCGGACACCAAGGCCGTCGGACCTAAATGGAGTCGGCCGTCCACCGTGACGTCCCCATCCACTCGACCCGATATCTCCGTCTCTGAGCCACTCGTCATTGAACCACTGATGATGACGCCTTCCGGGACGATCATTCTTTTGGTGGACACGCTTTTGGCCCTGCGAATCGCCAAATCGTCCGCGCTCACGCGCGGATCGTCCTCTTCATGCACGGAACGGTCTCCCCCGCGGCTGCTCTGCAACACATCTTGAAACGCCGCGTTAAACCGGCGGAAAACCGACCCGCCTTTCGACGCCTTCTCGAGTTCGTCAAATGTATCGCCAGTCCCCTTGTCAAGTTCGTCGAAATTCAGCTTGAGCGGCTTCTTGACGGGCGGGTCGTCCTTATGGGTTTCTTGCTGCGTCAAAGCTATACGTATCCCAGTCGGTTTGCGATATCTGCGATGCATCCCGAGACCCTCACTCTCGGTCGGCTGACGATAAACGGTATTCCGGAGTTTACCGAATCCGACACACATTTATCAAAATACAGGAAGCCAAGATTGAGTGTCTCGATCATTAGGTGCTGCCGCGCAAATTTGGCGAGTATGTTCGCGGCGATCTGCGCCTCGTACGCATTATGCGCCCTATTTACAAGGATTTTCGGCTTGATGGCCCCGGCCAGTGCGACCAGTTCCCGGCACACGCGCTGGCGCGTCACCTCGTCAAAAACGTCCGAGTCGCGCACGCACTCAACAAACTCGCTGAGCGTCTCATTGTCCTTCAATAACAGGCCCAGTTCAGGAGACTGGTAAAACCGCTCGATCCGGCGAAACAACGCCGCCCGGAGAAACTTGAACGCATTGTCAATGCTGGTCTTCTCCGGGGTAATCATGAGAACGCCGTTCGTATCCGTCATCAAGAAAAGGTCCAGCGTATTCAGGTGCGCCCCGGCGTCCAAATCAACAATGATCAGATCCGCGTCCAATCTGCGGAGTTCCCGAATGAAGGCCGCCTTCTGCTGGTACCTTGGATTCGCGACGTCCAGAAGACCCGTCGTTCCCGGAAGAAACGATAGATTATCATATTGCGTCTCGCAGAGCAGAGGCTGAAGATCTTTGGCCCCCCTCTGATGGAAAAAATCGTCGAGATGCCGTTCCGCGCGCGTCCCCAGCACCGTCTCGATATTCGAGCAACTCAGGTCGGCGTCCACCAGAATAACTTGCCACCCTTTCCGCGCGATCTCGACCGCAACGTTCACGGCAAAGCACGTCTTGCCCACCCCGCCCTTGCCGCCCCCAATCACGAGTATTTCAGGCGACGACACCGCCTGGCCGGCTATCGAGTGTTCCTCGATCAGTCGCAACGCTTGCTCCTCTGGAGGAGCCGGACCCTTCGTGCACGCCATCGGACGCCAACCCGTGGACAGATCGCCGCGCGCTTCATGCGCACGAGACTATTCGGGCCGCAGACTCCCAGGGGGCTGTCCTTCCCCACTTTGAGACAACGCGAACGGGGACCTAGTTCCGCCAAAGTGCTAATTCTAAGCACCGCGCCCCAATAGTATTGCTTGGATAATGCACCGCTGGTCCAGCATCCCGAATAGAAAAATTAACACAAATGCCCCGAAAAAGTCAACTGATACCTAATGAAAATTTGCTCGATTAGCATATTGTAAATATAAAACTTATATATCATATTTTACGATATATTCCTTACATTGTCAAATGATATCCCGGTGTTAGGACCCTTTCACTGTCGCCTGAGTCGTCCCCCACTGCCCGGTGACGGTCAATGGGGCTCCTGAGAAGTGCGCAATCGGGCCGGTCGGCCCCTTAGAAAGCACCGACAATAATCGCTTATCCAGGTAATACTATTGACATTTGTCGTGCATTTAACTAGAATATGTTTCCGGAAGACCTTATTCCAGAAGACGTTGAGTTGTTTCGTGAGGGCCGTCTGACCAGAGACGAGGCGCGTGATTTGAGAGCGGATAGGAGAGAAACATGAACCTGAGGATCTCACTGGCATTAGGAGTTTTTGCGAACGCTTCTGACCGCTACTGCGCAGAAGGTTACCGTGAAACGCCGCGTCTGCAGGAACAACTGGCCAATACGGCAAAGTTGAAAGGCATCAAGGCGGTCGAAATAGCGCAGACTGATATAACACAAGAGCTTACCGTCAAAGAACTTAAGCGGATACTTCGGGAGCACGGGCTTGTTTGCTCAGGAGTGGCGACCAACTTGGCTCATGACCGTCGATTCGCCTTGTCCGCATTTGGACATCAGCATCAAAAGACCCGCAACTTGGCGATAGACGAAGGGCGCAAGGCCGCAGACATGGCGCGTCAACTTGGCGCAAGCGAGATTACCATTCGCCTCTATACGGACGGGTTCGACTATCCGTTTCATCTCGATTATACGAATCACTGGAATACGGTCATTTCCTCGATCAAGACCATCGCGAAGTACGCATCGCCCGATGTAAATGTTGCCATAGCCTACAAACCGCGCGAGCCGCGCAAACACTTGACGGTCGCCTCCGTGGGCAAGGCCCTCTCACTATGCCAGGAAATCGCTATGAAGAACGTCGGCGTGGCGATGAATTTCTCTCACGCGCTCATGGCCGGCGAGAATCCGGCCGAGTCTATAGCCTTTCTTTCGCGCGCAAACAAGCTGTTTCAGATCTACTTCAGCGACTGCTACCGGATGTGGGACGACATGCTTGTGCCGGGCGCGGTTCATATGTGGGAACTGATGGAGGCCCTCTTCTATCTGAAGGCGGTCAAGTACAAAGGCTATATTACCATAGACATGCTTCCTCAGCGCATAGATCCGGGGCAAGCGTGTCAAATTGCGGTCGGCAACCTTTCCATATTCTGGAAGAAACTCGAAAAACTTGACACGAGCGAACTCCGAAAGGCGCAGAAGACATTGGATGCGGTCGAGTCCCAGAAGCTTGTTCGGCGGGTAATGCTCCAAGGGTAGAACCGTTCAGGTCTTGGAACGGTCTCTTCGCCGGCTGCGCCGCCGCTTCGGGCGGGCCGACGGCTGCATTCTGAGGCAACTCCATACGACTGACAGGAAATACACACGGACTTAAGGCCTCGCCGTTACATCGTCTCGAGCGGCTGGGCAACCGGCGGGTGCGGCCCGAGACGGTCATTACGTCCGAGTTGGCGCGCGCCCTGAGCGGGATCTCGCTCGAGGTCCAACGCCAAGTTGGTCTGCTGATCGATCGACGCGGCCATGTGCGTTACGTGCTTGTCGGGGATGCCCGTTCGGTCTTCATTCCGGACTTATCGGCCCATCGCCGGGGCCGGGATCGGTTGTGCGGGCTACGCCTTGTGCACACGCATCTAGACCACGAGCCGCTCAGCGACGACGACCTGACCGACCTTGCCCTTCTGCGCCTCGACCTGGTAGCGGCTATCGACGTGCTCGAGACCGGCCTCGCCGGCAAGATGCATGTGGCGCACCTGTTGCCGAACAACGACGCCGACGAGCCGTGGGCGTTCCTTTCCCCTGTCGAGCCGCACGCGCTCCGCCAAGACTTCCCGGCGATGATCGCGGCGCTCGAGGAAGAATTCGCGCGTGCCCGCCGGCCGCGCGCGGCGGACGACAACCGAGACCGGGCGATACTGATTCACGTGTCCGAGGAGCGGCCGGCTCGAGCGGAAGATTCGTTGGGCGAACTGGGCGAGCTGGCACGGAGCGCTGGGATAGAGGTCCTTTGCAGGACTATCCAACGCCGGCCCATTGACCCGAAGTATGTCATGGGCAAAGGTAGACTTAAGCAGACGGTCATCAAGGCGATGCAAGTCGGTGCCGAGGCGCTGGTCTTCGACCTGAACTTAACGCCAGCGCAACTGAACAACCTGGCCGCATACACGGACCTGAAGGTGCTGGACCGCACGCAAGTGATTCTCGATATCTTTGCCCAACGGGCGCAGACCCGCGAGGGAAAACTCCAGGTCGAACTGGCCCAGCTCCGGTATTTGCTGCCGCGTCTGGGTACGAAACAGACGCTTTCGGCCTTCTCGCGGCTCACCGGCGGCATCGGCGGGCGCGGCCCCGGCGAAACGAAACTCGAGATCGACCGTCGGCGCGCACAAGACCGCATCGCCCGGCTCGAACGCGAGATCACCAAGCTTGGCGACCGGCGTAAGCTGCGAAGAGGGGTGCGAACGCGGAAAGGATTGCCCGTCGTGTCTGTGGTCGGCTACACGAATGCTGGCAAGTCGACGCTGCTGAATAATCTCACGAGAAGCGACGTAACTGCTGAGAATATTCTGTTTGCGACCCTGAACCCGGTATCCCGCCGACTCCGATTCCCGCGCGAGCGTGAGGTTATCATTACTGACACGGTCGGTTTGATTCGCGCATTGCCCAAAGAACTAAAAGCGGCGTTCCGAACGACATTCGAGGAACTGGATGAAGCGGACCTTTTTCTTCTGGTCCTTGATGCATCAGACAAGGAGGTCGAGGAACACCTCCAAACGGTACAATCCCTGCTCTCCGAGTTGGCTTTTGGCCATAAACCCTCGTTAGTTGTCCTTAACAAGATGGATCTGTGCGACCACGCCACGCTTGCGGGACTGGCAAAACGATACCACGGCATTCCCGTCTGTGCGCTTGACTCGGGGACCTTCGCACCGTTGCTCGAGGCCATGGAAACCCGCCTCTGGGCGGAGGAAACTGCAACCGCCCGCGAGGTGTGAAAAAAGGGAAAGCCCCGGAATGCTCGCCGGCCAGCGCTCGGCTTCTTCTCTTGCTCTTGGCCGGAGGCTGTCTTGTACGGATTTTGACTATGTAGCCGCAGCCGCGAGCCTATGGTCTTCGGAACCACCCTCTTCTGTAACACATTGCAGCAAGAGTACATGCGGCAATAAGAGCGAGGCAACTTAGTATTAGGACTACCGGCAGCCGGTTTCCGGAGTTTTGATTTGGAGTTCCGGTAGCATTAGGCCCTGTCGGAGAGCCGGAGCGCGAACTTGAAGCTTGTGTTGATGCTTTTCTTTCCGCAGCCGCAAAAGCCGCCAGTTCAGGCGTATCGATGAGTTCTCTCGGCAGGGCTGACAACTCTTCCCCGCTCATGTTGATACCGACGTCGGGAAAAAACACGAAGGCATCTGGCGGAATCTCGAGTTGGAGGAGTGATTCAGGAACGGAACGCTCGTTAACCCTCAGTTCAACGGCCTCATGTGCGTACTCGTGGTAGAGTACGTCCTCGCCCAAATATTCTCTTTGTACGGCCTTGGTCGCATACCACACATCACCTGGAAACTCCTTGAAGTCCGAGAAAGCCACTTCACTTAGGACATACCCGTCTGGATGGAGAATCTCACACTTCTCGATTCGATGGCCTTTCGAAGGATCGCTTCTGAGGACAACGCTTTTCGCTGCTTCCCCCGGGATATCCACGGACAGCACCGCTTGTTCCCCTTCAAGGTGATAGTCCCATGAGCAGTTTGGGTTGTCCTTCAACTCGTAGAGTTGACGCACGACGCGCTCAACGGTTTCCCACGCATTGACCGGGCCACCGTATCGCTCCGGCTGCCGTGAGATCACGTAGTGCTTATCCGTCTCTCTTCGGCGCACCATGGTCCCATCATATACCTGTTTTCTGTGCACTGGATCAGCGCCTTCCATGATGCCTTGGCCTTCAATCACCACGGGGGTGATTGATTCGTGCATCCGTTTCTCGCGGTCTCGAGCCAGAGTGAGTTCGAAGTCGTACTCCTGGTAGATAGGTTCTACCGTGTTGTCTGCAATCAAGACTGCGCTGTTAACCAGGAAGCGCTTCTTTCCTTTCAGCTTGGCCTGCACATTGATGGTCCTGTCGCTGACGTCCCGTAGAGCAGCTAGCGCTGAGGCGACATGCTCATCTGCGACATCTGCGTGCCCGAACAGACAAACGCTTGCCATCACAATTAGGCAAACGCTCTTATGCCAAAAACGCACTTGCGACTGCCGTTTGGGCCCAGCACCCATCGCTATGGTTCTGCCGCACATCATCGCAGCTTCCCTGCATTTGCGCGTCTCCGCTGCTTCTGGTTCATTAGCTGCTCCCTCAGAGTTGCTTCCCAACCCAACCACACCACTCACCGGCCCGACCGGCAAAGCGAACGAGACCCGTTCCAGCCGCGTGTCGGTCGGAGGCGTAGGCCAGAGACGCCCTTTAAGTGTGCCTCTTGAAAGAAACGGGTGAATTAATCTCCTATCTGCCGATTGCGCCGATCAAACGGCGCGCCTTTCAGGCGTCCGGCCGTTGACAAACAGGCGAGAGGGACCGCCAGCAAGCATGGACGCCTTTACGTAGATGCCCGGGCGATCCCTGTCAACCAACCCTATCACCGGTGTCCGCTTATTTTGGGCATGGCGCAGAGGTGTCCCGTCAACGCCCTTCATCTAACTACATGGGTCGCCAGCAGCGGGCGGGGAGAAGTACGGGCAATACGTCTCGACCTCGGTATCGCACTCCGGTTCTATAATCCACCAGGTGTCTTTGTAAAGTTGCCCACACTTGAGGTCAAGGTGCGTACAATCTTTCCAGGCCTCCTTACACGGCTGGCACGGGCCGACTGTCCACGACCTGCACTCAAGCGCCAGCCCTGGTTGCTGAATCGTGCATTCCCATACGCCGATGCAGGAACTAGGTCTGCAACAGTAACCTGCATAGGCCACCGGCACTCCATACGCCAGCATCAAGGCCAAGGCCAACACGCAAGGCGCTAAGAAGTACCTCCATTGAAGAAAGTTCCTCATTCAAATCACCTCCTTTCATTAAGGCTTTTTTGCAGGAACGAGACAGGTATACGGATGAGGCGCGTTGCGGCGGGTGCCTTACCGATGCCGCGTCATCCAAATCGTCTAAATGATCCGTTTCAGACTCGGCTACGGAGCCGTCTCTCTCGTCCTTGTGAAGCACCACGAACACCTCGACATGTGAAAGCTGAGGATCGCCTGTCGTTACGCGGACAGCAGCCTCCAGTCGCTCATTCGGGTAGGACATATCCCCGACTATCTCCAGCAGATAAGCACGCCGCCCCGTACGAGCGTATTGGTAGGCCTTCTTGACTTCTGCTGCCACGTAATCCGAATCGCAATGGGCCGATACATCAGAATTTGATCCCTCGGTGTCATTGCAGAGGACTATATGGCCGCGGCAACGCTCGCCCTCCCGCCCAAAGAGATGTAGACGTTGTGGCATCAAGAACCAACCAGCGCGCAAAGCCAAACGAAAAGCAAGTGTAACTTGCCCCTTCCGCGGGTCATTGGTGTCAAACGTTACAAGCTCGGAAACCAAGCCAACGGTCTTTCCATCCAGTGCGTATTCAAAATCGAGTGCACCTGTTTGTCCGGGCGCCAGGGTGATTTGCTCGTGGGATGCCCTCAGGCACGCGCAACCCGTCTTAACGTCACTAATCACAAGCGGGACGCGTCCGAAGTTGGCCACGGGAACCGAGATCTTCACCGACCCACGATTAGGGTAGGGGCCCAATTCAAATGCCTCCGAGGCAAGTGCCAGTCGAGGGACGCTGGGAAGTCGGGACCTCCATGGCCGCCAACAGGCGGCGAAGGCAAGAAGCGCGAATAATATGGGAAAGCTCAGCCTCGCCGCCCTGTGTACTAACATGCTATTCCTCCCTGCGCGAGCCCGGCGGTTCGGAACTCGCCAATCTGAAGCCAGTATGGACGAATGAGTACTGCGGCAGCGCTTCCTTGCGCGATCCGGGTGTAGGAGGTCCCGTAATGTAACGCCCCCCACGCACCACGCGTTGCGTTCGGCCTCTTAGCTCGCGCCTGAGCGCGGCGCTGTGTGCTCTTTCGCGCCCGTCCTTCGCGTCATAGGGATAGGGCGCGAGAAGACTCGCACAAATCTCGCAAACGTTGCCGGACATATTGTACAGTCCGTAGCCGTTGGGGGGATATACGGTACCGACGGCAATCGGCGAAGACGGTATTGATTCGTCCCTGGACATCACATGATGATCGTTTCGCTCGCGTACGTGACCCCAGACGTAAGGGGCCTGGCGCAGGCCGCCCCGCGCGGCCTTCTCCCATTCGGCCTCAGTAGGTAATCTGTAACGCCTGCCGCTTTCCTCCGAAAGCCATTCACAATAGGCGATCGCGTCAAGATAAGAAACAAATACCACCGGCTTATCCAGATTCTCCGGAAGGGTGGCCTCGCCGAGAAGCCGCCAATTCTTGCCCGCAGGCGCGCCATCGTCCGTGAACGCGTATTCTGGCCGTTGTTCTGCCCAGGTCCTGTAAGCCGTGGAATCAACGAATAACTGAAACTCACGGTTGGTCACCTCATACTTTGCCATGTAAAAGTCCGCCACCTCGACTTCATGAACCGGCGAGGACCGGGGCAGGCGATCGTCGCCCATCAGAAAAGAGCTTGCGGGAATCAAGACCATTTCCGGCTCAAGGCAGCTTGGTCTCCCCTCCGGCATAGGCGCGGCGCGTGGAAAAGATCGGGCGCTGAGCACGTCGTGTCGATCCCGACATGCCCCTAACAAGAACAAGGACAGCGTTAGCCCGACAGCGCTCAAAGACACTAGCCAACTTCGAGCCACGGACACGCCGCCTAAAAGCACTTAGACTCCTTCCCCCGCCCCTTTGCCCGGAAGGCAAACATCACGGCCGCCTGGATATATCGGCAGTCGAGTAGGGGCCTACAAACTGATATGCCCATACATATTTGGCCTTGTGTGGCGCATGATTAATCCGGTATAAATGACTCTTTGAATTTGTATAGCACACTTATCGTCTGGTTGCAAGGATAAAATTTCTTCCCTGCCAATGCGATGCACAAAACGCGCCAAACGAGAAGTAAATCTCTGGGTACAGCGCGTCGCATGAAAAGCCCAGAACCTGAAGCAGGCGCGGACAAGATAACCTCCCAGCTCCGGCCGTGAGCACCCCGCAAAAGGCCCGTTCGCGCCTGCCTTCTGCTCGCGCTCAATCGCGCCCGCGGCGGTTCATGGAAACCTACTGGCCAGGGCAGGGCATCTACCACCATTATCCCGACCTGCCCCCATATGTTACAAGTCCGGGATTCCCCGTTGACTGGCGTGGCGGCTGGAATCATAATGGGTTGGAAAGCGGCCATCGTGACGCGTTCTCGTACGGTTGGTCGAGGCGGTATCGTGACGCGCGGCGCGGAAAGCACTGGAGCCCCCCAGGACACCTTGCGAAACTAGGGGCCGTTCAGACGACCGTCTGCGTTCGTCTGAACCGGGGATATCCGGAAACCATATTGGACCGAGTCCGGCTGGCTGTAGAACGACAGGTGCTGCGTTCCCGATATGGTTGATGTGGAGGATGGCGATGCGATATGTAGGTTCGCTCATGAGGCAACACGTTCGCGCGCCGGTTCCATTTGTGGCGTTGCTGATGTTTGTATTACTCGCCTTTGAGACGTTTGGCGTGGAGGAAGGTCCGTCTGTGACCCCGGACCTGGCTGCCCTTCAGCAGGAATCGCTCACGTTGGCCGCGGAGGCGAAGGGACGTTTTCACAGCGATTTCACGTCGAACGTGGCATCGGTCGAGTTTCGGTTTATAGAGCGCGCTAGGAACCTTTTACCGCGGCAGACGGAGCACGATGGGCCGCCTCCCTTCATTTACATTATCCACATGGCCGAGCACGCGGAGTGGTACAAGCATTCGCTGCAATATATCCTGGTGCTCCGGGTCGAAGACAACGGATTCGCGCCGCTGCTCGTGTACTGTGGCGGATTGAACGAGAGGACCCTCAGGTACGAGGAACTTGAGTTGGGTGACGGGAAGGTCTTCGAGAAAGGAGAATCATCGTCAACGGTCTACGCTTTCAACACGCTTTACATCGAAGACTGGTCGTCGGGAACCGGCCACACCCAGCAACGTCTGCTATTGTTCCGCTATGACGAAGGACGGGGCCATTTCTGCAATGTCTTCGACCAGCACGTGACTTTTACGGGAGCTCCGGCGGCGCCGTACGAGATTTTCAAGAGTAGTGTGGCGTTTCGCAAGGGCGAGCGCAAACTCAAGGATATTATCGTTACCACCGACTGGCTGGCGGAAGAGAAAGAGCCTTACGCGGATCCGTTTGGGAAGGACTCGACATGCGAGCGGTGTATCTCGGTGTTTGAGTGGAACGGCCAGCACTATGAAGGGGAGTTCAAAATCCCGGAGAAGGCGGATTCTACACGCAAGTTCTGGAGTCCCGGGAAATGGTCTCCGATTCCGGCCGAGTCACGGCAGTGACGTCCCGAGGCGCTAAGGTCGCCTGGACAAAGGTTAGTGGGCCTTCTCTTATGCCTAAGAACTCGCGAGTATGTTCGTGCAAACACAAGCCTAACCAGTGGATGGCGGCGGCCGGTTCGCGCCGTTCGTCTGCGGGCTGTTAACGGGCAAACTGGCTGAAGGGAGTTTTTCCGGGAATCAATGGAATGAAAGCAGGGAGACACTTCGATGACACGGTCAACCTTGATATTCTGTCTTGCTTTTCTTGGAATCGGACGGCCGGGAAACGAGACAACACAAGGTCAAAATGATCTCGAAATCTGGAAGGAATTTGTCTCAATTCTGAAGAAGGGTGAGTTTCCTAAAGAGAAAGTCCGTCCTTATGACGCGTCTTTGGGCGAGGCTTTGCTGGGCTTCTTGCGGCAGATGCGCGAAACGGCGACATGGGAAGAATGGGAAGCGCCTGAAGAAATCCACCGTGTGGGCAATCAAGTACATTTTTTAATTCCTTTGTCTTTTGATAGCCAGAAAGGTACGTATTGCTTTTCCTTCCTCGTTGAAGAAGAGAATTGGTATTTTCAGCACATGGAATCGATAACTATTCGTCTTGACAGAATATCCACTCTTCCTACATCGGAATTTTCAGACGTGTCTGATCGGCAAAAAGCATGGGCACGTGAAGAGATTTACTGGTCAGAGCAAGTCAGGCTCTTCAATTTCTTGTCGGCCGTGAAATGCAAAGAGCTTGCATACGAATGGGTGAAGGACGGAATCGGCAATGGCGCTGGTTATTTCCTAGGTGCTAGGGCATGGGTGCCGTTTGTTGAGCCTGGAAAGGCTTTCATCCTGTACCTGTGTTGGGAACAGTCAAATTTGCGCGGCAATAAGGTAACGCTCTTGAGGCTGGATGATGATGAGGCCACGGTTTCAATGAAACCAATCTATTTCGAACTTTATAAGGCCGCCGGCCATTTGAAGCAACAGGTTTCATTTGAAGATTACAAGAAGATTTTTGAGGCAATTTGGCGTGAGCGGGCGGCAAATGCAGGCTGGGAAGTGACGATAGAATATCAGGATGAAGAAGTAGTCTTTAATTTGAACAAGACAGGCCGAGGCGGGAGCAAGGCCTGAGCTACTCGCGAAATGTGAAGACGAGAATTTGGTCAGACACCGATGGCTCGTAGACGTTAAGAGGCGTCTTTCGGCGGTTCCTGTTGCAGCGTAAGGCCGAAACCCTCTGCGCAGTCGTTCAATCGTATAGAGGCATCCGCATGTCAAACAAGAGTGCTACGCGCAGTGCCGGCGCGGTGAACATTCGGTACTCGTTCAAGAAGATCATGACGGGGTCCGACCTGTCGCGCAGGCGATTGCCCCTGATGTGTGCGACGAGTGCGAATCCGGGGCCGCTTGTATGGTTAACGGCCTGCGGCCATGGCGATGAAGTGAGCGGCATCGTGGTTATCCAAGAGATATTTAGAAGCATCCGGCGCCGGCTTCTCCGCGGCGCGGTTCGGGCATTTCCGCTGATGAATCCGCTCGGATTCGAGACGGGCTCACGTACCATTACGATGAGCCGGGAAGATTTGAACCGCTCGTTTCCGGGGAACCCGAACGGGTCTCTTGGAGAGCGGATTGCGCATCACATTTTTGGCGCCATCACGGAAGTAAGACCCACGCTCGTCCTCGACCTTCACAACGACTGGATGGAGTCTATCCCGTATGTTTTGTTGGATCGCGCGCCCGGGGGTTCACATCGGGTCGCTTACGGGGGCGCGATTCGGGCGAGTAAGGAGACCGGGCTTTGCTTGATCGTCGATACCGAGGAGTTGAACAGGAGCCTTTCGTACAACCTTCTCCTGCACGACATTCCTGCGCTGACGCTGGAACTGGGCAAGCCGTACGTCGTGAGCGAGTCGAACGTCGCTTACGGTCTTGAGACGATCTGGAACATCCTTGCGTACCTCGAGATGGTGGCGCCGCGCGACATGCCGTTCCGGTATCCCCTGCCCGCCGGGTATGGAGAGGGCAAGCTGCTCAAGTATTCCGACAAGCCTTATGGGGCGCGGACGGGAATCATCAGGTTCCTGGCGAAGCCGGGCGACATCGTTAAAGCGGGCCAGCCGTTGGCCAAGATCGTCAACGCGTTCGGCAGGCATCAGGAGACCATCAACGCGATGCAGGAGGCTATTGTTCTCGGTCATTCCGATTCATCGGCGGCTTTTCCCGGTATGCCCGTGATGGCATTCGGCATCCCTGACATCCAGAACGCAGAAGTCAGGAGCGCGGGATTGAGCACTTCAGCGGACGTGGACAAGCCGAGCCACTGAGCTTGGCTGTCCGGCGGAGAAGGTTATGGAGGAAATCGTATATCGAAGCGCCAAACGAAGCGATGTGGGCGGCATCCAGTCGCTCTGGCGCGCGTTCTGGGCGGAGCAGCCTTACGAGGCAAATCTCGTGTCCAAGATCAATGCCGATCCGGATCTTGTGGTTGTTGCCGAACGCAGCGGAGCTATTGTAGGAACCGTTGTCGGGGGATGGGACGGCTGGTGGGCGTGGATATACCGTCTGGCCGTTGCTCGAGATTCCCATAGGATGGGGATCGGCACACAGCTCCTTAGCCGCATTCACGAGCAACTGGTCTCGCGTGGCGCAGACGGTGTCGGCGCCATTGTTAATCCCGATAACGTGGCTATGTATAATTTGTTGCAGGGATTTGGCTACTCGGAGAAAAGATATAGACTGCTGAGCCTGCCCTTGAAGACGAGCAAGTAGAATAGCGCAAGAACACGCTTAACCAGACAGGGATTCAGCTGCCTTTGGTCTCGGACGATTTGTTACGGAATGGCGGGCGTGATGCAGGTATCGATATTTACAGACGAAATCAATCCCGATTCCCCGAAACGGGCCCTTGAACTGGCGAAAGAATGGGGCGTCACGCACGTAGAGATACGGTCGTTGCCGAATGGCCGGTTTCCGGCTGTGCCGGATGACGAGCTGGAGAATTTCCATTCACTTGTCGAGGGGGCGGGTCTTCGCGTGTCGGGCGTTTCTCCTGGTTTCTGTAAATGTGCTTGGGACGATCGGTCGGTGCGTCATGTGCTGGCTGAAGGTCTTCCTCGGGCGTGTGAATGGGCGCGACGTTGGGGAACCGACCTTATTTCCTGCTTTGCTTTTGACAAAAGCGCTTCGGGTTCTGTGCCCTCTGCCGTAATCGACCTCGTGGGTGAAATGTCGGTAATCAGCCGGCGGCACGGCTGCCGGCTTGTGCTGGAGAACGAAGCCGGCTGCTGGGGGGCAACCGGGCTTGAGGCGGCGGGCATAATTCGTCGAGTCGGGTGCGAGAATCTCCGACTGTGCTGGGATCCCGGGAACTCCTGCCGGGCGGGCTCGACGTGTCCTTATCCAGAGGAGTATATGCGCGTGAGGGATTTGGTGTCGCATGTACACATGAAGGGCTTCGATCCTGTATCCGGATCATGGTGTCTGATGGACAAAGGATTGGTGGATTGGCCAGGTCAGATTGCCGCATTGTCGGCCGACGGCTATGCAGGATTCCTCGTGGTTGAGACCCATGTACATATTAGTCCGGATGCGTTCGTTGTTGTTGACAAGGACTTGTGCGGCCAGGAAGAGAACACGCTGCATAATCTCACATTTGTGCGATCCTGCCTGGACAAAGCCACCGGATAACAGTACGGAACCGTTGTCACTCAGTTTGCTTAGCATGGCGCCGTCACCGCGCGTGGGAGGGTAATGCAATGATGAATCTGATCAGGCTTGGGTTGGGGGTAACGGTCGTCGTTGTTGCGATGCACGCCGCACGCGGCGCAGAAGGAAATGACGACATCGCGATCACGTTTCCGGAAGCGCACGGACGCCGGGTATTCCGGAACACGGAGCGTCCCGTAGTCGAGGTTTCCTTGCCGGTGGACGCGGCGCGTAGGCTTCGCGGCAGGCTCTGCGGGGATGAGGATGTCGGCGGGGACCTCGAGTTCGCGGATGAGGCGGACGGTAAGGTCCGCGCCGAGCTGCCGCTTTCCGGCCTTGCGCCCGGCAAGTACGTTGTGCGCGTATTCAACGAAACGGCAGAAGTGGAGGTCGCGCTTCACATCGTCGAACGCCCGAGTGGCACGGGGTTTTTTCCGGTTGTGTGTCAGTTCTCGCCGGTGCCGAGCGGCGAGGGATGGCGCGGCGAGGAGGGGCCGCTTAGCCCGGAAATCTTGCGCGCCACGGTGGACAATATCATTGGTCATGGCTTCACGGGTATCGAGTGGCATGTCCCGCTGCCGGCCGGGCAGGCCGACATTGTCCGCAACTACGCGCAGGCCAAGGGAATGGCGATCACCCATCACGCGGGCGGGCTCGAACTCTTCGGCCGCAACGCCCCGCCCGCCGTGTCCGTGTACTCGGACGAATACGCCAGAACCGTCCGGGAGAACGCCCAAAAACAGTTGGCGGGTCTCAAGGACATCCCACGCCTTTACAATGTATTCACCTATCAGGACGAACCGTTCACCGGCGGCCCCGGGTCGTTCGGGTATACCGAGTACGACAAGGCCGAGTTCAAAAAGCGCTACGGTTACGAGTTGCCGCCGGATCTCGCGGCCGCGAAGGACGACCCCCAGGTCTGGCTGGACGTGCTCGACTTTCGCACGGCCAAGTTTCCCGATGGCTGGCGGCAGGTCTACCGCATCATCAAGGACATCGACCCCAGTTTCAAGGTGGTGCTTACCCACGATAGCCACAACACCTTTGGCGCCGGGTACGGCTCGCACGCCCAGATTGCCATCGACGACGTATTCCATTGGGGCGCGGATTTTACGGACATGTTTGTCTATGACATCTATCCGTACTGGAACCTCGATTTTCGGTTCGGCGAACCGGCCAGGCTGATGAAACCGCGCATGGCCATGATGCACTACAGCTTTGCCCAGATGCGGAATCTGGCCTACGCCCACGGCAAGGAACTTGGTTTCTGGGTGGGCACGTTTAACCCCGCATGGTTTAGCCACTTCATGGACGACGGCAACCGCGCGCTTTACTGGGGCGAGCGCGAGGTGGCCACTACGGCCGTCGCTCACGGGGCCGACTTCCTACTCACAGGCTACAAATTGCCTATCGACGCCAAGCATTGGGAGAGCCTAGGCGAAGGACTTCGGCTCATACAGAAGGCCGGGAGCTATCTGCGAACCACGAAGAAACTCCAGGCCAAGGCGGCGATGCTCTTCCCGCGCACACAGTACCTCCAGCTACAGGAGGAGTATTTCAACGTGGGCCTGTCGTTCGAGCTGTTTCTCCGCGCTTTCGGTGAGCTGGATGTGCTCCACGAAGAGCAAGTCACGAACGACTCTCTGAACGGCTATGAAGCGCTGGTCCTCTTCGATGTGAAGCTGCTGCCGGAAGACGTGGCCCGGCACATCGTCCGCTTCGTCGAGAAGGGAGGTCTGCTCATCGCCGACTGCGTGCCGTCCTTGGGCCGCCTGAAACAACCCATGGACACCATGGAAAAGCTCTTCGGCGTGACGGACGCGGCAACCTGCCGCGTCCGCCGCGAGGGGCACTATGTCCCCTGCACCGTCGGCGCGGAGCCGGGCTGGCACTTCGGTGATCAAGACTCCCCGGACGAATCCGTCTTCACGACCGCTGCGCTTCGCGCCAGCGTCCTCGACGTCGCATTGGACCTCACCCTGGTTAGCCCGCGCACGTGCGCCGTGACCAGTGCCGAAGTGCTCGCAAGGACCGACTCCGGCGTACCTGCCGTCCTCGCGCGACGGGTCGGGAAGGGGCAGGTTTATCTCCTCGGCTTCTGCGTGCAGGACACCTACTTCCACGCTTTCCAAGAGAAACGTCCGGACGCTCGTGCGCAGTTGCGCGCACTCCTGCAGAAGTTGTGTGAGGCCGCGGGCGTTCGTGCGCACGTCCATTCGTCAAACGCGGACATCGAAGCGGCAATACGCGCGTGCGGCGAGCGCGCCGTTTTGTTCGTCATCAATCACGAAACTTCGGAAGCCGCGACTAATATCCGAGTCGCGGGCCTTCCCTTCGAAGCCCGGCGCGTGGTAGACCTCGACGACGGCCGACCTGTGCCGGTGGCCGTCGATGACGGGCTGCACCTGCATGTGGAAGCCCCTTTGGGCACAACGCGGCTGTTCGAGCTATTGCCTTAAGGCTGCCAAAGAAGTTGGCGAATTCCGCGGTTTTCTTTGGGGGAGTCTGAGGGGGCAACCCTCTTTTGGGAAAAAGAGTGTTTCCCCCACACCCCCTTCGTAGAAAACCGAGGCGCGCCAGGGGCGCGTTAGGAAAGATCGCAGATTCACGCCAAGCCTCATGCAGAACTGCCCCAACGCGTCTATCCACAAAACTACGCCTGGCGCCGGGCTAGTCGATGCGGTGCAGTCCGTCCTTGCTGACGTAATGGCGCCTAACGCCGAGCTTCTTCATCCACGCCCGCACCTCGAGCGTCCGCCAAGGCCCGGAGCCTTTGCCGCCCCCGTTGTCGTTGTCCCAAAGCCATCGCGGCGTTGGCCAAAGGCAATAGCGCGGCGACGCCGCAACGTAAAACGCCTCGACGGCGCCGTTCTGTCCGTGATGCGACATCTGAACGTAATCGCTCCGCAGATCTTGCCGGAACGCACCTCGCAACAGCTTTTCACTGCCCTCAACGCCGATGTCGCCCGTGAAAAGCACCGACTTGTAATCGTCGCACATCCGCCAGACCATGCTCGAATTGTTGACGCCGTTTGAGTAAATCTCCGGGTTGCGCACGCCTAGAATTCTAACTCGGACGCCATCGCCGCTAAACGTCTCGCCCAGAAACACGTCCCGTATCGGGATCTTGTGGGCCTTGGCCCTCTCAAGAAGCGTAGTCACCTGGAGCGCCGCGTCGCCGTTGCAGTGTTCTTCGAGCCATTCGGTCGTGGGCAGCGAGCCGACAATCTCGGCTATATTGAGCTTCCCCGGCGCATCGAGGATTTCGTTGAGCGCGTCCACGTGGTCCGGGTGCGGATGACTCACAAACCAAGTCTCGACGCGATTGCCCAAGGCCGCCAGGAAGCCCTTCAGGTACGGCGCTTCCGCCTTGTTGCCGCCATCGACCACCATGACCTTCCCATGAACCGTGCGGACAACGTACGACTGCATCTGCGTGGGACTCTGCTCGGGAAGCTGCCAAAGCGTGAAAGACGGCCCCGACAACGCATCGTCCGCCATCCCCGCCACGGATCCGACGCACAACAGCACCGCTGCAATCATGACATGCTTCATAGGTATGCCTCTCCTTAATGCTTCCGGCAGTTGTGGCAACACAATCGTTGTTCATCTTCGCGGCCCTGGTTTAGGCGGCATCGGTTACACAACGATCGACGTTCTAATGCTCAGTCTCGTCAGATGGCCTTGGTATCGAGTCGCAGCAATTGCCCGCCGCCTGCGGGTAGGGTGAGGCGTATCGTGTGACCGTCGATGCGTTGTCCGCCGTGTTCGTCCAACATGGTTAGTGATTGCACGGCGTCGGCAAATCGGACTTTGACGGTTCTGTGATCGAGTGCGCGGAAACGTGTGTCGACGCGTTTGTCCACGACCATCGCAAGCGGGGCCTCGCCGGGTTTTGTGAGAATGCCGACAAGGAGGTCATTGCTCATCTTGACTACTAACTCGTCGCGCCCGGGTCGCAGGCTGTTTCTCCACAACCTCGAGGGCAGGGCGCGGTACTCGCCGCGCAAACCGGTCTCGCCGCCGTCAGTGTCTGTAAATAGGCAGTCTGACGGCACAATCTCGCGGGGCAAAGTGGGGCTGGACCAGTATAGAATCAATGCCGCAAGAGAATCCTTTTCGTAGTACTCGACTCGGATCGGGACCATCTTTGCCAGGGGGAGCTGGATTTTGCCGGTGTCCTCGACGGCAAAGTGGTCGGTCCAGTTATCGATGATCTTTTTGCCGTCGACCCACAGCCGGACACCGTCGTTGGACACGGTCGTAAAGGTTACTTCGTCAAAGCTTTTGGACCTTATGTAGCCGGTCCATGTGACCTCGAAGTCATCGGCGGGCATGGCGGGGACCGGCGGCCCCAATTCCCAATTGAAAAACAACGTTTTGTCTGTGCGTACGACCGCATCCTCTGCTGGCGGGGCCGGCCATGGCCCGGAATGGTAAACCTTTGCCGCTTTGCGTCCAAGAAGCTCCGGCCCCCACGCCGCAACGCGGTGATTCACCTCCTTCGCCGCAAACCAGTTCGGCTCGATATATGCGCTGGCCTCTTCCGAACTCCCACATGCGGCGCAGACTTCTTTGCCGTCGAAAAGGCTGCCGCAGCCGCGATACGTGAAGTACCATATCCCTTGCGCGCCATAGGCGAGCGACGCGTAGACCTGGAAACGCAAAAGCGAGTCACTTTCGAACAACTCACCGCGCTCAATCGCCGACACATTGAAAAAGGGCCATGGGGTCAGGTTGTGCTGGCCTGCGCTTTCGCGCAAGCTATCGAGGAGGCTGCAGTACAGCTCCGCCTGTTCCCATGCGGGCAAGTCGGCCGCGAAAAGCGTCGGATAAAACTGAGGGTTATAGATTGGGTTGCCGTGTTCGGCAAGGCTTTCAGGCGAATATATGCACTGGCAGACCCAGGGTATGAGGTGCGGTGCATGTTCGCGCATCCACCGGGTGTTCTTGACCAACTGGGGGGGGAGCGGGCCGATGTCGTCGCCGAGAAGGATGCCCGCGAGGGCCGGGTGATCGCCGTAGCGCTCGACGAGCCACTTGAGTTCAGGAAACGTGGCCGGGTGATGGGCCGGGTGGGGGAAATAATCGCCCTCGACGCCGCCCCAGGGCCGGCCGTGGGGCGTATACGTGTCGATCATGACGGCCAAGCCATATTTCTCGGCCAGCGCCAACGCCTCATCGGGGAATTGATTTCGCGGCGTCATCACGACATTGAACCCGGCGTCTTTGTATAGCCTGTACTCGGCGTCCGTTGTCGCGGGCGGACTCCACGCCGCGATCACGAAATCCTTGAACTTGAAATTCCAACCCTCATGCGGATCGCGTCCACTCTCTGCGTGCACAGGGCTGGTGGCAAAACACAACGCGGCAATTCCAATTGCCCAAAGAGTCACACGTCCGGCAGCACTACGCGGCCCGGCAGATCGCCGTTTCATCTTAGCCATTTGATACGACCTCCATTCTGATCATGTTGATCCAATAGATGACTTCTTCCTCCCGATTCCCGAGAGGCAAGGCCACGGTAACGCGCCTGGGCTCGCGGCTGTCGGCTAATCTTCCACGGGCAGGTTAAACTGAGCGTGCCACAACTGGGCATGGTGGGCGGGCTCGCCGGATGCGGGCGGCTCTCCGCTTTCGTCCACGCCGTGCGACCAGAACACATGTGCCGTGTCGCCGTCGCCTTCCCCGCCGAACCGTTCAGGGTGCAGCGCGCGTATCTTGCCCCGCACGAGCTTATCCGTTCCGCCCAACCGGTATTCTTTTGTCGGCTCGAATCCCTCGCCCGGATCCACTTTCCAGAGATGAAGCTCGCCGACCTCCCAGCCAAGGAGATACAAGTTTTCCTTGCTGTCCACGAACATATTCATGGGGCCATTCGAGAATGGGACGGAGTAAACCTCCGTGGTCAAGTCGTCTTTGATCTGTGCAATGTACGTCTTCTCACCGCCGGGCCTTTCTGCCTCTTCGAACGTTTCGCCGGCCCTGGATCGGTAAACCAGATACGCATTGCCGTCCGGGCCCGCTATGAAATCGCTGATCGCGGTGAAACCGTACTTTGGCAGAAGAAACCCTTTCTGGATCCACTCCCCCTTGGTCAGGTCGTCGCACTGGGCCAAGCGCACGTGGCGCCAGTTGTAGTGCGGTGGTTCTGGATTCGCCTCGGGATCCCGAATCGCGGATTGCATTACGGCCAACGCCCGCGTCCCGTTGAGGAGAATTCCGATGTAGCCATACCGGCCTTCCGGCGTCACAAGTCGGCTCGTATACCACTTCCCGGTGGCCTGTTCATAGAACCCGCTGATAATGGCATTCGGCCGGAACGCTTCTATATCGTTGGTTTCCGCACACATAATCAGGAAATTGCCCTCGGGACTCATGCCCGCGCCCATATACGTCGATGTACCGCAATACACCGTCTCGAAGGCCGAGAAGTCGAGCGGATGCGTCATCCGGAACACCTCTGCCTTGTCATACTGCGAGGGGCCCACTTCCCAGATGCAACCGTCGGGCGCCATGAGCGTCAGGTAAGGCGGATCGGGCGTCGAAGCAAACTTCGTCCAGGGGCCTCCCGGTTCTCGGCGGAAAAACTCCCCGCTGCATTTCCACTTGTTGGTAGCGGCGGGGTTGTCTACGCGGGCAGTGGCGTAAAGGACGCCTTGGTATTTCACAAGGCGGTTGGTGTTCCACCCGTGCGTCACGCTCGTGTGCACGTTGTCCGCGATCCGCTCCACGGTTGCGGGGATTGTCGGCAGCACCTGTGGGTCTGGCCCTTCCCCCAGTCCGGCCAACAGAACTGCTGCCAGCGTTAACCCGAAACCAAACATTATACGTTCCCTTTCCCAGACACACGCGCTCTGTTTGTCCCTTGCAGGGACATTGCATTAAACCGTTCTTGCCCGAAGTGCCGGCGGATCAATACAATGCACAGCACTTGGCACTGGTAGGGGCGCGCTCCTGCGCGACCTAAAGACGCTCGAGACGGAGCTCGACCGTACCAGGATCGCTTTTCTAGCGAGATATCCCGAAGAATTCGCGCTCTTTTCGCGGCATTTTGATGCGATTGCCCTGGTCCCTTGCGATCGTGAGGAGTATGGCAAAAGGAGCGGCTGTGTTCAACGGCACTGGCGGACAAGCCGCCAGTGGCACCCCGGGCCGCCTTGCTCAATTCTTGCGGCCTTGAGAATGTCTTTCGAGACGCAGGGACCTAAGGGACGAAAAGGACGTAAGCGCATGGCGGTGGGATCTCGTCGGGGCTGTCCCCTTGTTCCCCGGTCTTCGATTTGTTGTTTTGGGTTTTGCATTTGTCGGAATGCCCTGCTGGACTTCATCGGCACACGAGATCCAATCTCCTATATTTATCTCTAATGAACGGGGACTGCTTGCTGCCCGTTGCTTTCCTTCTTTTGATGGACTATCCTGCGCGCGAAACGTTTTGTATAACCTGGCGGCGGCTGAGTGAGAATGAAACCACGTCTGCGGAAGAGAATACGCACGGTAGCGGTTTGTGCGGCGACCCTTGTCGTTGTGGGAGTGCTTTTCGTGAGCTTCGGAAATGAAATTACGAGGGCGTTTGAGAGCGAAGAGGCCAGCGTGAGTCTCGGGACCACAGGAGACGGGAGACTGGTCAATGGCAAGCGGCTTCCTACGTCCGGGGCGAATTTCCGCGCGTATGGCCGTCTTCCGATCGCCTTCGGAAGGAACTCGCTGCACGGGCGTGTGCGCGAGGTGGTGTTGGACGCTTACGGCCGGGTCCTCAAGCTGCATCCGGATACCGAGTTTGTGTACGCAGAGTGCAGTTGGCCTTCCGGCGTCGCATGCGGCCGCATGCGACGCACAGGAACGGTCTCTCGATCGATTTTATGGTTCCGGTGAAGAACGCCCTTGGGCCGACAATGCTCAGAACGCATCGTGCGAACAAATACGGTTACGCGGTTCATTTTGACGGGAACGGTAGGTGTGCGGCGCAAGGGTGCGAGATAGATTTCGAAGCCATGGCGTCTCATCTGCTTTGCCTCGCCGAGGCCGCGGAGGTGCATGGACTTTCTGTTTGGCGCGTCATCTTTGCGCCGGATCTCCAGCCGCACCTGTTTGCGACGAACAAGGGAGAGCAACTGCAGGAGAAGCTCAGCTTTTCAAAGAAGCAGTCGTGGGTTCGACATGATGAGCACTACCATATTGATTTCCACAATCCAGAAGAAGCAGATGAAGGGACGCCCTCACGTACATCGTCCTGGAAGACCCCCAACGGGGGCGGCGTAGAGCCCAGGGTGAAGCGTAGCGAACCCTGGTAACGAAGGGCCAAAACAGCAGAGCCTCCGGAGGAGGCGACGGAACAGCGGCATTGCAGGCACTCGTTTGGCCCGGCGATTCCGTCACCCTTTCCAGGGGT
>Ga0180437_10003089_pt1 | contig 25295 bp, 14 predicted proteins | sample SS_ome_4_FD_132410 | JGI IMG/M metagenome (GOLD analysis project Ga0180437, IMG submission 132410) | Hypersaline lake sediment archaeal communities from the Salton Sea, California, USA - SS_3_D_1 metaG | ecosystem: Environmental > Aquatic > Non-marine Saline and Alkaline > Hypersaline >... | reverse complement strand
GCAGCAGCTTCCCTGCCAACCGCCGGCGAGCCTCCAATTCGGCTGCGCTTCCTTTCGGTCTCATACACTACGGTACGCATGTCCACTCCAAACAGTTCATTCGCCGTGCAAGGCTCAATAAGTCGAGAAGTATCTTCTTGCGGCCGAGCTCGTCAACAAGGCTGGAAACCTGCTCGCTGATCTCTTGAAGGCTCTCCAGATCAGTAAGCTTGTCGTTCGTGAAGGTCACGACGGTCACGTCGCCGAGTTCTTCGACCTCGAATTCAAAGGATGGCGCTGGCCCCTGGTCTTCCGAGGCGCCGAAAAGGCGAATGAACTGTGTGAAGTCGGCAATGGCCGCGTCGGCGTCACCCTTGAGCAGGTAGGCATTTCCCCGTTCCGCGTAGTTGGCCGTATCGCGCGGATTGAGCTTGAGGGCCTTGTTGAAACAGGCGATCGCTTGATCGTACCTCTCCGTGTCAACCAGGGCCCGCCCCTCCTGCCACCACTGCTCGGCTGACTTCGCCCCCGCACCAAAGAGCTTGTCGAGAAGGCCCATGAGGTACTCCTTGCGTGGAATTCGAGTCTTAAGATTCGGGTTGCCTTTGATCTCCATCGATCAACACTTCCGCTTCGCGCGCGAAAGGTCGAGGGTCTTCGGCATAGCCCTGATCCCAATAGTCTTCGAGGCCCTTCAGAAAATCGCGAAGCCCCTGGAGGTGCGTACGAGCTTCGTCTTTCCGGCCCATTTGGTGCTTCGTCATGGCCAGGAACGCCAGGTCGGCCGGGACGGCCCAGAGGTCCATGCCTTCTGGCAACTCCGGGACGCTCCAAAACTCCATGGACTCGTCGTCTGCCTCCTCCTCCGGTATCTCGACGATCTCACCGTCGACCATCTTGCCGTAAGACTTGCCGTACTCCTCCGATTCGTCTTTTTCCGGGATCAGATCGTAGACCCGCTGGAGTGTGGCCAGGGCTTTCTGGTAATCGCCGACGCGGGATTGGGCTATGCCGAGCTTGACGAGATGGTCAACTTCATCGGGATGTTCACGGCTCTCCGCTTCGACCCAGGGAAGCGCCTCGCGATACTCCTCGGCCGCCAGGCCCGAGCGTCGGACCACCGCCCAACTTGCCTTCCGGAGCCGGGGATGATCCGTGCGAAAATGCTCCGCCATGCGGAGAGCTTCTTGCCGCACCGCATCGCTGACCGTACCGTCGCGGCGGATCCGATCGGCGACGTCCTCCCGGAACAGCGGCGTGTGCGATTCGTAGCCGTAAAGGCCGGCCGCCTCGCGATAGAAGGCGCGTTTGGCGACCTCCTCGTCCCGCAGCGGCGTCTGCAGAGCATGACGATACAGGCTCGTTGCTTCGCGATCGAGCCGAATCTCATCGGTCAGAGGTCGGGCATCCAGAATCGCACCACCCACGGCCAGCCGCTTGCCGCCGTGGCTGAATGCAACAGGTCCGCCGCGGTTTTTCAGCGTCAATAACTCCTGGCCGCTGGCCACGTCCCATACCTTCGACTCGGTCGTGAACGAACCGGCGCTGGAGGCTACCTGTTTCCCGTCGGGGCTGAAGGTCACGTGGTCGACCCCTTTGGTATGCCCTCGAAGCACGCGGATTCGTCGACCGGTGGTTGCATCCCAAATCCCTACCGTGGCGTCCAAACTGGCCGATGCCAACAGCTTACCGTCCGAGCTGTAGGCTACGCACTTCACGCCGCTCTGATGCCCGGCGAGCATCCGGGCCTGCCCGGCCAGCAACTTGTCGATCTGCTTCTGGTCCAAGCCCGCGTCTCGGCGATCGGCGGACAACGAAACCACCGAGGGCACGTCCCAGATTCTCACGACCCCGTCGTAGCTGGCCGAGGCGAGGTACGTGCCGCAGGGGCTGAAGGCGACGTCAGTGACCGCACCTTCATGTCCTTTGAGCGTGAGGAAGAGGGTCAGATTGTGGCCGGTCTTCACTACGCTGTGGTCGGTGTCCGACCGAGCCACACCGGTCGTCCGAAGGTCTCCCGACGTTCCTGGAGGCTTGCCGTCCGCGGTTTCGACCGGCTCGCGAGACCCACGCCGAGTTTGGAGAGGCGGAATGCGAAAGAGTCTGACCTCTCCGGGCATACCGGGCATGTGTGCCGGGAAGGCCAATGCCAACCACTGGCCATCCGGGCTGACGGCCAGGGTGCCAACGTGTCGACAGGTGTAAGCGTCGTCTTCGTCGGTGACCTCGGGCTCTTTCCACGTGAGGAGCTTCTCTTCGGAGTAGAGGTCCCACAGGATTACCTCGAAGCCCTGCGCTGCTGCCAGCCACTCCTCACCGGGACCGAAGGCCACGCCTTCGACACTCGTGTCCGTGCCACCGCTGGGCGTCTCCCGACCGAGCTTGACGAGCTCCTGTCCGCTGGCCGTGTCCCAGACTCTCACCGTTCCGTCCCCATGAGCCGACACCAGCCGGCGGTCGTCTTGGCTGAAGTGGATGTCGTCGCCACCGCGCCCACAAGCAACGACCTCCGGATTGCCCGTGGCATCCCATATTCTCACCTTCTGCCCCCAAGCTGCCGCCGCCTGTCGCAAGTCCGGGCTGAAGGCCACGGGCCAGCGTTCGCCACCTGGAAGCCTCAGGCTGAACACTGCCCGGCGCCTGTCCACCTCCCATATCTTTGCCTCCTTGGCCTCGCCAAGATCTCCACTCTTAGTGGCGATCCGTGTGCCGTCCGGGCCGAACGCGAGAGGCTGAATCCATTCGGCGTCGCTTTCAAGCTTGGCGATTTCCTTGCCACTGTCGGCATCCCAGACTCGGGCAGTCCCGGAGGAGTACGTGGAACCTGCAGTCAGCCGCTTGCCATCCGGACTGAAGATAGGCATGGATGGGGCCTGGTCTTTGCGGAAGCTGAACAGCTCTCGCCGACTGGCAAAATCCCAGACACTCAGTTGATTCCAGCTTGCCCAAGCCAATCGGCGCCCATCCGGTCTGAAAGCCACGTTCACCAAGCCCTCGTCTTCGATCTCGATCGGTTCCAGGGCTTGAGCGCCGGTGGAGGCGTCCCAGAACCGAATGAAGCCCGGCCACACGTCAACTTGGCCGTCGGCCGCAGCCAGCAGCTTGCCGTCCGGGCTGAAGGCGATACTGGCGACCGTCTCCCAATCTCCCGGCTCCAAACTCAGTGTCTCCCGGCCGTCGGGAAGATCCCACACTCTGATCGCTCCCTCGCACGTCGCGACCACTCGGGTGCCGTCGGAGTTGAAGGCCAGGCAGGTCACCGAGCCGGTGTGCCCGCTGAGCGTGAGGATCTCTTCCCCCGTGGCCACATCCCAGAGCTTGACCGTCTTGTCCGCGCTGCCGGAGGCAACGCGCGTGCCGTCCGGACTGAAGGCGAGGCTGGTCACTTCGGCCGTGTGGCCCTCGAGCGAGCGGAGTTGCGAGTTGCGGACTCGTTGCCAGTAGTACCACTCGAAGCCGCGGTAGTCCGTGCCGCCGGTCCGTTCGGGGAGTTGGCCGTCGAGCAGCTCCACCAGCCGGCCGATCTGAAGGTCTTCCCAGGCCCGCTGGGCCAGACGCATGTCCGAGATGTACGAACGGCGGCGGGCCAAATCGAGATTGTTCGTCGCCTCTTCAGCCCTGGTCTCCGCCAGCGTCTCGTTTTTCCGCGCTCTGGCCGCTTCGCGACGGGCGTCGACGGCGAAGTAGCTTGCGATCGCCGTTCCCAGCAGCAGAGAAACGGCAACCGCCGTGGTCAACGAAGCCACCAAGGGGTTGCGGCGGCACCAGCGACACAGGCGCTCGGCCTTGCCCACCGGCCGAGCCTTGATCGGTTGTTGGTTGAGGTACCGCCGAAGATCTTCCGCCAAGGCATCGGCCGTGGCATAACGCCGAGAAGGTTCCTTGGCCATAGCCTTCAGGCAGATCGTTTCGAGGTCTCGAGGGATCTTCGGGTTCAGCAGCCGCGGGCTGGCTGGCTCGTTGTCGCGGACCTGCACAAGCGTGTCCAACGGCGTGTCGGCCCTGAAGGGTGGCCGGTCGGTCAACAGCTCGTAGAGGATGGCCCCCAGGGCGTAGACGTCGGCCGTCTCTTTCACCTCTTCCAGCTTGCCTGCGGCCTGCTCGGGCGGCATGTAGCTGGGCGTGCCCAGGACTTGACCGGTAGCGGTCAGATCGCTGTCGCCTTCGACCCGCTTGGCCAGTCCGAAGTCGGTGACTCGGACGCTGTCGGCGGCGTCGATCAGCACGTTGGACGGCTTTAGGTCGCGGTGCAGGGTGCCGTGCTCGTGGGCGTAATGGATCGCCTCGGCGATCTGCCGGACATACCCGGCCGCACGCTCTGCCGGCAACGGGTTCTCACGGACCAGCTCCTTGAGACTCTTCCCCTCGATGTAGTCCATGGAGAAGTAGTGCTGGCCCTCGTGCTGGCCAACTTCGTGGATCGCCACGATGCCCGGGTGCTGGAGATTGGCCGCGGCCTCGGCCTCGCTCTGGAACCGCTTCACGTCCTCTTCGGACGCCAACTGGCCGGCCAGGATCATCTTCAAGGCGACGATCCGGTTCAGGCTCACCTGCCGGGCTCTGTAGACCACACCCATGCCGCCCCGCGCGATCTCCTCGAGCAACTCGTAATCGCCGAAATAGCGGACCCTCGTGCCCAGCGGAGGAGTTGACGATGCACCAGGGTCGATGGTCGGCTCTTCAGCCGATCCGGCCGGCCGAAACTGCCCGGCGAATTGGTCGAACCGCTCCTTGTCGGCGAAGAACTCCTTCAGTTCGGCGGCGAAGTCGCGATGCCGGGCAATGAACGCTTCCTCATCCGGCGTCCGGCCGGCCTCAACGGCCTGGAAGTACTCGGCCAGGATCTCGTTAAGCCGCTGTTCCCGATCGGACTCGCCACTCGGCCGGCTACTCATCGTGCATTCCTCTATAGCGGGAAGAACACTCCTTCGACACAAGGAAGGCCGGACTGCGCCCTCCGATTCGCGGTGGTCCGTTGACCGGTCCTGTAACCGTGTCCAGGAATCTCTAAACCTCTACGTCAGCGAGTCCCTCGGGTGGCTGCCTACCACGGCCCGATTGGCTCCGGAGGTGGGACCAAGAATCCCCCCTCTTGCGGCTGTGAATCCGCGGGCAGCCCCGATGGGGCCGGGACTGGCACAAGCCGTTGGTTCTGCCGGAAGTAGACGTCGTAGATTTCCTCGTTCATATCCTCCACACTTCGCTCGTCCGGTGTCCCGTCCGTTTCCCAAAGCTGTTGTTCAGCCTGTCTTCTTTGGGCATCCCGCGCCTCCCACCTCTTCATTCGAGACTGATATCGTACGTACGCTGCGACGATTCCCAGGGCGACGGTCAGGACAGCCACAAGGACCTTCGGCGCGACGCCTTGTTCCGACGTCTTGGCCTCCTTCCGTTGCTTGGCCCTTTCGCGGGCACACTCCCCACAAAGCCCGGAAAACAGGTCGCGATTGAACCAAGCGACTCTCTTGCCGCATTGGCACGTCGAAGATAAACGCAGCGGAGACATTGTGAACTCTCCTGTCTATGATGGTTCGAGACCGCCCGCTCGGATTTCGTTTCGAAGCCCTGTCCACATTCCACACGTCCAGTTCCCAGGGCGCTTTCCTTTGCGTCCTCACAGGCCAGACAATATGGTAGAGGCATCCACTCCGGAGTAGGCTTTGCACTCCCCTTGCAGCCAATAGGCGGCGACTTGCCGTTCCACCGCGGTGCTCCTGCACGTCTCGAAGTCTTCTTCCGACGCATGGGAGACGGACGACTCGCCGATGGCCAGGTCGCCGTCGACGAACCGCAGGTTGTCGTGCCAGTACGGCTTGGAGAACGGGTGCTGTCGCAGGTATCCGTTGTAGTCCATGGGGCCCGGGGCCAGATTGAACTGCCGCAGTCGCCAGTGGACGATCGTGGTGTGGGCGGCAAGCAGGCTGATCTCGGCGGGCGCCCGCACCTCGGCGGATCGGAGCAGGTCCCGCGCCGTCTTCGTATCCAGGAAGCCCACGGCGTCCGCCGCCGCTTTGATGTCCACCCCTTCGTCGTAGGCCGGCAGCCCGTACCGCTTCAGGGCCCAGGCGAGAACCGCCAGGCCCTCGCTGCGCCAGTGTCCGTCGATCACGGTCTGCCGCTCGGCCTTGCCGACGGGTGTTTCCAGGAACTTGCGCTCCTTTTGCTCAAGTTCCGAAGCGAGGCCCACCGAGTCGAGCCAGGCGAGCGCCTTTCGCCGAAACGGCTCGGAGTCCGGGCTGTCGGCGTGGTCCTCGAGGTGCGCGCGGTACGTGATCGCCGAGAGCACGATTGCCCGTGCCGCCACGCGTTGCGCACAGGGCGGCGGGGTCTCTTCATTCCCGTCTTCCTCCTCATCAGTTTGTGGCACCTTTCGCTTCGGCGGAGCCGGCTCTGTCTGTACGGGGTCCTCGGTTGGCAGATCACCCTGTTTCTTCAGCCGGACGTTGGCCGCTGCTACGAACTTTTGCTCAATGGCAATGGGGTCTCTCGGGTCGAGTTGCAGGGCTCGATCGTAGTCGGCCAGGGCCTTGTCGTACTGGCGTTTCTTCATGCGGGCGGAGCCCCGGTTGCACCAGCCCTCGGCGTTCTGCGGGTCAAGCTGTATGACTTTCGTGTAGTCCTCGATCGCCTCGTCGTACTTGCCGCTCATGAACAATGCGTGGCCCCGGCAGAAGTAGCCCCCGGAATTGTCCGGAACGCAGCGAATGGCTTCGGTGTAATCGGCCACGGCCTCGTCGAACATCTTCTTGTCCCCGTAGGCATTGCCCCGGTTGAGGTAGGGCATATCGTAATCGCGGTCGATTTCCACAGCCTTGGTGTAGTCGGCGATGGCGAGGTCCAATTCTCCTAGCTGATAACGGGCGTATCCCCGATTGTTGTAAAGCACGGCTGCCAACAGTTTCGGCAATTCGTCGGGCGTCTGCTCGAAAAGCCGGATCGCCTCGGTGTAGCAGGGGATCGCCTTCTCTCGTTGTCCCCGCATCTCGTAGGCTTCGCCGAGGGTCGCGTGGGCCATGAGATGTTTCGGGTCGAGCCGGATGGCTTCGAGGAAGTCGGCGATCGCCTTGTCGTGTTCGCCCTGGCTCTGGTAGGCGGTTGCACGTGCGGCATAGACTTCAGCACTATCCAATCCCAGTTCAATTGCCCGGCTCAAGTCCCGCACGGCGGCGGCGTAGTCGCCTCTGATGTCGTGGAAACGGCCGCGGTTGAAGTGGAGATCTGCATCTTCCGGTTCAAGCCGGATCGCTTCGTTGAAATCCCGTATCGAGGCGTCGTAATCATCGTTCTTCGCGTGGGCAATGGCGCGGTTGCAGTAGGCATCGGAATTCTCGGGATCGAGACGGATGGCCTCGGTGAGATCAGCAATGGCTTTGTCGTACTCGCCCTTTTCGTCCCAGACATCACCCCGGCCGATGTATGCCCAGACGCATTTCGGATCGAGCCGGATCACTTCGTCGTAGTCGGCAATGGCCTTGTCGTACTCGCCCTTTTCAGCCCAAGCGTACCCCCGCCTGAGGTAGGCTTCGGCGTATTTCGAGTCGAGTCGAATGGCTTCATCGTAGTCCGAGATGGCCTTTTCCAGTTCGTCCTTGTCGATCCAGGCGCGTCCCCGGCAGAGGTAGGCCCGGGCCGATTTCGGATCGAGGCGAAGGGCTTCGGTGTAATCGGCCAGCGCCTTGTCCGGCTCCTCTTTGGTCACCCAGGCGTTGCCACGGGCAATGTAGTACGTGGCGTTGGCCGGGTTCTCACGAATGGCTTGGGTGAAGTGGTCCACGGCGTCGTCGATCGAAAGCACGTCCGCTTTGGGGATCCATCCCGAAGCCCAACGTGTGACCCACAGCCGATCGCCCTCGACCTTCCGCACTTCCATGACGGTGCCCGCGAGCAATCTCTCTACGATTTTGCCGTCGGCTTCCAGCTTGCCATCAGTCTTGGCCGCAACCCACTCGCCCACCTCTTGGACCAGCGACGCGGATACGGGAAAGAGGCAGCCAAGCTGGATGAGCGCGCCGGAAATCAGGGTGACGTGACGCATGACTTCCTCCCTTCAATCTCGGGTCTATTGCGTATCTCGAAAAGGTCTTGCTGCCTGGTACGGTTCCAGGCGTTATGCGCCCGGCCGTCTCTTCGTGTCCATTGCCGAGATCGTCTCTATTCGTCCCGGTAGGGTTTGCCCTCTTCGTACAGTTTGAGGCGCAAACGAGCTTCCTGCATTTCTTCTTCGGGATACTCGACGGATTCCACAACCTTCTTCTGCCACTTCACCGCTTCAGCGAAGTTCCCGACTTCGGCGTGGGCTGCGGCCAGCGCGTCGAAATAGGTCGGCTCTTCCCAACCCGACAGCTCACATACCTTCGTGGCATACTGCACCGCCTTCTCCCCGTCACGCACGTTCGCCTCCGGGCAGGTCGACCATAGCCACGCGAGGTAGAAGTAGGCTTGGGCGCCTTCCGGATCGAGGCGGATCGCCTCGTTGAAATCGGCGATGGCTTTCTCGTAGTCCTTCTGCTCGGCGCAGAAGGCGTACACGTTGCCTCGCTCGCAGTAGCCATCGCTACTCTGCGGGTCGAGGCGAATCGCCTCGGTGAAGTCGGCGATGGCCTTGTCGAAGTCCTCCTCGGCCGCATAGACATTGCCGCGATTGTGGAAGCCGGCCGCGTCCTGGGGATCGAGCCGTACGATTTCCGTGTAGTCTACGAGGGCCCGGTCCAACTCGCCCTGCATGAAGTACATCTGAGCTCGCAAGGCCAGAGCCCGGGTGTTTTTCGGATCGAGTTCAATGAGCTGGGAGAAGGCGGCGACGGCTCCGTCGAAATCGCGCTTGGCAGCGTAGGCCGCGCTGAGGTTCTCGTAGGCCGGGAAGTGTGCCGACTGCGGATCGAGCCGGATGGCTTCCGTGTAGTCGGCGATGGCCTTCTCGAACTCTTTGTTTTCGAAATAGCAGACGCCCCGGTTGTAGAAGCCCCTGGGATCCTGCGGGGCAAGCCGAATGGCTTCCGTGAAGTCGGGGAGCGCCTTGTCGTGATCGCCCGACTTGGCGTACGTGCTTGCCCGCTGGAGATAGGCCAGGTGATCCGTAGGTTCGAGCCGAATCGCCTCCGTGCAGTCGGCGATGACCTTGCTCGGGTCATCTAGTGCGCTGTAGGCAGCGGCTCGTTGGCGATAGGCCAGTTGGTTGGCCGGTTCGAGTCGGATGCAATCGGCGCAATCGGCGATAACCCGTTCCCACAGACCCATCGAACCGCAGACGCAGGCGCGGCTGAGGTAGGCCGTGGCGTTTTGGGAATCGAGCCGGATCGCCTCGGTGTAGTCGGCGATGGCCTTCTTGCATTCGCCCATCTCGGCGTAAGCGTCGGCTCGCGTTGTTCGGGCGTGAACGGTGTCTGCAAGCCGGATCGCCTCGGTGCAATCGGCGACGGACCGCTCGTGCTCGCCCCTGGCGAGGTGGGCCTGTCCTCGAAAGAAGTAGGCAGGCATGGACTCCGCGTCGAGCCGGATCGCCTCGGTACAGTCGGCGATGGCCCGATCGTGCTCGCCGATGTCCCCGTAGATTCCGCCTCGATGGCAGTAGGCAGGCGCGAGCCCCGGGTCGAGCCGAATCGCGATCGTGTACTCCCGGATCGCTTCGCTTAGTCGCTCCATCTCCTCCGAATTCTCACCGAGGCCCAGGTGTCTTGCGGCGTGGTCCGGGTCGAGACGAACCGCTTCGGCGAAGTCTCGCGCGGCGGCCTCGGCGTCGCCGTTGTGTTGGTGGGCAAGTCCGCGGTAACAGTAGGCACACGTGTTGTTCTGGTCGAACTCGAGCCGCTTGGTGAAATCGCGGATTGCGACGTCGTAATCCTCCTTGCTCAACCAGACCAGCCCGCGCTCGTAGTAGGCCGAGGCCAGTCCCGGCTCCATCCGGATGGCTTCGTTGAGATCGGCCAGAGAACGATCCCACTCGCACTTGTCGAACCAGGCAACACCGCGTTTGAAGTAGCCCGCATAGTGCTGGGGCGCGAGCCGGATCACTTCCGTAAACTCCTCGATGGCCAGGTCGGCTTCTCCCTGTTTCAGGTGCTCGTCGCCGCGATCGAGACAATCCTGGGCCGATTCCGGACGTCCTTGAGCGAGTTCGCCGGCCTTGCGTTCATCGCTGACCGCATTGGCCTCATCTCCAAGTGCCCGGTAGGCCTCGGCTCGAGCCGAATAGGCTTCGGCGTGGTTGGGGTCGAGCCGGATCGCTTCGGTGTACTCCGCGACGGCCTTCTCGTCCTCGCCCTTGTTTTGGTAGATCACGCCCCGGTTGTACCAGGCCTCGGCCAGCGCCGGGTCGAGACGAACCGCCTCGTTGAAGTCGACGATGGCCCGGTCATGGTCGTCGAGGAGAAGGTGGGCCAGACCCCGATTGTAGTGGGCCACGGTCAGTTCCGGGGCGAGCCGAATGGCTTCGGTGAGGTCGTCGATCGCCTCGCGGAACTCGCTGTTCTTCAGGTGGGCGATGCCACGCCTGGCACGATTGATATGGTCAGCAGCCAATTCCCGTTCTTTCTCAGAGAGCTCTTCGGCCTTGCGTTCATCGCTGGCTGCGTTGGCCTCGTCGCCCATCGCCCGGTGGGCGCCGGCCCGCGCGAAGTACGCCTGCGTCAGCCTGGTGCGATCCGGAGCAGAGGCCTTCTCGCATCGCTCGATTGCTTCAGTGTAGTCGGCAACCGCCTGGTCGTGCGCACCCTTTGCCTCGCAGGACTTGCCCCGGTTGAGCCAGGCTTCAGGCAGCGCCGGATCGAGCCGGATCGCCTCGGTGAATTCGACGATGGCGCGGTCGTGGTCACCCAGACTGACGTAGACCGTACCACGATTGGTGTAAGCGGCCGCATTCGTCGGATCGAGCCGGATGGCTTCGGTGCAATCGGCGATCGCCTGATCGTACTCGCCTTTGGCGCTGTAGGCGTTGCTGCGGTTGACCAAGGCGCTGGCGTTGCTCGGATCGATTCGGAGCGCTCCGGTGAAGTCGGCGATGGCCTGGTCGTGCTTGCCTCTCTTCGCTTGAGCCACGCCCCGCTCGACGTAGGCCGCGCCATATTCCGGGTCCAGCCGGATGGCCTGATCGTAGTCGGCGATGGCCTTGTCCTCGTCGCCCTGCTGGAGGTAAGCCCAGCCGCGGTTGAAGTACTCTTGGGCAGACTCGGGGTTCAGGCGGATCGCTTCGCTGTAGTCGGCGATCGCCCGATCGTACTCTCCGAGATTAACGTAACAGAATCCTCGGCTGGCGTAGGCGTCCGTGCAAGCCGGATCCAGCAGGATGGCCTCGCCATAGTCGCGAATCGCGGCCTGGTAGTCGTTCATGGCCTGGTAGGTTTGCCCACGCCCTTGGCGGGCGAGTCGGTCTTCCGGGTCAAGCCGGATTGCTTCGTCGTAGTCCTCCAATGACTTGTGATAGACGCCCATCGCGCAGTAAGCCGTGCCTCGGTTGCACCAGGCCTGCTCGCACTGCGGGTCGAGCCGGATCACCTCGTTGTAGTCGGCGATGGCCTCGTCGTGCATATCCTGTCTGGAGAACAAGGTACCCCGGATAAAGTGCAACTCGGCGTCGTCCGATTGGCACCGAATGGCTTCGCTCAGATCGGCGATCGCCTCGTCGTACATGCCCTGGTCGGCGAAGGCGTTGGCCCGGTTGATGTGGGGCAGGGCCTCGTCCGGGGCGAGCCGGATTGCCTCGTTGTAGTCTGCAATGGCCCGGTCGAAGTCACCCTTCCCGTAATACGCGTATCCGCGGTCGTTGTAAGGCACGGGGGATTCGGGCTGGATGGCAATCGCCTCGTCGTAGTCGGCAATGGCCCGGTCAAAGTCGCCCAGCTTCTCGCGGGCTTCTCCGCGCATCACGAACGCCATGGCCCGCGAGTCGTCATCGGTTGTAAGCGGAAGCGCCCGAGTCAGATCGTCGACGACCCGCTGCCACTGGCCCAGTTGCAGGCAAGCGATAGCGCGGGTGATGTACGCGTCGACCAGCTTCGGGTCGCCCCGGATCGCTTCGGTGCAGTGGGCGACGGCCTGGTCGAGCTCGCCCCGTTCCATGCAGGCGTTGGCCTGCTCCATGCACTCGGCGGGCGATCGCGAACTCCCACCGAACCATCTTGAAAGGAATCCCATGTGCATCTCCGCTTTCCGCAGGTCGTCGAGGTCTATGGTTTCCGATATCAGCCGGTGGTAGTGTCAGTGATTGGCGCGGACGGTCTATTCGAAGCGGCTGCGACGTTCCTGCCACGACTTCCCGTCGAGCACGAGAATCGCCCCCTGGTCGTCCAACTCCATGCCGGTGATGATTTCGAACCGGAGCTTGACTTTCTCCCGTTCGTCTTTCACCGGCAGTGGCAGCGCCCACAGTTTTGCGGTTTTGTCATTGCTGGCCGTCACCGCCATCTTGCCGTCGACACTGCAGGCGACGGCCCATACGTCGTTTGCGTGTTGAAGCGCGGGCCCGATCGGCTTCCCCGTTGCCGTGTGCCACATGCGCGCCGTTTGATCGGCGCTGCTGGTCAGCACCACCTGACCGCCCGCGGCAAATGCCACACTGCGAATCGTGCCCGAGTGTTGCATGGGAGAGCCGATGGGTTTCCACGTGGCCGCGTCCCACAATCGTGCACTGCGGTCCGCTCCGCCAATGACGACGGTGCGGCCGTCGGGGCTGAATGCTACGGCACAGATCTCATTACGGTGGCGAACCGGCGGACCCAGTGGGCGACCCGTGGCGGCGTCCCAAAGACGGGTCGTTCTGTCCAGACTCCCGGTGAGGACTTCCTTGCCGCTCGGACTGAACGCTAGTCCAAGGACTCTGGACTCGTGCTGCAGCGGCGGACCGATCGGCTGACCGCTTGTGGCGTCCCAGAGACGCGCGTTGCACCCCTTAGGGGCCGGTTGATAGTCACAGCCTCCGCTGAGCAGCGTTTTGCCATCGGGGCTCAAGGCGATTTGCCGAATCTCATCGCCGTGAGGAAGCGTGGCGCCGAGTTGCTTCCCAGTGCTTGCGTCGAAGCGGCGGACAATTTGTGCTTGGCAGTCCGCGACGAAGACGGTCTTCCCGTGAGAGCCGAAAGCGGCGCCAAGCACCCAGCCTTGTCCCGGAAAGGCCGGCCCGACCGGCTTACCGGTCCTGGTATCCCAGAGCCTAACGGTGTCTTTACCCTGGGAGCCCGCCGTTCCCGTCAGTACGACCTTGCCGTCGGGACTGAATGCCGCGGCCCGGACCCAGGAAGGGTGCCGGAGCGTGTGGAGCCTGCTGCCTCCTGCAAGTCTCCAGACCCGCACCACGCCGTCTTCGCACCCGGTCGCCACGGTTCGATTGTCCGGGCCGATCACCACACTGGTGACCGCGCCCCGATGCTGCAACGGGGCCCCGACCTGCTGACCGCTTGCCGCGTCCCAGACCCGCGCCGTGTGGTCATAACTTGCGGTGGCAACCAGTCTGCCGTCCGGGGAGTACTCGGCCCACCGCACGCCGGACAGGTGTTTCATGGCGTCACCATGTGCCTCGCCCGTGGAAGACACCCTTTGCTCGGCCCAGTTCCTCTGCAAAACTCCCATCACGATGTTCTTGCCGGCGGGGTGGAAGTCCAGGTGATACACAATGGCTCCCGTCGAGATCGTGCGGGTCAGCCGTCCCGTCTCGGCGTCCCACATCTTCACATTCCACATGTTGCCGCCCGCGGCCACTGTCTCGCCGTGTGGGCAGAAGGCGACCGTGCTAATCCATTTCGAGTGTCGAAGCCGGGGCCCCACCGGCTCTCCCGTGGAAGTATCCCAAATCTGAGCCGTCCCGTCGTACCCACCGGTAACGAACCTGTCCCCGCTGGGACTGAAGGCTACACTGGAGATTCCCGTGCTTTTTGTCCAGTCTATGGCCGGTACCGAGTCAGGTTCGTAATGTGCGACGCTCGGTTCACGTAGTTCACTCGACGCCACCGTCCACAGGCGGGCCTTTCCGTCTGCACAACCCGTCAGGATCGTTTCTCCTTCGGGGTGAAAAGCCAAGGCCGTCACCGGCCGCGGATGATCGAGCGCTACGCCAACGCGTAGGCCGCTGTTCAAATCCCACAGGCGGACCTTTCCGTCGTCGCACGCGGTTGCCACGATCTCATTGTCGGGACCTATTGCGACGGCCTTGACCGAGCGAGGGTGAAGTAGCATGTGTTTCAGCGAGTGGACCTCGCGCGACCAGGCGCCGAGATTCCAGCGAAAGGCATCTTCCAACTCGCCGGCTTCAGCCTGTTGAGCGAACTGGAGACCTTGGGTCAACCTGAGCAGGCCGCGTGAGGCTTCGCCTTGTTCGCACATGAGCAGAGCCTGTTGCAGAGTCGACGTTGCTGCCTGACGTTTTGTCTCCTTCAGTGCTGCAACAGTTCTCTCTTGCTCGACCGCCAGCGCCCTGCGGTGACGAGCCTCGCGAACATAGAAGGCAACAGGCACCACGATCATGCTGACCAGCAACAGAACGGCCAAGGCCAGTGCCGCAGCCGCAGCCGGGCGGCGCCGGCACCAACGCCACGCTCGCGCGATCGTGCCGACCGGGCGCGCTTCAATCGGCTCTCCGCTGAGGAATCGTTGCAGCTCGTCGGTGAGCTCTTGGGCCGACCGGTAACGGCGCGCCGGGTCTTTTTCCAGACACTTCAGTGTGATCGTCTCCAGGTCGCGAGGCACGGCCGAATTGAGCTGCCGCAGACCGACCGGTTCGCGAGTCACGACTTGCATGAGCGTGTCCACCGGATTGGCCGCCTGGAACGGAGGCTTGCCGGTCAGAAGACAGTAAAGAACGGCACCGAGCGAGTACACGTCGGCCATCGGCCCGACCTGGGCGTTTTGTCCCAGGGCCTGCTCCGGCGGCATGTAGCTGGGCGTTCCGAGCACCTGCCCCGTGGCGGTCAGCCCGTCCGACTTGCCCTCGACCCGCTTGGCCAACCCGAAATCGGTCACCCGCGGCGTGCCGTCCTTGTCCACGAGGAGGACATTGCCCGGCTTCAGATCGCGGTGGACCACGCCCTCCACGTGGGCGTAGGCGATCGCCTCGGCCACCTTCTTCATCAGGGCCGCCGCCTCGCGCGGTTCCACCACGCCTTGGGCCACGCGGCGCGCCAGGCTCTTGCCGTCCACAAAGGCCATCGAGAAGTAGTGCTGCCCGTTGTGTTGGCCGACCTCGAAGATGGGCACGATGCCCGGGTGATCCAGCTTGGCCGCCGCTTCCGCCTCGGAGTAGAACCGCTGGATGTCCTCGTCGCTGGCCAACTGCCCGGTGAGGATCATCTTCAGAGCCACGGTCCGGTTGAGACTGACCTGCCGTGCCTTGTAGACCACCCCCATGCCGCCGCGCGCGATCTGCTCGAGAAGCTCGTAGTCGCCAAAATAGCGGACCTTGCTGCCGGAAGGCGGTACTGCCGTCTCGTCGAGGCCCGTGGTTGGCTCGTCGGCCGAACCGGCCGGAGATTGACACGGCGCTTCTGCAGGCTTTGGCGTCGCACCGACAGGCGCCTGAAACTGTCCGGCGAACTGGTCGAACCGCTCCTTGTCGGCGAAGAACTCCTCCAGCTCCGTCGCAAAGTCGGGATGCCGGGCAATGAACGCTTCCTTGTCTGGCGTCTGGCCGGCTTCGACCGCCCGAAAATACTCGGCCAGGACCTCGTTCAGTCGGTCTTCCCTGCCGGACTCGTCGGGCGACTGCTGCGTCATCGACTCACCCCGGTTCTTGGAGAAGGCCTCTCAACTGCTTCAGGCCCCGCTTGATGAGCCCCGCCACCGCGGCAGGGCTGCGGTCCATGTGCCGGCCAATCTCGGCCAACGACCAGCCGTGCCAGTTCTGTAGCACCAGGGCCTCGCGCTGGGCCTCCGGCAACGCGGCCAAGGCGTCAGCCAGTTGCACTGCCCGCTCGTGACGCTGGGCCTGCTGGCTGGGGGAGGACTGCTCTGCGGCCAGCCAGGTTGCGAGACGCTGGGACGATTGATCCAGTGCGGCCTCGAGCGAGCGCTCTCGGGCCACGTCCCGCTTGGCCCGACCGAAGGCCCGCAGGGCGTCGACGAGGTTGTGGGCGAGGATCTGTCGTAGCCAAGCCGCCTTCTCGGCCTCGGTTTGGCCCCCGAACTGGTCCCGTTTCCGATGAGCGTCGAGAAGGGTTTGCTGGACCACGTCCGATGGATCGAGCTTCTCCCGAAGCCGCGGATCCAACTGCACCCGGGCCAGCATGACCAGATACTCGCGATATTCGTCCAAGCTCCGATCACGGCCCTTGGCCTCCCGGCTCATCGGTCGCTCCCTATTCTTTTGGACGACAACGCCGCGAAGATTAGGCGCAATGAATCCGGGGGGCTCCGTCCTGCCGGGCAGATAGGACCTGATGAGCCATGGGTGCCCTCGCGTAATATGCTGATAATCGCGTTGGCTCCAACGGCTTATGATACTACTGAACGCTCACTGGGCCGAGAAGCTAGGGCCGGAGTTCCGTCCCGCCGAGGGCATTTTCACTTGGGCCGTAACCTGCGGAGGTGCCGCCCACCTTTGCGCCATCACTTCGATACAGCACCTCGCCATCACTTCGATGACGCCGAAAACTGGGCCCTTTGGCGAAACTGCGGCAGGGGGGCGACCGACGCACGTTGCGCGGGCATCCAGTATCGGCGGCGCACCCCGACAAATGGGTGGTGTTTGCGACGCCTCGGAAGACCCGTGAGTAGGGGTCGCTTAGGGGCAGAGTGAAAGCCGAGGCCGTTGGAAGGCCAAGGCCCGGGCGTTGAAGGACGGGCTGCCTGCAGAAAGCGTGGCCGTCGGCGAGAATTCAACAAGGGGTCTGCTATAATCCGTCGGCGGGCGCGGTGGTGGAGGGCAGAAATGCTGGCGGCGGTGGGGACGACGGAGCGCTCCGTGCGTCACGAGGGATTCACCGCCGGGCGACGGCAGAGCTCGCCGCCGCCCTGCCGAAACCGACGACCCCTGCCGCAAGACGGCTGCGCAAGCAGTTGCTGGAGCTTGTCCAAAAGCAATCCTGCCAAGCACATGGTGACGAACGACTACTCGGATCCAGCGAAGTTCTGGGATCGATCATCGGCAAGTTCAAGAACCTCGCCGGCGAGCGCGGCCAGCATGGGCTGACCGGGATGGTGCTGAGCATCGGGGCGTTGGTCGGCAAGCAGGCCGTGTGCATGGTGCAGACCGCCATGAGCACAATCACCAATCAGCAAGTTCGGGACTGGTATCGATCGCATCTGGGCTCCACCGTCCAAAGCGTCCGCGCGAAGATTCGACATGCACTCAACCCGGAACAAGAACGGAAACCACTACTCCTTGAGAGCCGCTGATCCTTTCAACCTCCCAGGAGAGCCCACATGGCCACGCCGGGTTACATGCCGAATTCTGCCGGTCCGGAACCGGAGGATGCCGGAGTGACCAAGTGCCCGAAGTGCGGATGGTCGTACGCATGGGACGGGAGAACATGCACACATTGCGCTGGTGTCGTTGCTGGATGTCGTCCCACAACGGAGAGGATGCAACTCGTGTTGTCACAACTCCGACATCCGGAAGCCCGGTTCCGCATGGATGCTGCGAGGTGTCTAAGAAGTTGGAGGGACTCACGGTTGCTTCCCTCGTTGCGGAATGACCACCACGCCCTGGGAATACTGGTCGCGGCGCTCGGCGACAGCGAGCCACAGGTGCGCGTGGAGGCGGCATACTATTTGGGGGCTAATCAGGCGCAACTGGCATCGGACCAGCTAGCCGATCTAACCCGGGACGACGTGACTGATGTGCGTTTTGCGGCTTCGCAAGCGCTCTTGGCGCTCAAGGACGCACGCGGTGTGGATTACCTGCTATCGCTAGTCACTGATGCCGACTCGGAAGAGGACTTTCGGGCGATGAGCTTGCTGGAAACAACAGGTGAGGAGAGGGTACTGGACACACTCGTGGCCGTGGCTGATAACAGAGGTGATTTCCGGAGTTATCGCGCAATCATAGCGTTAGGACGATTCGGATCTACCAGGGCCTTGGGGACGTTGTACTCCGCGCTAAAAGACGAAGAACACCGTTGTGACACCAAAGTGGTTCCGCACCTCATTGGCGTCGTATCCGTCCTGTGCTAGCCACTCAAGTTGAGCCTTGCGTCCCTCCCCAAGCATCCCGCCAGAGGCGAGCGTCTGGTAGCATCGCGACTCGTCATGCGGTGACCATGCTAGTTTGGTATGGCCGATCGCCGCGAGTCCATAGTCGGTATTGAAGATGTGCTGACCCGCAGCGTACCTGTGGTAACTGTAGTCTGCGAAGTTGCAGATTTCGAAGTCGTAGAAACCGATTCTCGGGTTGACATCGCGGACCTCAGGTCCCGGCAGTAACGAACCACCCGGGTTGCCATGGTCGAGCAAGCTGTGCCATTCCCAATTCTCCGTGGCCAGTCGTTGTCTATAGTCCTCATACCCGACAATTTCCCTGTCCATGATTAGCGTTGTTGCACCGGGATAGAGGACCTCGGCTTTGGTCAGGTCGGAGTACGGTCCTGATCGTGCAGCATGGAGCGTATAGACCATCCCCGATTCGCGAAACTGCAGGCTCCCCAGACGATAAGCATGTGCACGGTCAAAATACGCCTCCATGAGAGACAACTGTTCTATGGGTGTATCTGACACGTTATGCGTCATGATTCGGCCGATCCAAATCTCGGGACCCTCGTTTCCGTCATTTGGGTGCAGGTCCAAGACCCCGTCGCCGTCTGTGTCTTCCCAAGCGCCGTTGAGATCCATGTAGTAAAGGTCAATCGGCGACGCGTAGCCGTCGGCTCCCCAGTCATCGAACCAAGAATCAGCGTGCGGCAGCTCGCCAACAAGCGTTGCGCCGACCAGGTTGTCGCTTGCTGTCCAGCACGCTTGGAGGTGGGACCGCAGGGATTGCGGCGTCGTCCCCGAGAACGGCGTGACGTTCGCCACGTAGCCCTCGCCGGCCAGGTCGTCGATGTAGGTGGCCAGCTACGCTTGGATGTCCGGGTAGAGCGAGGCTTCGACGACAATTTCCACCTTGTCTGCTACTGCGAAGGTCGCCACGAAGTCACCGCCGGGAGTCCCGTCGCCAGAGGGCAGGTCGTCCGTGTTACCCAGTTCGGGAAACTCCCCGTCCAGCGCCAGTCCGTCCACCCCCTGCACTTCGTCTCGCACGGTCAGCCAGTATGTCTCGGACATCAGCGCTGTGGCAAGCGTCAAGTTAATTCCGTAGGTCGCCGGATCGTACTCGCAGCCGCTTAACGGGATTGGGTCCTCGTTGCCATCGTCGAACGTTCCGTCACCGCCGCTGTCCAGCACGTCGAAATGCTGGGCCTGGACCGTGGCAGACTCCAGGGCCCGGTCGAACGCCAATGAGATCATCTGTGCCCCCGAGCCGGCCACTGAGCCGGGCGCCGGTTCCATCGATATCACTGCGGGGGCCACTTGAGGCGTCCTCGGTTCCAGAGCCAGGAAATCGAAGCCTAGGCCGTCGCCCGTCAGGTGCTGAAGCGTGATCGTATGTTGTCCCTCTTGCAGTGGCGGGATGAGGAATCTGCTCGTGCCCCAGCGAGAAGGGACGTGGCCAGTCAGGCTTTCGCTTGCCCCGATCGGTTGCTCGTCTACCCGGACGGAGAATTGCTCCGGCTCATCCGTCCCGCCGGGCGTCCAGCCGACCACGAAGGAGCCGCCTGAGAGCAGTTCGCCCTCGAACTGGATATTGATCTCGGACCTCTGCGGCCCGATGTCGGTCCCGAGACCGCTGGGAAATTCCGGGTCGGGACTGCCCACCGAGAAATAGATGACCTCCGGGTCGTCGTGCGGGTCGGTGTCAAACTCGCCTCCGCCGTCGTTGGGGGTCCCGATCATCCAATACACGGCTGCCGGATCGAGGACATCGAATCGACACACGAAGTTGCCGCCGGGTAGGCTGTCCCCTGAAGGAAAGTCATGGGAGTTTCCCCGTTCCGGAAACTCCCCGTCCAGCGCCCACCCATCGGCACCCTGCACCCCGTCTCGCACGGTCAGCCGGTATGTGTCCGGCATCAGCGCTGCGCCCGACGTTAGGTTGACGGTATTGGTCGCCGGATCAAACCCGCAGCCGCTCAAAGGGATCGGTTCCTCGTTGCCGTCGTCGAACGTCCCGTCACCGCCGCTGGCCAGCACGTCGAAATGCTCGGCCAAGACCGTGGCAGGCTTCAGGGCCCGGTCAAACTCCAGTGAGATCATCTGTGCTCCCGAGTCGGCCACCGAACCGGGGGCCGGCTGCGTTCCCACTACGCGCGGCGGATCGCCTGAGTTCATCCCAAGAATCACCAAACCGCCGCAGTGGTCGGCCACGTAGACCAACGAGCCGGCGACTTCCACGCCATACGCGTTGCCCCTTGTGTCGTATCGGTCCACCCGCGTGGGCGCGGCCGAGTCGCTAAGGTCTACAATGTGAAGCGACGCGGCACAGGCCAAGTATCGTGCGTTCTTCAAGAGGCACCCCGAGCTGTTCGACGGTTGGCAGCCGACCGCGCCGGCCGCCGTGCTGTTCGCCTTCTGGGGCAGCAACCCATTGGCACACACACGGCCCGTGGGCCGCCCCACCCTCCACGACGAGTTGGCCCGGACCCAGCGGCTTTTCGTCGCCCTGCTCGATGCCACCTTGCCGGTTGACGCGGCGCGGCTCAGCGGCTTCCAGGCGATCTATCTTCAAGCCCGGGAGTACGATCTCACGCAGCAACAGATTGATACGCTTCGCGACTACCTGGACAAGGGCGGGCGGATCGTGCTGTCGGACGAAGGGATCACCATCAACGGTCGCCCGGCGGCCGGACAGCTCCGAGCCGGCCCTCACCCGGCCCGCGATCGCGGCTCGCTCACGCTCTGGGACCCAGACCATCCGGCTCTGTTCACGCGTCCTTTGCTTGCGGCCGAGGGGATCCGGAAGAACCTCCGTTTCGCCCTCTACCGCAAGGACGACTTTCTCGCGCTCCACGCCGTCAACTACAATGTCTGTCTCCTGGATGAGGACAAGCCGGTTCTGGACCTGAAGGACGTGGACCTCGATATCCCGCTGCCGGAAGGGTGGACCGCCGCCAGCGCCACATCGTTTGACCCCGATGCCGAGCCGGGGCCGCTCGACTGTACGGCGGAAGGCGGCCGGGTCCGGCTCACCGTGCCGGGCGTGCACCTGTACAAGATCATCTTGTTGGAGAGACATTAGTTCGCCTGGTATTTTCCTGTCCGCGCGGAAACCCAACGGGAGCTTGTGATGAATACACGGATCGGTTGCAGACGTTCGCTGCTATTGGCATCGTTTCTGGCATTCATGTCGGTCAGTTCGATCGCGGCGGCGGAGCCGAAGGAGCCGTCGTCGGAAGAGCCCGGCTGGAAGGCCGGCGTCGCCACGGCCAAGATCACGCCGGAGCAGCCCATGTGGATGGCCGGTTACGCCGGCAGGGACAAGCCTTCGGAAGGCAAGATCCACGATCTGAACGCCAAGGCCCTGGCGATCGAAGATGCCCAAGGCACTCGGCTGGTGATGGTCACGCTCGATTTGATCGGCGTTCCGCGAGAGATGCGCGACTGGCTGGAAAAGCAGGTCGGCGAGCGATACCGGCTCCCCCCGGAAGGTTTGCTCGTGAACGCCTCGCACACGCACTGCGGTCCGGTGGTTCGGGCCAATACGAGCTACATGCCCGAGGAGCGTGCTCAGCAGTGTGAGAAGTACCTTGAGGAGATGCGGGAGAAGCTGGTGGAGGTGGTCGGGCAAGCGTTGGACAACCTGGCGCCGGCCTCGTTGAGCTACGTCCACGCCCGCGCCGGTTTTGCCATGAACCGGCGGACTCCCACGGAGACGGGGTTTCGCAACCATCCCAACCCCGATGGTCCGGTCGATCATGACGTGCCAGTCTTGCGGGTGAAGAGTGCCGGCGACGAGCTGAAGGCTTTGTTATTCGGCTACGCCTGCCATTCGACGACGCTGGGTTTCTACAATTTCTGTGGCGACTACTCCGGCTTCGCCAAGCGGTACCTGGAAGAGGCGCATCCCGGCGTGGCGGCCCTGTTCCTGGCCGGCTGCGGCGGCGACCAGAATCCTTATCCTCGCAGCAAACTGGAGCTGTGCGAGCAGCACGGGCGCGCCCTGGCCAACGGGGTGGAAGCGGCGCTCCAGACCTACCCGCGCCCGCTCCACGGGCCGCTGCGGATGGCTCTGGAGGACATCGTTCTGGAGTTCGCGGAACCGCCCGGGCGCGAGCAGCTCGAAAAGGAGGCTCAGTCGAAGAACAAGTTCGAGCGCCGGCACGCGGAGATACTGCTTAAGGAGCTGAAAGAGGCGGGCAAGATCCGCACGACCTACCCGGTTCCGGTACAGGTTGTGCGCTTCGGCGAGGGTTTGATCTTGGTGGCCTTGCCCGGCGAGGCGGTGGTCGACTATTCGCTGCGCCTGAAGTCGGAACTGGCCGGTCCCGCGGTCTGGGTAGCCGGCTACTCCAACGACGTCTTCGGCTACTTGCCGTCGCGTCGGGTCCTCGAGGAGGGCGGGTACGAAGGCGGCGGCGCGATGCGATACACTACGCTCCCCGGACCGTTTGCACCGTCGGTCGAAAAGCTCGTCGTCGACAAGGTGCACGAACTGGTCAAGAAGACTCAAACCACGAAAAGCACGGCGAGTTCACAATGAGGGGCTATCCAGAAAGTGTCTGTAGCGTCCTGATTCATCGGGTCTTCCCGTGGAGGGGCCGCCCTTGGGTGGCTGGGACCGCATGAATGCGGTCACTACGAACTTGTCGGATACCCCGCTGACCGAAAGCGCCGACAAAGGCAGCGGCGAGCGTCTTGGCGGGATTCCTCATAGCCGATAAACTCCTGAGATCAGAGATGATTCACGATAGAATACACGCATACCGAATCACCCGTGGAAAGAAACTGGGGACAATGGCCACTTGACAGTGCAGGCGGAACCTCGCGGTCGCCTGCGCGGGAGGACTTGATTATGACCGGTTGTAAGGCGAATCGCGTAGCGTTTCAGTGGACACTTCCGCTGCCGGCCCGTACGCGCTGGCTGCATCTTGCGGTGTTGGTTGCAGCGGCTGCGCCGGTCGCGTCGCAGGCCGCCGACTGGCCGACGTATCGACACGACAATCCGCGCAGCGGCATGACGGAGGAACAGGTGAAGCCGCCGCTTGAGCGGTGTTGGGTGTTCCATCCGCGGCACGCCCCCGAACCGGCTTGGGGTGATCCGAACCCGCGCCCGGTGGGCGGATGGTACGGGCTCACGGAGTTGCGTCGAGTGCATTTCGACGACGCCTTTCACGTCGCGGTGTCCGGCGGCGCGGTGTACTTCGGCTCTTCGGCGGACGGGAACGTGCTTTCGCTGGACGCAAAGACGGGCAAACCGCGATGGAGTGCGCCCACCGATGGTCCGGTGCGCCTGGCGCCGGCGGTGTGGCAAGACAACGTCTACGTGGGCTCCGACGACGGCTTCGTCTACTGCCTGCGCGCGAGCGACGGTGGCGAGCAGTGGAAGTTCCGCGCGGCGCCGAGCTCGCGCAAAGTGCTGGGCAGCGGCAAGATGGTTTCGCTCTGGCCGGTCCGCACCGGCGTGCTGGTCGACGACGGCATCGCCTACTTCGGGGCGGGTATCTTCCCGGCCGAGGGCGTCTACATGCACGCGGTCGACGCGGAGGACGGGAAGCTCATCTGGTGCAACGACTCGTGTGCGGCCGCTCCTCAGAGTCGCATGTCGCCGCAGGGCTATCTGCTTGCTTCGGAGGACCGGCTGTTCGCTCCGCTGGCTCGAGTGTCGCCCGCCGCCTTCGACCGCAAGGACGGCCGCCTGCTGTACGAAGCCTATATCGAGCACATCATCGGTGGTACGTATGCCGTGCTTGCCGGCGACGAACTGTTTACCGGCACGGAGCAAATGATCGGCTACAATCAGGCGTCGCATGGTTCGCGATCCTCCTGGTTCTGGGGCCATGCGCTCGTCGCCACCCCGGAAGTGTTTTGCGCAGCGACCGGGCGCGAGGTGTTCGCGGTCCGGCGCGAGAGCTACGGGGCCGCCAGCCTGCGCCGCAAGGGCCTGCTCGACCGTAAGCGCGATCTCAACACACGGCTCAACAGAGCAAGGCGGGGGCCGCAAGCGGAACTCGATCGGCTCCAGAAGGAGATGGACGCCCTGAACGAGCAGCTCAACAAGGCCGAGGCCGACATGGCCGCAGGCGAGATGTGGCGGGTCTCCTGCGACTGCAAAGAGACGCTCGTCCTGGCCGGCAACGTCCTTCTTGCCGGCGGCGTCGGCAAGGTTGTGGCTTTCGACGCCGCGTCGGGCGTCTCGCTATGGACGGGCACGGTCGACGGCAAGGCTCGCGGTCTGGCCGTCGCCGACGGGCGCCTGTTCGTGAGCTCCGACACGGGCGCGATCTACTGCTTCGGCGCGGCAGGCTCCGAGGCACCCGGTACGGTCGAGCAGCCCGTCGACGCGTCGCCGTTCCCTCCCGACGAGATGACTCCGATTTACGAGGCGGCGGCCGAGCACATCGTGCGTACGACGGGAATCAAACGCGGATACTGCCTGGTCCTCGGTTGCGGCACGGGACGGCTGGCCTTCGAGTTGGCGAAGCGCACGGAACTTACGATCTGCGGTGTCGAGCCTGATCTCGACAAGGTCAAGGCCGCGCGCCGGGCGCTCGACGCGGCGGGACTCTACGGCGCCCGGGTGCTCGTCGAGCACAGTGAGCTGTCGCAGGTTCCCTTCTCCGACTACTTTGCGAATCTCGTCGTCTCGGAGGACGCGATGCTATCGGGCCAAATGCCGGGCAGCGCCAAGGAAGCGTTCCGCATGCTCAAGCCGCTCGGCGGCACGATCTGTATTGGCCAGCCCGCCGCAGCCAACGGCAAAGTGAAGCCCCTTGACGGAACGGCGATGCAGCGATGGCTGGCCGAAGCGGGCGTGGACGGGGGACAGGTCTCCGACAACGACGGAGTGTGGCTGGAGCTCGCGCGCGGCCCGCTGCCGGGTGCGGGGAGTTGGACGCACCAATACGCCGAACCGGGCAACACGACCTGCAGCGACGATCAGCTCGTCCGCTGCCCGCTCGGGTTGTTGTGGTTTGGCCGGCCCGGCCCGGGGCAAATGGCCGAGCGCCACCGCCGCGCCGCTTCTCCGCTGGCCACGGGCGGCCGTTTGTTCGTCCTGGGGGAGGGTTCGGCAAACAGGATCGGTGCGGGCGAAAACACCATTATGGCCTACGACGCCTACAACGGGCTGAAGCTCTGGGAGCGGAAGATTCGCGGGGCGCTGCGCGTCAGCGTGACCCACGACGCCGGCAACTCGGCGGCCAACG
>Ga0180437_10003088_pt1 | contig 25308 bp, 17 predicted proteins | sample SS_ome_4_FD_132410 | JGI IMG/M metagenome (GOLD analysis project Ga0180437, IMG submission 132410) | Hypersaline lake sediment archaeal communities from the Salton Sea, California, USA - SS_3_D_1 metaG | ecosystem: Environmental > Aquatic > Non-marine Saline and Alkaline > Hypersaline >... | reverse complement strand
TCCCTACCAAAGGGGCACCAACGTCGTTCCCAGTGCGCTGGTGTGGATATTCTTGCTTTTCCCCATGTTCCCGGTTATACTTCGGGATGGTGCAAGCTCTCGGAACACATAGGAGTGTGGACTATGCCCAAGGAAAGCCCAAAGGTGTACCCCTACATCCCCAATTCGGTGCCTGCTGTCAAAGAGGAGATGCTCCGGGCCGTAGGGGCTCGGCACGTGGCCGAATTCTATGAGGATGTCCCGGAGGAGCTCAGGTTGGAAGGACTTATGGATCTGCCCGAGCCCTTTGTCTCAGAGTATGAACTCAAGCGCCACTTGCAGGGCCTGCTGGCCAGGAACCGGACTGCTGGGGAGTGTGTCAGCTTCTTGGGGGCGGGTTGCTACCAGCACCATGTGCCGGCCGTGTGCGACGAGGTCAACCGGCGGGGCGAGTTTCTAACCGCCTACGCCGGCGAACCCTACGACGACCACGGTCGCTTCCAGGCCCTGTTCGAATACGCCAGCATGATGGGCGAGCTACTGGACATGGACGTAGTCAACGTGCCCACCTACGATGGCTTCCAGGCAGCAGCCACCGCCATACGCATGGCAGCCCGCATAACCGGGCGAGGCCAGGTCTTGATCTGTGCGACCATTGGTCCCGACAAGCTCTCCAAGATCCGGGACTACTGCCAGCCTGGACCTGACATCGAGTTGGTGGGCTATGATCCACGGACGGGCCAGATGGACCTGGCAGCCCTGCAGGCCGCCATCTCGACTGAGACAGCAGCCGTCTATTTCGAGAACCCCTCCTATCTCGGCTTTGTCCAAACCCAGGGGAACGAGATCTCGGCCATGGCCCATGACCACGGCGCGATCTGCGTGGTGTCAGTGAACCCCATCTCGCTGGGCGTGCTGGCGCCGCCGGCCCACTATGGCGGTGACATCGCCTGTGGCGACATCCAGCCGCTGGGCATCCACATGCAGTTCGGCGGTGGTCACGGCGGCTTTATCGCCACCCGCGACGAGCCGCGGTATGTTTTGGAATACCCCTCCCGCCTGTTTGGCATTGCGCCGACGCGCGTGCCGGGGGAATATGGTTTCGGTGACGTCGCCTATGAACGAACCTCCTTTGCCGTCCGCGAGCAAGGCAAGGAGTGGGTGGGCACGGCGGCGGCCCTATGGGGTATCACCGCCGGGGTATACCTGGCGCTGATGGGACCCCAGGGCATGTTCGAGATCGGGGAGGCGGTCATGGCCCGGGCGCGTTACGCGGCAATGCAGATCGACAAGGTCGAGGGGGTGAAAGCCCCGGCCTTTTCCGCCCCCCATTTCCACGAGTTCGTCGTCGACTTGAACGCCACGAACAAGACAGTAACCGAGATCAACGAGGCGCTTCTGGCACGGGGCATCTTTGGCGGCAAAGATCTGTCGCACGAGTTCCCTGAGCTGGGCCAGAGTGCGCTCTACTGCGTCACCGAGGTTCACACCCAGGGGGACCTCGATCGCCTGGTCACCGCACTGCAGGAGGTGGTATCATGAGGGACATCCGGCGAGAGCGGCACACCGGCGGTAAGCCCAACCTGCGCCGCTTCCACCAGGCCCGATGGGACGAGCCCATCATCTTTGAGTTGAGCCGCCAGGGCCAGCGCGGCATCCTGGTGCCAGAGGTGGAGAAAGGCATTCTGGATACGGTCGGGGATGTGCCGGCGAAGATCCCCGACAACATGCGCCGCGAGCGGCCGCCCGCATTGCCCGAGATCTCCCAGCCCCAGGTGCTGCGGCACTATGTACGGCTCTCCCAGGAGAACCTGGGTACGGATCTGAACATCGACGTCGGCCAGGGAACCTGCACCATGAAGTACAGCCCCAAGATCAACGACCAGTTGGCGGCCTTGCCCAAGATGACCGACCTGCACCCATTGCAGGATGAGGAGACGGTCCAGGGCATCCTGGAGATCCTGTACCGCTTTGAGCAGATACTCAAGGAGATTTCAGGCCTGGATCGCTTCTCCTTGCAGCCTGCAGCCGGGTCGGCGGCCATCTATACCAATGCTGCCATCATCCGCGCCTTCCATGCTTCGCGGGGAGAGTTGGCACAGCGAGACGAAGTCATAACGACGATCTTTTCCCATCCATCCAACGCCGCCTGCGCCCGAACCGCGGGTTTTAAGGTCATTACTCTGTATCCTGACGAGCGCGGCTATCCCGACCTAGAGGCACTCAAGGCAGCCGTCTCGGAGCGGACTGCCGGGTTGATGATCACCAATCCCGAGGACACAGGCATCTATAATCCCAAGATCGCCGAGTTTGTCCAGGTGGTCCACGAGGCTGGGGGGTTGTGCGCCTACGATCAGGCCAATGCCAACGGCATCCTGGGCATCACCCGCGCCCGGGAGGCGGGCTTTGACCTGTGCCACTTTAACTTGCACAAGACCTTCTCCACGCCCCACGGCTGTGGCGGACCGGGGGCGGGTGCTGTGGGTGTGACCCGGGAGCTGGCCTGCTTCCTGCCGGTGCCCACCGTCGAACATGACGGCAAGCGTTACTATCTGGACTGGGATCGGCCTGACAGCATTGGCAAAATGGGTCCCTTCTATGGCAATGCCTCGGTCGTGCTCAAGGCCTATGCCTGGGCCATGAGCCTTGGCGCCGAAGGTCTACGCCAGGTGGCCGAGATCGCGGTTCTCAACAACAACTACCTGCTCAACCTGGTTCAGCAGATCCCCGGTGCAAGCGCTCCCTACGCCAAGGGCAAGCGCCGCATCGAACAAGTGCGCTATAGCTGGCAGGCGTTGGCTGAGGAGACGGGCGTTCACTCTGAGGAGATCGGCCTGCGGGCGGCGGACTTTGGCGTGCACTACTGGACCAGCCACCACCCCTTCGTCGTGCCTGAACCCTGCACACTGGAGCCCACCGAGTCCTACACCAAAGAGGAGCTGGACGAGTACGCCGCTATCCTGGCCCATGTGGCGGAGGAGGCGCGCACCAACCCTGACCTGGTCAGGGCTGCGCCGCACAACAGCACCATTCACAGCGTTGATCACGATCCGCTCGACGACCCTTCACAATGGGCGGTGACCTGGCGAGCGTACCTGAGGAAGATGGGTAAATCGGCACATGAGCGAATCGAAGAATAGCAGGCTGGGGGTGATCGTCAATCCAGTGGCGGGGATTGGCGGGCGGGTAGGGCTCAAGGGTAGCGACGGGGCCGAGATCCAGGAGCGGGCGCGGGCGCTGGGAGCGGTGCCCCAGGCGTCGCAACGGGCAGCGGAGGCGCTGCAGCGATTGGCTTCGATCGAGGATCTCGAGATCGTGACCTATCCCGGCGAAATGGGCGAGGACGCGGCCCGATCCTGTGGTTTGCAACCCACCGTAGTGGGCACCATCATGGCGGGTGCGACGACGGCCCAGGACACCCGGCGAGCGGCCCGCGAGTTGCAGCGCTTGGGTGTGGACTTGTTGCTCTTTGCCGGCGGTGACGGCACGGCGCGGGATGTCTACGAGGCAGTTGGCCTGGACTTGCCCGTGCTGGGCATCCCCGCCGGGGTCAAGATCCATTCAGCGGTGTATGCCGCTCATCCCAGGAGCGCTGGCGAGCTGGCGGCTCTCTACTTGCGGGGGCGTGTGGCCAACCTGCGCGAAGCGGAGGTGATGGACATCGACGAGGATGCGTTTCGGCAGGGCGTGTTGTCGGTCCGGCTGTACGGATATCTAAAGATCCCCTTCCGCACAAGCCTTGTCCAAAGCCAAAAAATCCCCAGCACGGGAGAGACAGCCTCCCTGGCAGCCATCGCCGAGGATGTCACGGAAAAGATGGAGGACGGGGTACTGTACATCATTGGGCCAGGAACCACCACGCGGGCCGTCGGAGAGGAGTTGGGGCTGGACAAGACGCTGCTTGGGGTGGACGTGGTGCTCAACCGGGCGCTGATCGCGCAGGATGCCAATGAGGCGCAACTGCTGGCCCTGCTAGAAGAGCACGGCGAAGACAGAGCCAAAATCGTCGTCACCCCCATCGGTGGTCAGGGCTACATCTTTGGGCGGGGGAACCAACAGATCAGCCCCATGGTAATCGACAGAGTAGGTCGCGACAATGTCGTGGTCGTGAGCACACCAGACAAGCTTCACGCTCTGGGGACGCAACCCCTCCTGGTGGACACGGGTGATCGTGCCGTGGACGAGATGCTTAGCGGCTACCTTATGATTGTGACAGGCTACAACGAGCGAGCTGTCCGCAGGGTGGCATGCTGAAAAAGGTGAATGCTCGCCGTAGTATCGGGATGGACCAGCATGCAGTGTGAGCGCAGCCATGATAGTCATACGCCCGTATCGTGAGCAGGACGCGGACAACGTGGGCAGGCTCATTGCCGACACGTTCAGCGAGTTCAATCTTGACTTTGCTTCGCCTGAGGAGCGGGACCGGCTTTTGGGTCCTTTTCGGCATGCAAGCTCACCTGAGATAGCGCACCGAGAAGCAATCGCGGAGGCGATCCGGTCAGCAATGGTGTTCATCGCCGAAGATGATGGCGAGATCGTCGGCGTGTTGCGGGGCAGGGAGCACAGGCTGGGCAGCTTATTCGTCAGGGCGGACTACCATCGGCAGGGCATTGGCCGGAAACTGGTGGCGCGCTTTGAGCAAGAGTGCTGTCGGCGAGGTTCCACGGAGGTGCGGGTTGCATCGACGCTGTATGCGGTTCCGTTCTACACCAAGATGGGGTACAAGAAAACGACCGGGGTTCGTTCAGGGCGAAGCTTTGAAGGTTCCGGGCTCAAATGGCAGCCAATGAAAAAGCGCCTGGATTGCGGCTGAGGGAGGGAAGGTGCCTCGCACCGTGTCTAGAGGCGTCAAGTCCGGTGGCGAGGGCAGGGGAGTCTGGTAGCGTATGAAGCAGCTCAAGGGTAAAGTCGCACTCATCACGGGCGGCGCTTCGGGAATTGGCCGAGCGACGGCCTTGCTTTTCGCTCAAGAGGCCGCTGCGGTTGCCGTGGTGGATCTGGAGGAGGCAGGCGCGCGGGCAGTAGCCCAGGAAATCGTGGATGGTGGCGGGCGGGCCATTGCCATCCGTTGCGACGTGAGCTGCCAGGACGACTGCCGCCGGGCTGTGCAGCAGACGCTGGCCACCTTTGGCAGCCTCGACATCCTCTTCAACAATGCGGGCATCATCCGCCGTGCCAGCCTGCTGGACACCACCGAGGAGGAGTGGGACCGGGTGATGGCCGTCAACGTCAAGTCGGTCTTTTTGATGAGCAAGTATGCCATCCCGGTGATGGCAGGGCGGGCCGGCGGGGTCATCATCAACACGGCGTCGGGCTGGGGCCTGGTTGGCGGGCGTAGTGCGGTTTCCTACTGTGCTTCCAAGGCGGCGGTGGTGAATATGACCCGGGCCATGGCCCTAGACCATGGCCGACAGAACATCCGCGTCAACTGTATCTGTCCTGGCGACACTGACACGGGGATGCTGCGCGATGAGGCGCGCCAGCTCGGCGCCCCGGAAGAGGAGTTCCTGACTGAGGCTGCGGATCGGCCTCTGGGCCGCATTGGCGCTCCGGAGGAGATCGCCCAGGCCGTTCTCTACCTGGCCAGCGACGCCTCGTCCTTTGTCACTGGGACAGCCCTTGTCGTGGACGGTGGTGGGCTGGCAGGGTAGTACCCTCGCGTGCGCCCGAGGTCTGCGATCATGGCGCCATGGGGCTGAAGAGGAGAAGATCTATGTTGGGTAAAATGAGAAACTGGACCCCCCCCAAGCACTGGCTCAAGATCACCACTGTCGATGCTCACACAGCCGGCGAGCCGTTCCGCGTCATCACCGGCGGTTATCCAGATCTGCCAGGCGACACCATCCTGGAGCGCCGCCGCTACGCCAGGGAGCACTTGGATCACCTGCGCACGGCCTTGATGTGGGAGCCGCGAGGCCACGCCGACATGTATGGCTGCATCGTCACCCCGCCGGTCAGCCCCGGGGCGGACATTGGCGTGTTGTTCTTGCACAACGAGGGCTACAGCACCATGTGCGGTCACGGCATCATCGGCATCGCCAAGGTGGCGCTGGAGACAGGCCTGTTGCCCATGAAAGAGCCGGAGACGGTGATTGGCATTGACTCCCCGGCTGGCCTGGTCACGGCCTACGCCCAGGTGTCCGAAGGGCAGGTGAGGAGCGTTCGTTTCCACAACGTGCCCTCCTTTGTCGTGGCCCTGGACGAGATGGTCGAGGTGCCCGGCCTGGGCCAGATCCGCTACGATCTCGCCTTTGGCGGTGCATTCTATGCATTTGTGCAAGCCGGGGATGCTGGCGTCACCTGCACGCCGGAAGATTTCCGCTCCCTTATCGAGAGAGGCATTGCCATCAAGCAGGCGATCATGGCCAGTCGGTCCATCCCTCACCCCTTCGAAGAGGAACTGAGCTTCCTCTATGGTACGATCTTTGTGGGGCCACCGTTGGGTGAAGGGGCGATCCACAGGAAAGTGCACAGCCGCAACGTGTGCATCTTTGCCGAGGGAGAGGTGGACCGCTGTCCCACCGGAACCGGTGTCAGCGCTCGACTGGCCATCCATCATGCCCGGGGTGAGATCTCTGTCGGCGAGCCGATGGTGGTCGAGAGCATTCTCGGCACTACGTTCACGGGGTGCATCGTGGAGACCACAACGTTCGGCCCCTATGCAGGCATTATCCCCCAGGTAGAGGGTTCAGCCCATATCACCGGCCGCCACGAATTCCTGATCGACCCGGATGATCCGCTGCAGGATGGGTTCATTCTGCGTTGAACAAAAGCCCCGAGGGGTTCTCAACCCCCTTTGGGTCTCACGAGGGAGGAAAACATGCGTGGCCTCAAGGACAAACGTGTGCTCATCACCGGCGGGGCCGGTGGAATCGGCACTGCGACAGCGGTACGTTTTTTGGAGGAGGGTGCGCGGGTCATCGTACTGGATCACGATATGGGGGCGTTGGCGCGCATCCGGCAAGAAGTTGCAGGATTGAACGGTACCCTCTGCGCCGACGTGACAAACCCGGACGATGTGGCACGAGCGTACGACGAGATGGACCACTTGGAGGGTGGTTTGGATGTGCTGGTCAACAATGCCGGGATCAGCATACGGCATGGTTTTATGGACATAACACCTGAGGAATGGCGCGCTGTGATCGATGTCAACCTCAACGGCATGTTCTACGCGGCCCAGCAGGCAGCTCACCGCATGCTGGGCGGGGCAGGAGGGGTTATCCTCAATATGAGCTCGACGAATGGCCTTATGGGCTATCCCTACTACGCTGACTATAACGCCTCCAAGGCAGGCGTCATCGAACTAACTCGTTCTATGGCCCTGGAACTGGCGCCCACTGTGCGTGTGAATGCCGTCTGTCCTGGCTGGATCCTGACGCCCATGCAGGCGGCCGAATACACCCCCCAGATGCGCGAGCTCTTTGCCAGCAAAGTGCCGTTGAACCGCCTGGGCAGTCCAGGTGACGTGGCCGCGCTCTTTGCCTTTCTCGCGTCGGAGGATGCTGCCTTTATCACCGGACAGTTCTTTGTGGTGGATGGTGGCGAGATCGCAGGTGGACTGGCCAGCCAACGATAAGCCGGTTATTGAAAAGTTGACATATACCTTGAAACGTGCTATAATGCGCCAAGCTTGGTCCGAAATGTGGGGAGGAGGGCCCAAAATGATAGCGAACACCCAGTTGCGTGTCAAATGGTTATCCCTGGTCCTGCTGCTCGTGGTGGCTCTGGCCTTGCCAGCGTCCACCCATGCCCAGGAACGGATCCACGTCGTGCAGCGCGGCGAGACCCTCTCGGGCATTGCCTATCGCTACGGCACCTCAGTGCAAGCCATTATGAATGCCAATGGTCTGACCAACCCCAGCTTTATCTGGGTTGGCCAGCGTCTGCGCATTCCCGGTGGGGGAAGCGGTGGCTATGCCGGTTCTGGCGGCTCTGGCAGCGGAATACACGTCGTCCAACGGGGTGAAAACCTCACCCAGATTGCGCAGCGCTATGGTACGTCGGTTTCGGCCATCGTGCAGGCCAATGGCCTGCGCAATCCCAGCTACATCTATGCCGGCCAACGGCTGAGCATCCCTGGCACGGGAGGCAGCAGCTACGCCGGTACCAGCGGGAGCGCTGGCAGCTACACCGGCTCTGGCAGCGGAATACACGTCGTCCAACGGGGTGAAAACCTCACCCAGATCGCGAGACGCTATGGCACGTCGGTGTCAGCCATCGTGCAGGCCAACGGCCTGCGCAATCCCAGCTACATCTATGCCGGCCAACGGCTGAGCATTCCTGGCGCGGGCGCCAGTGGCAGCAGCAGCCGTGGCGGAGGTGGGGCACCCTCCGGCGGGACTGTCCACGTCGTTCAGCGCGGCGAGACGCTTTCTGCCATTGCCTACCGGTACGGGACCACGGCATCGGCCATTGCCGCGGCCAATGGGCTGCTCAATCCAAGTCTGATCTACGCTGGCCAGAGATTGCGTATCCCGGCTGGTGGATCTTCCAGCAGCAGTGGGGGCGGCTCCACAGGTTCCAGTGGTGGCGGCGCCAAATGGATCGACGTCGATCTGAGTAGCCAGACGGTGCGTGCCTACCAGGGTAACGGCGTGGTGCGCACCATGGTCGTCTCCACTGGTATTTCGGCCTATCCTACGCCCCCAGGGCGATTCCACATCTATTCCAAGTATCCGGCCTACACGATGTCGGGGCCGGGATACTATTTGCCCAACGTGCCACATACCATGTTCTTCTACAGGGGTTATGCTCTGCATGGCACCTACTGGCACAGCAATTTCGGCACACCGATGAGTCATGGCTGTGTCAACCTCACCCGGGGCGATGCGGCTTGGCTGTACAGTTGGGCCCCCATTGGGACCTTGGTGGTAGTCCACTGGTAAAGCTGGCGAGAAAGACCCCCGGTGCCGGGCAGGCGTCGGGGGTCTTTTTCTGCCTGGCGGAGACGATGTCGGTACCGTTGCGGAAAACGCCCGGCGCCTGATGTACTTGCCGTTCTGGATGGGGCGTGCTATACTGGGCCCACATGCACAGCGTCGGTGCAAGTGCTGGGTGCCTTTGTGTTCAGTCCAGGGCCGGCAGGGCACCGGAAGGAGGTGGCCATGAATGTATGGCACGAAGAGGATGATTTCTGGGAGTCGGTGCCCATGTTCACCGAACGCCATCTGGAGATTGCCCCTGAGGAGGTGGACTTTGTCGTCTCATTGCTGGGGATCGGCCCGGGGGCAGCAATACTCGACATGCCCTGCGGGGTGGGACGCCATAGCCTGGAGCTGGCCCGCCTCGGGTTCCGGGTGACCGGCGTGGATCGCACGGCTGCCTACTTGAAGACCGCCCGCGAACGAGCTTCTGCCTGGGGCCTGGACGTCGAGTGGGTCCAGGCCGACATGCGCGAGTTTGTGCGGCCCGCTGCTTTTGACGCAGCCATTAACCTCTATACCTCCTTTGGCTATTTCGAGGATCCAGCCGAGGATCGGAGGGTGGTGGAGAACCTGTTTCACTCTCTCAAGCCGGATGGTGCATTGGTGATGGAGATGATGGGCAAGGAGGTGCTGGCCCGCATCTTTCTTCCCCGCGACTGGCAACAACTGCCCGATGGTTCCTTCTTCTTGCAGGAGCGCATGGTGACTGAGGACTGGACCTGGATTGACAATCGCTGGATCTTGGTGCGACCTGATGGCCAACACCGGGACTTTGCCGTGGGCCATCGCCTCTATGATGGGGCGGGGTTGAAGGCGCTGCTCCTGGAAACCGGATTCGAGTCGGTGACGCTCTATGGCGGTCTGCAGGATGTGCCCTACGATACCAATGCCCAGCGGCTGGCCGCCGTGGCCCGCAAGGGGACACCTTGAGCGGCTGGCGGTGCGACAGCCGTCGCACCAGGGTGTGTCTCAAATCTAGGAAGTTCAGGCATATCCAGGGCAGCATCTATACTCGTAAGAATCAATAGAAGGAGAAAGTTGTTGTGATCGTCAACACGCTTACCGAGCTGATCGGCAACACACCGATGCTGCGGCTCAACCGTTTGGCGGATGGCCTGGACGTCGAAATTCTGGCCAAGCTGGAAATGTTCAACCCCTATAGCTTGAAGGACCGGCCTGCCCTGTATATGATCGAAGAGGCCGAGCGCTGCGGCCGGTTGGCTCCCGGCGGAACCATCGTGGAAACAAGCAGCTGAAACGCGGGCACAGCCTTGACCTACATCGGGCGGCTGAAGGGCTATCATGTCGTCATCTGCATGTCGGAGCTGATGAGTGACGAGCACAAGCAGCAACTGCGAGCCCTCGGGGCCGAGCTGGTGCTAACCCCCGCCGAGTTGGGCATCCAGGGCTCACGGGAAAAGGCCCGTGAGCTGACCGCCAGCCTGCCTAACGCCATCTACATGGAGCAACACTTCAACCCGGCTAATGCCCGGAGCCACGTGGAAACCACCGCCGAGGAGATCTGGCGCGATACCCAGGGACGCGTGGATGTCTTTATCCACGGGCTGGGATCGTGCGGGACCATGGCCGGCGTGGCCCAGGCGCTCAAGGCGCGCAAGCCGTCTCTGCGCTGCATTGGCTTTGAGCCGGACGGAGCGGCCCTGATGGCGGGGGGTGGTTTCGAGCCTCACCGGCTGTTGGGCATCGGTCCCGGCTTTGTGCCTGGTCTGTTCGACCGCGATCTGATGGACGAGCTCACCACCGTCCGTGTGGAGGATGCCTTTGCTACCTGCCGGGAGATTGCGGCCAAGGAGGGCTTGCTGGTGGGAATCTCCTCTGGCGCCTCGGCCTACCTGGCGCTGGAGCTGGCCCGCCGTCCCGAAAACGCGGGCAAGACCATCGTCGTCGTTTTTGCCGACGCTGGCCAGGGCTATCTCAGCGTCCCAGGTCTTTTCCCTACGGGTGCTCAAGCTGTAACTTGATCTCTGCTATCAGCTTCGCATCCCGAACTCTGAATTCCCAATCTCCGTCTCTCATTTTGCATCCCGCCTGTTCTATGTTACACTTGGTGGTTGTCTCCGCAAGCGGAGGACTAGTTGCAGATGAAGAGAACTGTTAGCATTCTTTTCCTGGTAGTGACCCTGTTGGCGTTCGCAGGAGCTCGAACGTCGGTAGCCCAACCATCAGGCCAGATCACGTCTCCGCGTGACCGGGCCTCGGTGCGGGGATTGGTGCCCATCGAGGGCCGCGCAACCCACACGCAGTTTCAGAAATACGAAATCCATTATGGGCCGGAGCCCAATCCTGGCGGTCAGTGGACGCCGATCGCCGGCTCGCCCTTTACGGTGCCTGTCGTTCAGGGGCGCCTGGGGCTGTGGGATACAACCATCATTCCCGACGGGGTGTACAGCCTGCGCCTGCGCGTCGTACGCCTGGATGGTAACTATGACGAGTATTTTGTTCGGGGGATCCAGGTTTCCAACACTCGACCCACCGAGACCCCGACACCCGAGGACACACCCACGCCCGCTCCACCCACCGAGACGCCTACTGCCACTCCGACCATCGTCATTGGGGTGCCTACCGTGTCCAGTCCTACGCCAAGGCCGACGAATACGCCCTTGCCTACAGCGCTGCCCACGGCCACGCCGGAACCCGTGGACCTACCCTTCCAGAGTGTGGGCGATGCGGCTTGTTGGGGGGCAGGGGCGACCCTGGCCCTTTTCGTCGGTCTCGGCCTGTTTTTTGTCCTGAAGGGCGTACTGGCGTCCTTGTTCCGCTGGCTTGCCCGCCGAGGTCGAGAAGGGCTGGGGGTATACGAGGAGTAGGCGCCGAGCTTTGTCCGATCGAGCAAAGACCTGCGCAGGCCTCGCGGTCGAGCTTTTTGAATCTCAGATCTGGCATCTCATTGTGACCGAATCGACAGAGTTGGGTAAAACCGAGGGGGTATCGCTGGTCGTCGGCCTGGGCAACCCAGGGGACGAGTACGCCAGGCACCGACACAACGTCGGATTTCAGGTGGTAGATGCGCTGGCCCAAGCACATGGACTGGCATTCTCCCGGCGCAAAGATGCCAGGGCCCGCGTGGCCGAGGGCCGGATTGGAAACCGGCCGGTGCTTCTGGCCAAGCCCCAGGCCTTTATGAACCTGAGTGGCCGGTCAGTAGGCCGTCTGAGCCGCGGACACGGGATCCCGCCGGAACGCATCCTGGTAATCTATGACGACCTGGACCTGCCGCTGGGGCGACTGCGCTTACGCCCAGAAGGCGGTTCGGGTGGGCACAAGGGGATGCGGTCTATCATCGAGGTTCTGGGCACCCAGGCTTTTCCCCGCCTGCGAGTGGGCATCGACCGTCCTCCAGGCCAGATGGATCCGGCCGAATATGTCCTGCAACCCTTTGAAGAGGAGCAGCAGTCCCTGCTCACGAGTGTTGTGCAGCGCGCAGTGGCTGCCGTTGAGTGCTGGCTTGCTGAGGGGATCGTTGCAGCGATGGATCAGTTCAATCAGCCGTTCGTTCCGGAGGGATCTGCCATTCCCGCGGAATCGTCGGGGGAATGAATGTGAGATCTGGCTTTGGTACGCGGCGCAAGGTTCCCGGTCTGCCGGGAGAATGTGGAAGGCGCAAAAGGCTGCACAGTTCGTAGGAGTAGTCTGTGAATCTATCCGGGTTGTTACCCTTGATCCAGAAAGAGCCAGCCTATCGTGAGTTGGCGGATGTCCTCGGGCGAGGACCATCCGGCTCGACATCGGGCGCTTCCTGGGAAGGGGGCCTGGGTGTGATCTCGGCGGCGCGCCCCTACCTGCTGGCCGCCCTGTACCAGGAGTTGCGCCTGCCGATTGTGCTCCTCACCACCCGGGGCGACAGGGTTGGACAGTGGACCGATCAGTTGCGGTTATGGATCGGTTCTGAGGCCATCCTGCCCTTTCCCGAGCCAGACGCCCTTCCCTACGAGCGGGTCCCCTGGTCGCGGGAGACGGTCAGCGACCGCTTGACTGCTCTGACAAGGCTTGTCCGGTGGGACATGGCGGAGGGAGAGGCTGAGCCTCCCCTGATCGTGGCCTCGGCACGGGCATTTGTGCACAGGACCCTCCCAGTCCGTGAGTTTCGCCTGGGGTTGCGCCAGTATCGGCTGGGTCAGGAGATCGACCTGCAGCGCACGCTGGGCCACTGGGTTGCTCATGGCTATCGGGCCGACACAGTGGTCGAGGAACCAGGCACTTTTAGCCGGCGCGGTGGCTTGATTGACGTCTTTCCACCGAATATGTCTCAACCGGTGCGCATCGAGCTCTTTGGCGACGAGATCGACAGCCTGCGCGTATTCGACCCGACCACGCAACGCTCCGAGTACCGCATTGAGCAGTTTACTTTGGTCCCGGCTACCGAAGCGCTGCCACGCCTCGCTCCGCCTGCCGCCGATCGCGCTGCAGATCTGGACATAAGCCTCTGCCATCCGCCCGCCAGGATGGAGTATCAGGAGGATGTGGCTGGATTGCAGCAGGGGACCTTTTTCCGGGGCATCGAGTTCTATCTTCCCTTCTTTTATTCCTATCCGGCGACGCTGCTTGACTATTTGCCCCAGGCCGGACTGTTTGTGGTGGACGACTGGGCAGCGCTGATGGCGGCTGTCGTGGATCTGGACAGCCAGGCGCGGACTCTCCAAACCGACCTGGTGAAGGCTGGCGAGTTGCCCCAGGACTTCCCGCCTCCCTATTTCTCTTGGGAGGAAGTGAGCCAGCCTCTGCAAACCAGGGCACCCTTGAACCTGGGCGGTGCCATCCACGATCGGCCGGATACCAGCCCCATGGCCCGGGTCTTTGGCCACGGCGAGCGCTATGGCGGCCAGCTCAAACGTGTGCTGGATGGTTGCCAGGACATGCGGGATGGCGGACAACGCGTGGTTGTTGTCAGCCGCCAGGCACGGCGTATCTCTGAGCTTCTCGAGGATCGGGACATCACTGCCGTACCTGTGGCGGATGTGACTGAGCCGCCACCGCCTCGCAGCCTGACGCTAGTTCAAGGCACCCTGGCCGATGGATGGATCCTGGGGGCGCAATGCGCGCTGCTGACCGACGCTGAGGTGTTCGGCTGGGCGCGACCGGCGCCCCGGCGTGCACCGCGACCCCGGCCTGTTGCCCCGGAAGTTTTTTTTGCCGATGTGCAACCAGGTTCCTACGTGGTCCATGTGGAGCATGGCATTGGCCTTTTCCAGGGATTGGTCAAGATGGCGTTCAGCGGTGGCGATCGGGAGTACCTATTGGTAGAGTACGCTGCCGGCGACAAACTCTACGTACCGGTATACCAGGCCGATCGCTTGAGTCGCTACGTTGGCGTTGGGGAACATGAACCGCGTATCAACCGCCTGGGAACGGCCGAGTGGGAGCGTGTCAAAGCCCAGGCCAAGAAAGCTGTGGATGAAATCGCCGACGACTTGCTGGCCCTCTACACTGCCCGCGAAGTGGTAGAGGGACATGCTTTCGCTCCAGACACGCTGTGGCAGGTCGAGCTGGAAGCTTCATTCCCCTACGTCGAGACCGAGGCCCAGCTTCGCGCGCTGGACGAGATCAAGGCCGACATGGAACGGCCTCGGCCCATGGATCGGCTGGTGTGCGGCGATGTGGGTTATGGCAAGACCGAAGTGGCTCTGCGGGCGGCTTTCAAGGCGGTAATGGATGGCAAACAGGTGGCAGTCTTGGTGCCAACCACCGTGCTGGCACAGCAGCACTACCAGACCTTTGCCGAGCGGCTCAACCCCTTTCCCGTCTCGGTGGAGATGCTCTCCCGCTTCCTCACCCGCGGCAAACAGGAGCAAGTGGTTGAGCGCCTGACCCAGGGCGGTGTGGACATTGTCATTGGCACCCACCGCCTGCTTTCGGAAGACGTGGCCTTTAAGGACTTGGGATTGCTCATCATCGACGAAGAGCAGCGCTTCGGTGTAGCGCACAAAGAGCGTCTCAAACAGATGCGTCGCGAGGTGGACGTGCTGACCCTTACGGCTACTCCCATCCCCCGCACCCTGCACATGTCGTTGACCGGCGTGCGTGACATGAGTACTATCGACACACCACCCGACGAGCGGCTCCCGGTGCGTACCCACGTTGGCGAATGGGACGAAACGCTGATCCGGCAGGCGATTCTGCGCGAGATGGATCGCGGTGGCCAGGTCTACTTCGTCCATAACCGGGTGATGACCATCTACGCGATGGCCCAGCGGTTGCGCAGGTTGGTGCCCGAGGCCAGCATCCTGGTTGCACACGGGCAGATGGCCGAGAGGGAGCTGGAACAGGCCATGTTGGAGTTTGCGGCGGGCAACGTGGACGTGCTGGTCTGTACCAGTATCATCGAGAGTGGGCTGGACATCCCCAATGCCAATACGCTCATCGTGAACCGTGCCGACCAGTTTGGGCTGGCCCAGCTCTACCAACTGAAGGGCCGTGTAGGTCGTGCCGCGAGGCGGGCATACGCCTACTTTTTGCATCCCCAATACACATCCCTTACGGATACTTCCCGGCAAAGATTCCAGACGATCTCCGAGGCCACCGAGCTGGGTGCCGGCTTTCGAATTGCCATGCGCGACATGGAGATCCGGGGGGCAGGCGAGCTACTGGGCGCGCGGCAGCACGGGCATATCGCTGCCGTCGGTTTTGATCTGTACACCAGACTCCTGGCTCAATCGGTGCAACGAGCCCGTATGCAGATCGAACCGGCCGGCCCGGGCCGTCCCAGGCACAGAGCAAAGGATGAGGCTGCTGCATTGGTGCAACCCCTGGAGCAGACCGTGCAGATCAATCTGCCACTGGATGCCTACCTGCCCGAGGATTACGTGCAGGATGATGCCCTGCGCTTGCAGATCTACCGTCGCCTCGCTGGCCTGACAACCGAGGACGAGATCGACGATATGCAGGCCGAACTGGAGGACCGGTTCGGCACGTCTCCGGTGGAGGCGCAGGACTTGTTCTACCAACTGCGTCTCAAGCTGCATGCCCTGGATGCCGGGGCAAAGGCCATCACGACTGAGGAAGAGCAGGTCTCGGTCCGCGCCGACAGCCTAGAGGACATCGATCGCGATTGGCTCCAGCGGCGGCTGGGCGACCGGGCGAGGGTCGCCCGACGGGCTGTGTGGCTTCCTCTGGACGAGGATGACCGCTGGCGCACGACCCTGGTGGCCGTGCTGCAGGCGATGGCGGATGGGTTGGGCTGACGGCCCATCCCCAGGCCGTATCTCAGTAGTAGGAGGATTCAATGGGGAATCGCCACAAGAGAATTTTCTCCCTTTCGCTGATGGCTGTGCTTCTTCTGTGCACTCTGGCTCCGGCTGCAGCCCAGGATCCGTCCCTCCCCGATGGAGACACTGTCGAGCTGGATGAGCCGGTTGTCGTCCGCCTCTATGTGCAGGACCGCGCACACCTAGACGCTGTGGCTGGACGGCTGGACATCTGGGAGGTGCATCCAGAGGAGGGGTACGTCCTTGCCGCCCTTCAGCCCCAAGCGTACCGCTGGTTGCAGGATCTGGGCTACCAGGTCGAGATCGACACCCACCAGACGGCTCAGCTAGGCATTCAAGCCCCTCTGGACTCTCGATTCTATTACTATGACGACTACTACTTCAACTTGCAGGGCCGCTACGTGGTGGATTTTCTACAGGACATCCATGCCAGTTACCCGAGTCTGACCCAGCTCTACGATATCGGCGACGCCTGGCTGGCTGGACAGGCGGGCGAGTATGATCGCAACATCTGGGTGCTGCGCATCAGCAATGAGGACGCTGCCTTTGGGGCGATTCAAAACAAGCCAGCCTTCTTTCTGTTCGCCACCGTGCACGCACGTGAGGTGGCGACGCCGGAGCTGGCCATCCGCTACATCAAGTACTTGACCGAGGGCTACGATGGTGAGGGGGGCTACGGTGTCGATCCCGACGTGACCTGGTTGGTGGATCATCACGTCGTGTACGTTCTGGTGATGCAGAACCCCGACGGCCACGTCGTGAACGAACAGGATACCGCTGCCTACCGCCGCAAGAACCTGGACTGGGATGATGGCTGCAACGATCCAGACCTGTGGGGCGTGGATATGAACCGCAACCACAGTTTTCTGTGGGGGTGTTGTGAGGGCTCAAGCGGCGAACCCTGCGCTGAGACCTATCGTGGCCCCAGCCCGGGCTCCGAGCCAGAGACTCAGGCTTTTCAGAACTACTTTGCTACGGTGATGCTTGATCAGAATGGTCCCAACGGCGACGACGAGGTCCCACCTGCCGCGCCCATCACCACTACAGGCATCTTTGTCAGCCTGCACAGCTACAGCGACGTGGTGTTATGGCCCTGGTATCTACCCGGGTACCCTCCTGCACCGAACGCCGACGAACTGGCGGTAATCGGCCGCAAGCTGGCTGCGCTGAATGGCTACGGGCCCTCGGGCAACATCGGGTACACGGTTGACGGGGCCACCGACTACTGGACCTATGGCAAGTTTGGCCTTCCCTCCTTCACCTTTGAGGTCGGTCCTGGGGGTGTCGGTGTGTGCAACGGCTTCTTTCCTGCCTATGGTTGTATCGATGGCATCGACGGCATGCCTCGCAACTTCTGGGCTGAGAACAAGCCGGCCTTCCTCTATGCGCACAAGATCGCCCGCACGCCCTACATAACTGCCTACGGCCCCGACACCGAGGACGTGACGGCTACACCGGTTGTGGCGGCCCAGGGCACACCGGTCTCGCTGTCGGCCATCATCGCTGACCACCGTTACCCCGGTGACGAGATACAACCCATTGCCGCGGCCGAGTACTTTGTAGATGCCCCTGGTGAGGATGGGACCGGCACGCTCATGACACCCAGCGACGGGGCCTGGGGTGACCTTGGCGAGGTGGCAGAGGGTGTCGTGGACACCTCGGGTCTTGCTTTCGGGCGGCACTACCTTCTGGTCCATGGCCAGAACGACGACGGGGCCTGGGGGCCGCTCAGTGCTGTCTTTTTCTGGGTGTTGGAACCCGGCGTGGCACCGACCATCGAGGGTTATGTGCGCGACGGCACCGACAATACGCCCGTTGCAGCCACCGTCGCGGCCGACTGGATCGAGACCCAAACCGACCCGGCCACCGGCTATTACCACATGACGGTTTTCAGCGGCACGTACGATGTCAGTGCCATAGCTCCGGGTTATGCCATCTCGACGGTCACGGGCGTCCAGGCTTTCGACTACCAGGCCATTCAACAGAGTTTCTTTCTTTCGCCTTTCTGTGATATTTTTGTCGATGACGTTGAAGCGGGCAACCTGGGCTGGACGGCCGAGGGCAATTGGGCCATCACCGACGAGGCTTCCCACAGCCCCTCTCACGCTTGGACCGACAGCCCCGGCGCTAGCTATGGCGCCAACTGGAACTATGCCTTGATCTCGCCCATCCTCGACCTATCCGGCTTTAGCGGGACCACCTTGGGATTCTGGCATGTTTACGACCTGGAAGAGGACTATGATTTTGGCTACGTCGAGTATTCGATCGACGGTAGAACCACGTGGGCCGAGTTGGCCTCCTACAACGGCGAGGATCAGACGACTTGGATGCGGGAAGAGTTCTCCTTGCTGGACCTCGACGGCCAATCCAAGGTCCGCATCCGGTTTCGTCTCGAGACCGACTGGTACGGCGTCGGAGATGGTTGGCACGTTGACGACATCGAGCTTGTCGGCGGGGGACAGGCCTGCATTGTTCCGCTTGCGCCGGAGGCCGGCTTTGCCAGCAACAGCCCGGTCTACCTGGGGAGTCCGGTCGTCTTTGCCAACCTGACGAAGGGAACTCCGCCCCTCGAGTACTTGTGGGATTTCGGTGATGGCGGCACGTCCACTGAAAGCGATCCGCAGCACCTGTACGTCGCGGCCGGCATCTATACCGTCACCCTGGCAGCGACCAATACCCTGGGCAGTGACGCCTTCGCCGGACCGGTCGCTGTCGTCGAACCGGGTGATTGTATCAGCCTGACGCGCATCACCATTGCCGGCCTGGATTCCGGCTATCCCGGCACCTACACCTTTACCACGGACTATGCACCGTCTTACGCGATGCCGCCCATCAACTATGCCTGGGAAAATGGCGATGCAGGCGATACCTCTGTCCGCAGCTTGTCGGCAGGAGCTCACACCCTGGTAGTGACGGCCACCAACTGCGCATCCGCAGTCGTGACAGACACGCACGTCATTGTCGTCGAGCCACTGGAGCTTCTGCACAGAGTCTACCTGCCCATCGTCCTCAGGAGCGATGGCAATTGACCGGGTCTCATAATCGCAGACGTTCTGACACCTCTACATCAACGTACATCGGACGGCGCGCTGTTCGTCTTTCAGATTCACAAGAAAGGGAGGGTTCGGTGATGAAGCTTTGCAGGCGTGCAGTTTTTTGGGTTCTGATGGTGGTCCTGTTGGCTATTGGTCTGTGGGCTGTGGGATTCCCGGTTGAGGCCGAGGATCCCTACCCGTCGGCGCCGACCGAACGGACCGTGGTGCGTCTGTACTACGAGAGCCATGAGCGCCTGGTCGCAGTCGCTGGCCAACTCGATATTTGGGAGGTTGAGCCCAAGGGCGGGTACGCGGTAGCCGTTGTCAGCCCTGCCGAGTACCAGTGGCTCCAGGATCAAGGCTACCATCTCCGGATCGATACGGAAAAGACCATCCAATTGGGCATCCGGGCCCCACTAGACCCCCGTTTCCACTACTTTGACAACGACTATGTTAACCCCAACGGTCTCTACATCGTGGATTTCCTGCAGAATACCGATGCTGCCTACCCCAGCCTGGTCGAATTGTACGACATCGGCGATGCCTGGCAAGGCGAAAACGGCGGCTACAATCGCGACATCTGGGTGCTGCGTATCACCAGTGAAGACCCCGCCCACGGCAACATTGCCGAAAAGCCGGCATTCTACCTCTTTGCCAATATCCACGCCCGCGAGGTGGCCACCCCGGAGCTGGCCATCCGCTACATCAAATACCTGACCGGGGGCTACAACGGCGAGGGAGGCTATGGCCAGGACCCTGATGTCACCTGGCTGGTGAATCACAACGTGGCTTACGTCCTGGTGATGCAGAATCCCGATGGGCATCGTCAGAATGAGGCAGACGTAGGCGCCTATCGCCGCAAGAACATGGACAACGACGACGGTTGCACGGACCCAAGTTCCTGGGGTGTGGACCTGAACCGCAACCACAGCTTCTTCTGGGCTTGCTGTGGTGGGTCCAGTGGATATCCCTGCGATGGGACCTATCGCGGACCGGCCCCGGCTTCCGAACCGGAGACCCAGGCCTTCCAATCCCATTTCGCCAGCGTCATGCGCGATCAGAACGGGCCCAACGACGACAACACCATCGCGCCTGCTTCCCCTCTCACCACCACCGGTATCTTTCTCAGCCTCCACCAGTACGGTGATCTGGTGCTCTGGCCCTGGAATCTGCCGTCCCCTCCACCCAACGAGGCCCAACTCCAGGCCATCGGCCGGAAACTGGGCTACTATACTGGCTACGATCCCTCTGGGAGCATCGGCTACCTGGTGGATGGCGCCACCGACGATTGGACCTACGGCAAGTTCGGCATGCCTTCCTTCACCTTTGAGGTCGGCTCCGGCAGTCCCTGTGGCGGTTTCTTCCCGCCCTATGGCTGTGTCGACGGCATCGATGGCATATCGCGCAGCTTCTGGGCCGAGAATAAGCCGGCCTTCCTCTGGGCCCACAAGATCGCCCGCAGCCCTATATGACCGCCTATGGCCCCGATGCCGGGAACTTGGCGGCGGTGCCAGGGGCCACGGTGGCAGGTACGATCGTGGACCTGACAGCCACCATCGCTGACCACCGCTACGGAGGCGATCCACTCCAGCCGATCTACGGAGCTGAATACTTTGTGGGCGCTCCGGGTGAAGATGGCACTGGAGTGCCCATGACTGCCAGCGACGGCAATTGGGGTGGTCTGGCCGAGGAAGTGGAGGCTACGATAGATACCACCGGTTGGGGACCAGGACAACACTATGTCCTGGTTCACGGTCTGAACGACGATGGTGACTGGGGTCCCTTCACGGCAGTCTTTGTCTACATCATCGACCCTGCTGTTTCGCCGGTCATCGAGGGCTATGTGCGGGATTCGATCACCAGTGCTCCGCTGGAAGCCACGGTTACGGCCAACAGCTTCCAGGCAGGCACCGATCCCGTGACGGGCTACTATAGCATGACCGTCATCAGTGATACGTACGATATCAGCGCCGTCGCCGCTGACCATGCTATCTCTACAGTCCTGGGCATCGAGGTCCACGATTATCAAACCGTCCAGCAGGACTTTTACCTGCTGCCGGTCTGTGAGATATTCTCCGATGACATGGAGTCAGGTGACGGAAACTGGAGTCACCAGGCGGACCAGGGCGCGGATCACTGGGTCCTAAGCACAGCCCAAGCCCACAGCCCCACCCATTCCTGGCACGTGCCCGATGACAACCAGATCACCGACAGCTACTTGTGGAACGCGGTGCCTGTTCCTGTTGCCGACGGCAGCACGTTGGCCTTTTGGCATCGCTACGCGTTTGAAGGAACTTCCACCCCTTATGACGGTGCCGTGCTCGAGGTATCGAGCGATGATGGCGATACCTGGAGCGACCTGGGACCCTACATCACGGCCAACGGTTACAACGGCACCATCAGCAGCAGCTATGGCAACCCACTGGGGGGACGCCAAGCCTGGACCGGTGATCTCTCGACCTGGACGCAAGTGGAAGTGGATCTGAGCACCTTTGCTGGCGAGGCCATCCAGATCCGCTGGCGCATCGGCTGTGACTCCAGCGTCTCCGACGAGGGCTGGTACATCGACGACGTTGTGGTTCTGAGTAGTGGCTCAGCCTGCGTGCCGCCCATCGCGCCGATGGCTGAATTCGACAGCAACAGTCCGATCACGCTGGGCCAGCCGATGGTCTTTACCAACCTTACGACCGGCACGGTTCCCATGGACTTCTGGTGGGATTTTGGCGACGGAACAGGCACCTCGACCGACCGCGATCCGACCTATATCTATTCCGACTCTGGCACCTTCACTGTGACGCTGGTGGCGACCAATACGGCTGGCAGCGACAGCACGAGCCATCTGGCTACCGTTCTGCCAGCCCCTTGCGTGGATCTGTCCAGCGTGGACCTCACCTTGGTGACTACGGGCACCCTCTATCCAGGCGACGAGGCGACCTTTGAGGCCGACATCGAACCCGACGATGCCTCCAAACCCTATTCCTACACGGTGGACTATGCAGATGGGACGCCATCGTTGGAGGGCAGCGACGTCGCCGACCCGCTGGTGCTGACCCACACCTTTGGCACGACTGGCACCTTCGGCGTTGAGGTCTCTGCATGGAATTGCGAGATGGCCGTGCCGGTGACCGACTCCCTGACCATCACCATCTATGAGCCAGGGACGTGTGTAGACCTGGCGGAGGTCACCATCCACGGGGCCACTGCTGGCTGGCCGGGAATCTACACCTTTACCACCAGCTATGAACCCCTGGGTGCGAGCTGGCCCATGACCTTTACCTGGGACAATGGAGATACAAAGGCTTTTTCCGTCCGCAATCTGGCGGTGGGTACCTACACGCTGGCGGTGACGGCCGAAAACTGGTGTAACTCCCTGGTGACCGACACGCACACCATCGCCATCGATCAGCCACCCTTCGGCGTGTATCTACCCCTTGTCCTCAAGGATTTTGAGTAGGACCAAGTCCTACCTGGCCCACCCAGCGAAGCGCTATGCAGGGTTGCCGACGAAAAGCCGGCAACCCTGTCCTATCCTACCCTATTTTCTGGTGCGAAATTGCTCCCGGGCCCGTCCTCGGGGCCGGATCCACCCCCGGGGATGGGGGCACGAGCGAGTTTCGCACCGAGTACTATCCTGGTCCGCGGGGTAGGTCTAGGCGCCATCCCAATTTGACACCCTTTTGGCGCGTGTGCTATACTGCCTCATGCCGCCTGTCAGTAGTTCACGTCAGTGACAACGCAAAAGACAACCCGGAAAACATCGGAGGCTCTAGTGATCCCGCACAGCGACCTGGAAGCATTGAAATCGTTTGATACGCGTGGTAGTATTGCCCTCAGCGCCTATCTGCGCCTGGATACCCCCGAGCATCGTGCAACTGCCTACGAGCGATTTGTGCAATTGGTTCAGGACCGTCTGGAGGAATGTGGACCGGACCCTGAGTGCCGGGAAGCGCTCCAGGAAGATATGGAGGTCGTTGGCTTCTATCTAAAGACCAACGGCCATCGTCATCATGCCGCGCTGGCCATCTTTTCCTGCGCAGCGGAGCTTTTCTGGCGGGCCTATCCTCTGCCAATGCCTGTTCCAACTCAAGTTGCCGTAGGGTCGGCCTTCGACGTTGCTCCTCTGTCGGAGGATAGTGGCTAGGGGGTAGTTGCGATTCAAGCTTGAAGGAGACAGGGGCCCTTGCCCCTGTTTTTGTATGGTGCCCCTCTCAGGCTACTTGATGGTCATAGGTTTCGCGAGCGAATCATTGAGATCAGCAGCCAGGCTCCCGCGGCCACGGCCCCCAAAAACGTGATCTGCGCGACGGGGATGCGCAACCCCAAGATTGGCATGTCCCAGCTATCCTTGCCAGCATGCAACATGAGCGCTGAGCCGACGATGAGGGCGGCTACTACCACGCTGAAGGCGATGCGGTTGACCATGTTGTTGAGCTTGCTGACGACCTCTTCAAGGTGACGAACTTCCACCCCAAAGGTGATCTCTCCCTCCTCCAGTTGATCCCACAGGTCGTCCAGTCGCCGGGGAAATGCTTGGGCCAGGTCCGCAGCTTGGCGCAGCGTGCGGAGGGCGCGCCGGCCGGCCACTATCGGTGACAACCGGTCGCGGACCAGGCGCATGGCAAAGGGGCGCACGGCGTCTGCCAATACAAAGTCAGGATCGAGAGCTCGTCCAGTGCCTTCCAATGTAACGATCGTCCGGGCCAGCAGCGCCAGATCGCCAGGCAGGTAGACCTTGTGCCGGTAGGCTGTCTTGAATATCTCAGCGAGCATTTCGCCGACGGGCAGCTCTTCCAGCGAGATACCCCAAAAGCGCACCAGCAACCGCTGCAGGTCGCGCTCCATGTCCTGCAGTGAGGGGCGACCCCGCACGGCCCCCATCTTGACCACAGTACGTGCAAGTCCGTCCGCGTCCTGATCCAGGAGCTGGAGGAACATGTCGCCTAACAATTCCTTCTGGCGCGGTGTCAAGTAGCCCACGTTTCCAAAGTCCACAAACCCGATCTGTTCGCCAACGACCATGATGTTGGCTGCGTGGGGGTCGGCGTGGTAGAATCCATCCACAAAGATCTGGCCGAGATAGCCTTCGACAGCTATCTGTGTGATCGACTTGAGGTCGTAGCCTTCCTCGCGCAGCCGAGCCACCTGGTTGAACTGGATGCCTTCCAGGTATTCCAGGGTAATGACCCGTTGACTGGTAAGGCTCCAGTAGACCCGGGGAACCACAAAACGAGGATCACGGCCAAGGTTGGTCCGAAGCCGCTCGGCGTTGCGTCCCTCGATCTGGTAGTCCAGTTCCTCTCGCAGTGACCGGGCCAATTCTTCACCGATGGCGACCACGTTGTAGTCGCGCATCGTTGCGGAGCGCCTTTCCAGAAATCGGGCCTGGCGCAAGAGGAGATCCAGGTCGGCGGCGACTTCCTCCTCGATGCCTGGGCGCTGGACTTTGACAACCACCGCCTGACCGTCCCAGAGCGTGGCGTGGTGTACCTGGCCAATGGAAGCGGAAGCGATCGGTATGTCGTCAAATGTGGCGTATAGCTCTGCAATTGGGCCGCCCAGCTCGTGTTCGACTACCTCCCGGATCTCGTCGATCGGGATCGGGGGCGCAGCATCCAGGAGCTTGGAAAACTCGTCGATGTAGGCCGGTGGCAGCAGGTCGGCCCGGCTGCTGAGGAACTGACCCAACTTGATGAAGGTCGGTCCTAGCTCCTCTAGAGTGCGCCGCAAGCGTTCGGGCACCGTCAGCCGGGCAATGGCTGCATCGGGGCGGACAGGCCGCCTCCGCCACATACGAGGAAGAAACCGGTCTAGGGCCAGTTGGTGCACGAGAAAGCCGAGGCCGTTGCGGACCAGAATCTCGGTGATAAAGCGTACGCGTGCTATTTCGCTCAGGCGTCCGCGCCATGGCAAAAGCTTGGACACAGATCTACCTCTCCCCAGGATATGATCCAAAAGATCGAGCTGAAACAGGTCCTCGCCACAGGCAATCCATTTTTCTGGCAAATGAGGTGCTCGCTCTGTGATCATTATACTCCACATCGAGTCCCTTGACAAGCCGGTTCCAAAGGACTCGCTCCTCCAGACGCACCATCTCGGACAGGTCGCAAAGCACAGCAATAGCTTTGAAAATCGGTAGAACCACGCTCC
>Ga0180437_10003087_pt1 | contig 25315 bp, 23 predicted proteins | sample SS_ome_4_FD_132410 | JGI IMG/M metagenome (GOLD analysis project Ga0180437, IMG submission 132410) | Hypersaline lake sediment archaeal communities from the Salton Sea, California, USA - SS_3_D_1 metaG | ecosystem: Environmental > Aquatic > Non-marine Saline and Alkaline > Hypersaline >... | reverse complement strand
TGTGGACAATGGCTTCACTGCAGCCGACATCGTCCACGACTCTCCCATTGTCGTACCTGTACAAGATACAATATACAAGCCGTCCAACTATGACCTTAAGTTCTTGGGCCCCATTACCTTAAGGACGGGCCTGGCCAAGTCGAGGAACCTTGTGGCGGTGAGGCTCATCCAGGACATCGGCGAATATACAGTTTCGGACTACGCCAGAAGGATGGGCATAAAGTCACGGCTGGCGAGGGTGCTGTCCCTTGCACTTGGGAGCAGCGCGACTACTCTTCTTGAGATGGTCTCGGCCTACGGGGTCTTCGCGAATCAGGGCGTGAGAGTGGAGCCTAACATGATAAGGAGGATCGTGGCGAGGGGCGGGGAGCTAATCTACGAGGATGTTCCCTACTCGGTAAGGGTCATCTCTCCTCAGACCGCCTACATCATGACGAGCATGATGGAGTCCGTCCTCAACGAAGGGACCGGCTTTCCGGCGAGGCTCCGGGGGTTTGCGAAGCCAGCAGCAGGGAAGACAGGCACGACAGACAACTACTCAGACGCATGGTTCGTAGGTTTCACGCCTGACCTGGTGTGCGGCGTATGGGTCGGGTTTGATCAGATGAAGAAGATCGCGAGAGACGCTACGGGTGCTGGTGTCGCTCTGCCTATCTGGGCGGAATTCATGAAGGCCGCGCTGGATATGCGCCCGACGCTGGATTTCCCCAGACCCGAAGGGATAACCGTTGGGAGGATTTGCAGTATAACGGGCCTCCTGGCGACACAGGCGTGTCCCAGCACGAGGGACGAGGTGTTCGTGGAGGGAACCCAGCCGGGTGGATTCTGCACGACTCATAGGATGGGAAACGAGAGGATTCTGGAGGAGTTCAGGTTTGAACGGCTGGACAGGAGGTCCCTTCAGAGTGGGGAACTCGAGCTTCCCCCGGGGACGAGATGAGAAGGCGCCGCAGGATTCTATCGCCTGCAATCAGTGTACTGCTGCTGACGCTTTCGGTCTGCTGCTCGGCGGAGGGTCCTCGCAAATCCCCATTCTGGGCGGTCGTTGCGTCGACGACGATTCCCGGCGGGGGTCAGTTTTACTGTGAGAACTACGCGAGAGGGGCTGTCATCTGTTGCGCCCAGGCCACGTTGACCGCGATGACCCTATATGAGCACGTTTTGGCGGAAGAGGCGCTCCGGAGGTACAAGTCGAGCGGCGATGAAAAGGACTACAATGACTACTCCCATCATTTCGATAGAAGGAAGAACCTGCTCTGGTGGGATGCGGGGATTCTGGTCCTGTCTGCGGCTGACGCGTTTGTCGACGCACACATGTACAACTTCGGGAAGGGAAAAGGGGTGGAAGTCGGCTGGATAGAGAGAGGAGGGGTCGGTCTGCATGTGAGGCTCTGTTTCTAACCCGGAGATCGGCGCGGGAGTTCGCCGAGGCTCCTCGTGTTTCACGTGAAACAACCGGTTAAGGCTATTCAAAATAGGAACTTAGACTACAAAGGAGGGGCGAGTATGGCAGGAGCGCGTATGACGAAGTTGGTCTGTTCACTTCTACTTCTGGTTCTTGCGGCGGGTGCTCTCGGTCAGGACGAGCAACCGCCAGAGCCCTTGGTAGGGGATTCCTCGCTGGCCGCACCGGATACCCTGATCCTGGATACTGTGCCGCCGGTTCCGGAGCCGGTCGTGGGGGTGCGAAAGGGACCGCTGGACCGGGACCTCATGACGGCCAGCGGCGTAGTGCGCGTTCTTACTCCAGTTGGCGGCGACCTCTTTGTGGCTGGAGGTGAAGTTGCTGTCAACAGTGCCGTTGGAGGAGACGTTTGGGCGTCGGGCGGGATAGTCAATGTGTCTGGAACAGCCGACGGTGATGTCAGGGCCGCCGGATACAGGGTCACCCTTGCCGGAGTAGTTAAGAGCGGGGCTTCGGTTTTCTGCAACAGCTTTCTCCAGGAGTCCTCTTCAGAGGTGTGGGGTGATCTGAGTTTCTACTGTGAGAAAGCCCGGATCTCGGGGATCACGCAGGGGAGTGTCAGGGGAAGTGCGCGGGTGGTCACAATAGAAGGCACGGTCGAGGGTGGAGTGAACATAAGCGGTGAGAAGATAGTGATAGGCGGAAACGCTCTGATCGGGGGCGACCTCATCTACGAGAGCGCGAACGAAGCGGTCATAGGTCAGGGCGCGAGAATCCTCGGTGGCGTGATCAGAACAGAGCCGAAGGGCGATGGGACTGCGGAGCCCGGTCCCGGTGGGATAATCAAGTTCAGTACAGGCATGAAGCTTGTGTGGTTCATTGGTATGATCCTCGCGGCGTTGGTTTTCGCTGTTTTCGCCCCGGACACAATGAACCGTTCGGACAAGATCCTGAGATCCTCGCCTTTTGTGAGCCTGCTCGCTGGGTTTGTTCTTCTCGTCTGTGTGCCCGTCGGGCTTCTTATCCTCCTCGTGGCAGTAGTAGGCTGGCCGTTGATGGTGCTCGTCGCGATGCTCTATATTGCTGCCATCGTCTTCTCTGGAGTATTCGTGGGGCTCAGCGTGGGAAGGCTCGTTCTCCTGAAGAGCGAGAGAGCCCAGGAGTCAGTCTTCTGGCCCGCGGCGCTGGGGCTTCTGCTGCTCGTTATCGTCTCGTCCGTCCCTATCATAGGCTTCCTGATTCGGCTCTTCATCGTGATGTTCGGCTTGGGCGGCCTGTGGATATCGGAGTGGCGTCACTTCAGGAGTCGGTGAGGATACACCGGGGCCTGGTATTCACGTAGCTGAATTGAGAGGGGTCGGTTCTCTCCGGGGATCGACCCCTTGGGTTTTGGGAAGATGCTCTCAGGGTAGAATCATGAGTAGATCTTTACGCACCCATCTCGCAGGTCTTTGAGCGCCGCAAGTATTTCCATGTTGGTCTTCCTCAGTTTGGCAAGGGCCTTCTGGTACTCGCGGTATTCAACAGCGCGCTTTTTGACCCAGTCCTCATCGCCGTGGCGGATGTGCTTGACCGATCGCCTGCCCTGTTCTCTCGTGGAGAGGGCCATGAATGGTCCGTGCATTTCTCCCCTGGCGCACCTGCAGCTTGGCTTTCCGCACGTTCGGTATGTCTCGTACAGCGATCCGGCGATCATTTCCTGCGGTCGCACAAGCCGCTCGAGGAGCATCCGGCGCTTCTTCTCCAGGCGCTCAATCCTCCGCCTGAGTCGTATCTGTTTCTGCATCTTATATGCTCATGTGATATCTCCATATAAGATGCAAGCACGAAATCCACGAAGGGGGAGAAAAGGGTAGGAGGTGCCTTCTTCCTTGTGTTCAAAGAAAGTGTGCCTGCCTTGCCCCTTTGACAAGCTCGCGGTCCGTCAGATCTTCATGTTGGGGGGAAAAGTTTAAAAGTTGATGCCTGTCCCCGGGTTAGTCCTGTTCTTCACCGTAGGCGCCCTTTTCCTTGTCTTCCGCCTCTGAAGACACGACGCGCACGGTGCCTGTCAGTTCTTTGTCGAAGTAACCCTTGGAGGAATAGGTGGGCTCCACTGAAACCTTGAGTGTGTAAGTTCCTGGAACTGCGAAGTTGCCTTTGTCGTCCAGGCCGTTCCAGACTATCTCGTTCTCGAACGGATACTGCTTGAACTCAGGTGTCAACGTCCTTACCAGATCTCCCTTCGAATCGTAGACTTTCATACCTACCATCGCCGGGTCCGTCAGGTATATGGATACCGTGGTCCCGGGCTTCTCTTTCTGTCCGAATTCAGGCGGGAAGAAGCCTCTCAGGTAGGCATCGACACCTATCCAGTAGTAGTGAGCGCCCGATTCATCAAGGATGAATACCTGTCCAAATCTCTTCCATATCGCTATTCCTGTCGGATGGAGGAACTCTTTCTCTCCGGTCCCCTTCCTGCCGAATGAGACGATAGGCCTCAATGTCCTGTCCAGCTTGTGGACTGTGGAGTTGAGGTAATCCGTGAGATAAACATTGTTGTAGTAGTCAATGGCGCAGTAGGCGAACCCGGCGTCATCGAGCTTCAGATCCATGTGTGTTATTGAGTTGTCCTGCACGCCGCGCAGTGAGAACTTGGTCACTCTCCTGCCGCTTTCGTCTACCACAACCAGGAAGCTCTCCCTGTAATAAGTCCAGGGCTCCTCTCCGTCAAGGACAGTGATGGATGTGGGTCCTCTGAGATAGTCGTTTCCGAATTCGTACAAGTATTCTCCGGACGCATCTAATACCTGCACGCGGTTGTTCGCCATGTCGGTCACGTAGATGTTGCCCCTTGTGTCGACAGCCACATCGGTAGGATCATCGAACTCCCCCGGCCCCAATCCCAGGCGGCCAAGACTCGTGGCGTATTTGAGATCTTTCCCGTCGCTCTTCAGCTTTACGATCCGGTCATTGCCTGTATCCGCGACGTAGACGTCTCCACCCACTGTCACGGCTACACCCCTGGGAGCCCAGAATTGCCCCTCGCCTCGACCGAACTCGCCAAAAAGCCTGAGCTTGGATAGCCCTTCGTTGTATAGGATTTGATGCCGTCTGGAGCTGACCGCAAACAGACTCAGCTCGTCATCATCCTTTGTCTTGTTCGGATCGTCCGTGGCCGTGAGTTTCTTCGCGCAGATGCCTTGGGGAGAGTCGAAGGAGGCATCTTCACCCAGAAAGAACTTGAGGAAATATCCACCGGCTTTGTGGTACCCCATTGTGTGGCCAAAGGATGGGTACACAAGTGTGGTCGGATTGTAGCCCTGGGCTGACAGCTGAGGCTGGGGGGCCGCAAGGACCCCGGCGGTCAACAGGACCGCGCTAAGAGTCGGTATCCTACTGTGCGGCACTGGCTTCCGGAACAGCTTTGGGCTTGACTGTAGGCGGGCGTTTGTCGCCGGACATCTTGCAGTTTCCCTCGAAGAAGACCCCGTCCTCGACAACAAGCCCCCGACACGTAATGTCACCGGCGAGGTGAGACCCGGACTGGAGCTCTATACGTTCGGACGCATCGACGTTTCCTTCCAGGTTTCCGCCGATCACCGCGTCTTTCGATATGACAGTTCCTTTGATCCTTCCGGTCTTACCTATGATGACGGATTCACTCACCTCCATCTTGCCCTCGAACTCGCCGTCTATCCTTATGGAGCCGGTGACTTTCAGTTCTCCATTGAAAAAGGCGCCCTTGCCGAGAAGGTTCATACCGCCTTGCTCCTTTTCTCGCATCGGTTCCTCCCATCGAAGAAATCAGTGCACAAGATACCGCATCGGATCTACAGGTTTATCTTTCAGGTGGATCTCGTAGTGGAGGTGAGGCGCGCTGGAGAGACCTGTCGATCCGACAAATGCGATCACGTCTCCCCTTGATACTATCTCTCCTTCCCTCACAAGAAGACGCGAGTTGTGTCCGTAGATTGTGGTGAACCCCTGGTCATTCTCGATTTCAATGATCCTTCCGTATCTGTCGTCCCAGCCTGCGCGAACGACTTTCCCGGAGGTGGTTGCTACAACAGGAGCTCCCGTAGATGCCGCAATGTCAACCGCGGTATGGTCTGGGCTCCACAACCGGGAGATCCAACCACGAGCCGGCCATATCGAGGGGATCTTCTCGAGAGGATTCTCCGTGGTCTCCGTGAGGAGAGCTCTGGGCATGGTATCAACCGGCTCCTGGAGCGGGGCTTCCATCTGCTCAAAGGTGCTGGCGCCGTTTGAGGGCGTAAGGGTAGAGGAAGCCGGAGACATGCCCACTCCGAGCATCTTTCTGATGCGCTCGTCAGTCCTCTTGATCAAAGAGAGGTCTTTCTCTATCCGGTTGATCTTCTTCCACTGCTCTTCGAGTTTGATATTCCGTCTCCGGAGGATTTCCGCTTGAAGAGCTGTATAGTAAACCCTGCTGTAGTTCACGATCATAAAGACGAAGGCCCCGATCAGGATGACCACAACCGCGAGCATTGTGTAGAGCGTGGTATAAGACAACTTCCTCCTGATGCTCTTGGTGCTCCCTTCCGGGATTATCATTATGGTAAGCTCTCTTCTTCTCTTCACAGCGACGCGCCTCCCCTGATAGCCTCGAGTATCCTCTCCAGGTCATCGCTGGAGTAGAATTCGATCTCGATGCTGCCCTTCTTCCTTCGTGTCTTTATCCTGACCTTCGTCCCCAGTATCTGCGACAGTTCTGACTCGAGGCTGATTATCTCTGGAGCCCGGTCACGCGCGGGTCCTGTCTTCCGCTTTGTGGCGAGCCGTTCAACGTCCCGGACCGTGAGGGAGCTCTTGACTATTCTTTCGGCAACCGCGAGCCTTGTGGAATTGTTCTTGATTGCGAGCAGCGCCCTGCCGTGCCCGGGCGATAGCTTCCCGGACCTGATGTAGGCACGTATTTTCTCCGGCAGCTCGAGCAGTCTGAGCAAGTTGGCGACCGTGGATCGATCCTTCCCCACCTTGTCAGCGACCTCGGCCTGGGTGTACTCGAAGTTCTTCATCAGTTTCCGGTATGCATTGGCTTCTTCCATGGGGTTCAAGTCCTCTCGCTGGACGTTCTCTATGATCGCCAGTTCCAGGACCTCCGAGTCGGACGCATCCTTCACCACCGCCTGGATCTCCTCCAGGCCCGCCTGCTTTGCTGCCCTGAGCCTCCTGCCCCCGCAGATGAGCTCGAACCGGTCCTTCTTCTTTCTAACTACAATGGGTTGTACGATACCCTTCTGTCTGATTGACTCTACCAGCTCGTTCAGATTCTCGTCTGTCCTCCGCTCTCTCGGCTCGAATGGATTGGGGTCGATCCGCGAAAGCTCGAGAACGAGCACCTCGCCCTGTGGTGTTTCGCCCGGAATGAGGGCAGAGAGTCCCCTGCCCAAAGCTCTTCTAGCCAACTCGCATCACTTCCTTGGTCAGGTTCAAATAAGCTTCAGCGCCCATTGACATCGCGTCATACAGTATTATGGGTTTCCCGAAACTGGGCGCTTCGGCCAGTTTTACGTTTCTGGGTATCACGGTTTTGAAGACCTTGCCCTTGAAATACCCTCTCACCTCCTCGAGGACCTGCCTGGACAGGTTCGTCCTGGTGTCGTACATGGTAAGGAGAACTCCTTCTATCGCAAGAGCCGGATTCAGCTTCCGCTGAACAAGACGTATCGTGCTGAGCAATTTTCCGAGCCCCTCGAGAGCATAGAACTCGCACTGGATCGGGATGAGGACGGAATCCGCGGCAACCAGGCCGTTGAGCGTCAGTAGACCCAGCGAAGGCGGGCAGTCGATCAGGAGGTACCTGTACTCAGACTTGACAGGAGTAATAGCCCTCTTAAGCTTGTTCTCCCTGCCGGGCTGGCTGACGAGTTCGACCTCGCAGCCGACCAGCGAGAGACGCGAGGGGACCAGGTCCAGTAGAGCCAGCCCTGTGCCTGTTCGCGCGTGAGACAATGGCGTGTTGTTTATCATCACGTCGTAAACCGATTTGCCCACACTCGTCTTCGATGCCCCGAGACCGCTCGTAGCGTTGGCTTGCGGGTCCAGATCGACCAGAAGCGTCTTCTGCTCGGAGAGCGCCAGGCATGAAGCAAGGTTGACGGCAGTGGTCGTTTTTCCCACTCCGCCCTTCTGGTTTGCTATCGCGATTATGCGGCCCAAGGGCTTCCCTTTTCAGTCTCCAGAATGGCTCTCTTGAACTACTTCAGTGAATGGGCTCTATCAGTTTGAGACTATATTCACCATCTCCTCTTTGTCAACAGCAATTCTTGAAGGGGGTGGGGGGGTATCATCTATGATTTTCTTATGTTTACGGCTGCGTCGACGCATCTTGGAAACGGTACACTAGAGTTTCTGGATAGTCACCAGAACTCTCTGCACACCCGTCAGGGGAAGAGTGAGACTCTCTGTCCTGTAGAGCTTCCCGCCAGAAGCCAGTATCTCGCCATCTGCCTCCTTCAATTCCCTGGGGACATCACCGGACTTGTAGGCTATGAGTATGCCCCCGGACTTGAGGCGCGGAAGGGTGACTGGAACGATTCTCTTCAGGCTGGCCACAGCGCGGACGAGGATGACGTCGAACGGGACGAGGGTTGTCGGAAGATCCTCCACCCGGGCGCGGAAGAGACTGACATCGAGGAGTTGGAGCTCCGCGATCAAACTCTCGAGGAAGAGGTACCTCCATCTCTTCGGCTCGGCAAGTCCGAGTTTCATGTCCGGTCTCACTATCTTGAGGGGTATCCCGGGAAAGCCGGCTCCCGAACCGACATCCAGGCAGCTGAACTTCTCGTGCTGCGGAAGGAGCATGGACGCAGAAACTGAGTCCACCAGATGATACGCTCCAATACGCTCTTCGTCCCCTTTCGAGACTATGTTCCGCCGCCTGTTCCATGCGAGTATTTTATTCATGTATTCCTCGAACAGCGTGGTCTGTACCTGCGAGAAAGTTATGCCCAGCTCGGCTGCCCCGGCGGAGAGTTCCTTCATCTGCTTGCTTATGCCCATGATGGGTCTGATAGTAGCACCGAGCACGTGTTGGCACAATGGTCAATGAAACTCTTGGCTGTCAGCTCTCAGTTGGACCAGGCTCTGCGCTGTACGACAACCCTCGACGGATTTCATCTTGAGGGGTAATTGCAGCGAGGGGCCTGTCCTTGGAAGCCATGGCGGAGGAGGAAGAATCTTATGCCTTCGCTTCCTGCAGGAGAAATTGATAAACTGGGAAGACCGAAATTGGGTGCGCATCAGCTGAGACGCTGAATGCCAAGTCTCCGATTTCTCAGTTTCTTACTTTCCCAAATTCGGTCTTTCTCTCGTGTAATCTTGTGGTTCGTGGTTCGAGGCTCAACGCCTGTTTTGGCTTGACAGGCAAGATTGCGGGTGTTAGCCTTCCGTCTGTCATCACATCCTGCGGGGGACACGTGAGACTTGTCATTCTTCTTCTCACTATTTCCATCGCTGTAGCCAGTAACGCAGGGGCCGGTCTCTTCGTGGACGAGGCGGGCAACTTCTACCGTGACGGGCCGGGCGAAGGGAGAGTATTCGTCCCCGGTCGGGGGACTCGTGCGGGTCTTCCCTCGACGCCGCTGTGGGACGTAATAGTGGACACCACGGGCTCTGTGACCAGGCTTTATGTCTGCGCCGGATTGGCATTCGCCAGCCAACACGGAGGGGTCTACGTGTCGGACACAGACGGCGTGGATTGGGACTCGCTGTCGGGGGCATTCGCGAACGATTTCGTCCTGTCTGTTGCCCAGAACAGGACTGATACCCAGGTGCTTCTCGCCGGCACGGACGGCGACGGAGTCTACAGGACTACTGACGGTGGGGCCAACTGGAGTCCCGTCCTCGGAGCGCAGAAGACCCGTCACATCGTTCTCGACAAATCGAACCCCAGCATAATCTACTGTGGCAACGAAGGCACAGGAATATTCAAGTCGACCGACGGGGGGGATTCATGGTTCTCTTCCAATGCGGGCATGTCCCTTGTCAACGCGGTCGGCATCGGCGTGGACGGGCTGGACTCAAATCACATATACGTGATATGGCAGGCGCTAAACTCAGGAGGCGTCTTCTTCACCTCTGACGGCGGCAACACCTGGACTCCGGCCCCGAGCCTTCCCAGTCAGAGACAGACGGGTGTAGCGGTTGATCCGACGGATGGCAACGTGGCCTACGTCTGCAACTCGGGACCGTGGAATGCCGGCATGGATGACGGGGTCTTTAAGTCGACAGACGGAGGCGGCACCTGGGAGAACAACTGGGCGTTCACCGATACCGCCGAGCTGGAGGCAGTGGCAGTCGCCCCTTCTTCGCCGGAGATTGTGTACACTGGCGGCAACAAGTGGCTGCAGCCTTTCGGAACGAGGATCTGGAAATCCACGGATGCGGGAGCAAGCTGGGCCCTTGTTTACGATAATCCGGACAAGCAGTTCGTCAGCGTGGTTACCATTGCGATTGACCCGACGGATCCGCAGGTGGTTTACGCCGGGACGAGGGCGAACGGCACAACAGTATTGGGAATTCTCAAGACGACAGACGGGGGCGCTACCTGGGCTGAGACGAACAGCGGCCTCGGTAACTTGAGCGTACTCTCCGTCGCTGTAGACCCGGTCGAGAGTTCGCGCGTTCTGGCTGCGACGGCCGGGGGAGTCTTCATCAGTGCCGATTCAGGCGCGAGCTGGAATCCTACCGATTCGCTCGGGTACACGAGATCTGTTGCGGTAAGACCTGATTCGATCATGTACGCAGGGACACTGAGTGATGGCGTCTACAGATCAGCGGATCTTGGCGGCTCTTGGCTCCCTTTCAGCGCCGGGATCTCTTCGATAACCGCAATCAATAACATCGCCATAGATCCCTCGAATCCGCATCGAGTTCACGCGGCGCTGTCCAACACAGGCGCCTATGCAGTCATCGACACGGGCACTGCCGTGTGGCGCGCCATCGGCCCGTTTGGAGGCGATGTGAACTGGATAGAGATAGCGGAAGCAAATAACCAGGTGCTGTTCGCCGGGACCCAGGCCGGAGTGTTCAAGTCGACGGACGGCGGCGCGTTCTGGGAGAAGTGTTCTGGAGGGGTCTCGGGAAATGTCAACGTGATGAGGGCGAGTTTGACGGGAGACACAATCTACGCAGGGGCGACGGGACTCTATAGGTCCTCAGATGGAGGTGTGAGCTGGAGCGAGGTAGTGCTGCCCACGGAGCCTTACGACGCTGTGACAGCTCTTTCCGCGGATCCATATGTCCCGGGCACGATGTACCTCGGACTTGGCTCTTACTTGAGCGGCAGCTACTGCCATGTTCTCAAGTCGACAGACGCTGGGACAACCTGGGAGTTCAAGTGCGGCGGTCTTCCTTTCGCGAATTCCATGGAGGTCTCCTCAATCGGGATAAATCCCATGAATACCTTGAAGCTGTATGCCACTTTCGGTTCTGGTTTCTTCGGCACGAGCGATTTCTATGTGAGTCTGGATGGCGGGGAGATATGGACTCATCCGGTGGGTGTTACGGAGCTGGAGCGCGCCAGCCCCAGGGTCCCTGGCACCCGCATGTTCATTCGGTCTTCACCTGCGAGAAACAGGATTTCCGTGTGGATAGATTGTCCCGTCGAATCGGACCCGTCCGGTGGCGCGAAACTGGATGTACATGACAGCGCCGGGCGGTTGATGGGTTCTGTGGACATCAGTCGGAACTTCAGCGGTCAGGTGACGTTCCCCGCTGAATTGACGAGCGGCATCTACTTCGTAAGGCTCAACATGGGTGGGGAGACCATCACGGGAAAGGTTGTCCTGGTGAGATGAAGATCGCGAGAGGTTTCAGGAATTTCGCCGGCGAGCACTGCGCAACGACTGCGCTGAGGCAGGTCTTCGCGTGTCATGGCATTAAGCTCAGCGAGGAGATGCTTCTCGGCCTGGGCGAAGGCATCGGTTTTGAGCTGCGGACGGGTAAGAAGGGTGGTCTCCCCACACTGGGCATGAGAGGAGCGGGGCTCCTGGAGCTCGAGTCCAATGTGTGCGGCAGGCTGAGCATCCAGGTAAAACTCCTGTCATCGAAGAGCAGGAAGAGCGCAGAAAAAGACCTGCTCAAGATACTCGCGAAGGACGAGGCGGCTGTCGTCTACGTTGACGTCACCAAGCTGCCCTATGCGGAGCAGGGAGATTTCTGTCACATGGGCGCTCATGCCCTCGCAGTTGCCGGGGTCGACCTTGATGAAGGGAATTACATGGTCGCTGACACTGACGAGCCATTCCATAGAGTATCACTCGACGATCTGGCGCGGGCCCGTTCCGCGGTTCCCGCCCCACAACTGCCTGAGAACGCCCTGCTCAGGTTCACCTACCCGAAAACGCTTGCCCCCATTGCAGTCGCCATTGAGACCGCGGCCAGCCGCGTTGCCGGCAAGATGCTTGGTTCGAAAGACAGCAATGCCGGGGTCATGGGCATAACCCGTTTCGCGGAAGTCCTGCCTTCCTGGCCGGATGAATTGGGAATCAATGAGACGCGAGAGGCGCTTGTGGCGGCGGCAGGTTTCATAGAGGAATCAGGCAACGGCGGTGGTGGGTTCAGAAAGATGTACGGGCGATTCCTAGGCGAGGCGTCTCGGATGCTCAAGGATCCGGAAGTGGCATCGCTGGCTTCATCTGTCACCGGACTGGCAAGGAAGTGGTCCACCCTCGCCAGCAAGCTCAAGAGTACGAAGGTGAAGGACATTCCTGGGAAGCTCGGGTCCATACAGAAGAAGATAGTGGAGATAGCTGAGTCAGAGGGATCTGCCTGGGAGAGGCAGAAGGCGATCTTCGATTGACCTTTGGTACCGGGAACTCTGTTTTGAGAACATTTGCGATCTGCATATTGCTTTCGACGGTTCTATTCACCGGTTGCTGCACTGAAATAGTGGATCCGCCGCCTCCGGAGCTCTACGGTGTTGTGCCGGGAAACGGTAACCTCACGCTGTACTGGGCGCCCCCTTTCTATGAGGAGAGAGAGAGAAAGTGCGGGACACACCCGCCCGATCCGGATTTCGACGGGTACAACGTCTACTGCTATCAGGACTCGACATACTATGACTCATCGAGAGTGTTCCATGAAGGTTTCAGAGTCAACTCGGGGTATATCAGGTCTGGTGAATATGAAATCGACAATCTCGTGAACGGAGCAACCTACTACGTTCACGTCACCGCATTCTGGAAAACAGGGGCGTCGTGGATATCAAACCCGGGCTCGGGCATACCGAAATCGGATTCACTGGTTGGGGGTAGCAGGCGGAAGCTCGACCTCGGGGGATGACCCAGAGAATGCGTTGTCACCTGCCTCTGCCATCGAGTAGCTCCAGAATACGTTCCGCACTCTCTTTGTCCATCTGCCTGTTGTACTCGCGCGCGCTTTCGGCCGCATGATACCTGTTACCGAAGTAGTAACGCCCGAACAGGAAGAGATATGTGAGCACGGCATCTCCCCAATCCTGCTCGATTATGTTGTCGACGAGAAAATAGCCGGTGGCGGAATTGACCGCCAGCGCGTTCAGGCCGTTCCTCCAGTCTCCTGCATAGAACTGACCTGAACCCGGGAGAAAGGTGGAAAGCCACTTCGCCACATCCGGGTCCTTTCGAGCCCTGAGCCCCGCAGCGAGTGTGAGTGAATCGAGCTCTTCTCTGAGATGGTAGAATTCATCCAGCCCGGAAGAATCTGTGAATGCCGTCCGGAGAGCCCGGCGCGCATCTGCCCACCTTGCCTGATAGACGCAGCATACGCCCCTGAAGAACGCCGCTTTTCGTCTCAAGGTAGGATAACGGGCGTAGACTTCTATCCGCACGAGCCGGAACTCCGCCAGATCAAAATCCCCTCTGGCGGCGGTCACCACGGCAAGCAGAATCTCCCGTTCCGTCCTCAGACTGTCATTCCGCTCGGCCCGGATGGACCTGTTGAGAGCGGTAATGGACTTGTGCCATTGTTTCAGGTCCCGGTACGCCTCGGCTATCCTGTACTCGGCGAAACTCACACTGTCGCTTGCGGGATTCATGAAGATGAATCGTTCGAATTCAGTGACCGCGCCTTCGTAGTCTCCAATACGCAGAAGAGCTTCGGCGAACCCGATGCAATCCTGTTCGGCCGAGGGGGACACGGCGAGCAGGAGTAGAAGAGCCGGTAGGACAAGCCTAACGAGATTGGGCATCTATAAGGGCCTCTACTTTGTCGGAGAGTCTTACGTTCTGTTCCTCATTGAAGATCCGCGCCGCGACTGCGGAACCGTAGATGTTCCCGAGATAGAAAACAGAGGCTATTGAGCCGTAGACCCAGCCTTTAACCGAGGCTGACCCGTATTCATCGAAGGCTTCGTACGCCTGCCAGGAGGTCAATCCCACCGCGAGAAATGAGAAGACCCCGTCGGTGGGCCTGCCGGCATAGAACCTGCCCGCGCCAGGTATGACCGCTGAGGAGATGCCGGCCACGAGACTGCTCTTGCTTGGGAGATTCTGTCCCTCCTGGGCGAGGAGTCTCGCCGAGGCGAGCAGAGTGTCCTCAGGGAAGATGTTGCTCAAGCTGTCTGAGAGGGCGAGCGCGGACCCCCATCTTCGAGACCTGAGATGGGAAAGGCTGATGACCTTCTGTAACTCGAGCCTTGTCTCCGGACCTTCTTCCAGGCTCAGCCTGCGTGTTGCGGTGGATACGGCCGCGCTGTCCTGACCAGCCATGAGATGACACAGAGAGACCTGGTAGTAGCATTCGCCGACAAGTGGGCTCTGAGGAGATTCGACCGATATCTTGCCGAAGTAGGTGATTGCCTTCTCGAAATCACCGCCCAGCCTGTAACATACCCCTGTCTGAAAAAGTGCTGAATCGAGCTTGGCAGGGGGGATTTCGGTACTATAGACGTACCGCTGGAACTCGACTGCCGCCCTGAGGTATTCCTGCTCACTGAAGAGATGCTGGGCGAACCTGTACGCATTTTCAGGCGAAAGAAGGTTATCCTCGCTCGACTCGAGTGAGCCCGGGAAGAGCGCAGCGAGTGCTAAGGTCAGGATGAGAGACGCGAGCTTGGTTCTGAAGGAGAAGGTCATCAGAGTCACTCAGCGCGGGCTGAAATAAGAGTCAATGCAGCCGATACCAGTCCACCGGATGGTCTATAGCAAGACCGCTCATTGGATCCACCGGGTAGTATCTCCTGGAGAAGGCATTGCATCTCTGCAACCGGTCGGCAGTCATCATAATCCCATGGAGAGGTCCGTGGCGCTGGATGGAATCGAATCCGAACCTCGAGCAGCTGTGAGTGAAGTTACAGGCTGGCACATCCTGCGAAGATACGGTCTTCTGATAGAGGCGGATCACGAAAGCGCAAAGCAAAGAGAGTTCATTCACATGTTTCGCCGGACTACCCTCCTGTACTTCTGCCCGCGAATCATTCTCATTGTTATCCACTATGAGCGAAAGATTCTCAGCTACATCTGACCCCAGAGCCGAGCCGGCGGAGAGGAGAACGAACAGCATGAGGAGTCTGGGAAGATGGGCTACCATTCTACGTCCTTCACAGTAGCGTCCGCTGGAATCGAGAAGCTGGTGACCTCCTCAGGGAGGACAGAGTCGATGGCGAGATCGGAGAATGAGACTTTCTCCAGGGTCGAGTCTTCCTTGAAGTACTCAGTGGTCAGGATCTCCATGGGGAAATGGGTCCCTCTGTGAAATTCGTGGGCAGTGTTCAGGGATCTTCGCACAACCTTGCCGCCCGCAGCTCTCGATTCCACGTAGACGATTTTGTCTTCGTGGATCTTGAGCAGAGTCTCGCCCAGGACCCGGATGAGCTGCCTCGGGGGGCTCCAGAGTGAGATGAGGGTATCTCCTCGCACTTCATATTCCGTTGGCCTGTATCCGAGTTGACCGAGCCCGTAATCCGCTTCTTGCGCCGCAGCCAGGCTCTGCACGAAGGGTGGATAAGGTGAGAACTGACTTGTGATTCTGAACGCGGTATTGCGTTCGGGATAGAAGATGGTCGTGAGGTTCCTCTCGAAGACCATCCACTGATTAACGGGGCTTGTTACTCTCAATGTGACCCTGTCGGGTAGCTGGCAGTAGAGCGATCCCAAGACCTCCTCGGTTACGTCGCCCCGCGTGAACTCCCGGGCAAACCGCGCGCTCATAGTTTCCGCGGCCCGAGCCGGGGAACCCAATGGGAGGACGATTCCGAGCAGAATGGGGATCAACATCTTGGACATCTACTACCCCACCTTGACATCATGAATGCTAGACACGCCTGGAAGTCGGCTCTATTCCTCGGCTGCGTAGATGATGGCCCAGCAGGCCGCAGTTACGAGCGACCCCACCAGGCATCCCATGACGGCGTAGTTGCCCTGGATGCTTCTTCCCCTCGACTGATAGGCGTCGGTGAAAGCGGCTACGTATTCCACATCCTTCCCTATCAGATGGGTCTGGGGTGGGCTCGGCGTCACCACGTAGGCTATGAGGACTCCGATCAGGCCAAGCAGGAACCCAACACCTGCCCAAAGAACCTTGTTCGTTTCAAGCTCCGCGGCCGCCATACCTTTGGCGCGGGCATCCAGAACTCCCGAGTGCGTCTTTTCATCCAGCTTTTCCTCGACCTCTACATCCGGTGAATAAATCTCGGCTATTGCGGCTTTTCTTATCTTGAGGATTTCTGTGTCTGTCTTCAGCCGGATGTATTCTTTGGTCTCCTCGATAATCTCTCCACTGTATGCTTCGCCTGACTTCAGGGTGACTCTCTCCGCGAAGGCCGGTGCGGTGATCAGAGCTACGATGATGACGACAACCAATGGTCCTTTCATCTTCTCTCCTTCCGGGGCCTGCTACAACCGGCGCTATCTCGACGCTCCCGTTTCCTTCGTGCCGGTGTTTCGAGTAGAACTTGGATTCTTGCCAGCCTGATGGTAGATTGGAGGGTCTGAGCTGTCAAGGCGAAAAACCCGAGCTCGGAGGCCCAAGCGCCGGAGTCACCCGCCGAAGAAAGCATCCAACAGCCACTCCAGGAAGAAGAGCCCGATAGCCTCACTAAGGGATTTGGACCAGTCGATGAGTACGATGTAGGAAAGAACACAGCAACCCCCGGTGGATGCGGCGCAGCCCCACCCAGCGTAGACCATCTGGATGTTCCTGGACTTCTCCTTGTAAGCAGTCGTGAAGGCTTCGACATACTCTGGGGACCTGCCCATCAGATGTGACTCGGGAGGAGGCGACGTGGTCAGCGTGGCGATCGCGAATCCAGCGACATTGACGGCGCAGCCTACCCCGAACCAGGTCAGCTTGCTGACCTCGCGCTCGGCAGCGGCTTGCGCGTGGGCCACCGCGAGAAGTGAATCACTCCTGACAGATTCTTCAGGTTCCAGTTCCTCAAGAGGTTCGTCTCGAGTTACAGTAGGTACTATTGCGACATCCTCTGAAGGGAAGCCGGGTTCGGTCGAGTCTGTGACCCTGGTCTCCCACTGAGAATGGTCCTTGGTCGTATATCGAGCACCCGTACTCGAGCCCGTTCCCTGGGCCGAGATCAACGCCAGCAGCAATACCGGTATGATAATTTTCTTCACGCCCTTACCCCGTGGCGCCAATGCGACCAGAGAAACCATATGACGAGCGGTTCATTCTGTCAACGACTCTTCTTCCCGTGCTCAATCTTCATCCTCAACGTCGTCGTCCCCCCGAAGGCAGGGATCCAGGAAGGCCCGCGGATCTTGTAGGGGCAGGGGCCACCCTGCCCGTCCCATTGGCGAGGTAACCCCGTCCCCTCAGATGCTGCTGTTGCTGTCGTACATCGTAGACCGAAAATCGCAGAGCGACGGTTTACTGGGTACTGACTACTGATAGCTCCCGTTTCAGGCTGACAGCCAATCGAGTCTTCTGACTGACGACTGAGTACTGATGACTGTCGACTGCTGTTTCAAGCTGACAGCTGAGAGCTGATAGCTGACAGCTAGACTTTATGATTGACATGCCCGCTACCCGGTTGTAGACTGCTTTCAGTTCTTTTGATCGTTAATATGTGGTCTGGGTGTCTTCGGCATCTGCTGAATGCCGGAGAAGAATAGGGAATCCCGTTAGAAGCGGGAGCGGCCCCGCCACTGTGAGCGGATGATCTGCCTCGAGTCACTGTCAGAACTCTGAATGGGAAGGCTCGGGGGAAGTAGACCGCAAGCCAGGAGACCTGCCCAGACACAAGGCGCACGGAAGGCCTTCGAGGGGGAGGCTCGTCCAGCATGGACCCGACCTCGACGGTCGGGCTTTCTCATTTATGAGAAGATCAACGTCTCAAAGGATGTGGTTTGTCGCGGTTGTTCTGGCGACCGCCCTCCTCGTCGGTTGCTCTCAGGAGGACGAAACCGGCGGGGAGTCCATGACAGTCACCGACGACAGAGACAGAGAAGTAACCCTGCCGAGACCTGTGACAGGTGTGGTGTCGCTTGGTCCCTCCTTTACCGAGATCATCTTCGCCCTGGAGGCGGAGGAGAAGCTGATCGGAGTTACCACATACTGCGACTATCCAGAGGCTGCCAGTCAGAAGCCTAAGGTCGGTGATTTCCTGAACCCGAGCATTGAAAGGATCATCGCTCTGGAGCCCGATTGTATTCTCGCTACCGGCCCCACTCAGGCAAGGACCATCGATCGACTGGAGAAACTGGGACTCACGGTGGTTCAGCTGAACCCTGAGTCTATTACCGGAGTTCTACGGTGCATACGCGTGATCGGCCATATTGTGGGAAGGGATTCTGCAGCAGCCGCGCTGACCGGGGAGTTATGGGGGTCGGTGACAGGGTTGTATCGGCTCACGTCTCAGATCGAGAACAGGAAGAGGGTGTTTGTCGAGATTGACACCAACCCGCTTGTGTCGGCGGGCCCGGGTTCCTTCCCCGGAGAACTGATCACGCTTGCCGGAGGTGACAACATCATCGAATCCGGTTCAGCCTACCCGGTTGTGAACCCGGAGGAGGTCATTCGAGGAGATCCGGAGGTGATGATCATCGCCAGCCCTGCTGTGTCCCTGAAAGAGGCGCGTGAACGGCTTGGCTGGCAGCAGGTGAGCGCGGTGAGGAGTGAGAGTATCCGACGCGTGGATCCCAGTCGCATCTCCCGTCCGGGTCCGAGGGCGGTGAGAGGAGCCGCGGAGCTGTACGAGCTGATCTATCCAGAGCGCGCAGCGCAGAGGGACAACGATTGATGGCTCGCAGATGGTGGGCGGAGCTGCTGCTTCTCTCGATTCTTCTTGTTGTCGTGGCATTCCTTTCCATGGGTGTGGGTCCGTCGTGGATCTCACCTTTAAGGATCCTGGGCGTTAGGCTGCCCCGTGTGGTACTCGGCGTATTCGCGGGGTCCTCACTGGCTCTCGTCGGAGCCGCTCTTCAGGGAATACTCCAGAACCCACTGGCTGACCCGTACATCCTGGGCGTATCGAGTGGAGCGGCTTTCGGGGCGGCCCTCGCGGTCGTCCTGCGGCTCGCATCATCTCTTCTCACGCCGGTCTTCGGCTTTCTTGGAGCGATACTCGCAATCATCGCGGTCTACAATCTTGCCAAATCCAACGGACGCGTTCCCAAAGACACGCTGCTGCTCAGCGGCGTGCTTGTAGGTTTCTTCTTCTCGGCACTGGTGATGCTTCTCATGGTAATGGCCAAATCAGAGTTGCACGAGATAACGTATCTCCTGATGGGCAATCTTGGGTTCATATTCGCGAGAAGCGATATCCCCTTGTTCGCGGTCTTCGTTCTACTGGTTGGAGTCTGCGGGGGCGTTATCTACTCACGATCACGGGAAATGAATATACTCTCGCTTGGGGAGGAGGGCGCGAAGCAGCTTGGCGTGGAGACAGAGAAGCTGAAGATGATGGTTTTCGTCACTTCTTCTGTGGTTGTGGGAGCGGTCGTAGCCTTTTGCGGCGCAATCGGGTTCGTGGGACTTATTGTCCCGCACATAACCCGGATTCTCGTCGGCCCCGACCACAGGAGACTGATAATTGCCTCGATTCTACTGGGCGGAACGCTTCTCCTCGTCGCCGATGCCGCAGCGAGGACCATCGCGCCGGTTGAGTTACCCGTGGGAGTGATAACAGCGATTTTCGGGGTCCCGTTCTTCGCGTATCTATTGAAGAGGAGGAAGAAGCAGTTTGATTAGGGTCAGAAGTGTCAGAGTGACCTACGACGGCATAAAGGCATTGGACGGTCTGTCCCTGGACGTGGTGGACGGTGAGTTTGTCGGTCTCATTGGGCCGAACGGATGCGGTAAGTCTACACTGATAAGAGTGATATCCGGCATTCTGCTCCCTGACGAGGGATGTGTCGAACTGGAGATGAGCCCTCTCAAGGGGATGTCAAGAAGGGACATAGCAAGGACAGTCGCCGTTGTGCCCCAGGAGAGTCATTTCTTTCTCGACTTCAGATGTCTCGACATCGTTCTGATGGGGCGGAATCCCTATCTGCGGAGGTTCCAGTCGGAAACCGAAGAGGACTACCGGGTCGCGCTGGATGCGATGAGGGTGACGGATATACTCCACCTGAGAGACAGGGGGGTGAACGAGATCTCCGGAGGGGAAAAGCAAAGAGTGGTTATAGCCAGGGCGTTGGCGCAAAGCCCCAGGATTCTCCTGCTCGACGAGCCTACTGCACATCTGGACATCGACCACGAGATTGAAGTCTTTGACCTGCTCAAGCGGCTGAACAGGGAGGGTCTGACAATACTCGTCGTTTCTCACGACGTGAATGTCGCGGCAGAGTACTGCGAGCGGATACTTTTGATGGTGGACGGGAAACTCGCCGCGGAAGGGATGCCGGAGGAAGTGATAACACAGGAGACATTATGCAAGGTCTATGGAGCCAATATCGTTGTCGGGAAGAATCCGAAGACGGGAGCCCCGCATGTGCTTCTCGCGCCTGAGCATGGAAGGGGGGGAGGATGAGAAAGATAGTTGAGCTGGGGTTGGCGACGTTGATTGCAGGCACGAGCTGGGCTGCTGAGATTCCTGGGGTTCCAGACGGCGAAGAGTGGATTCCGGTCCACGAGATGGAGGGGATGACTGTCACGGCGACGAGAGTGCCCACACCGCTGTCGGAGGTTCCAATCGCTATAGAGGTTTACACTGCCGAGGAGATCGAGGAGAGCGGTGCTTCCGATGCGGGACAACTTCTAGAGAGCGGAGTCGGGGTAGAAAAGAGAGACTATGGCTATGTGGGTTCGGTCGCCTCCATCTCCATACGGGGCTCGACTGCGAACCAGGTGCTGGTACTCGTCGATGGGAGGCCGGTGAACTCGATATCCCTGGGCATGGCGGACTTGACTGAGATCGCGCTGGACGACGTGAAGAGAGTGGAAGTCGTGAGAGGCCCGGTGTCGAGCCTATACGGTGCGAACGCTCTCGGCGGCGTGATGAATATCGTTACCGGCGCCAGGAGCGACGAGCCGAGCGTAAAAGGCCGGGCCGAATTCGGTTCCCACGGGATGGAAATATACAGCGGTTCGGCTTCGAGCTCCTGGAAGGGGCTGGGATTGCATCTGTCCGCCCGGAGAAGAAGAACGGACGGTGAGCGGGATAACAGCGACTACAGGGGTGAGAGGCTTTCGGCCAAGATGACGTATACTGCCAACGAGCGTTTGGAGGCGGGCCTGGCCGGCGCACTCGAGACCTTCGAGGTGGGGCTGCCCGGCCCCGTACCTGAGGAGAGTGTGTCACCGACCTACGGAAACGAAGGGGTGTCCTCCCTCTTTGACAGGCAGAAGAACTTCAAGGCTTTTCTTGACTTCTCCCTGGGCGCAAAGCTGCGCGAAGGAGTGGACAGTAGAATCAAGCTCTACTATGACCGGAGAGACATGGACATCTACTCAGTCTACGAAGGCTTCGACATGGGTTCGTTCAAGACATTCAAGGCTGTGGAGTCTGACGAGTATGTCATGAGTAACGTCGGGACCGGCATCCAGTTCGACACGCGCCCCTTGCCAGGCATCAGGCTGGTGTTCGGGGTTGACGCGGTCCTGTCCGACCTGGACGCGGTACAGGCAATCACCAACGACAGCACTGGTGAGGTGGCCGAGACCCGGTGGTCTCCGGCCGATACGACCGCAGGATTGTATGTTGAAACCGACTGGCGTCCCTGGGGTGGTCTTGGAGTGCTGGGCAGCGTCAGGTACGACTGGAGCCAGGCCTACGGCGTTCGCGCAAACCCGAGCCTTGGGCTGGTCTACCCTGTGGATCGGAACGCAAGGGTGAAGCTCTCCTTTGGACGAGCATTCCGAGCCCCTACTCTAAACGACCTCTACTGGCCCGAGTCAGCTTTTGCCGGAGGGAATGCAGAAGTGAGGCCCGAGGACGGCTTCGGTGGTGAACTGCGAGTGGAGTATGAGCCTGTTCAGTCTGTTGCTGTGAAAGCCTCCGTCTTCGCGAGGGAGGTTGATGATCTGATCGAGTGGTCGCCGGATGAGGCCTGGGTGTGGCGTCCCGCCAACGTCAACGAGTTCAGCTCGAGAGGGCTCGAAATCGAGCTGGAACTGTGGCCCATAGATGACGCGAAGGTCAGGGGGCACATCTCCTACCTCTCCGCCACTGAACGGAGCGAGGAGACCATCGGCTATGATGAGTATTTCCTGCCGCTTTACGGTATGGTCGAACGGCGGGCCGCATTCAGACCGGAGACTGAGGGTTCGGTCAGAGCCTCGTACAGGGCGCCCTTTGAATTTGATCTTCTGCTCGATCTGGACTACACCGGCAGGAGAGTGAGCTACTGGCAGCAGGTGGACACGACTGGTGGGTTGTGGAAGCCCGTGACAAGGGAGAAATGGCTTGGCAGCAGACTCATTGCCAGCGCAGGTCTAGGTTTCCACCTGGGACCGGAGTATCTGTTCTTGAGAGTCGATAACATATTCGACAAGGAATACTGTGAGCAGTTCGGCTATGCCCTCTTGGACAGGGATTACCCCGGATCTGGCAGGACCTTCAGCTACGGGATGAAGGTGACTCTCGACTAGTCCTTCGGTCCGTAAATTCGGAGACAATTTTCGGACCGAAGGACTGATGCGGAGTAAGCCACTTAATGTGCGTAACACGTCAGCGTATCTGCGAACCGAGGCACTAGTAATCAGTAGACAGTTATCGGTTGTCAGTCGCTGTGGGCTCTACGATGTACATTCCACGGAGGCAGCCTGTCATCCTAAGGACGAAATATCGCCCGGCCCGCCTTCGCCGATGTGGCTGCGGCGGGATTGCACTATTTCGTTTTCTTATTTTCGCATTTTCGGGTTTCTGGTATACTGCGGCCATGCTGAAGAGGCTCCTTTTTGTGCTGTCGGCCTCAATCTTCTGCCTGTCGGTGTGTAGCGGTGAAGAGCTGGATTCAATCCCGGGTGACACGGTTTCTCCCCGGTATGTTCCCGTTCCACCTGTGAAGAGCGTCTATCTGAATGAGATCACCGTGTGGGACGGCCTGCCGATACTGCAGCTTGTAACACCAGGTCCTGTCAACGACATTCAACTCAAGGATTTCCGTGGGCTCCACTCTCCGGGGGTAGCTCGTCTGACGGAACTGATAAACGGCGACGTTCATCGGTGTCTGGGGTACATTGGCCAGCCCTGCTACCCGAATCTTCGCGGCTCCGGTCCCAGATCTGCTCTCTACCTGAGGGATGGCATTCCAATCAATGATGAAATGACCGGGGCGTTCGATTTGTCATTTCTTTCGGGTGCAGCCTTCGATCGGTTGGAGGTGCTGAACGACTGCGGCTCGAGCGTCTACGGACCTAACGCTTGTGGAGGCGTCGTCGACCTTATGACTAAGAAATCCAGCGGAGGGGCTCCCTATTCAAGAGTGAAGGTAGCCGGTGGAGGCGAGAATTTCACGGACGCCGAACTCGAGTTTGGACGCGGTTTCGGCGGTTCATGGAGAGGCTATGTCGCCGGTCAGCACCTGCATGGAGATGGGTTCAGGCCCGGCACGGATTTCGACATAGAGGACTATAGCGGTGATCTCTCTTATGACTTCGGGGGGGCACAAGCGGGGGTATCGCTGTGGCGCAGAGATGGGAAAGCCGGGGTCCCCGAGGACACGCTCGGTTCGGGCCAGGCATATAGCACGGAAGATAGGCTCTCTCTGGGCAGCGCCTACATACGGTCGAGCGAACTGGATTTGAGGATATACTACAAAGATGCCTGGCACGAGGATTCAGATACTGTCGAGAACACCCTCGGCGTGCGCACTGTGACGAATATCGGTGCTCAGGCCAGAAGGTCAGTTAACTTTGGTAGGAACAGGATAGTGTTCGGCGCAGCAGGGCGGAGGAGGAACGTAGAGGCCGGGGACTCGATCTCAGCTGACATCGCGGAGGGGGGTGCTACAGTTTCAGCCGCTTTTGAAGTCATTCCACTCGTGTGGGTCAGTCCCGGGGTTTCAGTCTGGCACGATGAGACATACGGCACAGAGCTGAGTCCCAGGGTCTCAGCATTGATGGCGCACAGTATGGGTTTGACCTTCTTTGCATCATTCGGGCGGGGCTTCAACAGCCCGACAATTGCCGAACTCTTCTCTCCGTCCTCGGGAAATATGGAACTGCAGGCCGAGCATGTTCTGTCGTATTCCGGCGGTCTTCGATACGAACGACACCGTGTTTCCATTGGACTGGACGCATTCGCCAAGGAGACCAGCGACCTCATAGAGACAGAAGACGACAGCACAGCCATTCCCTTGAACAGCGAATCTAAGACGGATGTTAGGGGCGCGAATCTGAGGATTGGTATGGAGCTGTCCAGAGTCTTCGGAGGAGTGAATCTAAGGTTATCGGATTCACGCCGCTCTGGCACAGAGGAGGACGTCCCCTACACCCCGTCGGTTGCGGCAAACGGCTACGCGGGGTGCAGGGGCGTTTTCAGGAAGGGCGATCTGGGATTGAGTCTGGTGTTCGAGGCGACGTATGTCGGGGAAAGACTGTCGGACGAAGGCATCTCTCTTCCAGCACATTCGCTTGTCAACGGATGTGCGGAGATGAGGATTATCGACGTACGTCTATACTACAGGGTCGAGAACATTCTGGATGAAGAATATGAATCCGCGGCAGGCTATCCGGCGCCCCCCAGAACATTCATCTACGGACTTGAATGGGACTTCTGGAACTGATTCCCTGCCAGGTCTTACCTCCGAATACTCCCTTCGGGGATCCTCAGGACAGGCGAAGGATCCTCGACAGTTTTGCGTTTTCACCCTGGAGTGTTCGGTGTGGCATTTTAGAACTTCGCGGCAAGCAAACCGACGAGCCTTCCAAAAAGAAACAACAAGTTGCTTCTTGTGACCCGGATTGTCCAGGGAACGTGACAGCGACCTGCGCGGGATCGTGCTTTTCTGCCCCACGGTGTGGCGAGATACCCCCGGAATCGGACATGTTGAAATGAGCCGTCGTCTCGATACACTGTTGCGGGCAAACAACTTGTGGGGCGCGGGTCTCCGCAATTATCAAGGGCACAAGTTTTGCTTCTTGCAATATGCTTTGAATCAGACCGGTTGTATGATCCGGTGAAGGTCGTGGGACGGGCGAACTGAAATCTGTTGCGACCCCAGGAGATAATGGGCTACTCTTTCACCAATTCCTCAGTCAAGTCCGGGTGACGCGGAGAGACAGAGTAGTTGGTGTTTGGGGTCCGGCTGCTGGCGTCCGCTGGAACGTCGAACTGCAAACGGTCTCCTCACAGGCTCCAGATGCGCGGAATCATCGGCGGAGCCGGTGCGGACAACCGCTGATTATCATTACGCCGCCTGGCTACTACGCTTGGGTCTGGGACGGCAGGGGTGGCCGTGGTGCGGATGTAGCCGGCGGCACAATCTCGTGCAGTCTGTCAGACCATCCTCTGGTTTCCCGCTATACAACTCGCTGCAATGATTGACCCAACCCCGATTTTCTGGTAGTCTTTTGCGGTCCAAC
>Ga0180437_10003086_pt1 | contig 25319 bp, 14 predicted proteins | sample SS_ome_4_FD_132410 | JGI IMG/M metagenome (GOLD analysis project Ga0180437, IMG submission 132410) | Hypersaline lake sediment archaeal communities from the Salton Sea, California, USA - SS_3_D_1 metaG | ecosystem: Environmental > Aquatic > Non-marine Saline and Alkaline > Hypersaline >... | reverse complement strand
CCACAGAGGTAAATTTTTGCGAGTTAACATAATAATTATTATCCCCACCAACCAGTAATCGTTGGTTTTTCAACATGTTATAATCCGCTGTCTAGATAACATTTTTGTCCCGCTATTTTTGAGAAATTGTGGGATTTTTACTCAAAAAAGGGGATTATTTGGGATAGTGCAGTCTAAATACATGCAATATTTAAGTAATATTTGGGAAATAGATAAAACCACTTTTTCAATTGAATAACAGCATTGTGTCCTATAGAATAATACTGGAAGTAAAAGGGGAGACATCTTGATCATGAGAGGAGGTATTTTATGAAAAAATACACTCATGCCTGGCTGGGATTAAAGGCGGTCCAATTACTTAAGGAATATTCTAATCGATTCAGTACTGAACGCAACAAACGGCATAAAAAATTCTTAAAATTCATCTCCGAACATCCCAGTACATTTGTCAGAGGGTCTTGGTTCCCAGACACTGTCATTAAAGATAACGTTCAAGGGGGACACACCTGGAAGTATTCCTTAGATGAAGCTAACGGGAGAGCTGTCAACTACCGGCCTCCAGGTCATAACAATTGTTTGTCACTCGTGCAGAATGAGCTGAATAAGAAAGTCCAGCTCGACACTCGAACCAGCGACCTTCCTGACCGCTGCGAAGCATTGAGCCAGATGATACGAGACATTATTCGTATCACCAATAAAATTAAAAGTGGGGATGTCCTGGTTTTTAATGACAGCCAGGTGGCTGTCTCATTTCTCATGCTATCTCACTATGTTTGTGATGCACATGTACCTGTGCACTGTGATAGTCGAGACTTCTATGATCCTTCTCATATCCATCCTGACCTGGAAGGCTACTGGGAAAGCCAAATAAAGAAATACTATAAAGTTTCGACTAAAACACAACAGTTTGACCTGGATGAGGAAGGAAATCTCCAGCTAAAGGCAGGGGCTCGAGATTATGAAGACTCTATCCTCTATAAATGCGATGAGATTCTGACCCAGTCTCGCTGGCAGAACATGACTACGACCAGCACAGATTGGAGGGCTTTCTTGGGAACCAGAAACAACAACTTCTGGGATTATCTTGTATCTGTTTGTCTTGTGAGCTTTCATCTGTCGTTGTTGATGTTTCCAGACCCATCTCCGGCCGGAATTAACTACAACACAGTCAGGATTATGGATACAGAGCCGTTCAGAGAGAGAGTTATCGAATATTCACCGCTAATATTAGCTGATGCGATTAATTCTGTCGCTCTCCTGTGGCTGGCGGCATGGGAGCGCTGGGAGCTCCTGGCAAAGGGAATCCGATAATCAACTGATTGTCAAACCTGACTCCATTTTTTCAATTCTAATCGAATAACGTCCAACGGTTTCCTCTAATATTCGTATAATTGATTAAATTTAATGTTTATAATTATAATTCTATATTGCATCTGAGGAGTAAAATGAAAAATCCTAAGCGAAGAATAGCAGTCGCGATCCTAATTGTTTCTCTCTTTCTGACTGCCTGCAGTCCTGAGCCGGCTTCATCAACCAAACAGAGCCCTGTCTCGCTCGAACGACTGAAAGAGCATCTGAAATACCTGGCTTCAGACGAAACAGAAGGACGGATGACCGGATCAGATGGATACAAAAAAGCGGCTGATTATGCGGCAGGGCAATTCTCCTCTTTTGGCTTGGATCCTGGCTGGACCGCTGATGATGGGAAAAAAACTTATCTCCAACCGGTCCCTTTTATCAGATACAGGTATGGTCCCAATAATATCTTGACCATCAAAACAAACAATGAAATTAAAGAGCTCAATGCAGAAAGCCGGAAATTCGAGGTTTTGTACCCGGGCAAAGGCAGTCTGGATATTCAGCAGTCTCACCCTGTCTTTGTTGGTTTTGGAATCCATGAGCCAGATTTAGGGTGGGATGATTATGCGGGCCTGGAGGTGGGAGGAAAGATACTCATCATGATGATGAATCTGCCGGAAAGTAGCAATCAGCCTGAAGAAATGCCGACATCTGTCTACCAAAAATATTCTGACAGAAGGAATCGGGACGTCCTCCGCATTCAAACCATCATCGAGAAGAAAGCAGCCGGGGCCATTATTGTTCCTGACAGGAATTTCTTGCGATTCTGGGATCGAGTGTTAGCACAGAGAAAACGGATCAATTTCACTCCGGCTGAGGATTATAGAGGAGTGGGACATGCAGAGCCTCCGATTCCGATCGTGTTGGTCCATCCGGATATTGCCGAAGACCTGTTCGCCGGAGCCGGGTTCAATCCTGTCTCGGGAGAAGGGGAGTACCGAACACATGTGATGAATGATACTGGTGTGGCGCTGAAAATAGATGTGACGAAAGAAACTTTTAATTGTTACAACGTGATTGCTTCTCTTCCCGGAATAGATCCTGAGAAGGCGGATGAGTATGTGACGGTCGGCGCCCATCTGGATCACCTCGGAAAGGAAGGGAATGTGGTTTTTTATGGAGCCAATGATGATGCGAGCGGCTGTGCCGCTGTACTCCAAATCGCTGAGGCTGTGGCTGCCGATCCATTGTCCCGTCCTGTAATCTTCGTGCTCTTTACTGCGGAGGAGACATCTTTTTTTGCCGGATCTCTGCATTTCATAGCGCATTCTCCGGTTCCTGTAGAGAATATAATGGTCAATGTCAATCTCGAACAGCTGGCCGGCAAGAACAGAACAGTCAGAGGTGCCGAGGGATACGGGCCCGAGTCTTTCCGTGAATCCTTTCTCGCTGCGAAAAAAAGAGCACCTAAGCTGGATGTGCCGTATTATCCCTGGGAATCGCGGCTCTCAGTGATCGGGGGAAGTGACACATGGAGCTTTTATCTGAAGGACGTGCCGGGTGTCCTGATAGGTGCGGGTGGATTTCCTGAGCACCATACACCGGAGGATAATCTGGATTTGATCGATTTTGAGCATTTTCAAAAAGTGACACTATTCATCTATGAATTCATCAGAGAATTAGGAAATACAGGAAAGGAGATATAAATGTCAGTAAAATTCTGTAAAATCCGGCTTTTTATATTCGCTGGTTTTTTGTTCACGACAATTGTCGTTCCGTTCCTATCCGCAAGACCGGACTCATCCCCGCAGATAACCGATGGTGAGGAACTCATCAATGCCATATACGAGAAATACAAAGGGAAGTGGTATGACAAGCTGAAAATCGTCCAGAAAGTCACATTTTACAGAAACGGAGAGGAGCAGGGCAGCCAGATCTGGACCGAGTTCCTGGACCTGCCGGGTAAGGTGCGGAGTAACATCGGGCCATCCGAAGACGGGAATGCTGAGATCTATCTACACGGCGAATTCCATCGGTTTCAGAACGGAAAGCGAGTGGGCGGCCAGAAAGCCCCGCATCCTGTTTTGTGCTTGGGATTTGACGTTTACCTGCAGGAACCCGAGAAGTCCATTGCCATGCTCAAGGATGTTCCCTATGACCTGAGCAAAATCCATGAGACAGTCTGGCAGGAACGGCCTGTGTATGTGGTTGGAGCCGACAAAGATGATTTCAAGCCCAACCAGTTCTGGATAGACAAGGAACATCTCTATTTCGTGCGAACAATCTTTAAGAGTCCAAGAGGGACTCTGCTCGATATCGAAATGAACAAGATCGTCAGACTGGGAGGAGGTTGGATCGCCACCCAGCTCATATTCAAACGGAATGGGCAGATCATCCTCAGGGAAGATTATCAGGAAAATCCCCTCCTGGATAAAGTCGACCCGGCTGTCTTCGACATAGAAAACTTTAAAAAATAAGATATCAGTCAAATCTTAAGGGATTTCTTCTTTTTAAAGCTACTTAATGAGATATTACGCCTGATCCTGGCGTTATTCGTACGGTTCAAACTCGTCTCGATTACAATGATCCCTTTGCTCGTTTCAAGAGCTACAACCGCAATCGTCTGTTGTTTACTGTCTCTTCTTCTTTCAAGCCCACCGAAAGAATCATCACTATTCAAGTGACTGCATAGTAAGATTTTGGCTTATGAGTGTGAGTAATAATCCCCAACCAAAAGGCTCTTTCACTTGTAATTCTGCCTCAATCCTGTGGTTCCCGGCATTCAGTTGGAGCTCAATATTTTTGTAGTCAGGAGATACCCACCCGCGAGAAGGAATATTTTTGAATCCCTCGAAAAGATTTTCGCCTTGAAATATTTCATCTCCGTCAATGAAAAGTTTGAGCGTATCGCTAAAGCCAATCCCAATCTCCACCTTGGCTGGAGCAGACAGATGAAAATCCCGAGAAACTTTCATTGCATTATTGGAAGGCGGCATATAGCGATTAAGATTCAAGATGCCATTTGGCTCACATTTAAGAATCCTGCCGTCCTGAAGCTTCCATTCCAGAATCGCTCCCATAGGAGCTTCCGCAGATTTTCCTTTCAGATCATTTATTTCTTTATGAGCTGCTACCTTCAGATTTCGGAAGCATACTGGCTTATAGCTCCAGAGCCCAATGGAACCTGATATTTGGGAATGTGCCAGATCTTCAACAATCAAAGGAGGCTGATTATCCACCCAAACGGCTGCTCGATCTCCGTATATCTCAATACGCAGGGAAAACCATTTTCCGGTTGGGACCTCTGCTTTTTTCTGATAGGGTTCGCCATTGTACATCTGCCAGGTATTGGACCCGTTAAAGACAGGATCATACTGGATGGCATCTATCTGACCGCTGACATGAGGGACTGCATAAGCCAGCTCGTAATTATTATCATCGGCTATGCGAAAAGCGATTCCAGAATAACAGGGTTCTTGTGCCAGGACCTCAACTTTGATGCATGCATCTGAGATATTATGTTCGGAAAGAACAATCATTCCATCTAATTTCAAGACAGATTGACCGTCTATCTCTGTTATTTCGCTGGATCTTGCTTTCACCTCAAATCCCTCAAGGGAATCCAATTTATGATGAAAGATATCACTATTCTTTTGGTTCATTCTGTCATTGCATTTTATAGACAGGATTAAAATCAAGGCAAGAAGGATGATTTTTGAAAAGTTTTTATTTGTTGTCATTTTCTATACCCTTAAAAAAATTATACCAATTAACGTCGCTGTTTTGAATAAGGCGGTTTTTGTAGAAGTGAAGACTATTTTATCCTACATTCCCTATTTAAATCAGCAATAAGTATGTTTTATTGCAGGAAATATTTAGAAGATAACAACAATTTGACCATCTCTCTCCTAGCTGTTATTCTATTACTGTAATATTTCAGGGAAAAATGAGCACAAAGTGCCCGCATTGCCAGACTGACAACACCTCTGATTCCCGTTTCTGTAAAAACTGTGCCTCACCACTCACTCTTTCAGAAGAGATATCTGCCTCTCCCACAAGGACTCTTGAAACCCCGGTCAGAGACTTGACCCGGGGAACCACCTTTGCCGGAAGGTACGAGTTCATCGAGGAGCTCGGGAGAGGGGGCATGGGCAAGGTCTACAAGGTGTTCGATAAAAAAATCAATGATGAAGTGGCCATTAAAATTTTAAAACCCGAAATCTCTGATGACGAGAGAATTATCGAACGCTTCAGCAACGAATTAAAACTGGCCCGTAAAATCGTCCATAAGAATGTCGGCCGGATGTATGACATAAACGATGAAAACGGCACACACTTCATCACCATGGAGTATGTTCCCGGGGAGGATTTAAAGAGCTTCATCAAGAGAGTCGGTCACCTACCCACAGGAAAATCGATTTCCATTGCCAAACAGGTATGTGAAGGCCTGGTCGAAGCCCATCGTCTGGGCGTTGTCCACCGTGATTTAAAGCCCAGCAACATCATGATCGACCTAGAGGGGAATGCACGGATCATGGATTTTGGCATTGCCCGCTCATTAAAAACGAAAGGTTTGACAAGCACAGGAGTGATAGTGGGTACTCCCGAGTATATGTCTCCGGAGCAGGTGGAGGGCAAGGAAATAGACAGGCGCTCAGATATCTATTCTTTGGGCGTGATTCTTTTCGAGATGCTGACGGGAAAAGCGCCGTTTTCAGGCGAAACTCCATACAGTATCGCTTTCAAGCACAAGACCGAGCCGCCTCCGGACCCGAAAGAGGTCAACGTCCTGATACCGGAAAAGCTGAGTCAGGTGATTCTGAAATGCATGGGGAAAGCCAAGGAGGAGAGGTACCAGAAGGCTGAAGAATTATTCTCGGATCTAACGCAAATTGAAAAAGCCATCCCCACAACAGAGAGAGTTGTTCCGAAAAAAAAGCCACGCACTTTGAAAAAAACACGCACTCTGAAAAAAAAGAGAGTATCTATTGGAGCGAAGAAGGCCCTTATTCCAGCGCTGGTCGTTGTTTTCCTGGCTATCCTGGCAGGAGCTGTCTTTTGGATTTTCCGCGGGGGAGAGCCTGAGCTGGTGGCAGAGCCAATCTCTGTGATGGTAGTCGATTTTCAAAACCTGACCGGAGAATCCGTATTTGATGGGGCTTTAGAGCAGGCACTCTGTGCAAGTTTAAGAGACATGCCCTTCATTTTGAATGCCTATTCACCTCCACAAGTCCGACAGATGGCGAGCAGGATCGGCGCTTTAGTGAAGCCTAAACCTGACCCTCAGTCAAATGATCTGGCTAAAGCCGAGAGAGAGCTAGAGATGGCAAAAGTCGACCTTAAGAAAGCCGAGTTTGAATACACCCGGATGAAGAAATTGTTCAATAATAATATGGCTTCCCGACAAGAATTTGATGAAGCTAAAAACGAGTTCGAAAAGCTTCAGATCAGAACAAAAGATGCTCAGGAGAGAGTCGATGCTATCAAGGAGGGCCGGGCGAAGGCCGATGACCGACTAGTGGAGACAGCCAGAAAGCTTTCTTTTGAGGGGAAACTAAACATCGCTCAAATCCGGCAGATCGGTCAAAATATGGAAGTTGATATCATGATATACGGCGTGATCAAGCGGGAGGAAAGGGGATATGGGATAAACGTAATAGCCTCAAATGTCGACAACTACCTGCAAATCGCCAAAATATCTGAAACCATAAAAACAAAGGCCAAATGGGAAAAATCGATAAGCCGAATTGCTTCCGGACTGCGCTCAAAGCTTCAAGAGCATCTCTTAACCTACGCATCCCTCGAGGCGATGAGCGCGTATGCTCGGGCGGAAGAGCTTGTTGCAGCGGGTAATTTCCAGGATGCCATCGAAGAGTACCAACACGCCATCCAAAAAGACCCGGATTTATCCCTAGCTTATGTGGGCTTATCCGCAGCCTATCGCCATGTCGGTGACTTTGAAAAGAGTGGCGAATATCTCAACATGGCGTATGCGAGGAGAGGGCAGCTGCCTGAAAGGGATAGAGACCGCGTATATTCCTTAAAGCAGCAAGCTAAACAACAGCAAGCAGCCCTTCCCTTTCCAACCATCGAGCCCATTTCCGTACTTATTTCGGACTTCCAGAATGAGACAGGAGAGCCGATCTTTGAGGGGACTATTGAACAGTTTTTTTCAATCGGGTTGGAGAAATCTTACTTTATCGATACGTTCAACCGGGCATCAGCAAGGAGTACAGCCAGAAGATTGAGTGGAAAGAAAGAAGGAAAGCTGGGCCTTGAAGAATCTCGGCTTGTGAGTTTAAGAGCTGGGATCGATTCTGTGGTGAGTGGTTCAATAAAAAAGGGCGATGAAGGATACGACATTCATGTCTGGATGGAAAACCCTGAAACAAAAGAGAAGATCGTCGAGAATGTTTCGACCATAAAATCAAAAGAAGAGTTGCCTTTTGCTATGAATATCCTTTCTTCTCAACTTATATCCTCATTAGGACCAGCTCCATTAGATTCAACCAAGATAGTACTAGGAAAAATTTTCACGACATCTTCACTCGAGGCAATGAAAGCTTATGCTCGTGCGGAAGAGCTCATAGGTCAATATGAATACGATGAAGCCATAGAGCAGTATCAAATTGCCATCAATCGTGATCCTGATTTTGGGAGCGCCTACGTTGGCCTGGCGACTATCTATAGCAATCGGAGACAAAACCAGGAGGCTGATAAATATTATAAAGAAGCCTTGGCGCGGATTGACCGGATGTCTGAGCGTGAGAAGTACAGGACCTTAGGTGCGTATTTCTTTAGACAACGCGATTTTAAAAAGGCGATAGAGTATAACAGTACGCTCGTTGAAAAATTTCCTGCGGACTTGCCCGGAAACACAAATCTCGGCCTTGCTTATTACTTCACAAGAAACATGAAAAAAGCAGTCGAACAAGGGCTTCGCACTATAGATCTCCGCCCTGGAAACGTTGGTTTGCATTATCAATTGATATGGTATGCCATCGGCGCTGGAGATTTCGAGCTAGCCCGGCAGTATGCTGAAAAAGTTTCAGAGATTAGCCCTAGAAGACAAGTTTGTATGTTTTATTCGTCTTTGGCTCTGATCGAGCTCCTCCAAGGCAGACCAGAGAAAGCGGCTGAAGCTTACAATACGACTGAAACATGGGGATCAGCCCCGGCTTCATATGCAAAAACAGGGCTGGCAGACCTGGCTCTGTATGAAGGACGTTTGAGTGATGCGAAGAAAATTCTCGAGAAGGGGATCGAAGAGGACCGTAAATTTGGCTCTGCAGCACGCAAGTTAATAATGCTTGCAGAATTACAGTTCTCTCTGGGTAAGAAAGAGCTCGCTTTAGAAGCAGTAGAGGAAGCGGTTGAAGAGAGTGACCGCCTGGATATCATTTTCCCCGCGGCTCAGATGTATGCACAAGCCGGTCAGGAAGAAAAAGCTAAAGGCCTGGCAGTCAAACTAAGCGAGACTCCTGAAGCCGACTTTCAAGCCTATTCAAAGTTGATCGAAGGCGACATCCAACTGGGTAAAGATGATTTTGAAGGCGCGGTTCGTCTCTACATGGAAGCTCAAAACTTGATGAATACTTGGCACGGCCGTTTTGCTTTGGGCAAGGCCTATTTAAAGAATGAACTTCCCTCTCAAGCCGTCTCAGAGTTTGGTGCCTGTTTAGAACGCAAGGGTGAGGCTGTTGTCATGTTTTTGAACGATGTGCCCACTTCCCGGTATTTGCCCCAAGTCTACTATTATATGGGAAGGGCCCTGGAAGGGATGGGAAACGCCTCAGCATCAGAATCCTACCGAGAATTCCTGAAAATCAAAGAGAAAGGCGAGGCCGACTGGATGGTCGAGGATGCCCGCCGCCGCCTTTCCAGGTAAGGATCGGAAGACAGGCCAGGTCATGAAAAAACCATTACCATTTATCTTGGCAATAATGACGACTATCATTCTGTCATTTCCGTGTTTATGTCAGGAGGGGAGAGGAAGCGGAAGAGTTTTTGGCTACGTATTTGACGAAGAGGGCAAACCCATATCAGGTGTTAAGATCGTGATGGAATCTTCCGTTTATGATTTCAAACGGGAAACAACCAGTGACCGGAACGGAAAATGGGTGTTTATGGGTTTTGGTAAAGATGTTTACAGGTTCACCTTTTCGAAGAAAGGATATAAAACTGTTTTATCCCAGGTTTCGCTTTCAGGAATAAATCGTAATCCGGAACAGCGGGTTGTTATGGAACGACATTCCCTGCATCAATCCTCTCAAGTGATTCTGCCTGAAGATAAAAACAAACTGGATAAAGCCGTCCAATTATCTGAAGAGGAAAAATACACTGATGCACTGGAGCTTTATAAAGAATTTGTGGATGCCTACCCAGATGTGTATCAGGCCCGGTTCAATCTTGCCAACACTTACTTAAAGCTTAAGCAGTATAATGCGGCAATTATTGAGTTGAAAAAAGTATTGGAAGCGCTGCTTGAGCAAGGAGATGACCCTCAAGCAGGGAAGAAGTCAGGAGAGGTCCATGTTTTGATCGCAGAGGCGTACATGGATCAAAAAAACTATGAAGAAGCGGCAGTCCATTATATGCAAGCCATGGAAATCAATCCCCCAACTGATGCGGCTCTTGCCTTCAATGTGGCTGAGATAATGTTTACTGCCAATAAAGTGGATGAAGCCATCAAATACTATCAATTAGCATCTCGACTCAAACCTGATACAGGGATTTATTATCTCAAACTCGGATATGCTTATCTGAATAAAAGTGATATTCCTTCTGCAATCAAAAACTTTGAAAAGTTTCTGGAATTATCCCCTGAGGACCCCAAGGCTGAATCTATTAAAAACTTAATTCACTCGCTCAGACGCAAGAGCCCATAATTTCTCAAACTTATTTTAACGATCAAGATAACATTCTCTATACAATCCCGCCTCTAAAACAACACTTTTTCTCAACACAAAAAGTATGTTTACTATAATAATTCAGGCTGGAAATATGTACTTGGCTGGGAAAGAAGGAGGCGCTTTCGCGCCTCCTTCTTTGGGATTGGACTTGCGTGTGCTCTTTTTAGAAACCAAACAAAATTTTTGCGCCAATCCGGAAGACTCTCGGAGGATAAATGTTTGTCATCTCAAGGAACGTCTGGGAGGCCGAACTTGAGACATCTACCACACCGGTTGCTTTGTTAAAGTTGAACACATTGAAGACATCGCAGAAGGCCCTTATTAAAAAGCTGTCTGCGATTTTAAATTCTTTTTCGGCCCGGAGGTCCAGGTTAATTAAGTCTGGAAGTGTGTAGTTACCTCGGGATTCTGCCCGGATCCAAGCATCCCTATTCATAACGAGCCCTAAATCCCTGGTGGATACCCATCTGTCGTGAGGTCGACCTGATAAATAGCTGAAATAGCCGCTGAGGCTAATGCCCCAGGGTCCTCTAAAAACACCCTGGATTTTTAACTGATGTCTTCGCTCCAGGTCCACACGACCATAGGCATTGGTATGGGCATTAGGATCGTTGTAGAGCCCAGTTCTTCCCTCGGATTCCCAGAAAGACGTTCCTACCAGACCCTCTGCCTTGTTGTAGAGATAAGATGCATTGAGCGACCAGCCACGGGAAAAACGTTTGACGAGAGTAAACTCAACTCCTTCATAATCCCTCTTCAAATCAGGAGGATTCACCATGTACTTTTCTGCAGGCTCATACCAAAGCTGATCATAGAAGACAATTGTGCTGTTATCATAAGGATCTGTTGTTTCAACTCTAGTCCAACGGTTGGTAAATACAAGTTCTCCGGTTTCCATTAACGTATCGATGTCAACGACAGTCGCATCGACATCTTCAATCAGATTCCTGTCCCATCTCCGGATATACCGTAAGCCAACAGAAAAGTCCTCCCAGAGCTCTCTTTCTATTCCGACGGAAAATTCAGTTGTATAAGGAGTTTTGAGGCCATAGTCTCCATACCCCACCTGGGTGTTAACGCCAGGCACCCACGTGTAATCGAGCCATGTGAGGTTGCCAAGGGTGTCGGTGTAGCCACCATAGCCCACCCAGTTGACCGGATGCAGCTCAAAACTGATGGTCGTGTAATTATCCTGAAGGTACTGAGAAAAGTTAGTTTTCAGCAAAGTCGTTCCATCCCCGAAAAGGTCGTAAATGACTCCCAGTCTTGGAGATAAGTTTTTCCATTCGAACGCCTTTATCGCTTTATCTATCACCAAATTCCAGGTTTCGTCGGGATACCCAATATGAGATAAATCTCCGGACCCGGGAATGTCTCCTATTGAACCGTCTTGTTTGGGAAAATAATTCAGGTTGTAATCGAATCGCACACCAAGGTTGAGGCTGAGGTTTTTGAAGATATTCCAGGAATCATTAATAAATACACCTAAGTTGAAAGATTTAACCAGTCGATCGTGCCCTGCGAACCACTCTGAGTAGTAAAGATCACCGTCCCAGGTGTAGTTCCAAACCCTGGAGAATCCCACGCTGTCTTTCGGACCATAAGTTGTCACGACTCGACGTCCGGACAAAAGGTTGGATTGAATGCCGAACTTCATTTCGTGGCTCCCGGCCAAATCGTCCAGAAAAAGGATTCCATCAAAATTCAACTGGAGACGCTTTCTGGGATTCAGGTCATCCCATCCGTAGCTGTTGGAGTTTAACCAGGTATCAGAGGCATAATAGTTTTCAGCCTGATTATGAACGGTCCAGTTGAGATCTTTACTCGACGCACCGAATTTCAAATTGGTGAGCAGATTTCTTCCAAAAGTATGTGTCCAAATGGCGCTGAGTACATATGTGGGAGATTTATAGGTCGTAGTTGTATCTTCTGTATCATACTGAGATGCTCCATCGTGATCGATGTTACGGAAGGAATAATTGAAACCCAGAACAACCTTGTCTTTCTGACTAGGCTGGAAGGTGAACTTGATATAAGGATAGAGCGTGTTGTCTTTCCTGGGAGTTTCCACTTGTTTGTCATAAGGAAAACCGGGTGAGAAGTGCTCACTCCTGTAGGTGCTCAGGTTCAAGAAGAACCACAGTTTGTCTTTGATCAACGGCCCGCCAAGATTAAAACCCGGCTCCACCTCATATTTGGGGCCACTTGTGGAACCTTCCAATGGGGTGCCTATTGTGTTGTCAGATTTTAGTTTTTCGTGATTGAAGTATGTGGTGATCTCGCCGCTAAACTTGTTGCCTCCGGATTTAGTCACAACATTGACAAACGCACCTTTAACTGATCCATGCTCAGCACTGAGCCCACTGGTTTGAACAGAGATCTCTTTCATTATATCCACACTGAAAATTGTACCAGGAGAGGTGCCAACCACTGGGTCATTCATCTGAATTCCATCCAAATTATAGGAATTATCTCGGATAGCCGCCCCTTGAGAAGAGCTGCCTGTGATTCCGGGTATCATGTTGAAATATGTTGTTAAATCGCGGTCCGCAGGAATAGACATGAGAAATTCCATATCCAGCGTAGCTGTCTTCGAGACAGACTGACGGTCTAGCGTAGGGGCTTGACCGACGACAGTAATGCTCTCTTCGAGTCTCTCTGGTGTCATTTGGACATCGACCGTGAACGTTAAATTTGCGTTGACGACAATATCTTGACGAATGACTTTTGTCATTCCTCCCAATTCAAAAGTGAGGGTGTATTTTCCAGGAGCAAGATTCGTGAAGCGGTATTGACCTTTATCATTGGTTGTAGTGGTCATCTTATCCAGCACCATGTCAGGTGACTCAAGTGTAACAACCACACCTGGAAGAACTTCTCCCTCTTCAACCTGAACTGTGCCTTTAATGGCTCCTGTCTGTCCCATCTGGGCAAAGGATAAAGATGCTAGCACGGATACAATTGAGACAAGAATGAAAAATTTTTTTCGCATAACAACTCCTCCTTTTACCAATTTAAAACATTTGACTGAGGATATGCCGGAACCAATTTTTTATTTATCACCTCCTTGCTTAAAATTTTTTGCTTGTTATTTTAATCTGCAATTTCTATGCCAAATTTCCTCTTCTACCGGTGGACTTACCCCATAAGGTTTTCTGTGGAGAGTTCAGACAAATTTAAAATAAATGACTCCAGCCTCTTCCTCTAAATTCGAGCAGATCTTGAATGGCTTTTAAGTTGTTGATTTAAATATAAAAAAAAGGAGTGTTTGTTGATTGATTGATAAAATTTAATTCCGGAACCTTCAAATTATGAGGCTGACATTCTTTTCACTTAGGATTCTGGCCTGCCAGGTATTCGCCAGTACTGTTTAGCAGTTTATGAGTTATTTCTCGTATGATTTTTAGACATGATTAACCTGAGTTATTCATAAAATCTGCCGACACCTTTTATAAAACACATTTGAAGGATAACTAATACATTATATATATGTCGGCATCTTTTCCCCTTCGGGCGCGCCGATCTCATCTCTCGTATTAATACACTCTTAACTCGAATATTTATTAACTTTATTTTTGAGATTTGCAACGGATCTCAATTGCTTATAGTATTATATTCTGAAACTCTAAAAAGGAGGAATTTCGCATGAAAAAACGACTGAGATTCAACGTTTACCTCGTCTGCTTGTTATTAATCTTTTCAGCAGCTCTGGAAGCGCAAAAAGTCGAAACTGTAGACGGAGTTCGGGTAGTCCATAATGATAAAACGGGGAAATGGGGGAAGACACCTAAAGTCTCCATTGAATTCATCAGAAATCTTGGGGAGCTGGAGACCGAAAATGTGAATCTGGCTTTTCATATTCCTTCAGATATAGCCACAGACGAACAGGGCAATATTTATATCCTGGATGCCGGGAATCATCGAATCCAGAAGTTTGGTCCGGATGGAAACTATATCGAGACTATCGGGAACAGGGGACAGGGACCCGGTGAATTCTATTTGCCTTTATCGCTCGATATTGATTCCAGAGGATATTTGTATGTGTCAGACCCGCAGAATCAAAGAGTTCAAATCCTGAAACCGGACGGCACAGATTATAAAACCATACCATTCCATGAAACTCCTGCCGGAACCATCAGGCTCTTGAAATCAGGTGATATGGTCATGGGGAAAGGGGGAATCGTATTCTCTTTTGGCCTGGGCGGAGGTTCGCAGGACCCGGAAAAACTCATGAAAATATTGGACACTGAAGGAAACATACTGAATGAACTCGGAGAGCCAGTCACATATAAAGATTCGTTCGTCAACAGGATGGGCAACAATTTTCGTTTTGCCGTCGATAAAAATGACAGTGTCTATGTCTCATTCGAATACCAGAATCGGATAGAGAAATACTCTCCTCAAGGGGAACTACTGTGGAAAGCGGATAGGAAACTCGACTACAGCACAGATATATCCAAGGCCAAAGCTCAAGTCAAGGGCAAGGGAGGAAACTTGCAAGTCCGGGCGCCGCAGATGAACAGGTGTTCTATGGGAGTCGCCGTGGATGCTCAGGGGAGAGTCTGGGTTGTCACTTTCAAGAGACAGTTGAAAGAGGAGGAACAAGTGCAGAGCAGTATCGGTGTGCAGATGATGAACGGACAGCGAAGCGTGTCCATGTCCTTTGAAGGAGCCACTGACAACAGAGAAACCGACTCGTTCCAGCTGGAGATCTATGACCAGGACGGGATTTTACTCGGCACCATTCCTTTGACCCATTTCGTGGATGATATCCGGATAATCGAAGACCGGCTTTTCCTCTTGGATAAAGCGCGGGGAGCCCAGTACTACGAGTACAAGATTATCGAGAAATAACTCAACTGTACTGATGTTATTGCGAGTAACCCGAAGGAATGTGGCAATCTCGCAGTTAAAAATGTATCTTTTCTTATGAGATTGGCACTCTTCGCTCGCAATGACACGGAAATGAGATTGGCACGCTTCGCTCGCAATGACACAAGGATGAGATTGGCACGCTTCGCTCGCAATGACACAAGGATGAGATTGCTTCGCTTCGCTCGCAATATTAAAAGGAATTCATTATTTAAAGGAAGGAATTCATCATTCAATAATAAGGCGCAACCAGTAGAAAATAGCTAGATTTTTGCTATTTTTGTTGGGCTCTTCTGATCAAATCATCAAGCTTCTTTCTATCCGCAGCAGACAATCGATTATAATGCTCTTCTTTGTATTTTTGAAAATATTCCAGGGCTTTTCTGTTGTTTCCCTTGGCAAGATAGGATAGGCCCAGATTGTAAAGAGGGTAGGCGAAATCAGGCTTGAGCTCCACAGCCTTTTCCCAGCAAAAAATCGCGGCATCGATATCACCTGCCTGGCCGTATGCGCTGCCCAATCCGTTATAGGCAGAGGCATAGGTCGGATCGAGTTCAATTGCTTTTTTAAAATTCAGGAGGGCATTCTGGAGATCACTCGAGCTTTTTGATCGGCTCAACCGGGAAAGATAAAGAGAACCGAGATTATTGAAAACAATCGGGTAGTTGCTGTCCAAAGAAAGAGCTTTTTGGTAGGCTTCCAGTGCATTCTGGAAATCCCCCTTACTCCAGTAGGCCACTCCCATGTAATTCCACAGTTCCGGGTCGTAATCGATTAAAGCCAATCCTTGTCCGAGAATTTCAATGGCAGCATCATACTGGCCCACTTCGACAAGAAAAATGCCGTACGTGCTGATGATTGTGTAGCTCGATGGATTATGCTCCAGTCCTTGTCTGAGGACATTGACTGCTTCTTTCAGCCTTCTCTGTTCTTTATAAAGAGTCGCAAGGTAAGAATAGGCGTGATCGAAATCCTTCCTCTCCTCGATAATTCCTTCAAGCAGTCGAATTCCCTCGTCGATCCGTCCGCTGTGATAGGCCCCCATGGCCCTTGTTAATCTATCCTGAAAGGGAAGGAGCGTTTTCAAATCGTCTCGAGGAGTGTATTTCTCTTTCCGCGCTGTCTGGGGACTGGAAACATAGCCCAGGCTTCTCAGCTTTTGCAGAGCGTCCCTGTCGATATCCCGTTTACTCGCTATTTCAGTTTCAATAGACTGTTCCGCCATTAATTGAACCAGTTTGGAATTGTGCTTACTCAATTTTTCTTTAGATGCCAGATTTTCCAGCTCATCAAAGTCCTTTGTTAGATCATAAAACTCAGGAATGGGCGAGTCGATGAATTTCCTTTCAGCTTCGATAAAGCCTCGGAGAGGCGCCCAGCCTCTGCTGTAATAGGGATACAGGGATTCAAAATAGATTGCCCTTCTGGGTAACCGCCTTCCTCTTAAAGCAGGAAGGAGGGACACTCCTTGGAGGAAAGAAGGCTTTTCTATTCCAAGAATGTCACACACCGTGGGAAAAATATCGATATGGCACACTTCCTGATTGACTTTAGCCGGTTTTGTTTCGGGAGAAGAGATGATCAACGGAACCCAGATGGACGAGTTGTAGGCGAAATAGCCGTGAGTGGATTCTCCATGCTCTCCCAGAGATTCGCCGTGGTCTCCGGTGAAGACGATCGAAGTCTCATCCATAAGATTATTCTCTTCCAGGTAGTCGAGTAACTTACCCAAGGCAAAATCCACATAGGCCACTTCGCCGTCGTAGGGATGTTTGTATTGAGATTTGAATGGCTCAGGGGGGTCGTATCGCTGATGCGGGTCAAAGCAATGTATCCAGAGAAACCAGGGATTTCTCTGGGCTTTCAGCCAGCCCATGGCGCTTTCTACGACGACCTCAGCCTTTCTCTCCACGTAAGTGAACACTTGCAGGCTTTGGCCGCCATAATTGTCATCGTAGGTATCGAAGCCTTGAGTCAGCCCGAACCTTGAATCCAGAGGAAAAGCTCCGACAAATGCTCCAGTGGAATAGCCGTTTGTTTTTAGATGCTCGGCCAAAGTCAAAAACTCATCGATCACAATAAAATTGGAGTTGTCATGCACTCCGTGATACAGAGGAGTTGTACCGAGAAGGATATTCGTGTGAGAGGGCAAGGTTGTGGGTGTATGGGCAAAAGCTTTGGAAAACAGTACTCCTCTTTCTGCCAGACTGTCTATGTGTGGAGTTTTTACATGGGCATCGCTGTAACAGCTCAGCCTGTCCGGACGCAGCGTGTCTATAGTGATAAGCAGGAGATTCTGTTTGTTGCCCTCGGCTTTTGACGTTGCGGATAACGACAGGAGAATAATCAGAAAAATGAGTATGGCGAGCGGGAATGGGAATAAACGATTTTGTCTCATTTTACATTTTTAGGTCAGGATCTATTAATTTGGAATATTTTCAGTCTATATCTCGATTGTTATCTATTAATTGAATCGATTTCTTGTTGTCCTCTTATTTTCTTTTAATGCACTTTAAAACTTCTCTCTTTTTTATTTTAGCATTGAAGAGGTGAACAAAAAAGCCCCTTCCGCCTTGACGGCGGAAGGGGCTTTGAACTCGAGCTTTCTCTATAGCTTAGAACGAGAACCGGATTCCGAACCTGAATACTCTCGGATTGAGAATTCTCAGATCCTGATCGAAGTCGGGCGAAGCAATACTTGTCTCTTTCTTCAGTGAATGAGCGGAATTGGTGATGTTGAAAGCGTCTGCAGAAAGTATCACTCTTGAAGTCTCAGTGATTTCGAAAACCTTTTCCAACCTGAGATTGAGAACCCAGAAAGCAGGAAGGCGTTCATCTCCGAACTTACCTCCACCGTCCTGACTTCCGTAGAGCTCATTGATTCCCAACTCCACCATATCAACAAGAACATAGGTCGGCTTGACGTATCCATCACGGGCCTGGAATACTCCACTTGCGGTGATCCCGTACGGCAACTGGTAAAGGCCGGACAGCTTAAACTGCCACCTGGAGTTGACAAAAATCCCCTCGACTCCTGAACCTGAACTTTCAAACGCTGCAACTCCGCCTTCGAAATATTCTTCGTTGTTGAGGCCCATCTTCACACTCGACGCGAAGACATCCGTAATCCTTCCCACGTATTCTCCCTTGTAGAACCTTTTCCAATCCGAATAGGTGAACGAGCCGTTCATCATCCACTTGTTCGATAATCTCTTTGTCCAGACAAGTTGGGCACCAAGGTAGCGGTCATACGCCTCTTGATGATTTGTCCGGTACTGGTAAGGATAGAGCGCAGTGCGACCGTAGTAGTCATAACCCGTTGTGGGATCCGTCCCGGCCACATAGTAGTTATCGTCCGGTTCCAGGTCTCCATTGGTGTCCATGTACCGTGTCCAGGTCTGGTTGTGGTATTTTTTGTAGAAGAGTTCAAGTCGGGCGGCAAAGTCAGTGAAGAGCTCCTTCTCGTAAGAAAGAGTGACTTCATCCAGTAAAGGAGAATTGTAATCGGGATCGAAGGCATTGACAGCTGTTACATCCGTTGTTGGAGGGATGGGGACGTTTGAGCTGTAAAGCCAGAAATTGGGATCGGTTCGATCTATAAGATTGGCTCCGTCATATCCATACAGCTCAGACTCTTGGATTCGTCCGTCCGCGACTCCCATGACAAAATCCTGGTATCCATCCTGCCAGATGAGGTCGATTTCAGTGAAACCGAGCGGATTGATGAAGTCGGCAATGGTAAATCCGGATTGAGAGCCGTACCGTGCGACCGCGAGTTTGATGACATCCTTTCCGTCTCCAAACAGGTCATAGGCCAGACTCAACCGAGGAGAAAAAGTCTTCCACCAGGGGATACCTTCATCAAACCTGTCGATGCTGAGCGCGGGCATGTATGTGGGCAGCCACATTGAAGCAGGAATGTTTGCATTTTTTACGATGGATCTTTCTCTGTCATACCGGAGACCGAGATTGACGGCCAATCTTCCGAAGGTCATGGTGTCCTGGATGAAAGCCGAATACCGAGTAAAGGAGTAATTGACAATATAGTCTCTGTAAAGCCATGCTTCCCAATATTCTCCTGTCGGCATAGTGACATCAGGACCCCAATAATTAAGGACCACATCGCCCTCATACAGATCGTATGTTGTGACTGTAGAGGTCACATAGTCCACTCCGAATTTGAATTCGTGATCTCCCCCTAAAACGCCTTCTACGAAATAGTTACCGAAGATGCTGATATTCCACTGGTTTCTGTCGGTTCCGTAGTCATCGGTATTTCCCAGCATGTAGAAATCCGGATATTCAATATTGACCAAGTAATCTCCCGAACCGTCCGCTGTATGTTCTTTAGTAGGATGAAGGTAGAATCCACCGTCCGTATAGATGACTTTCGCGTTGAGGTAAAAATCCCCGAACATCTGCTCCAACTCACCCTTATAGAAGTACCCAGGGCCATCCTGGTTCCAGACTGTATCTGCTGCTTGTTGAGTGGCATCATACCAGTATCGTCCCCATTTTTGCTTGTTGTCGTACTGGATAAAAGCGTTGAACCGGGTTGAAGGCGTGATGTGATAATCCAATCTGAGGTAGCTTGAGGCCAGCCAGGTTTTGTCAGAGGTGTTGGCTAGAGTTAGCGAATCGATATCCTGAACTCCCCATGAACCGTAAAACCAGAACTTATCTTTGACGATCGGTCCGCCGAAGTTAGCTCCATAGAGATACAACCTGTTTATACCTGCTGCGGTGTAGCCGATATCTGCCAGCTCTTCAGGAACGTTATCCGCTTGCCAGGCATTTCTTTCCACATCGAGGTAAAACGTGCCCGAATATTTATTCGCGCCCCGTTTCGTAATCAAGTTCAACTGGACTCCTCCGGTTTGAGACAGAATGTCGTTGGCTCCGTAGTTGATCTGAAGCTCTTCGTAGCTGGAAACATTCACATACGCCGGAGCGGCACCAAGAGCAGAATTGTCAGTGATGTTCGCTCCGTCAATGCTCCATGTGTTGTCATCTTCTTTGGAACCGTGACCGAAATAGGATGATTGTTGTCCGGCTTCGTTGCCTCCGATGTCCTCTCTATCGATGAGCATCCCAGGAATCAGGGACATCAAGACCCAGGGATTCCTGGCCGTAGGAAGGTCCATGATCATCTCTTCGGTGATGCTGACACCCACACGGGCTCTTTTGGTATCGATAACAGGATTCTCGGCCACAACGGTGACTTCCTCTGTGAGAGCTGTCTGTTCCAGAGCGATGTCGAAAGTGACATCCTTTCCAAAGGTGACAGTGATGTTTTCCTGGATGTGAGTTTTGAATCCAGGGAGTTCGAGCTTCAGGACATAATCGCTAGCCACTGGCAGAGTCAAAAACCGGAAATTTCCTCTTTCCGATGTGACGGCTGTCATGGTGACGATTTTTGAGCCTGTCAATGTCACGCTGACACCAGGAAGGGCAGCGCCATCCACATCTTTAACCACTCCTTTGATCGCTCCGAACTCTTGAGCAGCGGCGAAGGTTCCCAGCATGAAAAACAAAATTAACAATGGTGTGATTTTTTTCACTTTATTCCTCCTTTCCCATCCTAAAATGGGTTTTTTCACTCTGGAGTAAAATCATTTACTCCAAAACCATTATTGATTTCTCGGTTTTGTGTATTTCCGTCGATCACCTCCTTTTCAGTTGAATTAGCTATTATAAGGCTTTTAAACTCTACAAAGCAAATAAATTTTATAAGTTTAATCAATTTTAAATTTCAGCTTAATTTTTTTGCGTTCGTATTATTCTCATCTCGCATCTAAGACGTTCTCTTTCTTCAATTCGAACGGCCAAAATGAACAATCCCTCACACTAATGACTGTTGGAATCCGGCCTGTGATCCAGTCAAATTCATCTTGGCGCCTGGAAGAAAAGTCTATCCGCATCATCAACAAATTCTTTTGTCTCACCAATATCTTGCATCAAGGCTCTCATACGATCAGGAAGAACAGTAATAATAAAACAATGATGACGATAATCATTATTTTCAGTTTTCCCTCCTGTTAGTGGTAAAAATAAACCCTCTTTTTAGAGCTGAATCTTCGCTCTATCCCCTTGTTCACTGTTCTTTCTAATGCTTCTAGATTATTGCCTCCTTTATGGAATTTTTGACTCAATGAATCGAGTTCTTCTGCGATATTCTTGGCTTTATTCTCCAATTCGTGCCGCAAGAATTGCTTCATTGTGTATTGACTGAGTTCCGGCGAACTTTTCTTCTCAGACAAGTTTGAATCCAGGGGGTTATTTTTCCCGATCAATTCCCATAGATTCAATACGCCTAAACAAACGATAAGCTCATTGACTTTTTTATCCTGAACAATCTTGATCAGGTTTTGCTGCTGTTCCAGGAAGTCCCAGACTGCACTTCTTGAGTCAACGAATTGATTTAGAACTTTCTTTATAGTATTAACCATCGTCTTAATTTTTTATTAAGCAAAAACCATGCCAATCCGTTGACATGGTAGAGGGCTTGGAATCTTTATTGAAATTTAAAAAGAAAATGAAGGGATTGGATTAGAATGTGAGGCGAAAATAATTGTAAAATCGATAATGTTAAGAAAAATCATTTCCCGCGAAATAAGCGAGTTTTCCCTGTAGGAATTCCAATTTCGGCTTTTATTGTTGATTTCAGCGTGACGACTGCATTTGAGAATTCACTGATATTAATTTTATGGATGCCATTCATCGGTTTCTTGCCAAGGAATGATCTTGTAAAAAAAACATGGATTTACTGTTTTTTATCGAGAATCGAACCCAAGCCCTCACATTGTAGATTTGTCTAATTTTTAGACATAAAAAAGCTGGATGAGAGAGCTGCGCATCTGAAACCTACAGAAAATAAAATAATTAGAAGAAAACCGGTCTGGCGTGTCTAATTTTCATACAAAATGTGGTGTGAGAAGCTTTTAGAGGGCTATTTTTTGATCTTATATTTTTCAATCTTGTTATCCAGAGTCTGTCGGGTGATTCCCAATATCTTGGCCGCTTCACTCTTATTCCACTCAGTGGACCTCAATACTCTGATGATATGATCTTCTTCTATCCGGTTAAGAGGCTCGAGTGGAGGAGGGATGATCTTTAGTCCTTTTCGAATGCTATAAGGCAAATCCTCGGGCTGGATCACTTCTCCATCTCCAAGTACAACCGCTCTCTCTATGTAATTTTTCAGCTCTCGTACATTCCCTGGCCAGTCGTAAGACAACAGCAACCGCTGGGCTTTTTCCGATATCTTTTTGGCTTTGCCGGCCATGAAGTATTCAGCCAGCGGAATAATATCTTTCTTCCGCTCTCGAAGCGCTGGAAGTTTCAGCAAAACTACGTTTAAACGATAATAGAGGTCTTCGCGAAATCGACCTTCTTTAACGGCCTTTCCCAGGTCTTTGTTCGTTGCAGCAATAACTCGAACATCAACTTTTATACTTTTGGACCCGCCCACTCTCTCGAATTCCTGCTCCTCCAGTGTCCGGAGAACCTTCGCCTGTGTCTCCATGCTCATATCGCCGATTTCATCAAGGAATATTGAGCCGCTATGAGCCAGTTCAAACTTTCCCTGGCGAGTGCTTATGGCACTGGTAAAAGCCCCTTTTTCATGCCCGAAGAGTTCGCTTTCGATCAGTTCTTTGGGTATGGCTGCACAGTTGACAGCCACGAAAGGCCGGTCGTTTCGAGACGATTGCCCGTGAATAGCCTGGGCCACCAATTCCTTTCCAGTTCCTGTCTCACCCTGGATGAGTACTGTGATATCTGAAGGTGCGGCTTTTTTCATTGTCTGGAGGACTTTTTTCATGCTTTCAGAGTCTCCCAGGACCTGAAATTTTGGCTTTAATGCATGGGCCAGTCGAATATTCTCCTGGACCACTTGCCTGTGCAACCATGAATTCCTGAGTGCAGTCCCGGCCTGGTGACAGAGGGCAGTCAAGAACATCAAGTCATCTTCGGAAAACTTTCCAGCCGAAGCCCGGTTGTCGACATAGACGACTCCTATCACTTCTTTCTGGAAGAGAAGGGGGGCGCACATCGCCGACCTGATGCTGTATTCCTTGACACTTTTGACATCTCTGAATTCCAGGTCTTTGAGAGCATTGACGGTCAGGATGGAAACTCCTTCTTTGTGCACTTTATGCAATATTGTCCGGCTCACTTCCAATTTCTCTGATTCTTGATCGGTTGTATTATCCCGGACATACTCACAGGTCAGTTCGCCCGTATCTTCATCAACCAGAGCGATGAAGCCTCTTTCCGCATCGAGTGTCCGGAAAGCCGAACTCATGATCTCATCCAGCAATTTGTGCTGGTCTTCCAGATGCAGGAAAATCGACCGGCTGAATTCATAGAGGAGCATCAGCCTCTGGTGGTCCTTTTTGAGCGAAGAAAGATCCAGCTCATCAGAAGGAAAGACGTCTGTCCGTGTCGCATCCAATGAGGCCACTTCCACGGATTCCTGGGCCATATCTTCAGCCGCTAGAAATTCGACGCGGGTCGAGGGACGGGACTCTCCGGTTCTGAAGATTAATACGGAATCACCCAATCTTATTCTATCCCCGTCCTTCAATTTGTGGTGTGAAATAACTATCCCGTTGACAGAAGTAGGATGCTTGGCGCCTAAGTCATGTACCTCAAAGTCCCCCTCTTTGAGCGCGACAATTTTCGCGTGCTCTCGAGAGACACTCTGGTCAGTCAGGAATACATCGTTGGAGGAACTTCTTCCGAGAGTTGTGACATCTTGAGTGATGGTGATAATCACGGGTTGAGCGTTTTTCTGCTGCAGCACTAAATGAGGCATGGGTTTAAATTTCCTTCAAATTTCTAGAAATAAGCTCGAGTCGTAAAGTTTCTCTCATTTGTCCGGTAATCTTTCATCCTTTATTCTCACCGGAAGCGGCCAACTCGCTGAATAGTTCGCTGTTGTTTGGCATTCCTTAATATATATTCTATCCTGACTTCTGAATGCATACAAGTGAATTTCTGGCGAAAACTGAATCCATTTGAATGAAAAGGTCAAATAAGTGAATGGAAAGAGGATTGGTTAAAACCAGCCAATGCGAACTCAAGCGAGTGGCTGTGAAAATGGCGTTCAAAAGATTTAATCCAAGAGAAGAAAATTGAACTATACGGACTTGAAAGAAATTCAATTTAAGGTTAATATGACTAATCCTATCAAATCTGTAAAATATGATTTTGTGAGACATCAAATACACACGGAATGGAGAATGTGAATTATGAGCCTAATTTTTTTGGCACGCAATTTGCATAAGCTATATTTGTATATTTATACATCTATTGCTTTATATTCTTTAATACTTGGGAGGAAGGAGAAGGAGCGATGAAATGTTCTCATTGCAACTATGATAATCCCATTGATTCACGTTTTTGCAGTCAATGCGGGACAAAATTCGGACCTCCCGAGGATATCTCGGAAATTCCGACCATGACCCGCCAGACTGCAACAGAAGACTTCACTCCTGGCTCAACCTTTGCCGAAAGATATCAGATCATTGAAGAGCTCGGGCAGGGAGGCATGGGAACTGTCTACAAAGCTCTCGATACAACAATAAACGAAAAAGTGGCTCTCAAGCTCATAAAGCCTGAAATCGCTTCAAACAAACACACGATCGAACGTTTCCAGAATGAACTGAAGTATGCCCGGAAAGTATCTCATAAGAATGTCTGCCGTATGTACCACCTTAGCAAAGAAGACGATTCCCATTACATAGTCATGGAGTATATCCCGGGCGAAAATTTAAAAAGCATGATTCGCATGACGAAACAGTTGAGCATGAAAACCGCTATCGATATCGCCAAACAGGTGTGCGAAGGTTTGGCTGAGGCTCATCGATTGGGAGTGGTGCATCGTGATTTAAAGCCGTCAAACATCATGATCGATAAAGGGGGAACGGCACGGATCATGGATTTCGGAATCGCTCGCTCTTTACAAACCGATGGAATGACAGGACCCGGAGTGTTGGTGGGCACTCCTGAGTACATGAGCCCGGAACAAGTCGAGGGAAAAAAGGCTGACCAGCGTTCTGATATCTACTCGCTGGGGATCATACTCTATGAGATGGTGGCCGGAAAAGTTCCCTTTATGGGAGACACTCCGATTAGCGTCGCCTTGAAACATAAGAACGAGATTCCTCAAAATCCAAAAAAAATCAATACCCAGATTCCTGACCCATTAAGTCATACAATCCTGAAGTGCCT
>Ga0180437_10003085_pt1 | contig 25341 bp, 19 predicted proteins | sample SS_ome_4_FD_132410 | JGI IMG/M metagenome (GOLD analysis project Ga0180437, IMG submission 132410) | Hypersaline lake sediment archaeal communities from the Salton Sea, California, USA - SS_3_D_1 metaG | ecosystem: Environmental > Aquatic > Non-marine Saline and Alkaline > Hypersaline >... | reverse complement strand
GGGTGCCACGGCCGCGGAGTCTGCGGCCGTGTCTCCGGCACGCTTGACAGCACGGTCGCTGAACACCGCGGCCGTGGCGTCCGGGCAGTCCTGGCTGGGTCGGTGACGGTCGTGACGGTGCTGCTGGCAGCGGGCGGGTGTCGGCGCGAGTCGCCGCCCGCCCCCCCCGCGAAGCCGACGACAACGACCTCCCCCGCGAAGCCGACAAGCGGCGGCGAGGTGGTGACCAACTCGGTGGGCATGAAGCTGGCGTACGTCCCGGCGGGGACGTTCATGATGGGCAGCCCGCCGGACGAGGCGAACCGCGACGACGACGAGACGCAGCGGAAGGTCACACTGACACGCGGCTTCTACATCGGCACGACCGAAGTGACGCAGAAGCAGTGGCAGGCGGTGATGGGCTTCAACCCCGCCGAGACCAAGGCCGACGACCTGCCCGCCTCGAGGATCTCCTGGGCCAACGCCCTCGCCTTCTGCCGCAAGCTCGGGCGCGCCGAGGGGCGTACGTATCGCCTGCCCACCGAGGCCGAGTGGGAATACGCCTGCCGCGCCCGCGCCGCCGGGCCCGTCGCCGGAACCGGAAAGCTCGACGAGATGGGATGGCACATCGACAACAGCGACGAACGACCCCGACCCGTCGCCACGAAAGGGCCCAACGCCTGGGGCCTGTTCGACATGCACGGCAACGCCATGGAATGGTGCGCCGACCGGTACGCCCGCGACGTGGCGCCCGAACCGGCCACCGACCCGGCCGGCCCGGCCGAAGGCGCCGAACGCGTCGCGCGCGGCGGATCGTGGGGCCACTACCCCCGCGCCTGCCGCGCCGCCGCCCGCGCGTCGGTCCGACCGGCCTACCAACTCAAGCAGGTCGGCTTCCGCGTTGTCATGGAGGCGGGGACCCACACGGATGGACGCTGAGTCGGACTGCCCGGGCAGCATCGACTCTCGGACGCCCTCCGGCCCCCGTGACAGCTTCGGCGGAACAAGGCCGCGTCGCACGCCGTTCTAACATCGGAGCAGCACACGAGACCGGACCGCGAAGACCCTCTACGGAGATTGACCATGGCAGACGGAAAGATCAGTCGCAGCGACATGACACGGCGAGGTTTCCTGGCAACGGCGGCGGGCGCGGCCGCGGCGGCGACGGTGACGATCGCCAAGCCCTCGCTCGTCCGCGGATACGACGCCAACGCGAAGATCGCCCTCGGCGTGATCGGCAGCGGGGGGCGGGGCAACTGGATCGCCAACCTGTTCAACAAGCACGGCGGCTACGAGATCGTCTCGGCCGGAGACTACTTCAAGGACCGCGTCGATCGGCTCGGCAATCGCTTCAAGCTCCCCGACAGCCGCCGCCACACGGGGCTGAACAACCACGCCAAGGTGCTGGCCGACAAGGTCGACGCGGTGGCGATCGAGAGCCCCCCCTACTTCCATCCGATGCAGGCGGCGGCCGCCGTCGAGGCGGGCAAGCACGTCTACGTCGCCAAGCCCATCGCCGTCGACGTGCCCGGCTGCCTGACGATCGGCGAAGCGGGCAGGAAGGCGACGCGGAAGAAGCTCGTCTTCGTCGTCGACTTCCAGACCCGGGCCGAGCCGATCTACCAGGAGGCCGTCAAGCGGACGCGCAACGGCGACGTCGGGCGCGTCGTCAACGGCGTGGCGTGCTACTACTGCGGGTTCATGTTCGGCAACCAGTGGAAGCAGATCGGCGCCAAACCCGGCGACAACGAGACGCGGCTGCGGTGCTGGCAGTCGGACCAGGCCCTCTCGGGCGACATCATCACGGAGCAGCACATCCACGCGATCGACGTGGCCTGCTGGTTCATGGACTGCGACCCCGAAGACGCCGTCGGCACCGGCGGGCGGAAGCTCCGCAAGGGCGACGGGATCATCTACGAGCACTTCAACCTCGTCTATCGCTTCTCCAACGGCGTGCCGATCTCCTTCACCGGCTGCCAGTTCGGCAAGGGCAGCAACGACATCGGCTGCTGGATTCACGGCAGCCGCGGCACGGCCGACACGCACTACTTCGGGCATGTCAAGATCCTCGGCGACGCGCCGTACGCCGGCGGAACCATGAAGAACCTCTTCACGCAGGGCGCCGTCAACAACATCGCCACCTTCCACGAGTCGATCGGCAGGGGCAAGGTGGACAACCCCACCGTCGCGCCCAGCGTGCGGAGCAACCTGACGACCATCCTCGGCCGCACCGCCGCCTACACAGGCAAGCAGGTCACCTTCAGGCAGATCATGGACGCCAAGGACACCGTGCCCGACCGAACGAAGGGGCTGAAAGCCTAGGACTCTGTCGCGGGTCCTTCGATGGATCGGGTGCCGTGGTTTGCGCAGTCCCGACAGGGACAGAGCAACCACGCGGGAGCGGCGCCGCGTGGTTGCTCCGCTTCGCTTCGCAAGCCACGGCACCCACCGATTCACCGGCGACAGAGCACTAGGACTTGACCTGCGCGCCGTCCCCCGAAGCCGACTCCGGCCCCGTCGCGTTGTTCCGGATCGTGTTGTTCAGCTCTTCCCCCATCTCCGTTCCTTCCTCGCGGGCTTGCCACGCCGTAGCCCGAAGGGCGAAGGCGGGAGCCGGACTCGAACCGGCCGCATCAGGCTCATGAGGCCCGACAGCCCACCAGGGCTCTTCCCGCAACTTGCCCGCAGTAGCCTCTCGGCGAAGGCGGGTGTCTCCGCCGGCGGCGGGGCGACCCGAACGTGCGACCCAACAGAAAAAGGCCACGCGAGTACGCGGCCCCGCGTGGCCTTCGTTCTATGGCTCTTGTCTCGCCAAAGCCCCCGCGAAGGTGGATCGCGCCGGGGATCAGCCGGCGCGTCGCACATCCTGATTGTCTGCCTTCAGGCTACCTAATCCGATACGAGAGACAAAGGGATTCCGCCAAGAGACGGCAAGTTGTTACGTGGGTAGACACCCTCGCGGCCCTAGGGAGCCACTTCGCCGCATTGGGTTCGCCAGCGGCACCACGTCTGATTGCGGAGGCCCGCCAGATCGCGAACCTCAATCGCCCTGATCGCTTTCCCAAGCTCTACGAGCGCCTGAGAGAGCTTGTCCAAGGTACACTCGCGAGTTTCGCGGGTCTCCGCCGAATACCCACATCCGGCCCGTCGGCCGACTGAATCCCCTCGCTACAGGCGGAGCCAACTCACGGGGAGGGGGCTGCTTTGGCGACCCGGACACACTTGAGCTGGCTTTGGTTCCGGATCAGGAGCCTGCCATCGGAGAGCGCTATCGGCGCCCAGTTTCGGCCCCCACGTCCCCGTCCACCAAACCTCGAACGTCCGCCAAACCTCGACGGTCCCCGATCAGCATCGGCCCCAGCCCGTTCTTCAGCCAGCACCTCCGCCGATGCGAGGACCTTGAACTCAGACGGGGCGGGCTCGATGAGGTACAGCATATTCCCGCCGTCCGTTGCCAGTATCAGGCCGTCGGCCAAGATCATGCTGCCCTTATTGAAATCCGGTGAACGTCTCGTCTTCCACCTGATCTGGCCGTCCATCCCCATGCACACCAGGCCGTCACGCCGGCTATTGGTTCCGTACTGCGCGTAGAAATACCCCTTGTGCATGATCGGGGGCTTCGTTTGATCCCCGAACTCCTTGGTCGTAAACAGCTCTGCCGTACCGTAGCTGCCGTCCCCCTTCTTTCCGACCTTTATCATGGTTGCGCCGAGTTCATACCCACCTACAACAAGCACTTTGCTATCGCCGGCATCCACTGCGCTCGCCACCGGGATGTGGCAGTGCCACTTGTTGTACTCCCAGAGGATCTTCCCCGTGAGCGGTTCCATGCCAATCACCTTGCCCATGACGTTCTCATCTGGGCTTGTGCGTCTGAAGGGATTGGTCGATGGAGTCACCATGACAACGTGGTCTTTTCCGTCCACCTTGACGATTGCCGGGCTGACATAGCCGACATAGCCGAGAGACGGCGTCTTCCACTTCACATCACCTGTCTTCTTGTCATACGCCACCACGCCGGCGTCTGGAGCTTGCGACGCCACAATGAGCAAGTCGCCGTAGACCAGGGGATTCTGCGTGACCGCCCAGATCGGGAATCGGCTTGCGGGCCCGGCTCCACGCGGGTACCCGCCGCCTAGCTTCCCGCCGAAATCGGTCCAGACGTTCTTGTTCCAGACGGGCTTGTGGGTGGCCAGGTCAATGCAATACAAGTCGCCGTTATGGCCGCACGAGTAGACGCGGTTGCCGTCAACGGTCGGCACGCTTCGCGACCCGGGGAATGAGACACTCCCGGGCGCCCTGTACCCGAAGTCCCAGAGCTCCTTGCCGTTGGCCAGGTCCCAACAACGCAGCGTGTCGCCAACCCTATCGTTCCTGTCGAGGAGATAGACCTTCCCGTCTTTGACAACGGGGCCGCCAAAGCCGGGACGAACACGAGCGGTCCACAGGACCTCCGGACCGTCCTTGGGCCAGGATCGCAGCAGGCCCTTCTCATCCGACGTGCTGTTCCTGTTGGGCCCAAGGTACTGCGGCCAATCCGCCCAACTGCCGCACGTCACCACCATCAAGGTCAGTGCCGTCGTAGCTGCTCTAAGCTCCATCTTCTTGCTCCTCAGACACTCCAGCCTGTGCCGGCTGGATGCTCTTCGTGTTCGTTGTGCTTCCCGCGGAAAGGAGGACCCGTGGTCTTGATCCACGTCTGCTCCGTACTCGGGCGGATGCCCTCGGATTCGGTGGACGGGGCCTCAGCACCAAACGAGGCAAGACAGGCCCTTATTGCGATGGTCCGCCTCGTTTTCTCGCGGAGTGGGCTGGCGAGGGGATGGGGCGGCCGGCAGGGACCGGGGGGCCGGCGTTGCCGTCGCGTCTTGCGCGCGGTTGCGGTTTCGGGTCAAACGTATCTTATATTGCCTTTCGGTGTTGGGGCTACGACGTGCACTGGCCCGGTGGCGGTGGCAGCCGAACACCTCTGCGTCTTCCGACGCTCAACCGCGGACGTTCCGGTCCGGCGGTGAGTTCGCCCGCCACGCGCCTTCGTAGGCGCCGGACTCACGGCAATCTCTGCCGATGCGCACTCGGCGCGAGCCCCCCCCGGCTGGATCGGTCCGGCCGCAAGGGGACAGACAGAACCGTAGAGAAGGAGGGATCAACATGACAGAAACGCCGCAGCCCAATGAGACGTCCGAAGGGACGGGCCAGGAGACTGAGGGCGAGGCGCCCGCGCCGACGTTCCGGCCGTACGTGCCCCTCGCCGACCCGCCGATGCGCTCGCGCCTGCCGCTGATTCTCGGGTGCCTGGGCGTCGTCGTGCTGATCGCCGGTCTGGCGATCTGGATCGGCGCGCCTGAGCAGGCGGAGGCCAAACCCGCCAAGGTGAACGTCCGCAAGATGACGGCCGGACAGCTCGCCGATAACGCGGGCTTCGACGCGGCGAGGGAACTGGTCCGCCGGATGCTTCACGGCACGCCGGCCGAGCACGCGGCCGCCTCGGCCGTGATGAACCCGCCTCGCAGCCCGCGGCTGGCCCGCAACCTGGCGATGGCGATGGCCCTGGAGCAGCAGAAGCGGGCCAACGCGATGAATCTGCGCGTGCAGCGCGAGATGCGGCGGGCCGAGGAGGGCTACTGATCGGCCGGGGCCGGATCGCGCCGATCCGCCGGGCCTCGCCCGGACGATGCCGGTGATTTTCCTTTCTTGACGGGACATTCGGTCAGGGCAGGCGTCTACAATAAAGAGGGTGCCCAGGCTTCGGCTGCGTCAGGTGGCCGGCCCCGGAGGCCGTTTTGCGGTCCGCTACACATCGGCGTCTGGCCAAGCGGGTCGGAGGTAAAAGGAGAAGGAGGATCGGACGATGCGCGCGTATCGCCCCAGTTACTACGCGGAATTCGAGGACGAGGAGCCCGACGAGCAGGCGCTGCTGGATGTCCGAATAGCTAATGTGCGCTTCTACGCCCGGCGGGCGGCGTCGGGACTGCCGCTGTTCGACAAGGCGACCGCTGCGCCGCAGGGGCGTCGGGCCCGCAACATCGCCTCGCCCGGCGCGGGGCAGCAGCCGGGAACAACGGCGACGAGCCACTACGTCGGGTCGAGCTGAGCCGGGTAGCGCGGGGGGCGGCCCTCGAGGACGGCGACGACGTCGTAGACGACGTCGGACATTCGCTGGACCGCGTCGGGCACGCGAGCGGCGATGTGGGGCGTCAGGATCACGTTCTCCAGGCCGAACAGGGGATAGTCCTCCGGCGGGGGCTCCGGGTCGTGGCAGTCGATGGCGGCGGCCGACACGTGCCCGCTGCGGAGGGCCTCCGCGAGATCGGAATAGACCACGCACTGACCGCGGGCGGCGTTGATCAACTGCGCCCCGTCCTTGAACTGCGCCAGCGCCGCCGCGTCGATCAGCCCGCGCGTCAGCTCCGTCAGCGGCACGTGAAGCGTGACGATGTCGCTGCGGGCATACAACGTCGGCTTGTCGACCGCCTCGGCGGGGTAGTCCAGCTCGATCGGGCGGATATCGTTGTAGAGGACCGTCATGCCCAGGCCGACCGCGGCCCGGCCGACGCGGCTGCCGATGCGCCCGCAGCCGACGATGCCCACCGTCGCCGAGGAGACGAACCGCCCGAAGGTCCGCCGGCGCGCGGCGTGAAAGCCCTCCGGCGACATCGCGCCGCTCATCGGCCAGAAGCGGCGGTTCAGGCGGATGATCATGCAGACGGTGTAGTCGACGACGGCGAGGGTGTTGGCCTCGGGGGTGTGGACGACCTCTACGCCCCGCGCGCGGCAGGCGGGGATGTCGATGTTGTCCAGCGCGACCCCGGCGCGGCCGACGACCTTGAGGCGCGGCGCCCGGTCGAGCAGCTCGCCGTTGACCAACGTGTACGTGCGAACGACGAGCCCGTCGGCGTCGGCGACGGCGTCGAGGGCGGTTTCGGCCGTCGCGCGGCGGAGCTCGCCGTGCTCGGCGAGGTAGTCCAGGCTGGTCTGGTTCAGCGGCTCGGTGACGAGGATGACCGGGCGGGCGGATTCGCTCATCGGCAGGGCTCCCGGGCCGCGCGACGCCGCGGCGGCCGGCGGATCAGCCCGGCATCTTACGGTTCCGCTTGCGCGAGTGCAAGCGGGCGCGAAGCTTCAGCCAGAACCCCGCCACGCCCAGGCGCCTCGAGAGTCGGCGGACGTGCTCGTCGTTCGGCGCGATCATCAGCGCGCGGGCGACGTAGCGGCGGGCGCGGGGGATCTGCCCTTGCTGGAGGTGGGCCAGGGCCAGGTTGTACAGCGCCAGCGGATACTCCGGCTTGAGCTTCAGGGCCCGCCGGCAGCAGCGGATGCCCTCCTCGATGCGGTGCATGCGGAAGTAGCTGACCGCCAGGTTGTGCTGGGCATGGGCGTCGTCGGGCGACAGGGCCACCAGCCGGTGCAGCACGTCGTTGGCCTGCCGGGCCAGGTGGGCCTCCAGCAGCAACTGGCCCAGCTCCTGGAGCATCGTCGGATCGTCCCCGCAGCGTCGCAGCTCGGTCAGCAGGTGCTTGGCGGCCTCGTCGATCCGCCCGCGGCGGATCAGCGAGTCGGCGATTTTGGCGTGGACGCCGGGGAACTCCGTATCGGCCTGGAGGACGCGGCGGAAGTGCTCCTCGGCCACGGCCGGCTGGGCGCGGCGCATCGCCAGCTCACCCAGACAGAAATGGGCCGCCGCGCTGTCGGGCGCGAGGTCCAGGGCGCGGCGGTACATCAGCTCGGCCTTGTCCCACAGCTCCAGGTCGGCCAGCAGCTCGCCGTAGTCGACGAGGACGTCGGGGTCGGCGGGGTTGGCGTGGAACTCGGCCTCGTAGTGCTTGCGGGCGAGGGCCAGGTCCCCTTTGGCCCAGCAGGCCTCGGCGATGCGGACGTTGGCGTGGGGGTGGTTCGGGTCGACCCGCAGCGTCTGCTGCCAGCAGTAGATCGCCCGGTCGTGCTGCCCGCGGGCGTGGAGGCTGTTGCCGATGTTGTAGAAGCACAGCGGGCAGTCCTCCCGCAACTGCTGGGCGAGGTAGAACATCACCTCCGCTTCGTCGTGCTGGCCCATCTCCGCGTACGTGACGATCCGGTTGCAGTAGCCCGGCTCGTAGGTGGCGTCCAACTGCTCGATCTGGCGGAAACAGTCCAGCGCCTTGGCGTAATCGCCCAGCCGCGTCAGGTTCACCCCAAGGCAGTTCAGCGTCTCGATGTCCTCCGGCGACAACTCCAGGGCGGCCCGGTAGGCCGAACAGGCGCGAGCGTACTCCTCCATCGCCTCGAGCGTCAGCCCCAGATTGAAGTGCCACGCCGCGTTGTGAGGATTGATGGCGATGGCCGCCTGGAGCTCCGCGGCCGCCTCGGCCCACCGGCCCTTCTCGTAAAGGCAGTGGGCCCGCTCGACGCGCGTTTCGGCGTCCATCCAGTCGTTCAGCGGCTCTCCGTCTGTCCGCGACAAAGCTCGCACCTCCCACCCGGAACGGCAAGGCCGGACCCACGTGGGCCTGAACGTTTGCCAGCCGTCGCCCCGGTCAACGGTACCGATTGTACTCGATCCACCGTGTTCTCGACAACCCCCAAAACGTCCACAGCGGCGCTGCGGTGCATCTTGTGCCCTCCGGTCCCCTTCCCCCCCGCCGGACCCCTTCGGTCGCCTTCCCCGTCCGTGCCCTTCTCCGCCTCTTGGTGGATCGCCCCCCGGCGGCCGACTACCATGGGACCATGCCTCAACGCGACGACTATCTCGCGATGGGCGACGCGGCCCTGCTGGCCGGCTGTGACGTGCACACGTACAGGGCGTCGGGGCCGGGCGGGCAGCATCGCAACAAGACCTCGTCGGCCGTTCGGCTTCATCACCGGGCCACGGGCCTCAGCGCCACCGGCGAGGAGTCTCGCTCCCAACACGAGAACAAGCGCCGCGCCGTCCGCCGGCTGCGGATGCACCTGGCCTGCAAGATCCGCCGGCCGGTTGACCTGTCCGATCCGGAGATCCCGGCGGCACTCGAGGCGTGCCTCGAGCGTCCCCGGTCGCGCGGCGGCCAGGGCGGGCGAGCGCCGCGGCTGAGCGTCGGCAAGCGGGATCCGCGGTTCTGGCGGCTGTCGGCATTGCTGCTGGATCTGCTGGAATCCGCCGGCGGGCGGCTGGCGGCGGCGGCAGCAGCGCTGGGGGTCACGACGAGCCATCTGGCCGGGGTGCTGCGGTCCGAGCGTCATCTGTTCGCGGCGGCCGGGGCGATCCGGCGATCCCACGGGCTCGGCCCGCTGAAGTGAACTGCCAGCCCGCACAACCGTTTACGCGCAGAGCAAAACCGCCGAACGCCTCGGGCGACCCGGGAAACTCCCTGTAACCTGAAACGCTTCTTGACCTCGGAGGTTTCGTTGGTTACGATCCGGTTTGGTCGGGCGGCGGAAGGTCCCTATACTGACGTGGGGCCGGATCGCCCATGGCGTTGACGTACGGTCAAGCGCAGCCGGGGCCGCGCGGCCCGGGGCGCTCATGGTTCTCAGTTGGCGAGCGGGATATGGCAAGAAAACAGAGACGGCGGCTGGGGGAAATACTGGTCGAGTGGGGAGCGGTCACGCCATCGGGTGTCGAGGAGGGGCTTCAACACGGCCAGTCGGAGAACCTGCGGGTCGGCGAGTCGCTGATCGCGCTGGGCCTGGCCGACGAAGAGGATGTCACCAAGGCCCTGGCCACGCAGTACGACATGGAGTACATCGACCTGGACCGCAACGTCGTGGTCCCCACCGAGATGCACCTGATCCCCGAGGACCTGATCCGGCGTCATCTGGTCCTGCCGCTCGGGCGCGAGGGCGATCGGCTGAAGGTCGTCATCACCGACCCGCTGGACCTCGAGACACTGGACATGCTGCGGTTCCGCCTGAACTGCGAGCTGGAGCCCTGCCTGGCGTCGAAGGGGAAGATGCGCAACTACATCGAGCAGTTCGTCCGCTCGGACATGAACCTCGACGACCAGGTCCACCTGCTGGAGGAATCCGACGGGTCCTTCGAGATCGACGCCGAGGGCGGGCTCGACGAGGACTCGGCCCCCATCATCCGCCTGGTGACGATGATCATCACCGAGGCGGTGCGGATGCGGGCGTCGGACATCCACATCGAGCCGATGGCCAACCGCGTCCGCGTCCGCTATCGCGTCGACGGCGTCTGCCGGGAGCGAGACAACATCCCCAAGCGGATGCAGGGCCCGGTCATCAACCGGTTCAAGATCATGGCGGGCATCGACCTGGCCGAACGCCGCATGCCCGGCGACGGCCGAATCAAGATGGTCGTCGGCGGAAGCGACATCGACTTCCGCGTCTCCTCGCTGCCCAGCTACCACGGCGAGAGCGTCGTCCTCCGTATTCTGCGCCCGGAGGCGGCCAAGCTCGGCGTCGAGAGCCTCGGCCTCGAGGCCGACAACAAGACGTCCTTCGACCGGATCATCCGCCGGCCCAACGGCGTGTTTCTCGTCACCGGCCCGACCGGCTCGGGCAAGACCACGACGCTGTACGCAGCGATCAACGAGCTGAACCGCCCGGACCGCAAGATCATCACGGCCGAGGATCCCGTCGAGTACAACTTCACGGGCATCAACCAGGTCCAGGTCCGCGAGCAGATCGGGCTGACGTTCGCCTCCATCCTGCGGTCCATGCTGCGACAGGCCCCGAACATCATCCTGGTCGGAGAAATCCGAGATTTGGAGGTTGCGGAGGTCGCCATTCAGGCGGCATTGACGGGACACTTGGTCTTCAGTACACTTCACACCAACGATGCGCCCTCCGCCATTACGCGCCTGATTGACATGGGCGTAAAGCCTTTCCTCGTCGCCAGCAGCATCCAGGCCATCCTGGCCCAGAGGCTTATTCGGCTCATCTGCAACGACTGCAAGGAGGTCCATACCGAACCGGATACGCGTGTCTTGCGGCTGCTGGGGTTCAGGCCGGACGAGATTGAGCAGTCAACGTTTTACCGTGGAAGGGGATGCGAGGCTTGCGGCGGCACAGGCTATCGCGGGCGTCAGGGCATTTTTGAGTTGCTGGAGATGGACAGTGCCATTCGTGAGATGGCCTTCAACCGGGTCCCGCTGAACGAGCTTCGCAAGGCAGCTCGTGCGGCGGGGATGAGGCCCCTGTTGGAGGACGGCCGACTCAAGATCCTCAACGGCCTGACGACCCCGGAGGAGTTGGTCCGCATCACACAGACCGCCGAACTGATCGCGGAGTAGCCCGCGACGGGGAGCGATGTTATCTCTTTATTTCCTAAGAGATTAGGTTACATTCCGTTCAATCCGTTGGCCGGATCCATTGGCCGACGAGTGGGTCTTAGCGAATAATAGTGCAGAGGAAGTGCCATGGCAACGATCAGTATCGAGAGGCTTCTGGAAACCTGTATCAAACGTGGAGCAAGTGACTTACATCTCCACGTAGGCCGACCGCCGACCCTGCGGCTGCATGGGCGCCTTCGCCCGCTGGAGACGAAGATCCTCGAGCCGGCCGACACCATCGCCTTGATGGGGGCGATCACACCTGAGCGGGCCCAGCAGGAACTCCAGGAGCAGGGCGGAACGGACTTCGGCTTCGAGTTCCGCAACGAGGGGCGCTTTCGTACCTCGGTGTTCCAGCAGCGAGGCAGGGTGTCCTTGACCTTGCGGCTGATCCCCTCCCGGCTGTTCAGCTTCGAGGAGATCGGGCTGCCGTCGATCGTCAAGAGCCTCTGCCGCCGCCCGAGAGGCCTGTTCCTGGTCACCGGCCCGACCGGCTGCGGAAAGACCACGACGCTTGGGACGATGGTCGATTACGTCAACACGCACTTCGACAAGCACATCATCACCATCGAGGACCCGGTGGAGTACTACCACCCGCACAAGAAGTCGATGGTGAATCAGCGCGAGGTCGGCGTAGACGTGCCCAGCTTCGCCGAGGCCCTCCGCCGCGTGCTGCGTATGGACCCGGACGTGATCCTCGTCGGCGAGCTTCGCGACCTGGAGACGATCGAGTCGGCCCTTCGCGCCGCGGAGACCGGCCACTTGGTCTTCGGCACGGTTCACACCACCAGCGCCCAGGGAACGGTCACGCGTATCGTCGACCAGTTCCCGGTCAACCAGCAGGAGCAGATCCGGATCCAGTTGGCCTCGTCGCTGATCGCGGTGCTCTGCCAGACGCTGCTGCCCCGCCAGGACGTTCGGGGCCGAATTGCGGCCTTCGAGTTCCTCGTGGTCACCAACGCGATCTCGAACCTGATTCGCGAGAACAAGGTATACCGAATCCCCTCCTCGATTCAGACGGGCAAGAAGTTCGGCATGCAGTTGCTCGACGACCACCTGGTTCGGCTCTACGCGGAGGGCAAGATCGCCGAAGAGGACGCCGTCGATCACAGCCAGAGCTCCGCCGACGTGCGGGACAAGATCGAGGCGATCAACAGCGGACGAGTGATGGTCGGCACCGCCGATCGGGCCCCTGCCGTCGCAGAACTGAGGAAGTAGGCCATGGCTGAGGTGATGGAAGCTCATGTCAAGGTAGACCAACTCAAGGGCCGCCCCCTCGGCCGCGTGTTGGTCAAGATGGGTAGGATCACCCGCGAGCAGGTCCACGAGGCCCTCGAGATCCAGAAGGAGAAGGGCGGGCCGATCGGGCAGATCCTCATCGACCTCGAGTACATCGACGACAAGACCCGCACGCGGGCGCTGGCGTTCCAGGCGGGCATGGAATACGTCGAGCTGGCCGGGCTGGACATCGCCTCGGACGTCATCGACCGGATCCCCCCGCAGATGGCGAAGGCCTACAAGGTCATCCCGCTGGAGTACGACGCGGTGGCCAACCACCTCGTCGTCGCGCTGGGTTCGGCGGACAACTTCCGCGCCACCGACGACCTGCGGACGCTGATGGGCTTCACCGTCACGGCGAAGGTCGCCGACATGGACCAGCTCGACATGGCGATGATGAAGTACTACAACGTCGAGCCGGAGTCCATCGGCGAGATCATCAACGAGATCGCCGGCGACGATCAGCTCGCGGCGCTCGATGACCGGGGGGTGAGCATCGACCTGGACACGATCAAGGAGATGGCCGAGGCCAACCCGGTCAAGCGGCTGGTGAACATGGTCCTGCTGGAGGCCATCCGCAACCGGGCCAGCGACATCCACTTCGAGCCGTTCGAGGACGAATTCAAGATGCGCTACCGCATCGACGGCGTGCTGTACGAGATGCTCCCGCCTCCGAAGTCCATCGCCGTGGCGCTGGCCAGCCGCATCAAGGTCATGAGCAACCTGAACATCGCCGAGCGCCGCCTTCCCCAGGACGGGCGGATCGAGCTGGTCGTCGACGGCTCGCCGGTGGACCTGCGCATCTCCGTCCTGCCGACGATGTTCGGCGAGAGCGTGGTCATGCGCGTGCTGGACCGCTCGAACGTCTCGCTGGACCTCGAGCGGGTCGGCATGCGGGAGGACGACCTGCGGGTCTTCCGCCAGTTGATCTCGCGCCCGCACGGCATCTGCATCGTCACGGGCCCGACCGGCAGCGGCAAGACGACGACGCTGTACTCGGCGCTGAACGAGCTGAACGACGTGGCGACGAAGATCCTCACCAGCGAGGACCCGGTCGAGTACGACATCGACGGGCTGATCCAGGTGCAGATCAACTCGGACATCGGGCTGACGTTCGTGCGGTGCCTGCGGCACTTCCTGCGGCAGGACCCGGACATCATCCTGGTCGGCGAGATCCGCGACCTGGAGACGGCCGAGATCTCCGTCCAGTCGTCGCTGACCGGGCACCTGGTGTTCACGACGCTGCACACCAACGACGCCCCCTCGGCGATCGCGCGTCTGCTGGACCTCGGGCTCGAGCCGTTCCTGATCACCGCGACGCTGGAAGGCATCGTCGCCCAGCGCCTCGTGCGAACGATCTGCCCGCGGTGCAAGGAGCAGCTCCGTCCGACCGAGGAGGTCCTGATGGAGCTGGGGCTGAAGCCCGAGGACGTCAAGGACCAGGTCTTCTACCACGGCACGGGGTGCGACTACTGCCGCGGGACCGGCTACAGCGGGCGGGTGGCGATCTTCGAGATCATGCTGCTGGACGACGAGACCCGGGCACTGATCATGAAGCGGGCAAGCACGGGCATTCTCCGCGAGGCGGCCCGGAAGCGCGGCATGCGGACGCTGCGTGAGAGCGGCCTGCTGGCGATCTTTGACGGAACGACCACTGTCGAAGAGGTGGTCTCCCAGACCGTATACGAAGAGGACTGATCCGCAACGAGCATTCCAGGCATCACAGGAGTAACCCATGCCCACGTACCAGTACGAGGCCCTCAACACGGTAGGGCAAACGGTCAAGGGGGAGGTGGACGCCGGCACGTCCGAGGAGGCCGCCGCGAAGGTCCGGGCGATGGGGAGTTTCCCCACGAAGGTCAAGGAGCGGGCCGGCAAACGCAGACGAGGCGCCGCTCGCGGCGCGGAGGCCGGCCAGCAGCGGCGCGGCGGGAAGCGGACCGTCGGCAAGATCCCCAACAAGCTGCTGACCCAGTTCACCCGCCAGCTCTGCACGCTGATCGACGCGGGCCTGCCGATCCTGCGGAGCCTTCGGATCCTCGAGCAGCAGCAGAAGCCGGGCCCGCTGCGCCTGGCGATCCGGCTGGTGGCCGAGGACGTCGAGGCCGGCGTGACCCTCTCCGACGCGATGGGCCGCCACGACAAGGCCTTCAACTCCCTCTACACCAACATGATCCGTGCCGGCGAGCTGGGCGGCGTGCTGGACGTGATCCTTCAGCGCCTGGCGGACTTCATGGAAAAGAGCCAGGCCCTCAAGCGGAAGGTCGTCGGCGCGATGATCTACCCGTTGGCCGTCGTCTCGTTCGCCGTGCTGATCGTCATGGGCATCATGATCTGGGTGATTCCGGCCTTCAAGAAGATCTTCACCGAGATGGGTCGGGACCTGCCCGCCATGACCCAGAACCTCATCAACCTGTCCGACTGGATGAAGTCCGTCGGGTGGATCGTCATCCTCCTCTCGCCGCTGGGGATCGTCTTCACGATGAAGCTGATCAAGATGTCGCCGACCGGACGGTATGTCATCGACCGCGCCAAGCTGGCGATCCCGGTCATCGGCAAGGTCGTCGCCAAGACGGGCGTCGAGCGGTTCTGCCGGACGCTGGGCACACTGCTGTCGGCCGGCGTCCCGATCCTCGAGGCGCTGAACATCACGCGAGAGACGGCCGGCAACGAGGTGTTCTCCCGGGCGCTGGGCAAGGTCCGCGACGGCATCCGCGAGGGCGAGAGCTTCGCCGACCCGCTGCGACAGAGCAAGATCGTCGACCCGATGGTCGTCAACATGATCGACGTCGGCGAGGAGACCGGCGAGCTGGACAAGATGCTCGAGAAGGTCGCCGACACCTACGCCGAGGAGGTCTCCGTGCTGGTCAGCTCGATGATCTCGCTGCTCGAGCCGATCATGGTCATCACCCTTGGCAGCATTGTCGGCTACATCGTCATCAGCCTGTTCCTGCCGATGATTCACATGCTCAAGGCCATGCAGCAGGCCGGGTAACGGAAAGGACCCGATGCACATGCGTACTCAACAAGCCAAGGGCGGTTCCGCGGTGAGGTCCGCAGGGGCGGCGGGCTTCACGCTGATCGAGTTGCTGACGGTCGTGGCGATCATCGGCCTGCTGGTCGGGATGGTCGTTCCCACGATTCGGTCGGTCATCCAGGCGCAGGCGGACGTGGTGACCAAGGCCCGCATCACCAACCTGCACAACGCCTCGCAGATGTACAAGATGGCCGAGACGGGCAACCGGTATTACCCGGGCCAGCAGTACCTGTCCGAGCAGATCGAGGGCAAGTACCAGGGGCGCGCCAGCGTCTTCCTCGCCCGCTGCCTGTTCACCGACTGGAAGAGCAACCGGGACCCGAAGCCCTTCCCGATCAGCGGTTACGCCCAGTATGACGCGGAGATGCTCGACGACCCGGAGGGCACGGAGACGGGCGAGCCCTACACGATCCTCGACCGCCCCGCCAACCCGATGGCGATTCTGTACTTCGTCTCGAAGGCCAAGTCCGACGCAAGCCTGAGGGGCGAGCCCGAGCAGTTCGACCAGTCGCACAACACGCGCTACTACGATGCCGGCGAGAACGTCGACGCCAACAGCAGCATCGTCAAGTTCGCCGACTACGGCAGCGACGACGAGGGCGGCAGCCAGGACACCGTCGTACGCAACGACGGCAGCTTCCTCCTGATCGCCCCGGGCAGGGACCGGCTGTACTTCAACGGTGACGACAAGCACAACTCCGTCGAGTAGGCCCCGCCGGGGCTCGGCGGAGGCGGACTTGCAAGGACAGGGATGCAGACGTGAAGGTCAAGTTGAACAGAACGAACAGCCCCCCCCGGGCCCCGCGTGGGCCGGCCGGCTTCACGCTGGTCGAGCTGCTGACGATCATCATCATCCTCAGCATGCTGATCACGCTGAGCACGCCGTCGATCCTGATCGTGCGGCGTAACGCGAAGGTCAAGATGTCCTACGCGGCCTACCGGGTGCTGGAAGGCGGGATCGAGGCCTACCGCAGCGACGACCGGTTCGGCCGGCCTCCCCCCAGCGCCCCGGGCGACAAGTCCAACTACACGGACTACGAGGGCCGATACGCCATCGTCCAGTTCATGATCGGCTACATGAACGAGGCGAAGGACGGCGCGAAGGGCAACGGGTTCCGGTGGCGGGAGGGCGACGGCTCGGAGTTCGTGAAGGGCGGAGTCATCTACGGGCCCTACGGCGGCTGCGAGAACCTCAAGCGAGCGAAGGGCGCCGATCATCCGGTCTTTGTCGACTCCTTCGGCAACGAGATCCTCTACTACCGCTTCAGCGAGGAGGAGGGGTACGTCGCCGGCCATAACGGTTCGGCGGACCCCGAGGGGCCGACCGACCTCAAGCAGTACACCGAGGACCAGGTCGACCCCAACCACGCGCCGTACCGCTGCGATTACATCCTGATCACCGGAGGCCCGGACAAGAAGTTCAAGGACGTCACCGACGGCGACACGGACGTCGACGACATCACGAATTTCAGATTCCGCCTGCGCGAGAAGTAGGGATGGGAAAGGAAATGCGACCCATGCGTGCGATTGGACAACGTGACGGGCGGGAAGCTTCGCCGGACGGGCGGACGGGTTTTACGCTGGTCGAGCTGCTGCTGGTGATGTTCGTCCTGGCCGTCCTGGTCGCCCTCGTCGTCGGCGTCGGCTCGTACGTCATCGACGAGGGGCGCAAGGCGGAGACCCTCGCGAAGATGAACCTGCTGATGGCGGCGATCCGAAAGTACCACGACGTGACGGAGACGTTCCCGGCCCAGATCGACCCCAACAACCCCAACGACCCCAACTACAGCATCCAGGCCCTCGTCGACTGTCTGGAAGGCCGGTTCGTCGATAACAGGCTGGGCTCTGAGGAACGGAAGAAGAGGGCCAATGCCATACGCAAGGTCACCAGGCCCTTCGTCGACCGCATCGTCGGCGGCAGCAAGGTGGACGCCTTCGAGTCCATGATGCGCTACTACCGCGACAGGGGCGCGGGGGGCCGGCCGCTGATCCTCTCGGCAGGGCCCGACGGGGACTTCGGCGACCGAAGGACAGACCGGCGGGAAGACAACATTCGCTCCGACATGCAGAAGTGACACGTGAGGGCGGACAACGACAGCCGAAGAGAGATCATGAGCGTATCACAGAGAATATCGGCCCGGCCGCGGCGCCGGCGACGGACGGGCAGGGCGGCCTTCACGCTGATGGAGATGATGGTCGTCATCGGGCTGGTGGCGTTGGTGGCGGCCTTGGCGTTGCCCAGCGTCATGGCGCTGATCGACGCGGGGGCCGACATCCAGTCGTACAACCTGATGGCGGCGCAGTTGACCGCCGCCCGTGCGCGGGCGATCCAGGACCATGCCTACACGGGCATCCACGTGCAGTGGGCCGACGCCAGGTCCGGCGGGGAGTGGATCCGAGGGGAGAAGATGCGGAACGTCTCGTTCTGCGCCATGGTCCAGCGGAAGCGATTGGTGAACCAAGGGCCCGAGAGGTTCGTGCTGATCGGCGACCCGATCCGCGTACCGGGCAGCATCTCCTTCGGGAAGCCCGACGACGCCGAGATCGCCACCCCCAGGAACTTCACGACGCTGACGGTCGTCTTCTCGCCGACCGGAGCGGCCGTCCAGAGGATCCCCGGAGATGACATCGTGATCTTCGACCCGATGGACCGCGCATTTGCCCAGGGCAACGTCGGCGGCGTCGACGACCCCACCGGTTCGACCCAGCTTTGGGACATCAACAACGCGGCCGGGGATCAGCCCGTGACGGCCTTGAGAATGTTCGACGTGGCGGACTACCTGCTCGCGAGCAACAAGGGCCAGTATCTCGAGAAGAACGTCCAGATCCTTGCCCTGAACATCCACACGGGGCAACTGATGAGAAGGAGATGAGGCAATGAGCGCGATGACGGCTTATCGCAACGTGCGGCCTCAAGTGCGGCGGTTCGGGCGGAGGGGGGGCTTCACGCTCACGGAGATCATGATCGCCCTCGGCGTGATGGTCATCGGTCTGGGCATGGCGGCGGGGGCCTTTCACGCCGGCATCCAGAACCACATGATGACGATCGACGACATTCTGGGGCAGTTGATCGGCGAGAACGCGGTGGCGATGGCCAAGATTCGGCTGCGCCACACGCCGCACAACACGGGCGACGCGGCCTGGAAGGCCCACAACCGTATCGGAACCAGCTTCAGCGTGGTGGAGGACAAGGACCCGGCGGGCAAGCCCGGGATACTGGTCCTCACGGACAAGAGATACCCCATCCCCCCCGAGCCCCTCGAGGGCCAGGACCCACGGCGCTCGGACCTCTCGAGGATGGGCTATCTTCTGATCGCCCGGCGGGCAACGACGAAGAAGCTGAGGAACGACTACATCTTCAAGGTCGTTCCCTACACGCTTCAGAAGCGCGGCAACTACGCCGACACGGTGACCGTCTCGAATGCCATGGTCATGGACGGCCCCACCGACGCCGACGGTGACGGCGAGCCGGACTACTCGAAGGTCATGGCCCCGGGCAAGGTCGCACTGCTGCCCCGGGGCGCGAAGGTCATCTCCATCTCGTCCAGCGGCGAGCTGGACCAGATCACGGTCACCAAGGTGCTGTCCCCCTTCGCCGTCCAACTCGACAAGTACATCCCCAAGGGCCTGCGGACGCTGCTGGTCCTGCTGGTCAGGGATGCCGACGGGAACGTCGTGGCTTCGGACGAGGACCGCATCGAGCTGCTGAACGGATACGACGTCCGCACGTCCCTGACGCCCGCCAAGGAGTGAGGAAACGCTGAGATGAAGATCGCCGTCTGCCATCCCGCCCCGGACCGCCAAACCGCCCGCCGAGGGTTGACCCTCATCGAGCTGCTCGTCTCGGTCACCATCCTGACGGTCATGATCCTCGCCTTCAGCGTGATCCTCACGCAGAGCCAGCGATTCGTGTCCGTCAGCCAGGCGACCCGCCGCAGCTACGCCCTCGCCGCCACGGTCGCCCGGATCATCCGAAGCGACGTCCGACGCGCCTCCCAGAACGGGTTCCTCGCCGTCGGCGCCGACGCCGAGGGCAACGGGCGTCTCGTCTTCAGCACCGCCGGCACGAGATACAGCCTCGTCACCGACACCTCGGGCTCCGGCAGCATCATCTGCTACGGGCTGGTCATGAACGATCTGGACCAGGCCAAGACGATCCTGTGGCGGCCGGAGTTCATCTTCGACGACCAACAGAACCAGCCCGGCGTTCAGACCAACGAAGACGGCGTCAGCATGAGCTCGGTCTCCCTCCAGGCGATGCCGAGAGACCCCAACGGCGCGGGGCTGAGCCTGAGGGACGTGGCCAGCGCCTTCGTCAACAAGAGTCCGGCCAGTCGCCTCCGCGTCCCCCCGCGGGACACGGATGAGATCGAGGATCTCTGGCAGGTCCTGGGCACTAACTGCATAGACTTCAGCGTCATGTGGACCAACGGCACGACGCGGGACGAAGACCCCACCAACCCGGTGGACGACCCCAATGCGGTGAAGTGGTACGGCGTCGATCCCGCCGCCCCCCAGCAGAAGATCGTCCCCTGCAACGATCCGGACATCGAGTACCAGGGGCAGGGCGCGTACCTCGCCCTCTGGACCCACGAGAACCAGGCCAACTGGCCTCGGGCGATCAAGATCCGCTTCAAGTTCACCAGCGACGACCAGGACATGCCCAGGGCCTTTCGCGAAGGCCTGGAATACGAAGTGATCTGCAATATCGGCGACTAGTGTGTCTCACCGCCGAGGAGCACCGCTCATGACGGAACGAACAAACAGACGCGGCTCCGTTCTGCTGATGGCCATCGGCCTGTTGACCATCGTGGCCATCCTGGCCTCCACGTTCCTGATCCTCTCCGACCTGGACGCGCGGGAGACCGTGGCGATCGCGACGAAGGCCAACGCCGACGTCCTCGCGAATTCGGCCGTCTCGATCGTGGCCAAGTGGATCGGAGAGGACAGGTACGCCCGGGACGGGAAGGGGCCCTACGGGAAGCTCGAGAACCTCCTGGACGAGGGCAACAAGGCCGTCCCCAACGCGGAGAAGTGGATCAAGTACACCGACATCCCCTACGACAACAACGAGCGGGATGACATCTGGCTGTCCAGCGAGTGGGACCCGAACGACGGCGGGGGAGTCTGGGGCCATCTGACCAACCTCGCCAAGCCGAACACGGGGCAGCCCAACAAGCTCAACCAGGTCGCCGCGGGCGGGAACAAGTTCGCCGACGCCGACGGGGACGAGCTGCAGGACGCATTCCTCTACGATCCGTTCGACAAGACCGATCCGGAGTACTACGTCGCCGTGCGCGTGGTGGACCTGGCGAGCAGGATCTGCGTGAACACGGCCGGCGACGCGACGGACCCGAACGAGGTCGACTCCCCGAACACGATCACCCCGGCTTTCATCAACCTGTCGAACTTCCTGCACAACGCTGCCCTGTACGACAAGCTGCATTCGGAGCGGGCGGGCAACGCGACGTTGAAGGCCTACGACGCCAACTGCGCCCGCAAGCTCCTGTCGCCCGACACCGAAGGCGGGATCACCTTCAAGCCCTTCGCCCTGGCCGAAGAGCCCTTCTTCCTCTGGTGCAAGCCCACCGACCAGTCGCCGAGCACGCACGTGGGGCGGCTCCACGAGACGTTCAAGGACCAGCAGATCCTCGACCACGTCCGCCGCCGGCTGACCACCTTCAGTTGCACCGGCGCCGTCGTCCGACACCCGGACCCCGACAACTCGCTCGAGGAGCTGACGTACCTCGACGTTCGCACCAAGGGCCGGCGCGACGAGATCCGCGAGCGAATGCGGGAGATGCTCAAGCAGATCAACGTGGGCGCCGACAACACGGCTCGCGACAAGATGGCCTCCCACTTCGTGGCGAATCTCTGGGCCTACCAGGACAGCGACCGCAGCGACGCGCCGTGGGAGGTCGACGGCGGGGCGGTCACCGTCTTCGGGCTCGAGCAGGACCTGGTGATCACCGAGGTCTTCGCCCGCCACGAAGCCGACATCAAGGAGCCCGCAAACCAGCCCCAGACGGACACCCACGCCTGGGGCTACGCCCTGGAGATCAGCAACCCCAGCTTGAGGAACCTGGACCTCGGCGATTACAGGCTGGAAATCGACGGCAATCCGGTCAAGAACCTGTCCGGCAGCCTCGGCCCGGCCGATCCGAACAGCAAGGCCACGCCGGAGAAGGTCGTCCTGTACAGCTTCGAGGCGGGGGCCGATTCACAGTACTCCGGAAAGGAGGCCGAGTTCTTCGGCACAGGCGACGTCTCCAACTGGAAGAAGGTGGATAATCTGGATTTCTCCGGCGGAGGCAAGCGCGTCGTCAAGCTCATCCAGGACACTCACGGGATCCCGATCGACCAGGTCTCCATCGGGGACGAGTTGGGCTACTCGCTCGACAGCAAAGACGCGCTGAAAGAAAGCGACGCCGAGAACAAGGAGCAGAAGGACATCCAGCGCGATGACCGCATATTCGACGGGGACAAGTCCCGGCGCCGGGCCCGCTACAACCTCGGCGTCTACGCGAGATATGACGACACGCCCGCCCTCGGCATCGCCAACTTCGTCAAGGATGCCGACGCGCTGACCATCGGCGGCGGCCAGAACGACAAGGGCTACTCCGCCTACATTGCCCGGCCGAAGCGAAGGAACGTCGCCGGCCAGTCGGTCGAGGGCATCGACAGCATCGGCGAGCTGTGCAACATCTACCTGGCCGGCCCGGAGAAGGACGGGGACGAACTGCCGTTCACCAAGAAGATCGTCAGGGAGGCCGACGGCAGCGTGTTCAAGGACATTCTCGCCCGGGGCCGCCTCGGCTTCTGTCCGGAGGACATCACGGAAGACGGATATGCCTCGGGCGTCTACCCGGACGTGCCCAGCGGCACGCTGTACGCGGAGTTCTTCACTCACGTCAAGCCCCACCACGGCACGGTCCTCGAGCGGCGGACCCGCGTCTACGGGTTGATCAACGTCAACACCGCCTCTCTCGCCGTCCTGGAGCACCTGCCGTGGCCCAAGACGATCAAGGGCCTGGGCAACACGAACGTGGCGGTGGAGCCCCTCTTGGCGGCCCGGGCGATCCTCAACTACCGGAACACCCCCGGCGCCAACGCGTCGATCAGCGGCCTGCGGAAGAACGGCGCCGCCAACAGGCGGGGCTTCCTGACCCCCGGCGAGGTGGCCATTCCGCTGGGCAGCTACGTCGACCAGGCCATGCAGGCCAATAATGCGGCTGCGAGGAAGGCCGCCGACTACATGGAGAAGCGCAACGCCCTCTACGCCGCCGTCGGCAACTGCCTGACCACCCGATCCGACGTCTTCGCCGTCCACATCCTCGTGCAGTACGGTGAGGACAAGGACAGCCCCAGGCAGAAGTGGTATTACCTCGCCGTCATCGATCGCAGCAGCGTCCGCAAGGAAGACGATTCCCCCGCCGTCCTGCTGTTCACGCAGGTTCATTGATTGGCCGGCGGCCCCGGATGGTTGCCGGCTGGTCTCCATCCGCCTCGGGCGCCGCGTCCATCGTTTGTCGGGCATGCCCCCCTGCCGGCGCGGGGACATGCCCGACGCTTACTCCGCCGCCGGCCCACACCCGGTCAGAATCGCCACCACCAACTGTGCCATCGTCAACAAGTCCAGCAGGTTGTGGTGCAGGATGTCCGCCACCTGCCTCGCGTCGCCCGTCGCCACATAGCGGTGGTACGCGTCGGGAATGGCCGACCCCGGAATGTCCCCCACGCGCCGCCGGCCGCAGAAGTAACGTTCCAGCGTCTGGAGCCGGCAGTTCGGAAGCTCCTTCCGCCACCGACGCCGGATCTCGTGCAGCAGGTCGAGGTGCGGCAGCTCGCGAGGCGGGAGGTCCACGCCCCAGAACGCCGACCGGTCGCGGATCATCGTCATGTCGAACGACTTGCCGTTGAACGTCACCAGCACCCGCCCCTGCCCGTACCGCGCCGCGAACGCCGTCAGGATCGATCGCTCCTGAGAGTAGTCCCGCGCGAAGCACTGCTCGAAGATCAACTGCTCGTCCTCGAACCGCATCATCCCCACGAGGAAGACCACCGCCGAGCCCAGCCCGCAGGTCTCGATGTCCATGAACAGCAGATCCTCCGGCCGGCAGTCGGAGACGTGACATAGCGCCGCCGACGCCTCCAGCTCGTCGAACTGCTGTCTGGCTCCCCGCATGACGGCCGCATAGTCAGAAGCCACCGACACGTCCTGCGGCGCCACGTCCGCCAGCGTCCGCCGGATGAGATAGTATTCCACGGCCCCGTCGAACGTCTCGGCCGCACTGACCGCCCCACCGCATGCCTCCGCCAGATCGACCGGCCCGGCCGAGACCCCGCGCCTGCTCGCCCCCCGCCGGTTGATTCCCGAATGCCCATGGGCGCGCAGCATCTCGGCCGCCGACGCCACGTCGCCCGCCGCGATCGATCGCGTCAGCAGCTCCAGCTTCCGCCTCCGCGCCGCTCTCGTCGCCATCGTCCTATCTCACCGCCCCGATCCCGGCGTCCTCACCGGCCGCTTGCGGCTTCGCGAGGGCCCTTTCCGTCCGGTCTTCCCTCCCTGCCCGCTCCAACAGCTCCAGCAACAACAGCGTCGCTGCCTTGTTCGGCACGGGCATCCCGCCGAACAGGTCCGGATCGCTGTGAATCGCCGGCCGCAGGTTCGCCAGACCCACACAGCTCGGGCAGCCGCCCTCGCACGCGCACTCCCGCACGATCCTCGCGCACATCTCCGTCCACCTGCCCAGCAGCTCGTAGCCCTGCTGCGAGAAGCCCAGCCCGCCGAAATAGCGGTCGTAGATCACGATCACCGGCCGCCCGAGGTTCGAGGAGTCCACCATCCCGCTGATGTCCCGCCGGTCGCACATCGCCAGCGATGGCAGCGAGGCGAGCATCAGGTTCCGCATCCCGCACAGGGCCTCGACCGGCTTGTAGCCGCCCCGCTCGATCTGCTCCAACACGCCCTGCCCGATCGCCCACCACGCCGCCGTCGTCGTCAGCGTCTGGCTGGGTAGGTCCAGCTTGCTCTGCCCGATCAGCTCCATCGTGTAGTACTTCACCTTGCGGAAGGCGATCGTCTGCCACGTCACGTCCGCCGCCCCGAAGAACACCTCGCCGTCGAGGTGGTCCTTCCGGTCGGCGGGCTCGCCGAGGCGGCAACTGCTCGAGAGCACCGGCTGGGTGTAGTAGTCCACCTCGCAGGGCTCGACCGCCGCGACCTTGCCGTCGATGTCCATGTCCCTGACGACGTAGCTTCGCCCCTCGTGCAGATAGACGGCCTTGGGGTAGACCAGCTCCGGCGCGGAGATCGAGTCCACCTGCCCGATGACCTTGCCGCCGCTGCTGACGTCCGCGATGGCGTACGTGTCGTTGCCCATCATCCGCAGGCCGAAACGGCGAGACGGGAAGTCCGTGCTCGTCCAGTAGAACCGCCCGTCGATCGACCGCATCTCGCCGTCGTCGGCGCAGATCTTCGCCACCTCCAACGCCGCCGGGGCGAACCGCTCGGCGTCGTCGGCCGTCAACGGCTTCTCGAAGCACGCGCACGAGACCTGCGCCTCGAGGATGTGCGGGTTCGACGGGGCGATCACCGCGTGCTCGTGCGACGCGCCGAACAGGTACTCCGCGTGCCGCATCAGGTACTGGTCCACCGGATCGTTGTAGGCGATGAGCACGACGAGGCTGTCCTGGCTGGTCCGCCCGGCCCGCCCGGCCTGCTGCCACGTCGAGCAGATCGTCCCCGGGAAGCCCACCAGGATCGCCGCGTCCATCGACCCCACGTCGATGCCCAGCTCC
>Ga0180437_10003084_pt1 | contig 25347 bp, 21 predicted proteins | sample SS_ome_4_FD_132410 | JGI IMG/M metagenome (GOLD analysis project Ga0180437, IMG submission 132410) | Hypersaline lake sediment archaeal communities from the Salton Sea, California, USA - SS_3_D_1 metaG | ecosystem: Environmental > Aquatic > Non-marine Saline and Alkaline > Hypersaline >... | reverse complement strand
AGGCGGTTGCCGGAGATCCGCTCGACATCAACGCGTTGTTGCCGGGCTCGGGAACCGGACAGTTCGTCAACGCCTTGGACATCGCCATGGATCTGTACGACCCGGCGGGCAATCTGGTCGCCAGCAGTTCGGGCGGGCCGATCGCCCACACGGCCGCTCTTTCGGGAGCGTATGTGGTTCATCTCTATCCCGAGACCGATGCCACAGGAGAGTACTTGCTCACGGTGGATGGTTACACGGGAGGAACCTTGCCCTTTACGGTTAGCGGTTCCGACCCAATCGACGGGGCGATCTTCACCACCTCGCCGACGGAGATCACGGTCGACTTTTCCGATACCATTCTGCTCAGCAGTCTTCAGGCGTCCGACCTCCAGGTCGATGGCATCGCCGCGACAGGTATGACCGTGATCGGTATCGATACGGTCCGCTTCGAGATTCCGGCCGGGTTCGGTGAAGGTCCCCACAACGTCACAATTGCCGCGGGCGCGATCCTCGATTTGCAGAGTCAACCGATCGACGCGTATGCAGGTCAGTTCCTGGTCGACACGATCAGCCCTCGTGTGATTGGTACGTCGATTCAGGAAGGTGACACCGTTTCGGTCGGCTCATTGACGCTGACCATCGAATTCAACGAGCCGATGAACGCTGCGGGGCTCGATCCCTCGGACGTGGAGTTGGTCGGCCAGTGGAGCGGAAGCTACACGGCGACCTCGCTAAGCTACAACGCCACACAGACCGTCTTGACCGTCGAATTCGATGACCTCGAGGATGACCTCTATACGCTGACGCTGATCAGTGGTGACGGTGCCTTTGAGGATCTGATTGGATTCAACCTGGATGGCGAACCACTTGCCTTCCCACTGCCGGCGAACATCTCGGGCGATGGCATCGAAGGGGGCGACTTCGTCGTCAACTTCGCTGCCGATCAACTGACGTCGCCTTTCCCGGTACCGTTCGATGCGCTCTTGCCGGCGGGATCGACGATCTACGATTCGAAGACCGACGGGGCGATCTCTCCCGCCGGAGACACCGATCGGTACACGGTTCAGCTTGACTCTGGACAGCAGATCACGGTGGTGGTCACGCCCGACGCTTCGCTTACTGGAACGGTTGAATTACGTGGTCCCGGGGGCACGGTCGTCGCCACCGCCACCGCGAATTCGGCCGGTGAGGGCATCGTCTTGCAATCGGTTGCTACGGCCGGTGCCGGTATCTATACCGTTGCGGTCGAAGGCGACGCAGGCACGACTGGTGTGTATGGCGTTCGGATGTTGGTCAATGCCGCGGTCGAATTGGAATCGCATGACGGCCCCACGAACGACACTCGGGCTACCGCTCAGAACATCGACGGCGCGTTCCAGGGAAGTTCCGGTCAGATGGCTGGCGTCGTCGGCCAAGGCGACGGATACAACTTGTATCAGGATAGCCACACGCACACGAATAACGTCATCACCGGCAATGTACTTTCTTTCGACTTCACCGGAGCGGTGGCGCCGCGGTTCGACGCGACATTGGTCGTGACCGCCTCGGCCGATCTCGACTACTACGATGAATATCTCACAGTCGACTTCGAAGGGCTCTATACCAGACGACTGTTTGCTTCGGGCGGTATCAATCACCAGACGATATCGGAGCAGTTGCGCATTCCGCAGGCCGATCTGGCGGCGATGGCCGCCGACGGCACTATCAGTCTGACCGTCACGCCTTCTTCCCGTGTTGTCAGCTCGAGCAACTTCGTCACTCTCGATCTCAGTTACTCGACGACCCCCGTTTCTTCCGACTTCTACAGCTTCACCCTCGATGCGGGCCAGTCGACGTCCCTGCTTGTTACCAGCCAGGAAGCGGGTAACGTTGAGTTGGAGTTGGTCGACGCGACCGGGGCCGTGTTGGCCACCGCGTCAGGCAGTCAAAACGATGTCGACTTGGCGATCAACAACTTCGTAGCGGCATCGACCGGTACCTACTATGCCCGCGTTACCAGTGACGACGCGGAGTATAGCCTGGTGGTGACTCGCGACGCGGAGTTCGACAACAATGCCCAAACACCTCGCACGGTCGGCGGAGCCGATGTGCTTGTTCAGGACATTTCGCAGACCGGCAAGGTCTTTGGAAGTCTGCGGGATGGCAACTTGGGCGACAACGACGAAACCCAGGTCTCCCAGGGTCTTCCAACCGAACTGATCGACGGCGAAAACTACTTGTGGGAAATCTCGCGATCGGGTGCTATCTCCGATGCCTTGCCAGTCGATGAGACTGGTGGCTGGCGGGCCTACTGGACCGGCATGTATATCGTCGATTTCTCGACTTCGAGTCCCGGAACGGTCGAGCAGCATGGTCGTGAAGTGGTCACGCGAACCGACACAATTGGCGACGTCGAGGTGGTTCGTAAGGTCTATATCTCAGAGGAACATGGCTTCGCCCGGTTCCTTAACATCGTTACCAATCCGACCGCTTCTCCGGTCGATTTCACGCTAGAGGTCGATAGCCGATTCGGCTCTTCCAGCAGCGTCAAGATCCATGGCACCAGCAATCCCGATTCCCTTATCGACACGTTCACCGTGGACGACGATTGGATTGTCACTCACCAGCCGAGTATTTCTCAGCTGCCTCATTTGGCGCATGTCGTTGCTGGACCTGGCGGCCAGCGGCCGAGCGGTGCGCAGCTGTTGGGAGATGATCTCCGCTTGGACTACGATCTTTCTCTGGCGCCGGGCGAAACGCAGATCGTCATGCAATTTGCAGCCCTCAATCCGGATGCCGAGATCGGACTTGCCAAGGCCCCGCGTTTGGCCAATTTCGAACTGGGGGCATTGGTGGGTATGTCTCCCACGGAACTGGCACAGGTTGTCAACTTCAATGCCGTGCCTGCCGACTACTTCAGCGTGCCGGTCGTGGTGGGCGATACGCTTAGCTTCGACGTCAGTCTACCGGCCAGCGGCTCGGGAGAGTTCGTCAACAGTCTGGGAGTCGCTCTAGAACTCTACGACGAGAGTGGTGCCCTGGTGGCCAGCGCCTCGGGAACGACGTTGGCTCATACCGCGGCGACGGGTGGAAACTACACGATCAAGGTTCTTTCTGAGAACGGCTTTGGCGGCGAGTACATGCTTACCGCCAATGGCTACGGTGGCACTCCCTTACCGTTTGAGGTCGTGGCCTCCGATCCCGTCGATGGAGCGATCTACACCACCGCGCCGACCGAGTTGACGATCGACTTCAGTGAAGAGTACTTGCTTAGCAGCCTCGACGCTTCCGATCTAACAGTCGACGGAATCGCGGCCACGGCGGTCACGGTGGTCGATGTCGACACGGTTCGGTTTACCTTGCCGACCGGATTGACCGAAGGCTCACACGACGTGGCGATCGCCAGCGGCGCGATCACCGATCAACAGGGCCAGGACGTCGAGGCCTTCGCCAGTCAGTTCATCATCGACTCGCTCGGGCCGCGCGTCGTGGATACTTCGATTCAGGAGGCGGAAGTGATCGCGGTAGGCGACCTGACCTACAACGTCACCTTCAACGAAGAAATTGACGCCACGAATTTGGACGTGTCCGACGTGCAACTTGTCGGACAGATCAGCGGCAACCACACACCGGTCTCGGTGAGTTACGACGCCAACACGTCGACCTTGACCGCCGAGTTTGTCGGACTGGTCGATGACCTTTACACGCTCACCGTGGTCAGCGGTGACGGGGCGATTGAGGATCTGATCGGCAATGATCTCGATGGCGAGCCCCTCAGCTTCCCGATCCCGGCGAACGTTTCGGGCGATGGTGTGCCAGGTGGCGATTTTGTCGTCAACTTTATTGCCGATGTGGGAGTCGATACGCTGCCCGTGCCGCTGCAGCCACTGCTCCCGTTGGGCTCGCTGATCTATGAGACCTCGACCACCGGCGTGATCGCTCCGAACGCTGATGTCGACAGCTGGACACTCGATCTCGATCCCGGCCAAACGATCACGGTGGTTGTCCAGACGGAAGCCTCGCTGCAGGGCGTGGTCGAAGTCCGCGGTCCGGGAGGATCCTTGCTCGCCACCGCGACCGCTTCCGCCGCTGGAGAAGATGTTGTTCTGCAGACCATCGCCGACGTAGGAGCGGGTACCTATACCGCTACGGTGAGGGGCGACACCGGTACGACGGGGACTTACTCCGTGCGACTGTTGGTCAACGCCGCCATCGAAGAGGAATCACACGGTGGCGCCTCCAACGACACCCGACCTGCCGCGCAGGACATCGGAGGCTCGTTCATCGATCTCGACTTTGGAACAGCCCAGCGTGGTTCTGTCGTTGGCACAGCCGACGGCGGAGTCGACCATGTCGTCAGCCAGACCATTAACGATGGACTGTTCGCCGACAACGAGATGACCTTCAACTTCGGATCGTTGCCGGAAATCCGTGGCCGAGGCGTCCTCACGGTTACGGCCTTTGGTGAGCTGGCGAATACGGGCCGCTTCCTCACACTCGAGGCCGAGGGGCTGTTGGAGGAAACGTTGTTTCGCTTCGACGGTGTCACCGGTGGAGAGGCATCCACAACTCTCACGCTTTCCCAGGAGCAGCTCGAACAGCTCGCCACCGATGGGACGATCTCGTTCAATGTGACTCCCTCGTTCAATGTCTCCAACTGGCCGGGCAACTACCTGACTCTCGAATTGACTTACGAGACAGCTCCCACCGCCGGCGATTACTATCGCTTTGATTTGGCGGCCGGGGAGTCGGTCTCGCTGGCGATTGCCGGCCAGGAAGTCGGCCGCTTGCAAGTCGAGTTGTTCGACGCGACAGGCAATCTCTTGGCAACAGGGGCACCCGGAGACGGCACACTGGAGCAAGTGATTACGAACTATGTCTCGGCAAGTGGCGGCACGTACTACGCACGCGTCGCGGGCGACTCGATCGAATACAGTCTTGTTGCCACTCGCAATGCCGAATTCAGCGGTCCGTCGACCGTGCCGACTTTGGTCGACGGAATCGAAGTTCTCAGTCAGGATATCTCACTGACCGGGACGGTATTGGGAAGCACCACCGCGGACGGACCGGCACAGGCCGATTCGGACGCCACCATCGTTCCGCTCGGCTACGATCTCATTGACGGCGACGGTTTCCTCTGGGATATCGCGGCCGACGGTTCGGTTACCTCCGGTTCGGACAATGCCTACAGTGGTGGCTTTCACATCGCTTCGTTTAGCGATGTCGAAGAAGGACGTCTGGAACAAGGTGGTCGTGAGATTGTGATGGGACCGGTCACAATCGGCGACATCGAGGTGGTTCGTAAGATCTTCGTTTCCGAAGAGGACGGCTTCGTACGCTATCTCGAAATTGTCACAAATAGGTCGGATGACGTGACGGAGCATACTGTCGGAGTCGATACGGTGCTCGGTAGTTACTACGGCGGTCAGGTGGTGGCTAGCAGCACCAACGATCTGCTATTCGACGCAAGTGACGATTGGGTGGTCACCGACGGTGTCAACGAACCGTCGTTGCTGCAAGTGATCGCGGGACAGGGGGCCCAGCGGCCCACCAATGCCTCTCGGGGTACCGCCAAGGCCGTCACCTCGCTCTCTTTCGACTACGACCTGTCGCTCGCTCCCGGCGAGACGCAGATTGTGATGCACTTTGCGGCTCAAGATACGGATGCGGCGTCGGCCGCGATCAAGGGCGCCGATCTCGCCGATCCCAGCTTCGCGGCTCTGCTCGGCATGTCGCCTACCGAAATCGAACAGGTTGTCAACTTCGACATCGACGCCTTCCATTTCTACAGTGTGGAAGCCAATGCGGGAGATCAGCTTGAGATCGACACGAGATTGCCTGCCGCGGCGGCTGGGGAGTTTGTCAATCCGCTCGACATCGCTGTCGAACTTTACGATCCCACCGGGACCTTAGTAGGCTCCAGCTCGACAGGTTCGCTCTCCCACACCACGCTCGCCTCCGGTCGTTATACCGTGCGGGTCTTGGGCGAAGCGGCTACCGAGGGCGAGTTCGTACTCAACGTCAGTGGCCACACCGGAGCGGCGTTGCCGTTTGAAGTGGTAGCCAGCGATCCGTTCGACGGCGAAGCCGATAATGTCCTGCCGTCACAAATCACGGTCGATTTCTCCGAGGCGATCCAGATCTCCAGTCTCGACGCCTCCGATTTGACTGTCGACGGGGTGGCTGCCACAGGAGTGACTCTGGTCGATCACGATACCGCCACCTTCGATCTTCCCGCGGGACTGAGCGAGGGATCGCACAGCGTGGTCATTGCGGGCGGGGCGATTCTCGATCTGCAAGGTCAGCAGCTGGACTCCTTCGCCAGCAGCTTTGTGCTCGATACGATCGGTCCTCGGATCGCCTTCTCGTCGATCGACGAAGGCGACTATGTGCCGGCGGGCAACCTGACTTATACCGTGCAGTTCAGCGAATCCATCGATGAAGCCAATCTCGACGCCAGCGATATTCAAATCGTCGGCGCGATCAGCGGACTCCTCTCGCCAACCTCGCTTGCTTACGACAATCTCACCAATATTCTCACAGCCGAGTTTAGCGGTTTGCAAGAAAACGACTTTTTCACGTTAACGATGTTGAGTGGCGATGGTGCGTTTGAAGATCTGGTTGGTAACGATCTTGACGGAGAGCCTCGACTGGCTCCGGTTCCTTTCCTCGATTCCGGAGACGGCATCCCGGGCGGAAACTTCGTCGTCAATTTCACTACGGATCCCTCGGTACTGTCTCCGCCACCTCCGGCCGCGTCTCCCGCGCAGGATATCGACGACGCTCTTCAGCTTCTCGGCTTTGCGATAGACGAGAGCGAAGCGACCGGCGGCGTGCTAACGAAGACAGCCGACGTCCTCCAACCCAGCGATCTGCTCTTGGGCACGACGACGATCACCACTGTCGACGAGTACCTGGAGGACCGCAAACCGTCGTCGATCGCTCTCGATCTTCACTTTGCCGAGTTGGGGGAAGAGGACGATACGGAAGAGCACTCGCCGGCTGACTTATTCGACGACGCCGGTGACCATCTGGCGGCTCTCCGACTCCGGCTGCCATAGGCGAGTTCAATTCCCGCGAGCTTCACCTACCACGGATTCCGTCGGTAGGTCACGAGATTCGGTGTGCGCAAGAAAAAAGGTTCTCGACAGGCAAAGCTGGGAGAACCTCAGGGTGCATGTGCGTCCTACGGCCCGTAGGCAGGACGAGGTGCTAAAGCGGAGGGCAAGGGACTCGAACCCTCAACCCCTTGCGGGGCACCTGATTTCGAGTCAGGCTGCTAGCCAATTCGCGTACCCTCCAGAAACACGGCCACTCGGCCGATATTATCTTCGGCCACAACCGCCACGTTCCTGCAATCTACCGCACGCCCGGCGGTCGCGCCAACCGCACTGGTCATCAGGACCCGAACAGATCGGAGAATGTGATCGGGGACCCGCTCTTGGGGGGCGGTTACAGCCCGAGGTTTGTTTGCCGGCTGGTGGCCGATGACCTAGGTTTTTCACAGCTACCGCGCGTGGCGAGAGCCGCATTGGGGCGATGTTCGTCCTCGCGGGCTCAACCGTGCTCCATCTACCAAATACCAGTCGTACTTCCCAAGGAGTCGAACGAATGAAAGACACTCGTATGGACCTTAAGAAGGTCGAATTGGCGGAGGCCCTGGGCCAGTTGGGAGGGCTCTCGGGGGTCACCGAACTGTTGGTGTCCCAGGTCATGACGCAAGCGCCCACCTGCATCAACGATCAGACCACGGCCCTCGACCTGGCAAAAATGTTCCATACCAAGCGATTTCGTCACCTCCTGGTCTGCGACGCGGGTGGCAAGCTGGTCGGTCTGGTGAGCGACCGGGACTTGATCGGCTGCTTCTCACCGTTGAATCCGCCCACCCAGGAAGAACTGGCCGCCATCCCCACGTCGGTCTTGATGAGCACCGATCTCCTGACGGTCTCCCCCACCTCCTCGGTCGACCACGCTGTCGATCTGATGCTTAAGCACGGCGTTAACAGTTTGCCGGTTATCGAAGAAGGCCGGCTGCTGGGCATTCTGACGACTACCGATTTGAAGGTCTTGCTGCAGGTCTTTCTGGAGCGGCAACAATCGATTTCTTCGGAATCGACCGCATCTGCCTCGTCGAGCAACTGACATAATCGGCACAAACCGCCCCCCGCGGGTTCTACCTGTGACGCGGCGGCTTATCGATCTTGATATTCCGGTTGTTGCGCAGTTAAGCGCTGCGCGGTGGTCGACAAATTTCTTGCCGGTGGCATCTTTCAGATGACGATCTCTCAGGTGACCGCGAGGCTCTCGGTACACGCCGAAGCCTTCATGGACGCTTCCAACTCGCACACCTGTCGAAGGGGATTCGCGAGCTGTCGAGGCGTACGATACGCTTACCCCGCCGAGGAGATTGCCAGGCATGAAGAAAGACACCTATCGCATCGTCACACGTGGCAGCGACGGCACGATCAATATTCGCGATTACGCGAAGGCCGAGTCGATCACCAAGATGCACACACAGATCGGAGTCGACGACTGTAGTACCGACTTGGATTTGCGCGGAATGCCCGTATTTCGAGGCCTTATCGGGCCGATTCCCGAGGGCAAGTCGATTGTTCGCTACGAGTCTCCCGAGGTGTTCGAGTCGCTCACGAAAGACTGGGGAACGACCGCCAACACAAAACGTACACGTCGCCGCGTTCGCTAAGAACGTGTCGCGGTGGAGCCAATCTCGCTTGAAAAGTCGTTCGTCCTTCTGGTAGGGGCGGGCGACTTTTTTCGTGCGCCACTGGGGCCAAGCTGGGCTGTTTGGCAATCCAGTCGGATGGACCGCGGCACGCGCGAAGGAGGACTCGCCCGGCGGGGGGCTGAAACCGCCTGCCGATGTGTCCCGCGGATCGCGCCAAATGGCCTGATATCGGCTCTTTTCCGGCGGCCTGGCGGACGAGCGTAAGCTATTCTTGAGATAAGAGATGCCCCCTCTTGGGGCGGGGCGAGACATCTGTTCGTTGGCGAGACGAAATGACAAAGTTTCAGGTAGTTCGAGTTTCTGAACTGCGGGTCGGTTCGGTATTGCGTTCACCGATCTACGACAGCCAAGGAGCGGAGCTGCTGCGCGCCGGTCGCGAAATCACCGCCGAACTGATCGAGCGATTGAGGCAGAGAGAGCTGGTGGCGGTGGTCATCGCCGCGGCCGATCTTGAGCGTGTGAGACGGGGCCCCGATCCGCGTCCCTCCGCCAAGGCCAAGGCCGACGAGCGGGCCGCCGCGAAGGAGCCCTTCCTGAAGCAAATTCGCTCCCACGGCGCGACGCCCTACGATTCGGAAACGGTCCTACGTTTCGCCAGCGAATATCAGACGTACTCGAAAGACCTGACCCCGTTCTTGCGATCGATTGCCGATGCCAAGGCAGCCGACGCGCACACCGTCGCTTCGATTTCCGAGAGCTCACTGCAGTTGGCGATCGAGGATATCGATCTTTTCGCCGGTTACGGTGCCATCGTGCCAGGCGATACCGATCCTTCGCAACACAGCCTCCAGGTGGCGACACTCGCGATGTCGGTTGGCGTTCGCATGGGACTCAGCCAGGAGGCGCTAACGAATCTCGGCGTCGGCTGTCTGCTGCACAACGTTGGCGTGTTGAAGCTTGGTCAGACAGATCGTGCGCGTCCACGCGACGTCGACTCGGCCAAGCTGTCGGAGATGACGAAGCACGCCATGATTACGATGTCGATTCTGCTCAACAAAGAGCTGCAAGGCGTCTCCAAAGACTCGCTGATGGTCGCCTATCAAGTGTACGAACGTTGCGACGGAAGTGGATATCCCAGCGGTCTTGCCCGATCGCAGATCCATCCCCTGGCCAAAATCGCGTCCGTCGCGGAGACCTACGTCGATCGAGTGACGCCGCGGCCGGGACAGGCCTCCTCTCTACCTCACCAGGCGCTGCGATCGATCTTGGAAGACGTCCGGCGAGGACAATTTGAGGCCGAAGTCGTGCGGGCCCTGTTGCAGACCGTCTCCGCTTTTCCCATCGGATCGTTCGTCGAGCTGAGCGATCAACGCGTCGGTAGGGTGATTCGCGCCAACACCGAAGAATACGTCTGCCCGATCGTGCTAATCGAAGATAAAGATGGTGCTCCGGCCAACGCGACTGTGGTCGACACGGCCAGTCTGCCGGGCTGCGAAGTGATCGGGGCCATTGCCGCTCCGGCCCTCTTCGTCTAAGTGCTGACGATCAGCCTGCTCATCAGTCCTGCTCGCGCCCGCTCTGCTTGGCCACGCTTGTTGAAGCGGTGATTGTTGTATCGGGGCTACGCGACTTGAATCGGGCAGACAAAATCGTCCGGCTTGATGGCCAGCACCGAGCAGGCGATGCGCGGCAAGAGGCGTTCGGCCGTATTGCCCGTCAATAGACCCTGGATACCGGTGCGGGAGATGGTGCCCATCACCAATAAATCGACGCGGAGCTTGTCCAACTGCTCGACGATTACCGAATCGGCCACGCCCTCGAGGATATGCAGGTGAGGTGACTGCTTCGGTTCGATCCGATTGAGTTGAGCTTGAATTTCCTGCTCGGCGATTTCGCGAAAGTTGTCGTGGTCGCTCTTGGTTGCCACGACCGTCGCCAGCGAGGCGTCCTCGCCCGGTTGCTCCAACACGCTTAGCACGTGCAGCTCGGCATCGTGCGCGTCGGCCATCGAACAGCCGAGTTCCATCGCCTGGTTGCTAATCGGGCTGAGATCGTTGGCGATCAGGACCGAGTCGATTTTGTATTCATCGTGTCGGTGGACGACCCACACCGGGCAGGGGCAATTGCGCATCAACCGGATTCCGGTCGATCCCAGAAAGAAACGTTCCACGGCGCTGGCGCCTCGGGCCCCAATGATGACCAGATCGTGCTTGTTGCGAAGTACACAATAGATCAATTCGAGCCAGCCCCGGCCAATGCTCACCTGGTGATCGACCTCCAGCCCCGCGTCCCGAAACGGCTGTTCGAGCTTCGTAAGAATCTCATGGACCTGGCCCATAAAGCCGCCGCCGTTCTCATCGTCGGTATGATCGATCAGATAACGAGCCCGCTCGGAGATATCGAGCGAAGTCGCCAGCGTCACGCGGGCGGAGTTGTGTGTGGCCAGCTCCAGACCCCGAGCGAGGGCGGAGCGGGTTGTCAAGCTGATATCTTCTCCCACCAAGCGCTCGGCGGTGGAAAGGTCGACACCAACGAGAATATTCTTGAATCGCTTCATCGTCGTGGCACGTCCTTAGTATGATTATCCGCCGCCAGAAAGAGACGACGTGGGAACAGATCCGGTCTTTCTCGGCCCCCATTGTAATGCGCGGCTGGCAGTCTCGACTAGCGACCGATCGGCGACTCTGTGACGGGAGAGCACACTGGCAAAAACAGGATTGGCCGACCTCCTCCCGACCGGCCGCTAGCATCGGCTGCCTGCAGCACAACGGAGACCGGGCGGGCTGCCACCAGATCGCACTCTGGTGGCAAGAAATCGACCTGGATCGTCGAGGCCAAACTACCTATGCTTCCGCTCGCATTTCTAGCATGCGGGGGTGTCTGCATTCGTGGGGATTCTGTCGTGAAGGGCAACCAACGGGCGGCCGGACGAGCACTTGGTGCGCCCGGGTTCACCGCCGGCAATCTGATTCGAGTCTTACTTTGCGCCTGCCTGCTGCTGCAGATGCCGTCGGTTGCCCAGGCTTACGATCGCGGCACCGAGGACGATGACGAACCGGATATTGCGGACCAGTTCACCATGGGAGTGATGGGTGCTTGTCTGGCCGCCTTCGTCGGCAGCGCCCCCTGGTGGGCGCCGCCCAGAGTGATCGAAGACGACCGGAGCCTGGACGGCCGCTTTCCACATCATCCTTACGAGGATGGTCACGGAGGTTTCTTGATCCTCGACAACGAGCATCTGCTGCCTCACACCCGCGTCGGCGATTTCTTCTTTCGTGGTACGGTCGATGCCGGCTCCAACTTCGATGGCATTGATCGGCTCGGCGCTAATTTTCATTTGGAGACACGCAATCGCTGGGGCATCGACGTCGATTGGGCCACCTACAACGTCTCACCCGGCAGCCATGCCCCGGACGACTTCGACGTTGGTGATGTCAGCTTCATCTATCGTTTCGGGCAGAGCGAACATGCCCAGTGGTATACCGGGTTCGGCTTCAACTGGCTGCGGGAGAAGCCGGAGGAACTCAACTTCGGTTACAACTTCACCTACGGAGCTGATGTCTGTATCGGGAACCCCTGGGTCTTTTCTTTTCAGCTCGATGCCGGGGAGGTGGAGCACAATTCCTACTTCCACGGTCGTGCTACCCTGGGGGCTCAGTGGGAGGGCGTCGAGCTCTTCACCGGCATCGACTACATCGACGTGAATGTCAGCGACGCTTCCACCCTTGTGGCTGGTTTTCGATTTTGGTTTTAGGTGACGACGCAAATCAAAAAAAGTCGGACCACAGTGATAAGCAACATGGCGCGCGGCACAACGAACACGAGTCGCATCAGGCGGGCAGCGAGCGTGCTGTTTCGCCTCTTCCTGTGCGTTTGTCTGTTGCTGACCTCGTCCTCACCTTTGAGGGCGTTTTGGTACAAGCCGCTTATTCTTCATGAGGCCTATGAGAATCCGTGGAGTGTCAAAGCCCCGGCCACTGAAGAAGATCGTGATTTCAACGGTTGGGTCGTCGAGGCTCGCTACGATTTCGAAGGCGCCTCGGAGGGAGAGGCATCGGCAAACCACACGGAAGTAGAAGACGACGAGCCGATACTGGGAAAAGCTATTATTTGGATTCTTTTCGGTGATGACGACGATGATTCTAGCGACAATTTTCGAGATGACTTTCATCAGTATGACTATGGTGAAGATGATGATGACGATGATGAATCAGTTGGCGACCGCCTGACGGCAGCACTCTTTCTGTTGGCATTGGTTGGCGCGACCTCGCCCTGGTGGGGCCCTCCGAGCGCGATTGACGACAAGATGGACAACCACGGTCGCTTTCCGAGCCATCCCTACGAGGATGGGCATGGCGGATTTCTGGTGCTCGATAGCGATCCCATTGTGCCGAACACCCCCGTTCGCGATTTCTTTGTCCGGGCTGCCATCGAGGGAGGAACCGACTTCGACGACATTAGTCGGGTGGGAACGAATCTGCACTTCGGGACGAGGTCTCGACTGGGAATCGACGCCGGCTGGGCAGACTTCAATGTCAGAGGGGGCGGCACTGCTGTGACCGACTTCTCCGCGGGCGATGCCAACGTCATTCTTCGCTTTGCCCATAGCGAACACGCTCAGTGGTGGACCGGGGTCGGCATGAACTGGGTCGACAAGCGCGATACCGACCGCAAGTACGGAGCCAACTTCACCTACGGCGCCGATGTCTGTCTGGGAGATCCCTGGATCCTCTCCTTTCAATTCGACGTGGGCGAATATCGGTACGGACACGCACGCCTCACCGTTGGTGCCCAACGAAACGGATTTGAATTTTACCTGGGCGTCGATCACACCAGTGTGGATGTGAACGACGCCTCGACCATGGTCGCCGGGCTGCGCGGTTGGTTCTAAGGCCTGTCTGAGCCGTCTGCGGCGGTTGTTTCGTGGGGCGCCGCCAGAACGTACAATGAAGGCCTGCGTTCCCCCCCTCGTTTCCCTCCCCATAGATCCTCTCTCCCTGCCCGGATCGACCATGCGAGCATTCTGTTGTTTGGCGACTGCCACGACGTTGTTGTTCTTGTTGCCCTTTTCTTCTGTCGCGGCCGATCCCGATGACTACGGCGCTCAATTCGGCTTGAGCGACACGCGACCGGAGAGTGGTCGTTTTGTGAAAGTCGGCGACCGCTACATGGTCCCTTACCAGGCGACCATTCCCGGCACCAAGGTGACTTACACGATGGAACCGATCCCCGGCGGCCAGTTCACGCTCGGCTCACCCGCCACAGAAGCGGAACGCTCTGACGACGAAGGCCCGCAGCGGACAATCACCGTCGAGCCGTTCTGGATGGGAAAGTACGAGGTCACCTGGGGCGAGTACTTTGAGTTCATGAAACTCTATCTCCAGTTTCAAGCCTTCAACGCGGCCGGAGTTCGCCCTGTCACATCCGACAACGAGGCAGACGCCGTCACGGCACCGTCCAAGTTGCACGAACCGAGCACGACCTTTGAACGGGGGCAGGACCCGCGTCACCCGGCCGTCTCAATGACGCAGTACGCCGCCAAGCAGTACACGCACTGGCTGAGCGGACTGACCGGTCGCCAGTACCGCCTGCCGAGCGAGGCGGAGTGGGAATATGCCTGTCGTGCCGGGACCAAGACCGCCTATTACTTCGGCGATGATCCGGTCCAACTGGCCGACCACGCCTGGTTCATCGACAACGCCGACGACGAGTTGCAGTTTGTCGGTCAGAAGAAACCAAACGCCTGGGGATTGCACGACACGCTGGGGAGCGTCTGGGAGTGGACGCTCGACGGGTATCATGAGGATGGCTACGCCCGCCTGGACGATCTGCCGCATTCGGCCGTCGAGGCGATTGCCTGGCCCGAGGAGGTCTACCCGTGTGTGTTGCGGGGTGGGTCGTGGGACGACGAGGCCGATCGGTGTCGCGCCGCGGCCAAACTTGCCTCGGACGATGAAGAGTGGAAGTATCTGGATCCCCAAGTCCCCAAGAGTCCCTGGTGGTATAGCGACGAACCGGCTTTCTCGGTCGGCTTCCGCGTCGTCCGTCCCCTCAAGATGCATTCCAAAGCCAAGATGGCCCGCTATTGGCAAGCCGATCATGAAGAGATTCTCGACGCGGTCAACATCAAGCTAGAGGGACAGCGTAGTGTTCGTGGAGTGGTCGACAAGGATCTGCCCGCAGCGGCCGCCGAGGTTCCGGCCAACAAGTAGCGGCGCGCGTTCCTTGACAGATGTGCTCTCTGAGCGAAGGCCGACCGTCTGTCACGAGCCTAGCATCCCAATGGCAGCATCAGGGACTGCGATAGGGATTGTTCTCATCACCGGCACTGGGAAACTTCGGCTCGGCGGGCGGAGCAAACTCCGATTGCCCAGTATCTTGGCCGGCCGTTGCGGCTGGTTTGGGGGTGCACAGAATGATGATCGAGAAAATGAGTGCTAACGGTCCGGCGAGCAGTAGACCCAGAACCCCTCCGCCAACGACACAGCAGATCATGCCGGCTGTGGCCAAGCCTTTCTTCCCCCGCTTGAGTCCCAAGGCCAACGGAATCGAGCCGCATAGCGCCCCGGCAATCAGGCCCCCAATAATCGCACCGATCAAATAAGCAGTAGCGTCAGGTTGCATTATTTTCTTGCTCCTTACCCAGAGTCATGTTGCGACCGCGGCCGGCCCGAGACAAGAATTACTAGCCGCCCCGCTTTGCCAGTCGGGTAACGATATTAACATAGATGAACTGATAATCAACACAAAAAAGGGGCAGAATTCGATTCGTCGACAAACGAGCCACCTTCTGCGATATGCGAGTCACCACCATCCATGCGAGTCCTTATAATGGCACCCGCGGGATCCTCTCCTTCACCGATACGACCGGGGGCAATCATGGGAATCTCAATTCGTCGTACAGCGATATTGCTGGCGACTTGGGCGATAGGCGCTGCTGCTCTGGGAGAGCTTGCCTGCGCCGATCAGAGTCGACTTCCGCTAGGCGTTCGTGATACTCGGCCCGAGAGTGGCCGCTCTGTGAAAGTGGGCGATCGCTACATGGTCCCCTACGAGGCGACCATTCCCGGTACCGAGGTGACTTACACCATGGAGCCGATCCCTGGCGGCCAGTTCAAGCTCGGCTCGCCCGCTGATGAAGTGGATCGCTCCGCCGACGAGGGCCCGCAGCGGACAATCACCGTCGAGCCGTTCTGGATGGGCAAGTACGAAGTCACCTGGGCCGAGTATCGACCATACATGGCGCTCTATCATCCATTTAAACAGTTCGAGGAACGCCAGATTCGTGTTGTGACCAAACAGAACGAAGCCGACGTGGTCAGCACGCCATCGCAACCGTACGATCTCAGTTTCCACTACGAGTCAGGTGACGATCCTCGGCTGCCGGCGGTGACGATGTCGCCCCTTGGCGCACGGCAGTATACTCGCTGGCTCAGCGGCCTTACCCAGCGTCAGTATCGTTTACCTAGCGAAGCGGAATGGGAGTACGCCTGCCGCGCGGGCACCACCACCGCTTACCACTTTGGAAACGACAACAAACAACTGGGCGACTACGCCTGGTTCTACGACAATGCCAATGCCCAGGCGCAGCCCGTAGGCCGCAAAAAGCCCAATCCTTGGCAGCTGCACGACATGCACGGCAACGTCTGGGAATGGACCCTCGACCATTACAGCGACAAAGGCTACCAACACCTGGCCGACCGGGCTCACTCGGCGGCCGAAGCGGTTCGCTGGCCTCGTGAGGTCTATTCACGCACCGTTCGCGGTGGCTCTTGGGATGAAATGGCTCCGCGTTGTCGCTCCGCGGTTCGCCTCGCCTCTGACGAGCGGTGGCAAGAAGTCGATCCCGCTTTGCCGCCTAGCCCTTGGTGGTATACCGACGATCCGGTAACCGCCGTTGGTTTTCGTATCCTGCGACCGTTCAAACAGGCAACGCCCGAGCAGATGGCCAAGTACTGGCATCCTCAAGTCGACTCGGTTCGTGAAGCGGTTGAGATCAAGCTGCTTGACGGGGCCGGCGCTCGCGGCCTGGTTGATGAGCATCTCCCGGCGGCTATCAAGAAGCTGGAGAAGCGGTCGGAGTAGGGCTGACCTCAGTATCTCGGCGGTCATCGCCGACCCCTGACGGCTTACCCCACCTTGAGCTGCATCTCCTGGATCGCTGCCCGGCCCGATTTTCGGAACGGCCGGGGCAACGGCTGCGCCGCGCCATTCTCGTCAATCGTGCGGCAGCGCAACGTGTACTCGCCCGCCGGCAGACCCGGCAACAGAGCCGCCCAGTGGGCTTTCGACAACTTGATCGGCCACGACTTCGGCTGACCGTCTTCATCAAAGCCCCGGGTATCGGCCAACATCGGCTGCTCGCCGATCTCGCCACCCCAAGCCTGGGGAGGAGCCAGGATCTGGGCATCCTGCCAGGGTGCTTGGGTGTAGTAACGATCGCCGGCAATCGGCTCTTCTTCGTTCGACTGCACCCAAACCTGCACCTTGCTGAGTCCCGAGATGCCAACCTGCGAATACCCGGTTACCGCCACTGGCTCGTTCGGATTGATCTTGGCCGGCAGGGGAAACGCCTCGCAGAATGTCTTCAGCGGACTGTCGACGTCGTTGTTCTTTTCGCCATACGTGTCATTCGACTTCCAGATATTCGACAGCGTAACCTGCGATAGCCACTTGATGCTCTTGAAACCGTACGCCTCCGGCACCACGATCCGCACCGGCCCGCCACGCTCTTGTGTGAGCCACTCGCCATTGAGCTTGTAACAAAGAATCACCGGCGGCAGACCGAAGGGGTCTTCGAGCACCCGTCCGATGGGCAGCGAGCTGCGAAAGATCTGCTCCGGATCGTCGTTATGATAACCGTGATAGAAGAGACGTCGCAGCTTCTCGTTCGGCTTGGTCAGCCAGACAACCTCGCGGAGCGGCACGCCTTCCCACACGCCATTGCCCAAGGGGCAGCCGACGTTCAGGCAGGTCATCAATTTCGGGAATCGCACCGCGTGTTTATCGGCCAGCTTCATCAGGTCGTCAAACTTGAAGGCTGTGTCCTGCTCCTTGCTCAGCGGGCGTCGCATGCCGGAGCTATGCTCCGCGTCGTCGACAACCTCCAGCTGCCAGGTGTCACGAGTTAGACCTACCTCCTCGCGTTTGGCCAAATCGAGTGTATGCGGCTTGGGGTTGCCTCGCGAGACGTCACCAAAATCGTCCTGCTTGGTCAACCACGTCTCGATATTCTTGATCGCCTTGGCGAGCGCGTCGCCCTGGTCCGCGTCTGCCGTCGCATCGGTCGATTTGTTCTCCCCGGCGAACAGCGGCAGCGCCCCCCAGGCGGCCATGCCAGCGGTGCCAAAGCGAAGAAAGTAACGGCGACTAAGACGTCGATGTTCGTCCAGAAACTGTTGGGTGGTAGATTTCATGGGGCGTCGTCTGAAGCGGGTGGTTGCCTGGCAGCCGTTGCCGAGGCGCGGATGTTCGCGTGCGATAGGATCTGTCCGACATTATACCCACAGGCGAGGCTCGGTTTTATCGGGCACGATCAGCGGGGTTCTTCGATTCTTGATGCTGTCGCCTCGTCGAGCTTCCGCAACGCCGAACTGGCCAGCCCGCTCTCGGGAAATCGTGCCAAAGCCTGTTCATAGTACTCCCGCGCCTTCGCACTGTCGCCCAGCTGTCCATAGCAGTAGCCGATGTTGACCAGATCCATTTCACGATAGCTGGCGGCCGCAGATGACATCAGCGTGATCCACCGCCAGCGGTCGAGCCAGCTGTGCCGGTCGAAGAATTCCAGGCTCTGCTCGAACAGCGGAATCGCCGCGGCGAACTCCCGCTGACGCGCCAGTTCGATACCCTGGCGATGATGATGGGCAATGCAGTAGCGCGTGCCGTAGGAATAGGCCAATAGCAACCCCGCGGCTCCCACCACGCCGAGCGTGCCGTAGAAATGTCGGGCGACGAGGAAACCGACCACGAGCAGCGCGAGCTGGGGCAGCGTGGCCGCCCAGGAGATCTGACGTACCCTGGGAGTTTGTCGAGTCATCGAGATCTACTTCTTCTGGGATGTGATTTCTACCAGGGCCGGCGAGAACAGCGCGAGCAGCCCAATGGCCAGATGCCCACCCACGACCAGCAAGACATAGCCGACCGCGGGCCACTTGCCATTCTCCAGCATTCGCGGCAGGTCGACTAGATGAGGCGAGATCTTCACGATCAATACAACGCAGACCATGGCCAGCGCGTAACGTGCCCAATCGTGACCTCGCCAGACGGCGGCGATCAGACCGAGCGGCACAACCGCCCGCGCGATCAGCCAGGGCCACAACCCCCAGTCGTCGGCCACTGCGCGGTTGACTATTTCATAAGCGAACGTCGCGACGACGATGGCCGCCATGACCAACAGTTGGACACCGACCCGGCGGCTCGACGTGACATCTGAGGCGTTGTTCAAGGGGCTACGATTCCATATCCTGTTCTTCCCGCCGATACTCGATCAATGCGGAGATGGCCGGCGAGAACAACGCGAACAGCCCGATGGCCAGGTGTCCGACGAACACCAGCACGATGAAGACGGCGTTGGCGAACTGTTCCTTCTCCATCATCTGGGGTGTGGCAACAAATGGTTGCCAGTTGGCCGATAATACTGCCAGGCAAAACAGGGCCAGCGCGAAACGAGCCCAGTTTCGTCCTCGCCAAATCGAGGCGATCAGGAACAGCGGAAGAATCGTCCGCACTCCCTGCCACGGCCAGTTCTGCCAACCGTGCTTGAGGTTGTGATTGATCACCTCGAAGACGAGCGTGGCGATCACAATCAGTGCCATTGCGAACAAGATACGTCGCGCGCGGACGATGCGCATCGACTCCGTCTTGCCGTCTCCGACCTCGGCAGACGGACGGAAGGGTTGGTTTTTCATGGCCCGAGCAACCTGTTGGTTCGATATGTTAAGTCCGCATCTTCAACTGCTCAATAGCCTCCAACTCGCCGGCGATCCAGTTCTCCAGCCGCGTGGCGGTCGGGAATCGCAGAAGAATGCAGAATACCAAGAAGGCAGCCATCGCCAGGCTCAGTGGCGATTGCTCGAGCATGAACGCGATCAGGCAGAACAGGGCAGGGCCCTCGCAGAGCGCGCCGCCGACGATCAATCGTGTCTGAAACAGGCCGGCCAACTTGCCAATCGGCTGGCTGTTGTAGGCGATTTCGGATTCGGTGTTGGCAAAGAATCCCCGCCGCGACGGCACAGCTGGCTGGCGTCCTTCGGCCACCGCCTGCCGGCCTGTGTTGCCGATGACGTTGGGAACCACGACCGAGGCGATCAGGCAGACCACCGACATGCCGAGCGCCGCGTAGGTGAGAATTCGATCGGGCTGTTGACCTCCGCCCCCGCCCGCTCCGCCGCCAAGATTGCCGCCCAGCATGAGCAAGAGAGGCGCCATCGTCACCACGCCCATTGCCAGGGCGAAGACAATGATCTGCATCGGGCGGACCGCCTTGCGGAGATACTCTCGTTCTTCCTCGGTGATTGTGTTCATTTCGGAGCCCCTTTGTGTGAATGAGTGGGAATCAGCCCGCCGTCAACACAACGATTGGACGCTGACGCAAGACAATCGCTCTGTCGGCGCAACCGTGAGATCGATTGTACGCCAGCGGTGAGGTGCGATCTACCGAGAGCTGGTCCCGCTTCGGCGAGAGGTGTTGATCGCTCGTGGCCTCGAGCAACTACGCCCCTTTGCGCGACTGACGTCGACGGTCCGTCTCTTTGAGCAAGATTTTACGGAGCCGAATCGACTCGGGCGTCACCTCGACCAGTTCGTCCTCTTCGATATATTCCAAGGCCGACTCTAAAGACAATTCGCGCGGCGGCTTCAAGATAATATTCTTGTCGCTGCCCGATGCCCGCATGTTGGTCAACTTCTTCTCTTTCGTCGGATTGACGACCATGTCGCCACTGCGAGCGTTCTCGCCGACGATCATGCCCTCGTAGACGATGTCGCCGGGGCCAACGAACAACTCGGCTCGCTCCTGCAGACCATCGAGGCCAAAGGCAACCGCGTTCCCGGAGACCATCGAAACCAGCACCCCGTTGCCGCGACCGGGCAGATCGCTCTCCACCGGTCGATAGCTGTCGAAGCGGTGATGCACAATGGCGGTTCCCTGCGTGGCGTTCAACAGCCGGGTGCGCAGTCCGATCAGTCCCCGGGCGGGAATCGTGAACACGGCATGCGTGTAGTCGTTGTGGGCGTTCATCTCGACCGACTGCCCGCGCCGCGAGCCGACCAGTTCCATGACCGCGCCCAGCTTGTCGTGTGGCACCTCCACGACCAGAGTCTCGAACGGTTCTTCCAGCACCCCGTTGTTGCGATGCATAATCACGCGCGGCTTGCCGACCGATAACTCGTAGCCCTCGCGGCGCATCGTTTCGATCAGAATTGACAGGTGCAGCAGTCCGCGGCCGGAGACTTGAAACGTATCGGTTCCCACCAGCGGCTCGACGCGGAGCGCCACGTTGCGTTCCAATTCCTTTTCCAGTCGCGCCGCCAGGTTGCGGGTGGTGACGAACTTGCCTTCGCGGCCACAGAGCGGCGAGGTATTGATGCCGAACACCATGCGAATCGTCGGCTCATCGACCTCGACCCTCGGCAGGGCGGTTCGATATTCCACGTCGCTGACCGTATCGCCAATCGCCACGTCGTCGATGCCCACCAAGGCGCAGATATCGCCGGCGGTCGCCTCTTCGACCTGCACCCGACCGAGTTTGTCGAACAGATGCACCTCGGAAACGCCGGCGTCTTTGTCGTGCAAGCCGGCCTGCATCAGCGCGATCTTCTGCCCGGGGCAGATCGAGCCCGACTGAATTCGCCCGATGGCGATGCGACCGACATAGTCGGACCAGTCGAGCGTGGTGACCAACATCTGCAGCGGCACCTCTTCGTCGGTCTCCGGCCCGGGCACCGATTCGAGCATCATCTCCAGTAGCGGCTTCATCGAGTCGCCGGCCACCTCGGGATCGTGCGTGGCATAGCCTTCCTTGCTGGTGGCGAACAAGTGTGGAAAGTCGCCGATCAATTCCTCGGCTCCCAGGTCCATTAGCAGCTCGAACGTCTCGTCGAGCACTTCGTGCGCTCGGGCGTCGGGCTTGTCGATCTTGTTCACGACCACCACCGGTTGCAGCCCGCACTCCAGCGCCTTGGACAACACAAACCGCGTCTGCGGCATGGGGCCTTCGGCCGCGTCGACCAACACGATCGCGCCATCGGCCATGCGCAACACACGTTCCACCTCTCCGCCGAAGTCGGCATGGCCCGGCGTGTCGATGATGTTGACCTTCACGCCGTTGTAGGAGAGGGCGATATTCTTGGCCAGAATGGTGATGCCCCGTTCGCGTTCCAGGTCGTTGGAGTCGAGAATGCAATCGCCGACCAGCTGGCTCTCACGAAACTCGCCACTCTGTCGCAGCAGACAATCGACGAGGGTGGTCTTGCCGTGATCGACGTGGGCAATGATGGCGATGTTACGAATGTCGTTGCGACGCATGGGCGGAAGCTTCGTTGGGGAGTGAGAGTGTCAGGGTGCCACTGTCCACGTTTGAGTGGACATGCTCGTAGCGGGAAATAGACAGGTAGCCCGAAGCGTCAGCGAGGGACACGACCAGACCGGGGAATAACAAACGAGGGAGGGACGCCCAGACAAATCGTTCGGACGAGCAGGTAGGATGGCAGCGAGCCAAGCGTGTTATTGTACCCGGTCTTGGCGATCGGGTTTAGGCCGGGTTTAGTCCGGGTTTATTCGGTTAAGGTCGTGCGAAGGCGGGGTCAGGGGCAGCATCGGAAGAGCCTTGCAGGCCTCCTCCTAACTCTCGACGTGCGGCGATTTCTTCGGCCAGCTTCTGTTCGCGATCGTCTAGAGTGTCTGGTCTCAACCGCGCTTGCCGCTCGGCCAGCCGCAACATTCTGCTCCAACCCGGAGGGGATTGTATTAAGTTGGTCGTCTCTGTCCGCGGCCCCGACGCGGAGTCGTCTTTCAGATGTCCGACGAGCCATCCCAACGCAGTAGCGCTCAGCAGCAGCACCAGCAGGAAGGTACGCAGGCGAAATAGGAATCGTCTACTTTTCTCAGATGGGATTTCGAATGACATCGACAGTCACTCTTAGTCTTGGCTTTTGCGAGTCGCCCTCTTTCGATTCTATCTTGCCGCAGCGAATGATTCCAATAAGTAGCAGATTGTCTTCGAGCAACAAGTCAGGTTTCTACTCTTCATCCCGGAGCCATCGTGTGAAAGGCCCAAACAGAAAGCGAACGGCAGAGAAGATCCATCGGATGGGATCAATAACGAGATCATTCAGAACCGGGGCGAAGATAGCGAGCATGACCAGGGGAGCGAACACCCAATATCCGACGAAGTGGATGACCGGCAAAAAGAACAACGCGAACAGGCAGAGCGGTAACCCTACGATGGGCAAGAAAGGCGGCCGTTCGCGCACCAGTCCTACGACTCCCGGGACCACACCGGCAATCGCCAGTGACATCGCGAAGGTCGGTAATCGTGCTGCCGTCTCGTCACCAGCTTCGGCCGACTTGTTCACCGTCGACTTCGCCGAGTTTTCCGAGTCGTCGTTCGTGGTCGTCTCGGGAGCGGCCTTGACCAGCCAGAACACCATCAACCCTACCGAGACAATGCCCAGCAAGAACGACAACTGACCGGCGATAAACGGGTTCCAAAACGGACGCGAGGGTTTCGCTGGGCTCATGGCTGGCGGCTACTCCTGATCGACTTGCTCTACTCGAGACGTTTGTTGCGACCTTGTTTGTTGCCATCGACGCCATGCCCTGTAATGGAGGATGAAGGCGGCGATCGAGACGAGGCTCTCGGCCAGGCACAACAAGAAAACTGTCGAGGCGACAATAAACAGGCCGCACAGGCCAATAGCGACGAAGATGTGTATCGGGCCGAAAGACACATTCCCCGCGGAAGCGTGGCGAAAGAAGCTGCCAATCGCCGCGAAATAGATCGAAAAGATCACCATCAGCAGAAAGATCGTTGTCAGGTTGAACTGCCTGTCGCCGCGATCGGGCCGCACGAGACCGGTGGCCAGTCTGCCCATGATCAACATCAGAACGATCGCCCCGCTGACGACCACCAGCACGGAGAGAGCCAGCGGCGTCCCTGTTATGCCGGCTGCCATCTTTGAGATGAACCCCAGGTAGAGCAGGCCGAAACTTATAGAGAACAGGTGGCGCAGCACGCAACGCCCGGAGACATGCCAGGAGGGTGGAAAGTAATGGTCATGGTCGCGCTGCATCGAATCGGCCTGCTAATCTTCTTCCGGCGGGACGTTACTCAACTGAGCGCGATGATCGGAGAGAGCCCGATCGGCGAGCCGCCTGCCGGTCGTGAAAATCCAAAAGAGGTAGGTCGCGATAAGTCCCACGATGGATCCGAGAATGGGGAAGACGAGAAGAAAGAATCGATAGTGAGCGGTGACGGTACTCACTCGATAGGCTTCCATCTTCTCGGGAGATACGGACTCGGCCAAGAGTAATGGTTTGATAGAGGATTCGAAATGGGTATTGAAACTCCAATGCATTACCACCGTGAAGCCGAAGAAGACCAAAAGAGTGATCAAGCCGGCGATGCTAAAGGGGAGCATGCGCCGGCGAAGGCAATTGGAAAAGAGCCAGAGAATGGCGATCAGCGTTATGACAGCGATCGATGGTTGGGCGACGGCCGAGGAAGCGTGAAAAACGATGCCCAGCCAGATGGCGACCATCGTGGTGACGATCAGGATCGTGCGAATTCGGAACTGCATGGTCTGAATCGTCAGATGCGGGTGTCAAGAAGAGCCGGTAAGAAGAAATGCTCTTTGTCGCATCCCATCGAAGCGATCGCTCTTGTTCAAGACGGAGACCAGCGAAAGATCCCATCTTCATATTGAATTGTCGAACCATGTATCGACGAGGCGTCTCGGCGATCGACCAGAATCGTGATGCCTTTTGAGTCACCGATCCAATCGCGGCCGTCGGCTTCCGGGTAGTCGAAGCCTATCCGACAGGTTCGTTGGTGTTCGTCTTCGATCTCAACACGGACAGCGACATCGTGTTCATAGCCGCCCTGCGCGTGGCGCTGCGAAATCTCCACCACGGCGGCGTCCGAGAGTGTCACGACATTGCCAAAGTGATCCAGCGCGGAGCCACCGGCGGGACTCGAAGCGGTAAACGCTGAGTCGACCATTTCAGCCTGGTCTCGAAGGACGTGAACTGGAAACTGCGAATTGCATTCGACGCACTTCACATGTTCACCAACCGTTTCGAGCCGTGATACGGGAATGAACCAGATATGGAAGTATCGATGTGTACGGAAGAACTGAAACGCCTTCGACTCACCACATGCCGGACAGTCGAACGTGCCTGTATCTTCTATTCGATCTCGGTTGTAGGAACCAAAAAAGAGCATCCGCTAACCCCTTGCAGAAGGATAAGAATGGCACCGTGAGTCGTTCCGTACCTGACGGTGCTCGGTGAGTCACCACCGAACAACATTCTAACGCCTGCCGAACAGGTTCGTCCACGCAGACCGAGTGGACGATTGTGAAGATTGATTTTGTGTGAAAAGTTGATAGGTTAGGTGACGAGTTGTGGAGTGGTCTCCTGACCGCTCCACCGCTCGGACAGTAAGGTGGGTCGGGTCGGGAGACCCGCCCACAGCAGGTGT
>Ga0180437_10003083_pt1 | contig 25351 bp, 21 predicted proteins | sample SS_ome_4_FD_132410 | JGI IMG/M metagenome (GOLD analysis project Ga0180437, IMG submission 132410) | Hypersaline lake sediment archaeal communities from the Salton Sea, California, USA - SS_3_D_1 metaG | ecosystem: Environmental > Aquatic > Non-marine Saline and Alkaline > Hypersaline >... | reverse complement strand
TGATCGAGTACGAAAACGCCGACGTCTCGCCCTGGGCCGAGTTCTTCGCGTTCGATTCGCCCAACCACCCCAAGATCGTCCAGCTCCGTAAACGGGAGAAGCTCGACGAAGTTGTCGGGTCCATGGATGCGTGGCCCGAGTTCGAGTAAGTGTTGCGACTGGGCCGGGAGTTTCGGCAATCGGAGCGCGATGCGCCCGACTCGGCGGGCGACGGTCGCAAATCAAGCATGATAGCACGGAACGTGGCATTGTTGAAATCACGGCGGAGTGATCATATCATTGCAAACGATCAAGAGCTGAACGTTACGCTCGACCGGATCGCGAAGTTCCAACGTCAGGTGTCGCACCTGCGCAACGTGAAAACGAATCCCGAGGACTATCACGGATCCGTGTCCGGTTCTCTCGCGGAAATCGACCGCATGCAGTTGGAGGTGCGGGAATACCTCAGCACGCACCCGGCCGAACTCGCGAAAAGCGATGCGTAACTCGATCGTGACGCCCCTCTCACCGACCTTCGCAGGACCCCCATGCCCAAGGACGCGGCACACGACTGGATCCTCAAGCCGCTGAACCCCCCGCAGCGCCAGGCGGCTTCGGCCGATCGGCGGCCGTTGTTGATCGTGGCGGGGGCGGGGACGGGCAAGACGGCCACGCTGGTCCACCGGGTGGCGTGGCTGATGGCCGGCGGCGTGGACCCGGCGCGGATTCTGCTCTTGACGTTTACCCGGCGGGCGGCCGGGGAGATGCTCCGGCGGGTGGACGCGATCTTGCGGCGGCTGGCCGAGAAGGAGGCTTCGGACGAAGCCGCGGGCGGCTCGGACGAGGCGGACGCTCGCTCGATGCAGCGGCTCCGCTCGACTCGCGTCTGGGGCGGCACGTTCCACGCGATCGCGACCCGGCTCTTGCGACGTTTCGGCAAGGCGATCAACCTGGCGCCGGAGTTCACGATCCACGACCGGACCGACTCCGAGGACCTGATGGCCGTGGTGCGCACGGAGCTGGGCCTGGCCAAGACCGACAAGCGGTTCCCCAAGAAGGGGACCTGCATGGCCATCTACAGCCGGTGCATCAACGCCCGGCAGAAGCTCGGCCACGCACTGAAACACCACTTCCCCTGGTGCCAGGATTGGGAGGAGGAGCTGGGCAAGCTGTTCGACGCCTACGTCGACCGCAAGGAGGCGGGCTCGGTGCTCGACTACGACGACCTGCTGCTCTACTGGCACGCCCTGCTCGCCGACCCCAAGGCGGCCGAGCGGGTGCGCGGGCTGTTCGACTGCGTGCTGGTCGACGAGTACCAGGACACCAACGTCTTGCAGGCCGAGATCCTCTACAAGCTCTGCCCGGACGGGCAGGGGCTCACGGTGGTGGGCGACGACGCCCAGTCGATCTACGCCTTCCGCGCGGCCACGGTGCGGAACATCCTCGACTTCCCCAAGCACTACCCCGACGCGCAGATCGTCACCCTCGAGCAGAACTACCGCAGCACGCAGCCGATCCTCGACGCCACGAACCGGGTGATCGGCCAGGCCAAGGAGCGGTACCGCAAGGACCTCTGGACCGAGCGCGGCGAAGGGGCGCGGCCCTGGCTGGTCCACTGCGAGGATGAGGACGACCAGGCCGAATACCTCATCCGGCGGATCCTCGAACACCGCGAGGCGGGCATCGACCTGCGGCGCCAGGCCGTGCTGTTTCGGGCGTCGCACCACAGCATGTTGCTCGAAGCCGAGCTCTCCGAGCGGAAGATCCCGTTTCACAAGTACGGCGGGCTGAAGTTCGTCGAGACCGCCCACGTGAAGGACCTCCTGGCGTTTCTGCGCCTGGCCGAGAACCCGCGCGACGTGGTGGCCGGGGCGCGGATCCTGCCGCTCTTGCCGGGCCTCGGTCCGGTCAAGGCCCGGAAGCTGATGCAAACGCTGGTCGACGCCGGTGGCGATTTCACGGCCTGGAAGGACTTCAAACCGCCCGCCGGGGCCGAGAAGCTGTGGCCCAAGCTGGTGCGCCTGCTGGTGGACCTCAGCGGGGCCAAAGAGGGGCTGCCCGAGCAGGTCGGGCGCGTGCGCAAGTTCTACGGCCCGCTCTTGGAGCAGCACTACGACCACGCGCAGCCGCGGCTTAGGGACCTGGAGCAGCTCGAGCAGATTGCCTCGCGCTACCGCAGCCGGCGCAGACTGCTCGAGCAGCTCACGCTCGACCCGCCCGCCTCGACCCAGGACCTGGCCGGGCCGCCGCTCTTGGACGACGATTACCTGGTCTTGAGCACGATCCACTCGGCCAAGGGGCTGGAGTGGGACGCGGTCTACGTGATCCACGCGGCCGACGGCAACATCCCCTCGGACATGGCCACCAATTCGCCCGAGGAAATCGAAGAGGAGCGGCGCCTGTTCTACGTAGCCCTGACCCGGGCGAAGAACTGGCTCTACGTCTGCTTCCCGCTGCGCTACTACCAGTACGGGCCGCGCCGAGGCGACAGGTACGGCTTTGCCCAGCGCACGCGGTTCCTCAGCGACTCGGCCGTCGAGCTTTTTCAGCAGGAGGTGACCGAAGGCGCCGGCGAAGACGACGCGGAGGACGAGGGTTTTGGCGCCCGGGTCACGAGCCGCTCGATCCGCCGGCGGACCAAGGGGCTTTGGTCGTGAACATGGGGGTCGGAGCTTGATTAGTGATTAGCGTTGTGTCCGGCTGGGGAAAGGTGCTTTACTAATCACTAATCAAGCTCCGACCCCCGCGTGGCGGCTCGTAGCCGTCGGGATGGTTGCGAAACCAGTTCCAGGCCGTGGCCACGATCGCGTCGAGCTCGGTGTATCGCGCGGTCCAGCCCAGCTCGTCGCGGATCTTCGACGCGTCGGCGAATAGCACGGCCGGGTCGCCGGGCCGGCGAGGGCCGTATTCCACGGGAATCTCCCGGCCCGTCACGCGGCCGCACGACTCGATCACCTCGCGCACCGAGTAGCCCCGGCCGATCCCCAGATTGTAGAACCGCGCGTCGCCGGGTTTCAGTGCGTCCATCGCCGTGATGTGGGCCTCGCAAAGGTCCTCCACGTGGATGTAGTCGCGGATGCAGGTGCCGTCCGGCGTGGGATAGTCGGTGCCGAATACCGTGACCCGCTCCCGCTTGCCCAGGGCGGCCAGCAGCACGACGGGGATCAGGTGGGTCTCGGGCTGGTGGTCCTCGCCCAGCGAGCCGTCGGGCGCCGCCCCAGCCACGTTGAAGTAGCGCAGCGAGACGAACGCGAACCGCCGGTTCGCCGCCGCATAGTCCCGCAGGACCCGCTCGACGAACAGCTTCGAGAAGCCGTAAGGGTTGATCGGCCGCTGCGGCATGGTCTCCACGATGGGGGTGCTCTCCGGCTCGCCGTAGGTCGCGCAGGTGGAGCTGAAGACCATGCGTCCCACGCCGGCCGCCTGCATCGCCCGGAGCACGCTCACGGTCCCCGCCGTGTTGTTGTCGTAATACCTAAGCGGCTCGGTCACCGATTCGCCCACGTAGGCCAGCGCGGCGAAGTGCATCACGCAGTCGATGCGCTGCTCGGCCATGAGCCGGGCCAGGGCGTCGGTCTCGGCCAGGGCGAGCTTCTCGAACTGCGCGCCGGGCGGCACGGCCCGGGCATGGCCGCGCACGAGGTTGTCGACCACCACCACGCGGTGTCCGGCCTCGAGGAGCTGTTTCGCGGCGTGTGAGCCGATGTAGCCCGCCCCGCCCGCAACCAGCACGTTCATGCGTCAGTCTCCGAAACGCGGCAATCCGGGGAATTTTTGGAGTGCGGCGATTTTTCGCCGCTTTCGACGCCGCGTTCCAGCGCGGCCACCGGATGCGGCGTTCCCAGCGAGCGGCGGCGGCGCTCGCTCGGGGGAAAGCGGCGATGAATCGCCGCACTCCAAAATCGACGCCATTTCACGCGAACCGGGGGGGCGTGTCAACCGGCATCTGGTCAAAACCGGCCCGATCGGGTAGAGTACGGTAGGACCGCCACGAAAAAGGGACCTGGTTTGTTTTGTGCGAAGCACCCTTCGGGCCTTTCCGGCAAAATAAACCAGGCCCCTTTTTCGTCCGCAGCCATCGGCCATGGGATCACCCGTCATGAAAATCGCCGTACTAGGCGCCTCGGGTCAGTTGGGGGGCGAAATCTGCCGGCAATGGGGGGATGACGCCGTCCCGCTGGACATCGACAAGCTCGACATCACGCAGCGCACGGCCGTGCGGCGCACGCTTACGGACCTGCGGCCCCGGGCCGTGATCAACTGCGCCGCCTACACCCAGGTCGACGCGGCCGAGAGCGACCGGGGCCGCTGCCGGACCATCAACGCCCTGGCGGTCGAGCACCTGGCCGACGTCTGCTCGCAGCTCGATTGCCCGCTGGTGCAGATCAGCACCGACTACGTATTCGGGGGCTATCGCCAGCAGCCGGTCCCGTATCGCGAGGAGGAGCCGCCGCAGCCGCGGGGCGTCTATGCCCAGACCAAGCTGGAGGGCGAGCGGGCGGCCGCCCGGCACGCGAAGCACCTGATCGTGCGCACCTGCGGGCTGTACGCCCGGGCCGGCGACAAGCTGGCGAGGAACTTCGTCAAGACGATCCTGCGTTTGGGCGGGCGGGGCAGGCCGCTTAAGATCGTCAACGACCAGACGTGTACGCCGAGCTTCGTGCCGCACGTGGCCCGGGCCGTGCTGTGGCTCGCGGGTGCAAACGGCAACGGCCCGGCCCCCTGGGGAATTTACCATGTGACCAACCGCGGCGAGACCACGTGGTACGAGTTCGCCCGGGCGATAATCCGCCACTCGGGCATCGAGGCGTCGATCGAGCCGATCACCACGGCCGAGTACGGCACGGCCGCCCCGCGCCCGGCCTACAGCGTTCTCGATACGACGAAATACCACGCCACCGGCGGCCCGGAGATGCCCGACTGGAACGACGCCCTGGCCGAGTTCTTCGCCGAGGCGAGCCTCTCGCGCCGCAGCAACGGGTCGGCGAAGCGGGGGCGGTCGAGGAGCAAGGGCGGAGCGTAAACAAGGAGAAAAGACCATGCTTATCGGATGTTTCGCCCTGGTCGAGCCCTTCACGGGCATGGCCCGGCAGTTTCAGGCCATCCGCGAGATGGGCATCGAGTACGCCGATCTGACGGACAACCACAACGGCGGGATGTTGGGGGCCGAGTACGGGTTCGCGGCCTCGGTGAGCCTCGACAGCCACCCGGCCCGGATTCGCGAAATGGCCGACGCGGCCGGGCTGACGCTCACGGCCTTCTGTGCCCACGCGAACCTGCTCGACCCGCCCGCCCCGGAGGTCTACGGCACCTTCGAGGTCGTCAAGGCGATCCGGCTGGCCCACCTGCTGGGCATCAAGCACGTGATCACCACCGAGTCGGACCCCAAGACCGAGTTCGGCCACGGGCTTTCGCCCGACGAGCGGCACTTCACGATCCGCGAGAAGCTCTACACGCCCGTGCTCTGGGCCGAGGAGTTGGGCGTCGAGCTGCTGCTGGAGACCCACGGCATCGTGACCGACACGGTCGACGGCATGGAGCGCGTGCTCGACGACCTGGGGCACGAGGAGAACGTCGGCGTGTGCCTCGACACGGGCAATAGCTGGCTGGGCGGGGCCGAGCCGATCGACTACGTCCACCGCTTCGGCAACCGCATCAAGCACGTACACTGGAAAGACATGGGCGCCGAGTGGGAGCCCAAACGCGGCACGCTCTACGGCTGCGGCATGGCCACCATCGCCCTGGGCGACGGCGTGATCGACCTGCCCGAGATCATTGGCGCCTTGAAAGGGGTCGGCTTCGACGGGGCCACCACGCTCGAAGTGGCCGGGGCCGACAACGTGCGCAAGTCGGCCGAGCGGCTGCGGGCGTGGATCTAGGGGTGACCAACGACGACGAACGAATGAAGCAGTCATGATTTCTTCCCAAAGCCCCCGAGTGGCGCTGGTCACCGGCAGCGGCAAACGCCGCGTGGGCAACGTCGTGGCCCGGGCCCTGGCCGAGCGGGGATACGCCGTCGCATTGCACTACAACCGCTCGGCCGACGAGGCCCGGGCGACCGTCGAGCAGCTTCGCGCGAGCGGGGCTGAGGCCGAGTGCTACCAGGCCGACGTGGCCGACGAGGACCAGGTCTCGCGGCTCTTCGTGCATGTGAAGGACCGGTTCGGCCGGCTCGACGCCCTGGTCACCGCGGCGGCCGTGTGGGAGCCGAAGCCGCTCGAAGAGGTCACCGCCGCGGACGTGCGCCGGCAATTCGAGGTCAACGCCCTGGGCACGTTCCTCTGCTGCCAGCAGGCCGGGCGGATCATGGTCGAGCAGCCCGAGGGCGGGGCCATCGTCACCATCGGCGATTGGGCCACCGAGCGGCCGTATCTGAACTACGCGGCGTACTTCCCCGGCAAGGGGGCGATTCCCGCCATGACCCGCTCGTTCGCCGTCGAGCTGGCCCACCGCAATCCGAACGTGCGGGTCAACGCGATCCTGCCCGGCCCGGTGATGGTCCCCGAAGAGGTTGGCGAGCACGAGCGGCGCGGCGTGATCGCGGGCACGCTGGTCAAGCGCCTGGGCACGCCGGAGCACGTGGCCCACGCCGTCGTGTTCCTGCTGGAGAACGACTTCGTCACCGGGGTCTGCCTCCCGATCGACGGCGGGCGCACGATCGGCGGGGGGAGTTAACCCCCACTTCTCGCCAGGGAACTCACCACGGAGGCACGGAGAACACGGAGGAAAGGGTCTCGGTTGGTAGTTGACAATCTGCATCAAGCGACCGAGTGTTCTCAGTGGTATCGCCACAAGTCCTTATCCTTCGATAACCTCCGTGTTCTCCGTGCCTCCGTGGTGAGAAATCCGGTCTAACCCTTCTCGGCGCAACGTGCGCCGCCGTCAGAGCGTCCACCCGTCGCGGTACTTCCGCTCCAGGTATTGGTTCGCCCCTTCGTCGTTGGTGAATCGCAGGTTCGGGCCGTCCCAGAGGAGCTTCTTTCCGACGCGCATGGCGATGTTGCCCAAGAGCGGCGTCTCGGTGAGCAGGCCCGAGTGGGCCACGAAATCCGATCCGGCCGGCACGCCGCCGCGGCAGGCGTCGATCCACTCTTTGTCTTGGCCGACCGATCGGGGAAGGACTCTGGGCGGGCGGCCGTACTTCCGCATCTTGGATTCGGGAACCAGGCGATGGCCCATCACGACTCCGTCGTCGCCGGCGTAGTAAACGCTCGACACGCCCCGGCCGGGTTCCAAGCCCTTGGGCCGGGGCGGGTCATAGCCGTCGTCGTGCCAGACGAGCGTCACCGGGGGCATGTCGCCTCGCGCGGGAAACTCGTATCGCACCTCGAAGCTTCGCGGGTAAACCTCCGGGCCGAGCTCCCGGCAAACGGCTTCGACGCTGATCGGGTGCCCGAGCTTCAACGCTTTGAACGGCGTGGACAGCAGGTGGCAGCCCATGTCGCCCAGCGGGCCGGTGCCGAAGTCGCGCCAGTCGCGCCACCGCCACGGGTGATAGGCCGGATGGTAGGGGCGCACGGGCGCGGGGCCCAGCCAGAGGTCCCAGTCCAACCCGTCGGGCACGGGCGGCGTGTCTTCCGGACGTTTGTTGCCCGGCGGCCCGTCCCAGAACACGGGCCCCCGCGAAACGTGGACCTCGCGCACCGGGCCGACGGCCCCGTCGAGGATGAACTCCTGCGTCAGCCGTGCTTCTTCCGTGGCCTGGCCCTGATTTCCGAGCTGCGTGGCGAGCTTCGCTTGGCGGGCGGCCTCGGTCACCAGCCTCGCTTCGCGCACCGAGTACGTCAGCGGCTTCTCGCAGTACACGTGCTTGCCCTGCTTCAGGGCTGCCACGGTTATCACCGCGTGGGCGTGATCGGGCGTGGCGACCATCACCGCGTCGACGTCCTCCTTGCCGAGCAGCTCGCGGTAATCGGCGTAGGTCTTGACGCTTTGGTACTTTCCAACGCCCTTCTTCTGTGCGTAGTACTCGTCGAGTGCCCGCCGCACGGGCTCGCGGCCCGCCTGGCGGAGGTCCTTGCCCTGTCCCCAATTCCACGACAGATAACCTCCCCCTTCGCGGTTCACGTCGCACACGGCGACCACCTGGACTTCGTCGAACTGCTGGAGCCGGAGCATGTTCTGGCTGCCCTGTCCGCCGGTGCCGATGCCGGCCAACGTGGTCTTGTCGCCGGGGGCGACGTGCCCTTCGCCCCCGAGCACGTGCCGCGGAACGATGGCAAACGCCGCGGCGGCCCCCGCCATGCCGCCGAGGAACGCGCGGCGGGAAACCCGATTTGTGCGGTGGCCGGGAGAACTTGCGGGTGGGTTTTTGCGTTCGCTCATCTTCAAGCACTCCTTTCGGTTGTGGGCTTGTGTGCGTAGGGGGATGGGCTTGGGAGCGGAGGAAACAGGAAGCCTATAAGATGTCGGCCGTCCGAAGTATGACGGCCTTCCAAGGCCGTCGACGTCGCGTCGAGGCTCTCGACGGCCTTGGAAGGCCGTCGTACCGATCGTTTTCCCGGAAGGCCGGAGTTTACGAAACCTATTTCTCCCCCGCTCCTTGGTCCGTAAGCCGCAACGACACGGACTTCAGATCACACACGGCGTCGGCCGGCTTGCTGAGCGCCCGAATCGTGATCCTCCGGCGGCCCTTGTCGAGGTACACGGTGCCCAGTCGCTGCGTGGCAAACGTCTGGACGAACCGTTTCTTCGGGTGGCGCGTCGGTCGCATACGCGGCTCGGGGTCGTAGGCTTTGACCAGCGTGCCGTCCACGTGGGAGTCGCCCGACTCCACGCGGAGCTGCGTGCCCACCGCTTCGGGCGCACAGGTGTACTGAAGCGCCACTTCATACTCTCCCGGCGTGACGACGTCCACCTCCCACCAAATCGTGTCGCCGGTGTCGGTCCAGCCGGTCAGCCAGTCGTGGGCGAAACCGAACTGGTTGTACCAGTGCACGCCGCCGCTGAAATACGCCTCGGGCGCCGGCAGCTCCGCCATCGGGCGCTCAGCGTATCCCACCGGGATCGGCGGGCGCACGATCGGCACCCGGGTCACGTCGGCCAGCCAGCGATCGTAGGCCGCGCTGAGCCGCGCGACCACATCCGGGTGCTCGGCGGCGACGTCGTGTTTCTCCGAGGGATCGTTGGGCATGTCGTACAGTTGCCAGCCCTCGCCTTCGTTGACCGCCCGCCAGCGTTGCGTGCGCACCGTCTTGCCGAGCGTGTGCAGGTCGCGGACGACCGGCTGGTCGTAGCTGAGCACGCTCCGCCAGCCCGACGTGCGCGCGAAGATCATCCGGTCGGGCCAGTCGCGGCACTGCCCGGTCAAGAGGGGCACGAGGCCTCGGCCGTCCAAGGGCAGCGTTCGGGGTGTTTCAACGCCGCACAGCTCGGCGATCGTCGGCAGCAGATCCACGTGCGCGGCGATCGGCTTGACCACCGTGTCGGGCCTGAAATGACCGGGCCAGCGAACGAACAGCGGCACGCGCATCCCCCCTTCGTGGACGGTCCCCTTCATGCCCCGCATACCCGCGTTGTAGCGGCTGCCCTCGGGCCCCTCCGCGCCGTTGTCCGACAGGAAGAAGACGATGGTTCGGTCGGCGAGCCCCAGCTCGTCCAGCTTGCGCAGCAGCCGCCCCACGTTCTCGTCGACGTTCTCGACCATCCCGTAGATGGCCGCCTCGCGCGTACCCAATCCCCGGCCGACGTACTTGTCGAAGTAGCGGTCGGGGACCTGGTGCGGCGTGTGCGGGGCGTTGTACGGCAAGTAGCAAAAGAACGGCCGGTCGCGATGTTGCTCAACGAACCGCAGGGCGTAGTCGGTGAGCACGTCGGTGATGAAGCCGTGCGTCGGAACCATGCGCCCGTTGTGTTCCAGTACGGGGTCGAAGTAGTTGTCCCAGTGGCCCTGCGCCATCCCGAAGAACTCCTCGAATCCCTGGCCGTTGGGATGGCTGGGATAGTGTTCGCCGATGTGCCACTTGCCGAAGCAGCCCGTGGCGTAGCCGGCCGACCGGAGCACTTCGGCGATGGTGACCTCTTCGCTCCGCACGGTCTCCAAGCCGCGCGTGACCGCCGCCGCGCCGGTGCGCAGGGGATAACGCCCGGTCATCAAGGCGGCCCGCGTCGGCGTGCAGTAGGGACAAACGAAGAAGCGGTCGAACCGGACGGACTCTTTCGCCAGGCGATCGAGCACGGGCGTGTCGATCTTGTCGTTGCCGTGGAAGCCGAGGTCGCCGTAGCCCTGGTCGTCCGTCATGATCAGCAGCACGTTGGGGCGCTGCGGCTCGGCAGTCGGAGCTGCCGAGGGCGCTTGCGCAAGCAACGTCACCACGGCGATGGATACCGGTCGCAGCACGGGGTTCTCCTCGGTCGAGTCGCGGTGCAGCCCGGAGAATCACCGCGATCAGGTCGACGACCCACAGGCCTCGGTGGCCAGATTGGCTGGAAGCCCGGGGTCGGCCTCGTCGCGTCCAGACTCCCAGGATGAACGAACGGGGCGCCGAAATCAACCCCAGCACCAAACGGTCTTTTCGGCCGTTGACGTCCACTTTGGTCTGTCGCGAATGCCCGCGGCTTGTCCGCGGGATCATTAAGTTTGTCGCTACCGTAGCTGTGAGCGTGAACCTCCCGCGGGCAAGCCGCGGGCATCCCGCCCCTTAGCGCCACAGCGACTCGCTCTGCCACACGGCCAGCGGCACGAAGAGCATTAGCGGGGCCCAGGCGGCCAGGGCGGCATCGAGTAGGTAGATCGCCCCCAGGTGTTTCAGCCCCAAGGTGACCAGCACGAAGACGGTCACCACGGCCAGGCAGAGGCCGATGGCCAGGAACACGTTGCGGTTGCCGCGCCCGGCGACCAGCGGGAAACCGAGGAAGAAGAGCGTCAGGTCGAGAAACGGCTGCACGAAGCGGGCGTGGATCGCCACGCGCAGGTCGGCCCCGAAGGCCATGGCCTGGTTCCGAAGGCCGGCGATCAACTGGGCCGTCGAGGAGAACTCGCGAAACGCCCGGCCGCCGGTCAACTGATCGAAGGTCACTTCGCTCACCAGAAAGCACTCGCCGGGCCCGAGCCACTGCGGTTCGTCGCGGGGAGTGATGAGCACGCGGCGGTCGCCCAACGAGAGCGAAGGCCTTTCGTCGAGTCCCCCGGGTTGCTCGACGCCGCGGAGCAAGTACCCGCCCGGCCGGCCGCCCGACGGGGGGCGGTAGTAGGCGTCCTCGGCCGTGAGCTGCGTGCCGTATTCGGCCAGCGCGCTCGGCAGCAGGAAGCTCGGCTTGGAGATCCGTTCCTCGGCGCGATAGGTGTGCTTTCCGCGGAGCAGCACGTCGGTTTGGTTGTCGTAGCGGGGGTGCATGGGCTGGGCCTGGTCGCCTAAGAGGTCGCGGGGCTTGCGCCCCAGCTCGTCGCGGATCTGCGGGATGACCAGCTCGCGGTTGAGCGTGGCCAGCACGGCGATCGCTACGGCGGCGGCGACGATCGGGGCCACGACGCGCGGGCGCGCGACGCCGGCCGAGAGCAGGGCGGTCAGCTCATTGTGGCGCTGGATCCAGGTGATCGTGAACATGCCGGCCACCAGGGTCAGCAGCCCGGCCGTGCGGTCGAAAAAGAGGATCGAGCGGTATCCGTAGAAAGTGCCCAGCAGGCGCCACAGCCCGCCGCACTCCTCGGCGCAGCGGAGAAACTCCTCGAGGTTCGTGAAGGCGTCGAAGACGATGTAGAGCCCCGCCAGGCTGACGTAGCATATCGCGAACGTCTTGAGGAACTGGCGGAGCAGGTAGCGGTCGATGATCGTCATCTTTCGTAGCCGAAGGCGGAGAAGCCTGCGGTTGCCGATCGCCCGTTCTGGGACAGGCGAGCCGTCCTTCCCTACGTTGGGGCGGAAGGCGGGGGTCGGAGCATAGGGCATCCGGCCGTCCGGAGTCAAGCCGTCTGGCCCGCGACGGCCGCGGTACCCGGGGGCCATCAGATTGGGGGGCGGCGGGCCTGCTCTCGGTTTGGCACACCTTTTGCTTTCTAAGGGGGCGGAACAGGGAGGGACAGGGCCCGGACGACGGAGAGGCACTTGACCAGGGGCCGGCGCTGAGGAGAGGCCGAGAACATTCGGGGCCGGCAGAGAATACAGGAGTGTGCGACGTTCGAGGCGTTTCCGTCGGGTTTTCCCGGTTCGAGTATCCCCTCCCGGAACGGAGAAGAAGGCATCCCGACGGACCGGAAGCAAAGGCTTCCGAGGACTACAGGCGAGTCGGGGGTTGTTGGCCCGAGCGACCCCTGGCTCGCCTGTATTATTTTGCTACAGCAAAATTGAACACCTGCCGCGGTTTGCTGCAACTCGATCCACATCCCCGCCATCTGCCGTCTTCGGCTGCCCACCGGCTCTTGCTTCTCTCGGGCGGCTAGAGAATACTGGGCGACTGGCTTGACCGCCAATTGCGAGCGTGGCGTTCCGTCGCCCCCCACTCGTGCTACTCCGAAGCCCCTCCATCTTCCAGCCGCCGGGGGTGCCGCGTGGCCGTATCGCTGACCGAGAGCCCCGGCACGCTCCGGCCCATGCTCCGACTGGCCGCCCCCGTGCTGGTCGAGCAGTTCCTGCTCATGCTGGTCGGGTTCTCCGACACGATCCTGACCGGCCACTATCTCGAGCAGCAGCACCTGGCGGCCATGAACCTGATCGCCTACCTGCTGTGGCTCTCGTTTGGGATCTTCGCCACGGTGGCCATCGGCTCGACGGCCATGGTCGCCCGGTTCGTGGGGGCCGGCGATTGGCACTCCGCCCGGCGGGTGACCAACCAGGCGTTCCTCGTCGGCGCAGTGCTGGCCGGGGGAGTGACGCTGCTGGGCATGGCGCTAGCCCCGGGCCTGCCGAAGCTGATGCAGCTCGAAGGGGAGGCGGCCCGGCTGGCGACCGTCTATCTCTGGTTCCTCGTGCCCGTGTTGCCGATGGTCATGATCGAGGCGGTCGGCGTGGCCTGCCTGCGGGGTGCGGGTGACATGCTGAGCGGCCTCTTAGTGATGTTCTCGACGAACGCGGTGAACATCGCCGTGAGCTGGGCCCTGGTGCTGGGGCCCGGACCCATCCCCAAGCTCGGCTGGGAGGGCATCGCGGTGGGCACGGCCTGCGGCCACACCTTCGGGGCCCTGCTCGTCGTGGCCATGATGGCCAGGGGACGCTCGGGGCTCGCGGTCCGCTGGCCGATGCTCGGACCCGACCGCGACCTGATCCGGCGCCTGCTGCGTGTGGGGGTGCCGGGCGGGATGGATACGCTGCTGATCATCTTCTGCCACCTGTGGTTCGTCTCCGTGATCAACCGGCTCGGCGATCTGGCGGCGGCGGCCCACGGCGTGGCCATCCGCATTGAGTCGCTGGCGTTTCTCTCCGGAACGGCGTTTCAGGTGGCGGCCACCACGATGTCCGGCCAGTACCTCGGCGCCCGCGACCACCACAAGGCTGGCCGGAGCGTGCTTTTGGCCTGCCTGGTGGGCGGGGGCGTGATGTCCGCGGCCGGTTTGATCTTCTTCGTGGTCCCCCTGCCCCTGGCAAGGCTCTTCGTGCGCACCGACCAGCTCGACGTGGCGCTGACGGCCGTGCCGCTCTTGCGCATCGTGGCCGTGGGCATGCCCGCACTGGCCGTGGCCATGATCCTCAACGGCGCGCTGCGCGGAGCCGGCGATACGCGCTGGCCGCTGTTGTTCAGCCTCATCGGGTTCATCGGCGTGCGGATCCCGCTGGCCTATTGGCTCGCGTTCGAGTGTCTCTCGATGTTCGGCGCAACGTGGACGCTCGGCGGCTGGAGCCTCGGCGTCGTCGGGGCGTGGTACGCGATGTTGGTCGACCTGCACGTCCGCGCCGTCTTGGTGCTCTACCGGTTCTTCCACGGGGGATGGAAGCGCGTGGAGGTATAGCGCGGGGAAGGGGGGCAGCGTGTGGAATGGGTGAGTGTTTCGCGTTGTTTGCCCGGTGCCGAGCAAGAACGCCGGGCCTACCAGGAGATGTTGGCCCTGCCGGTCAGAACGCAGCCAATGAGGAAGCCCTTGCCCTGATCGCGCTGGGGAGTCACGTGCGCCACACGTGCCGTCAGGAAGGTCATTTTACTCGGCGTGCCGAGCCCGATGACAATCTGACGTGTGGGCGGCCGCTCCGGCCAAAAGAAGGCCACGCCCCCGGTGGAGATGTTGTAGCAGGTCACCTCTTCGAACATGTCCCGCGTGGGCAGGGCTCTTCCGTCGAAGAAAGCCGCGGGCTGGACTGCCGGATAGGCGTGGCGTTTCGATCCGCGCCGATCCGTCGAGTCGATCCTCACTCCCATTCCCGCGAGGATATCGCGGATTTCGGCGCTGTCCGAGTCGGTCAGCGGACGGGAAACGTCGTTCGAGGCAGCCGGAATCTGCATTTTCGTGCCCTCCCTCTGCCAAGCGCGCAGCACGCCCGGGGTGGCGACAAAGGTGGAGCCGCCGGCGAACGTACCGGTTGAGCACGGCCTGCGGCGCCTCGCCGCCACTCCGGTCTACTCGCTGGGAAGGGGCGCACTGAACTGCGCGCCGCTGAGATACCACCCTTCACCGCAAGGTCGGCACCAGCGGAGTGTGGCCTGGACGCGGAACTGCTCCCCGGATTCTCTGGGAAGAGTCAAGATGACTTCACCACAGCGAAGCGGCATGTTGTGCAGCAGTCCGATTCCCGAGGGAGAAATGTCCCTGCTGAAACAGGAGTAGTTCCGCACGCCCCCCCCTTCCCCCACGATCACTTGGACCGGCCGGAAAAAAGGATGGCGGCGTTCGGCTCGCCGTTCTTCCCGATACGGCTTGGCCTCTTCAATCAGCTCGCGGACGATGTCCTGAACGAGTTGCGTCGGAGCTTGAGCCGGGTTCGCCTGCGGATCGGCGAGTTCAGACAACGCGGTTTTCATGGTGAACGCCCCTTTCTGTATTGAGACTTCAAGAAGCCCTTCCGCGGCGGCTAATCCTCCTCTATTGCGGTCGCGGAACCACAGAATCCCCACCTCGGAACTGGCTGACACACCCTGTGCCGACTAAACCTAGGTTACAGACCGCGCACGGGCAAACGGTTTCGCAGATCGGCCGCCGTCGGTTTGTGCGGATTCTTCCGATTGGGCCGTCGGGCTTCAGTGCACGAAGAGCACACTCGCTCAAGACAGGAGAGACTCGCCGTCTTCCGAACTACGGTTTGCCGGTCCGTTGGTGACGGAAGCCGGAGTCGATCCAATTGCCGAAAACCCTCCCGAGCTGCCCGCCGATTCCGTGGGGAGCCGAGAGAGAAGGGGCGCTTGCCCGGGGGCGTAGAATAGGGTGCGCGGCTGGCTCCGGAACGAAAAAGGGACCTGGTCTGTTTTGCCTTCAACGGCCCGAAGGGTGCTTCGCACGAAACATACCAGGTCCCTTTTTCTCGTTGTCTCGTGAAAGGAGGTTCGTGCTATGGTCAAGACCGCCAGCACCATGTTGGAGTTGGGCACGCCGGCGCCGGGGTTCTCGCTGCGGGACGCCGAGGGCAAGACGGTGTCGCTTGCGGATTTCGCGGATGCCAAGGCGCTGCTGGTGATGTTCATCTGCAACCACTGCCCGTTCGTCAAGCACGTCGCCGGCGAGTTGGCCCGACTGGGCAAGGAGTATCAGGAGCGGGGCGTGGCCGTCGTGGGGATCAACTCCAACGACGTGGAGAATTACCCGGAAGATTCACCCCGGAAGATGGCCGAGGAGCTGAAGGCCCGGGGATACACTTTCCCGTATCTCTACGACGAGTCGCAGGAGGTGGCCAAGGCGTACCGTGCGGCGTGTACGCCCGACTTCTACGTGTTCGACGCCGAGCGCAAGCTCTTCTATCGCGGGCAGCTCGACGGGAGCCGGCCGGGCAACGACGTGCCCACCACGGGGGCCGATCTCCGCGCAGCGCTCGACGCTGCGCTGGCCGGCGGCCCGCCCCCCGACCAGCAGAGCCCCAGCATCGGCTGCAACATCAAGTGGAAGCCCGGCAACGAGCCGGACTACTTCGGGTGAGCGGGGGAGGAATGGAGTGTTGGCGTGATGAAGTAATGGAATGGTGCAACGGCGAGGGGGCGGGACCGGCGATACCCCAATACTCCATTACTCCATTCCTCCATCACTCCATTCTCCTTCCCCCCCGGGTCCCTCTGGCACGACGGGCGGCGAAGGGGTAGGATGGAGCCTACTCCCCCCCAATCGAGCGAGGGCCCGGGCCATGAACGACGAAGAAAAGGCCAAATACCTGGCGAATCTGTATCACGTGGTGGTCGCTGACGGGGACGTGGACCGCGTCGAAGAGCGGGTCTTCGACGAAATCCGCCGCGACATCCGGGCCGGGTACCTCGAGACCCAGAAAGCCAAGGAAGCGGCCGGCAACGACGGGTTCGAGGCCGAGCTGGTGGGCCGCTGGTCCGAGCGGGTGGCCAATCTCGAGGACATGCTCTTCGTGGCGATGTGCAACGGCGTCGTGGACCCGGCGGAGAAGAAGGCCATCCAGCAGTACGCGCGCCGTCTCGGGATCGACCAGGGGCAGTTCGATTTGATCCAAGAGGAGGCCAAGCAACGGTACGCGCAGTTCAAGCGTCGACTCTAGAAATGGGGAAGCGCTTTGTACGACGGCCTTCCAAGGCCGTCGAGGGCTTGGGTGCCGCAGCGACGGCCTTCCAAGGCCGTCGAGGGCTTGGGTGCCGCAGCGACGGCCTTGGAAGGCCGTCGTACTTCACCTGGCTGATAAGTTGCTCATTTCCCGATTCCACTAAGCAGGAAGGGAGCGTGACAATGGGAGCCAATGCGTGGGCGCTGGTGGGCGTGGGGGTGTTGTTGGTGGTGCTGGTGCTGGTGGTGATCGGCATCTACAACAAGCTGGTCGTGCTGCGCAACCGCTTCAAGAACGCGTTCGCGCAGATCGACGTCCAGCTCAAGCGGCGCTACGACCTGATCCCCAACCTGGTCGAGGTGGCCAAGGGCTACCTGAAGCACGAGCGAGAAACGCTCGAGGCGGTGGTCCAGGCCCGAAACCTGGCCGCCAACGCCGGCGAGAAGGCGGCCGCGAACCCGGGCGACCCGGGGGCCATGAAGTCGCTGGGCCGGGCCGAGGGCGCGCTGGGCGGGGCCCTGGGGCGGCTGTTCGCCGTGTTCGAGAACTACCCCGACCTGAAGGCGAACCAGAACATGCTCGACGTCCAGGAGGAGCTGAAGACGACCGAAAACAAGATCGCCTTCTCCCGCCAGGCCTTCAACGACGCGGTGATGCGCTACAACACGGCCCGGGAGGTCTTTCCCGCCGTGATGTTCGCCGGCATGTTCGGTTTCCAGGAGGCCGACCTGTTCGAGATCGAGGAGGAGGGCCAGCGCGAGGCGCCGAAGGTTTCGTTCAGCTAGACGGCGGGAGCGTGTTCGTAGTAACCCGATTCATCGGGTTTTCCCGGCGAAAGGGGGCACTTGGCCGGCCGGGGACCGCATGAATGCGGTCACTACGAACTTCTCGGTCGCCCGCCGAGCGACCGGTAGCGGCAGGAGTCGGTCATGGACTTCTTCGAGCACCAGGACGTTGCCCGGCGCCGCACGGGGTGGCTGGTCCTTTACTTCATCCTGGCCGTCGTGGCGATCGTCGTGGCCATCTACTTCGTGGTGATTTTGGCCCTCTCGTTCGCCGGGGGCTCGGGCCGGCCGGGGCAGCCGAACCCTTACGCCCAATCGCCGTTCCACCTCGACATCTTCGCCCTGGTGGCCCTGGCCACGGTCGGCGTGATCTTGCTGGGGAGCCTCTACAAGACCTCGCAGCTCTCGGCCGGCGGCGAGGCGGTCGCCCTGATGCTCGGCGGCCGGCGCATCGGCTCGCGTCCGCGCAACCTGGCCGAGCGCCGGCTCTTAAACGTGGTCGAGGAGATGGCCCTGGCCTCGGGCGTGCCCGTGCCGCCGGTTTACGTGATGGACAAGGAGGCGGGCATCAACGCCTTTGCGGCCGGCCACCAGCCGGGCGACGCCGTGATCGGCGTGACCCGCGGATGCCTCGAATACCTCGACCGCGACGAGCTGCAAGGCGTGATGGCGCACGAGTTCAGCCACATCTTAAACGGCGACATGCGCCTGAACCTCCGCCTGGTCGGCGTCCTGCACGGCATCCTGGTGCTGGCCATCCTGGGCTGGTACGTGCTCCGCTCGATGCGATACTCCGGGCGAAGCTCCCGCGACAGCAAGGGGGGCGGCGGGGCAGTGATCGTGATCCTCACCATCGCCGTGGGGCTCTTGGTGATCGGCTCGATCGGGCTCTTCTTCGGCAAGCTGATCAAGAGCGGCGTGTCGCGCCAGCGGGAGTACCTGGCCGACGCCTCGGCCGTTCAGTTCACGCGCCTGCCCGAGGGCATCGCCGGGGCGCTGAAGAAAATCGGCGGCGTCCACGAGACCTCGAAGATCGAAGACGGCCACGCCGAAGAGATCAGCCACATGTTCTTCGGCAGCGCGCTGGGCAGCTTCGCCTTCCAGCTCTTCGCCACGCACCCGCCGCTCGACGACCGCATCCGGCGGATCGACCCCTCGTTCGACGGCAAGTTCCCCAAAGGCGTCAAGCCGGTCCGGGTCGCGCGGGAGAGCCTCAGGGCCGCGGCCGAGCGAAAACCCAAGCATCCGTTCGAGCCGCCGCGGCCCGGCGAAGCCACGCCGCTCGACCCGACCGGCGTGCTCGGCAGCGTGGGCTTCCCGGGCGCCCGGCAGCTCCTGTTCGCCGCCGCGATGCTCGAAGCCATGCCCGAGCCGCTCGACGACGCCGCGCGCGAGCCGTACGGTGCCCGGGCCGTGGTCTACGCCGTGCTGCTCGATCGCGATGCCGCGATGCGCCGGCGCCAGCTCGACGCGCTCAAGGGCGGCGCCGAGGAGCTCAGCTACCGCGAGACCGAGCGCCTGGCCTCGCTGGTCGACGCCCTGCCGGACCGTGCCCGGCTGCCGCTGGTGGAGATGACCTTCCCGGCCCTTCGGCAGCTTTCGCCCGACCAGTACGCCGCCTTCCGTGAGAACGTCGAGACGCTGATCCAGGCCGATGAGAAGGTCGACCTGCTCGAATACACCGTGCGCACGATGCTGCTGCGGAATCTCGACGTGCAGTTCGGGCTCGCCGCGCCGATCATCGCGCGCCACCAGCGGATCGATCCGCTACTGCCGTCGCTCGTCGGCGTGCTCTCGACGCTGGCCTACGCCGGCCAGCAAGACGAGGCCGACGTGCGGCGTGCGTTCGACAGGGGCATGGCCGAAGTCAATCGCACGGCCTCGCTGCTGCCGAAGTCCGACTGCTCGCTGCGCAACCTCGACGCCGCGCTGAAGACCCTGGCCGAGGCGGTGCCGAAGCTCAAACGCGGGATTCTCGCCGCCTGCGTGGCCTGCGTGGCAGCCGACGGCAAAGTCACCCCGCGCGAGTCCCAGCTCGTCCAAGCCGTCGCCGCCGTGCTCGGCGTGCCGGTGCCGCCGATCGAGGCGGGGGCGGAGGGGGTGGTGGGAGGAGGAGACTGAGAGACAGAGAGAGTGGGAAGTGGGGAGTGGGAAGTGGGGAGTGGGGAGTGGGGAGTGGGGAGTGGGGAGTGTTGATAGCCGCGGGCGGAAGCCCGCGGAGCATTCGAGCTTCGAGTCGCGCCGGGGCGAGGAGCGCATAGCGATCGAATTCCGGCCGCGTGGGGCAAGGTCAGCGACGAAGTGCGCTGCGACTCCAAGTTGGCAGCATGACCGCGCCTCAAGAGCGTGTTGTCAGGGGTGCGGCTTGCCTCCCGGCCGGTCAGAAAAAGCCACCCCCCTTGTAGTACGTCTTAAAGTACTCGGACGGTAAGGTAGCAGATCTCTCGTACCCGGCTGTGGCGTCCCATATCTTGACCCGAATCGTGCCAGACGCCTCCCACACGGCGGTGGCGAGTCGGCGTCCGTCCGGGCTCCAGGCCAGGTTTCGGAAGGGATGACTCTCGCGACCTTTGAGGTTCAGGATTTCCTGCCCGATCGTCGTATCCCAGATGATGATCTGACTTCCACCTGCCGTGGCCAGGCGGTCGTCGCCGGCGCTCCATGCCATGGCCTCGACTGGACCGTCATGCCCGCTGAGCGCATGAAGCTTCTCTCCGGTGTCGACGTTCCAGATTGTGACTCCCCCTGCCCCGGCGTGGGGGCCGGCGCCGCCCGAAGCCAACCGCCGGCCGTCTGTGCTGAAGGCCAGCGATCGCGCACTGCCGGCAAGTGCACAGCGTGGACCCTTTCATTTTCGCCTCTAGCTTACGGGAGGACGTGTCATGAAAGCTGCCATTGCCCCTCTGGCCGGTTTGGCGGCGGCTGCCGCCGTGCTGTCGTGGGTCGGCTGTTCCGGCTCCGATCCGCTGGCCGCCGCTGGGAACAGGCTCGTCGGCTCTTGGCAAGGCGAGGCCAAGATGAGCGGCCCCGATTCCAACGTCACGATTTCGGGCTCCATGCCGGTGAAGGTCGAGTTCAAGGCCGACGGCACGATGACCATGAACATGCTCATGACGCTGTCGGGGACCTGGAAGGTGCTCAGCGCCGAGGGAGACAAGCTGACCGTCGACGTGGCGCTCGAGATGCCCTCTGGCCCGGGCTCGGCGGAGGCCAAGAAGGACGAGAGGGAATTCTCGATCGCTTTCGAAGGGGATGATCGCATCACGATGGCCCCGACGGATGAGCCCTCCGAGGCGATGACGCTGACGCGCCAATCGTGACTGCGGGGGCCACGGCCGGAGTCGCTAATCTGCTGCGTGCGTCGCTCGGGTGCGGAGGTATCGGCCACTTGTCGGCGAGTGAGCGGGCGGGCGATTCGTCCCCGTTTGGAGCCATTGTGGCGTGCAAGTGTCGGGGCTATGATACCACTAGGAAAAACGGCCTTGCCGCGAGCAGCCTGCTTCCCGCAGCGAATACTATGCGGCCCTACCTCGCTTCCTGGGAGTCGACGTGAACCCTCTTGCCCTTCGGGCAGGGAGGGAACGATGCGAGGCAAATCGCTCGGCGGATCGCCGGAATGGCACTATCAGCTCAAAGGTGAAACCGCCGGTACGGTGTCGCCGGAGGAGCTGCTCGAAAAGGCGCAGTCCGGCGAGATCACGCCGGAAACGCTGGTCTGGCGACGCGGGATGCGCCGTTGGGTGCCGGCGCGCAAGGTCAAGGGCCTGTTCGACGCAGTAGCTTCTCCTCAACCCCGACGGCCCGCGCCCAAGTCGGCTCCGCCGCCCCTACCGAAGGCCCGGAAGCGCGCCGGCCAGGCAGCAGAACGCCCGGCCGGCGCCGCGAAGAAGACCCGGCTGACCTGGCCGGACGTTGCGGGCGTGGCCATCGTCAACGTCGTGCCGGCCGTAGCGCTGCTCTTTCAGCGATGGGATGTCGGCATCCTCATTCTCCTGTACTGGATGGAAAACGTGGTCCTCGGCGTGGACAACGTGCTGCGCATGATCGTGGCGAAGCCGGATTACAGCTCCGGGAAGATCCGCCTGGTCGGGCCCTGGGTCGAGATTCGCGAGGGCTCATCGGTCATACGGGCAGGAAATAGCAGCAAGTTTGGAGACATCCTCTTCTTCCTGATCCACTACGGGGGGTTCACCTTGGGCCATGGCTTCTTCGTGCTGATGCTGATCGTGTCTGACGCGGGCGCGGAGAGCTTCGAGGACATAGAGAGCGTCCTCCGCCCGCACGTGCCCCTCTTGGCCGTGGCGCTCGCGCTGACCGTCGCGGACTACGCCTGGTCGTTCTTCGACGAGTACATTCGAGGCAAAGGATACACCAAGACGCACCATTCGTGCTTGTTTCTCAGGCCGTACGGGCGGGTGCTCGTCCTGCACCTGGTCATCCTCGGCGGCGCGTTCGTGCTGATACAGCTCGCAGCGTCGCCCGCGACGGCCCTGCTGCTGGTGGCGTTCAAGGTCTTCATGGACGTTCGGCGCGTCGCGCGTGCGTCCAAGAGCAACGATGAAAGCAGCACCTGACGTGCTCGTGTAGCGGTGCCCACTCAATATCGGCGGTTGTCGCGCTAGGCTATTCCAGAAGGAGAACCCACCATGGACAAACAAGACAAAGTCCGGTACCTGGCGAACATCTGCTGCCTGTTGATTGCCGACGGCGATATCGATCCGACAGAGCAAGAGGTATTCGAAGAGATATCGCAGGGCATCGGTGCGGGGTTCCCGGAGAGACAGGACGCCGTGCGCCTGGCGCGTGGCCCGGAATATCGGGTCCGGCCGGTAGGGCGATGGTCGCGGCGGGTCCGGAATCTCGAGGACATGCTGCTTGCGGCCTACTGCAACGGCGTTGTGGCGCCCACGGAGAAGAAGATCGTCAAGGAATACGCGGGCCAACTGGGCATCACCCAGAAGCAGCTCGACGTGATCCGAAAGGAGACCGAGGCCCGGTGCCGGAAGTACCTGCGCCCGGCAGCCGCGCCGGACGACGAGACCAGTCGGCCCGTGCCGGAAGGTTCTTCATCGGCAATCGTAGCCCCGGTCCGTGTAGGGCATGACGCGGGTTCTTCCGGCGAACGCCCCATAGTAACGCCGGCGAGCCTCAAGGACCACTTGGCGTCGCAAGAAGTGAATCCGGCCGTCGTCAAAGGATTCCTGGCGGTGGGCGGCTGCTTGTTCGGGATGTTCTTCCTCGCCGCGGCGCTGGCGGCCCTCGGCGCCGCCGCCGGGACGGTGTGGGCCGTGATCGCCCTGGCCTCGGCACACGGCTCGCAGGACTGGCCGTCGGTGGAGGGTCGGATTGTCTCGTCGGAGGTGCGGTCAAAACGAGTGACCTACGACAGTTCTTCGGGTACTCGACCGAGGCGTCACAGTCACAGTTACACTGTCACGCGGTACTATCCGGCGATCACGTATGAATACTGCGTGAGCGGGAAGACGTATTCCGGCCGGCGCATCATGCTCATGGGCAGCGGCCTGGCTGAGGGCAACAAGGCCCATGCGCGGCTCGTCTGTCGCCGCTATCCGGAAGGCAAGGTGGTCGACGTATACTATGACCCGGCCGACCCCGAGATCGCCGTATTGGAACGGGGCGCTTCCGGGCAGAACTACCTGGCCTTGATATTGTGCCCAGTCGTCATGCTAGTTTTCGGCGGCATTTCCGTCTTCATGTTCTTGATGTTGCGCAAGTTCCGGGCTGCATTCCGCGCGCCGTTAGGCCCGGCGTCCGCCCAACCGGCGGCCGGCCCTGCTGCTGCCGGGCAGCGGCCCACGGCGGGCCCCGCCGATGCAGAGGGGCAGCGGGCGAAGCGCATGACCGCGGCGACACAAGGGCTGATGCCGATCTGGCTGCACCTGACGATGTGGATCCCCGCGCAGATCGTGGGAGCTATGGGATCGGCGATCGCGGTCATGACGTTTGTGCCGTCGCCGCACGGTGAACTGCCCCGCGCAAAGATCGCTCTGTCCTTCGGTGCGTTCATCCTGGGCGCGCTGATTCCCCGGCTGGTGTTCAAGTACCTGGTGCCCGCGAAATGCCCCCAATGCGGAGGCCGCGCCTTCTTTGCCAGCCTGCGACAATCGCAGCGGTCACCCATCTTTGGCGGCAGGCGCGGCGGGCGCACCATCGTCTACCGCTGCAAGGAGTGTGGGCACGTCCACGTGACGGGCGTTCAGGAGGGCGGGAGCCGCCACCACCATTAGACGGACACTTGGAGTTGTGTGAAGTCAGCTTGAATCGCAACGGAAAACAGACAAGGGAGCCCAAGCTCGGATCCCGATCGGCCCTATTGCGGCCGGTCCAGCGGCACCGGGGGGCCGTTCTGGTTGCCCGAGCGGCACTTGGGGCAGCCGGGGCAGCAGGGACGCTGGATGCGGGTGACGCGCCGGCGCACGCGACGCCAGAGGTACACTACGGCCGCCAGAACCAGGAGAATTGCCGCGAGGTCTTGCCAGTTGAGCCAGAGCATTGCTTTTTCCTGTTGCGCGTCGTGATCACGCCGTTTGCGATCGCAGCGGCGGGCAAGCCCGCCCGCTACACTCATCACTCATCATTCATCATTCATCACTCCCCACTCCCCACTCCCTCCCCTCGCTACGAGCCAATCCACGCTCCCACCTGGTACGTGACCAGCGCCCCGACGTACGCCAGCGCGGTCATGTAGCCGAACAGGAACAGCGGCCAGCGCCAGGAGTTCGTTTCGCGGCGGACCACGGCCAGCGTGGCGGCGCATTGGGCGCATAGGGCAAAAAATACCATGATCGACAGGGCCACGGGCACGGTGAACACCTTGCGCGGCGGGTCGCTCCCCTCGTGGACCGCCGAGCGCAACGCGGCGTGGAAGCGCCCGGACCCCTCGGAGGTCTCCGTGTCCACGTCTTCGCCCACGTTGTAGATCACCGCCATCGAGGCCACGACCAGCTCGCGGGCCGGCAGCGAAGCGATCACCGCGCAGCCGACGCGCCAGTCCCACCCCAACGGGCGCACCACCGGCTCGACCGTGCGCCCGATGCGCCCCAGGATGCTCTGCCGGTGATAGGCGCCGACGATCTTGCGGTCGATCTCGTCGAGCCGACGGGTGATCTGCCGCTCGTGCGCGGAGCTGGGCTGCACCGAGGCCAGCTCCCTTTCGAGTCTCGTTTGCTCGGCCCGGTACGGGGCCTCGACCGTCTCGGAGTCGTGCGGGTAATAGAGCGCGGCCCAAACCAGGATCGACACGGCCAGGATCAGCGTCCCGGCACAACGCAGGAAGAGCCACGCCCGCTGGACCACGCGGTTGAGCACCGTGCGGGGCGAGGGCCACTTGTAGCCGGGCAGCTCCATGAGGAACGCCGGCGTGCCGGCCCGCAGCACGGTCCGCTTGAGTACCAGGGCCACGACCACGGCGGTGACGATCCCCAGCACGTACAGGGCCGCCAGCACCAGGCCCTGGAGGTTCAAGAGCCCGCCCAGGTAGGTTTGGGCGGGGATGAACGCCGCGATCAGCAGGGCATAGACCGGCAGCCGGGCCGAGCAGGTCATAAGCGGGGCTACTAGGATCGTGGTCAGCCGGTCGCGCCGGTCCTCGATCACCCGGGCGGCCATGATCCCCGGGATCGCGCAAGCGAACGAAGAGAGCATGGGAATGAAGCTCTTGCCGCTTAGACCCACGCGGACCATCCAGTTGTCCATCAGGTAGGCGGCCCGGGCCAGGTAGCCGCAGTCCTCGAGCATGCCGATGAACAGGAACAGGATCAGGATCTGGGGCAGGAAGATCACCACGCCGCCCACGCCGGCGATCACGCCGTCGCGGAGCAGGCTCTCGAGGGCCCCGGGCGCGAGCCGGGCGCCCACGAGGTCGCGGAGCCAGAGCGTGCCGTTCTCGATCCATTGCATGGGGAACTCGGCCCAAACGAAGATCGCCTGAAAAACCACGACCATCACCGCGGCGAAGATCAGCGTTCCCCAAAGGCGATGGGTCAGCAGCCG